>ERZ827181.229-NODE-229-length-82004-cov-22.256379_pt1 | contig 82004 bp, 81 predicted proteins | sample MGYA00519778_ERZ827181 | MGnify/ENA primary metagenome ERZ827181 (study PRJEB31778, sample SAMEA3449273) | human gut metagenome | biome: human gut; feature: human-associated habitat; material: faeces | place: United Kingdom | collected 2010/2012 ...
CTTCGTTTAGATCCGCTGTCAAAATTGCCTCACTCTTCATCTTCACTTTCTCCTTCATCTTTATCTTCGAGGACTAATGTGTGTTTGTCCTTCAAAGTGTCAAGCCACAGACAGAGCTGCTCCTGGGTGCGGAAGCTATGGTATTGGACCATCGTCCGATAGTCCTCTCCATATTTCCGCATGTCCGTACCGAACATCACCCGATAACACTTCTTCGACGTTGCGAAGATACTGACGATCGCCATGCGCCCGTATTGGTCTTCCCTCTTGTACACGGCGAAGTCCCCTCTCGCAAACCACAGCTTGAACAGCTGCTTGAAGTATCGAGTCCCTCCGTGTATCGCAAGCGCAAACCTCGTCGACATGTGTCCCCTCTCCCTGTACATTTTGTACAGTTTAATAATACTGTACATTCTGTACAGTGTCAATACATTTTGTACAGTGTTTTTTAAGATATTTTCATGAGCAAATTTAGTGAAAGGCTTAAAGAAGCAAGGCAATATAAAGGTTATTCGCAAAAATTTATGGCTAAACTGCTGGAAATTACCGAAAGCGGTTATGCGCATTGGGAACAGGGACGAACCGAACCTAATGTGGAAACGCTACGCAGAATATGTCAAATACTTGATGTCAGATCAGACTACCTAATTGGCCTTGAAAACGAAGATGGAACACATAATACCGATGACCTTTTTTACTCCGACGGAGTTCACACAATCAAACATAGGAGAAGTTAGCAATGGAAAACAATCAGAATAGCAATGCATCAAATAATAATCAGCAGAAAAGTTCACATTGATGCGCAATTGCTTTTTGCTGTTTTATTGCAATGGCCTTAGTTGTTTTCCTATGCATCTACTTTTTTATTATCAAACCTGCTACTAGTGAAAAAAATAGTTCAACCAGCATTTCAGGCTCTGGACAATACTATGACGATGAAGATAAACACGACTATCCAATCTACAAGACAGCACCCAAAATTACAGGCGAACAACGCTTAGACGGAATAGACATCAGCATATATTGTACAGATGACTATAATCTGGTCGAAGTAAAAGTTACAATTTATGACGAGAATGATAAAGTGTTAGATACCGAAACTCTTCAAGGTAGAAATTATAGTAAAGGTAACACATACAAATTACAATATAGACCATCTTTATCAACAATGTGGAACGCAAGCAGTTATAGATTATCAGTAACTAAATACAATTAAAATCAAAGAAAAACCTCGCCGAAAGACGGGGTTTTTTCTTTGATTTTTACACTGCCCTATTTGTCCACGGACGAAAAAGGTCACGGAAGTTCCTTCCGTGGACTTTTTGACCTCGTCGCCCTCAAAAGCTGTGTTTTGCGAATAGTTATAATAATTCTCTCCTCTGTGAAAATCCGAAAAAAACGGTCGGAATATGTTTGAAAAACGCCGAAATCGAGAGTACCGAAAAGGGTGAAAAAATTCCGAAACGGGTAACGGACGGGGCGGAAATTTTGTTTTTCGTTCGGCAGGCGGTGCAGGCGTCGGGGTGGGCACTTTACTTTCGGGCAAAACGGCAGTATAATATCATTAATGGGCTTTGGAAATCGCATAAAGGAGCTTCGCGTGCTCAATGCTCTCACCCAAGCGCAGCTTGCGGAAAAGGTGGGGGTTGACCCGAGCGCGATTTCGTTGTGGGAAAACGATATAAACGAGCCGAAAGCGAGTTATATCGTACGTTTGGCACTGACTTTTTCGGTTTCTGCCGACTATATTCTGGGCATAGAGGACGAAGCGGGAAGCAAACTTATGCATTGACTGCCCTTTTGGCGCGCTTTTTCTGCGTATTTGGCGCAATTTGTGATGCTTAGCTCTTCGTATGCTCATTTTATGTGTATAAGGCGTTAAACCCGCCAGTTCGCCTGTCGTCCGGTTTTTTGCCTGAATTGTGAAAATCCCGCGGTATCGCGGGATTTTGTTTTATTTTGCTTGGTTCCGATTCCGTTTGCGTAGCTTTGCAGTCGAATATGTGCGGCTTTGTTGCGACGGGAGCGGTGCCCTTTCCGAGCTCATTTCCGACATCCGAAGCAAATCAGAACGGGTTTAGGTCAATTTTCCGTTCGGGCGGTTTCGTCGATGCCGCGCCAGGTGTCGCGCATTTCTGCGGCGTCTTCCGCCTGTGTTCCCGCAGATTCCGAAAGTATGTGCGGAGTCAGTCCGTATTTGACGATAATCTCCGCAAAAGGCTCGAATTCGGGTCCGTATACGTCGTCGGCGAAAGTGAGGTGGCGTATCTCCCCTTTTGCGCCGTACTGTATCTTGGAGAAATGCACCTGCATATTTTTTGTCTTCCGCTCTCCAAGCCCGTCAAAAAGTTTCTTCACTATCGTTTCGAAATCGGCCGCACCTTTCAAAATGCCGCCGTAAAGCGCGTTGATGTGTCCGAAATCCACGCACGGATAGACGTTCTCGCCCATTTTGCAAAGCTCAATCACCTCTTCCACCGTGCCTATCTGCGCCTGTTTGCCCATTGTTTCGGGACAGACGATGAGGTCCGCAAAGTCGGGCTCTTCCGCAATGCGTTCGAGTGTCCGGGCAAACTTGTATTTTGTGCGTGCAAACGCCTCCTCGCGCGTATCTTTGCCTTGCGCGCCTGCGTGGAACACGCACCGCTCGCCGCCGAAGCATTTCAGGATTTTGAGAGATGAAAGTATGTAATTCACGGAATTTTCCGCTTTTTCGGGTTCGGGCGAGGCAAAATTGATGAAATACGGCGCGTGAACGCTCATTTCCACTCCGAATTCGTCGCATTTTGCGCCTATTTCCTTTGCCGTGGCGGAAGATACGCGCACTCCGCGCCCGAAGGAATACTCGAACAAATCGAGCCCCCTCGCCGCTATCCACGCCGGCATATCCGCGGTGGACGTCAATCCCTCCGCCGCATAGCTTTCCGAGTGACCCGAAGGTCCGAAAAGCGGACGCAAACCCGAATATCTGCTTGTGCTCATTTGTGTTCCTCCGCGAAATAGTTCCTGATTTTCGACATATCCGTATCAAGTTGTGCCGCAAGTGCCGCCGCGGAAGAAAATTTTTCTATGTCGCGCAGACGCTTGTAAAAGGCAAGTTTGATTTCTTTGCCGTATATGTCGCCGTCGAAATCCAGAATGAAGGTTTCGACCGACGGGCGCTCGTCGCCGAAAGTCGGCTTCGCCCCGACGTTTGTGCCGCCGATGTAGGTTTTTCCGTCAAGCGTGACGGAAGTGATGTAGACGCCGTCCGCAGGCGGAAGTCTGTCCTCGCCGAACGGGATGTTGGCGGTGGGATAACCGAAAGTGCTGCCCCTGCCGTGCGCGTGTCCGACCTTGCCCAGCATAAAATAAGGCTCCGTAAGACGTGCGTTTGCGTATGCGATGTCGCCGCGTTCGACGGCGTTTTTGATTTCTGTTGAGGAAATTTTGCCGTTTTCAGTGCCTTTGAGAGGCAGAATTGCGACGGGAATGCCCTTTCTGCCGAGGATGTCGGAAAGCATTGCGGCATTGCCCTTTGCCCCTGCGCCGAAAGTGTAATCCTCTCCCGCAACGACCGTGACGGGATTGAGCGAGGACGTGAGCGTGTTCAGAAAGTCCTCTGCCGCGGTTGTATAGAATTTTTCGTCGAAGACGGCGGCAACAACAACGTCCACGCCGAGGTCGGCAAGCGCTTCCGCGCGCTCCCGAAACGTGTAAAGCTGTTTCTTTTTGCCGAGAAAGACTCCCGGGTCATTGACAAACGTCAGCACGGCACACTCGGCGCCGAGCGCTTCCGCACGTGCTTTCGCCCTGCCGATGATTTCGGCGTGTCCTTTGTGCACGCAGTCGAAAAACCCGACGCAGAGTGCCACGGAGTTTTCGTATTTTTCGCCGTAATTCAGTATTTTCATAACCTGACTTTCAGCCTCAGTCCGTCTTTTGCGATGTGTCCGACGCCGAGCAATCCGCCGCCTTCGGCGTATACTCTGCAATATTCTCCGCCGTGTACTTCTGCCGCTGTCGCCGGACGGACAGGCACGCCGTTGAGTATGCGTTCGGCATCTTGTCTGTTCAGGACGATTTCAGGCATATCGCGGAGTGCCGCTTCAGCGGGCAATATGTACTTTTCGGGTGCCGCGCGGAAGGCGTCGACGGAGACCGCGTCGGCGAGCGCAAAAACTCCCGAACGTGTGCGCGTGAGCTTGCTCATATAGGCGGTCGTGCCGAGAGCCTGCGCTATGTCGCGGGCAAGCGCGCGGATGTAAGTGCCGCCCCCGCATTCTATTCCGAAAGTGAAAACCCCGTCGTTACCGCCCGTGAGCACGATTGAATTCACCGTTACGCGTTTGGGCGCAAGCGGAGGTTCAATCCCTTGGCGCGCGTATGCGTAGGCACGTTTGCCGTCAACGGATTTTGCGGAATATGCGGGCGGAATCTGTTCGATTTCTCCCGTAAAGCGAGGCAGCACGCTTTTTATTTCGTCCGCCGTCGGAATGCGTCCGCCCTCCGACAGCACTTTGCCGCCGCGGTCGAGAGTGTCGGTGGCTTTGCCGAAAGTGAACTCCGCCGTATATTGTTTGGTCTTGAACGCAAGCACGTCGAAAAGTCTTGTCGCCTTTCCGAGCGCGACGGGAAGCACGCCTTCCGCCAGCGGGTCGAGAGTGCCCATATGTCCCGTCTTCTGCTTTCCGCCTATAATCCGCGACAAAACGCCGCGCACAATGCATACGGCGTCGGAGGAAGTCATATCCGCGGGCTTTGCGAGATTGACAAAACCCGTGAGCGAATCGGGCGAAGAGCCTCTCATATCACATTCTGTCCCTTGCGGCTTTGAGAAGTTTGTCCACGACGTCTTCGTAATAGCCGTTCAGTCTGCACCCCGCCGCTCTGAGATGTCCTCCGCCGCCGAATGCGGAAGCGATGTCGCTGGCGTCGGCATAATCCTTCGTGCGGATGCTGACTTTGAAATTCTTGTCCTTGACTTCGGACACGGCAAAGGCGACTTCCACTCCGTCGACGTCTATCGCGGAAGAAATTATGCCTTCCGTATCCGAGGAAGAAGTGCCCGTTTCGTCGAAATCCTTTTTGAAAAAGGAAATGAGCGCGATTTTGCCGCCGTCGAAAAAGCGGCAGGAATTCAGCACCCGCGTTTTGAGGCGGAAAACCTCCTCCGAAAGTCTGCGGTGCACGCGGTAGATTATCTCGGAAGAGTTTATGTCGCGTTTCATAAGTTCGCAGGCAATCAGATGCGTGCGCCTTGTGGTGGACGGATACTGAAAACAGCCCGTATCGGCGACTATCCCCGCAAAAAGCAAAGCGGCGACGCCGTCGTCCACAAGCCCCATACCGTCCAGCAGCAGGAAAACAATTTCCGCGCACGCGGCGGCGTCGGCTTCCGTGTAGTCCGTTTCGGCAAAGTTTTCGTGGGATTTGTGGTGGTCGACCGCTGCCCTGCGCTTTGCGGAAAGAAAACACTTGCCCGCCCCTCCGAGCCGCGCGAGGTCGCTGCAATCCACGGCAAGCGCCGCTTCGTGCACGCGTTTGCCGGGCAGTTCGAACTTGTCCGCGCCCTCCATAAAACGGTATTTTTCGGGGATTTCGCAGTCGCATATCGGAGTGACGGTTTTCCCGAGTTTTCCGAGTGCGCGGCACAGAGAAAGAGCGCACGAGATAGTGTCGCCGTCGGGATTTGTGTGACAGAAGACGGCAATATCCTTTGCGCTCTTCAACATATCGGCTACGTTTTGCAGTTTTTCGTGCATATCACTCGTCCTCTTCGGGAGGAATGTCAAGTTTGGCGAGCAGACTGTCAATCTTCATTCCGTAATCCACGCTGGTGTCGGGCACGAAGTTCAGCTCCGGAAGCAGACGTATCTGAACGAGGTCTTTGAGCCTGTTGCGGATGAAAGTCCGTGAGCGGCGCACCGTTTCGAATGCGGCGCTCCTCTCCTCCTCCGAAGCCGCATAGACGGAGAGATAGACCTTTGCGTATTTGAGGTCGGGAGTGACGGAAACCTTCGTCACGCTCACTATGCCCGACCCCAGACGCGGGTCTTTGAGGTCGTGCGCGATGACTGCCGCAATCTGCTTTTGGAGTTCGGAGTTTACGCGCTCGATTTTAATCTTCATTTATCTGCTCCATAACGTACGCTTCGATGACGTCGCCGACCTTCACATCCTGATAGTTCAGCAGCATAATGCCGCAATCGAAGTTTTTCGCCATTTCCTTGACGTCTTCCTTGCCGTGGCGCAGCGAGGCTATCTCGCTGTTGGCTTCGACGGCACCGTTGCGCAGCAATCTCGCTTTCGCGCCGCGGACAATCTTGCCGTCCGTGACGTGGCAGCCCGCTATTATGCCGACGCCCGTAATCTTGAACAGCTCGCGCACTTCCGCACTGCCGAGCACGTTCTCGCGGAACTTGGGTTCAAGGAGACCTTTGACCGCCTTTTCGATGTCCTCGATGGCGTTGTAAATGATGTCGTAGAAGCGGATGTCGATGTGCTTCTGCGCGGCAAGCGCCTTCGCGTTTGCGTCTGGACGCACGTTGAAGCCGATGATTATCGCTTTTGCGGTGTCGGCAAGCGTCACGTCGCTTTCCTTTATCGCACCGACGGCGCCGTGGATGATGTCGATGTCGACTTCCTCGTTGCCGAGCTTGGAGAGGGACTGTTTGACCGCTTCCAGCGAGCCCTGAACGTCCGCCTTGATGATGAGTTTGACGGATTTGAGCTCTCCTTTCTTGATTTTGTCGAAGAGGTCGTTGAGGGAAACGGAGCCGGTATCCTCGCCGCTTGCGGCAAGTTTTAGTCTGCGCTCTTCGGCGAGTTCGCGTGCGAATTTTTCGTCCGCGACGACGTCGATGATGTCGCCCGCCTCCGGCACTTCGTCCCAGCCCGTGACGGACACGGGAGTGGACGGACCCGCCTTTTTGACCTTTCTGCCTTTGTCGTCAATCATCGCCCTGATTTTGCCCGTCGACGTGCCCGCGACGACGTTGTCGCCGATGTGCAGCGTGCCCGTCTGAACCAGAATGGTCGCAACTTTGCCCACGCCCTTGTCCAGACGCGCTTCGATGATTGTGCCGCGTGCGGGACGGTCGGGATTGGCTTTCAACTCGCGTATCTCCGCCATAATGAGGATGTTTTCGAGCAGGCTCTCGACGCCTTCGCCCGTCTTTGCGGACACGCGCACCACGGGGGTGTCGCCGCCCCATTCTTCGGGAAGAAGGTCGTAATTGGTGAGCTGTTGCAGCACCTGGTCGGGATTTGCGCCCTGTTTGTCGATTTTGTTGATGGCGACGATGATGGGCACTTCCGCCTGTTTGGCGTGGTTGATTGCCTCTATCGTCTGCGGCATTATGCCGTCGTCGGCGGCAACCACCAGCACCGCGACGTCCGTGACCTGCGCGCCGCGTGCACGCATCGACGTGAACGCTTCGTGACCGGGGGTGTCGAGGAAGGTAATCGGCGACCCTTTCAGGGACACGGTATACGCGCCTATGTGCTGCGTTATGCCGCCCGCTTCTCCGCCTGCGACGTTTGCCTTGCGGATGTAGTCCAGAAGCGAAGTTTTGCCGTGGTCGACGTGTCCCATAATCGTAACGACGGGGGGACGCGGTTTGAGTTTGGTGACGTCTTCGTCGTCGATGACGAGTTTTGCGGAAAGGGTTTCTTCCAGCGTGATTTCGGGTTTGAGTTCCAGCGTTATGGGGTTGTGTTTCGTTATCTCGCCCACCACAAGCTCCGCCGTAGCGAAGTCGACACTTTCGTTTATGGTCTTGATTATGCCGAGCAGGAACAGATTCTTGATGATTTCCGCCACAGGAATGCCCGTCTTTTCGCTGAGCACCTTAATCGGCACGGGGTCGGTGGTGATGACGGCGTGGTCGATGACGCTCGTCTGTCCGCCGCCCGACGACTTGGATTTGCTCTTGAAGACGCGCACTCTCGCATCGTCGTCGTCAAGCATAATTTTGTCGTCGACGATGTAGCCCTTTTTGAGCAGGGCGCGTTTGTTCATGCTTCCGCGGTCGTCGAAACGCTGTCCGCCGCCCGAAGATTTGCTGCCGCCCTTGCCCTTCTGCGTGGAGGGTTTGCCCGTGGGCATCTGCGCCGCCTTTTGCAGATTTGCCGCCATATTGTCGCGGCGTACGGGAGCTCCGGGGGTGCGGGGACGTCCCGTCTGCGCGCCGCCCTGCTGGGGACGCGGCGACCTTCCGCCCGTATATCCGCCGTCAAAGACGCGGGTTTTGATTGTGCTGCTCTTGGGAGCGGGTGTGGGCGGAACGTATATCCTTCTCACTTCGCCGTTGGGGAGAATTTCTTCGCGCACGGCGGGATTTGAGGTGGGAAGTATCTTTCTTTCCTGTTTGGGTTCGAGCTTTGCCGCCGCCTTTTCCTCTTTCGGCTGCTCTTTGGCGGGCTCCGCCGCGACGGGAGCGGACTGCTCTTCTTTTTCGGCGGGAGCGGAAACGGGAGTTTCCTTTTTCTCCTCCTTTTCGGCGGGCTCTTGCGCGGGAAGGCTCTCTTCCTTTTCTTTCGCCGCGGGCTCTGCCGTCACCGCTTCGGGTTCGGAAACGGTGATTTCGGGGACAGGCGCTTCCGCCGCCGCAGCCTGCTGCGGCGCAGACGGCATTTCCTCTTCCGCTTTCGGAGCTTCTGCCTCCGCTTTTTCCTTTTCGGCGGCTTCCGCTCTCAATTCCTCCGCGCGGCGCGCTTCCTCTTCCGCTGCAAGCAGGGCTTCGCGGCGGGAACGCATTGCGGTCATAAGGGCGACTGCCTTGGCCTTTTCGGAGGCAATGGCGGTCTTCAACGCGGCAAATTTGCCCGTTTTGTATGCGCCGAGCTGTTTTACGGCGTCTTGCGTGGTTTCTTTTTTCGTTTCGCTCATAGCTACCTCATGAGGTTTATAATCGCTCCGGCGAGAGAGGCGTCGGTGACGGCGATTGCTTTTACGTTGTCGCGATGCGTCGCAAGCGGGAGTTCTTCCACTTCGAAGCACGGCGTCGATTTGCATTTTGCTTTGAGAGCCGACCTGAACTTTTCGGGTGCGTCCGCGTCGATGAGCACGACGAGCGGTTTGGCGCGCTTTTCCGTTATGCGGTCGGCGCCGTATATCACCGCGCCGCTGCGCTGCGCAAACCCGACGTAAGAGGCGATTTCAGAGGCTTTCATTCAGTTCTCCGTATATGCTCCCGTCCACCACGCATCCGAAAGCGGCGTTCAGGGCTTTCTTTTTCGCAAGCAGAGTCACGCACTCCCGCGTCTTGTGCACCCACACTCCTCTGCCGTCCGCCTTGCCCGTGCGGTCGACGAAGATTTTTCCGTCGGCTGAGCGGCATATGCGGAGCATATCGGACTTGGGCGCGTGAGCGCGGCAGGCGGCGCATCTGCGCACGTTCGGAGCGTTACTCGGCATCGGCGTTCTCTTCCTCCGCCGCCGCTTCGGAAGTCATTATGCTGGAATAGGGTTTGACGTCTATCTTCCAGCCCGTGAGCTTCGCGGCAAGACGCGCGTTCTGTCCGTTTCTGCCGATGGCGAGACTGAGTTTCTCGTCGGGGACGACGACTCTTGCGGTCTTGTCCTCTTCGTTGATGGACACCATAAGCACCTGCGCGGGGCTCAACGCTCTCGCGATATACTCTATCGCGTCCGAGCACCATTCTATGACGTCCACCTTTTCGCCGCCGAGTTCCGCGACGACCGCGTTGACTCTCACGCCTTTGTTGCCTATGCAGGAACCGACCGCGTCAACGTTGGGGTCTTCGGAATAGACGGAAAGTTTGGTGCGGAAACCGCCTTCGCGCACGATGTTCATTATCTTGACGAGCCCGGCCTTGATTTCGGGCACTTCGAGCTCGAACAACCTCTTTACAAACCCCGCGGAGCTTCTGGACACGACCACCTGCGGTCCGCTGCGCGTGTTGTCACGTATCTTCTTGATGAAAACCTTGATGACGTCGCCGACATTGTAGGTTTCGTTGGGAATCTGGTCGCTCTGACCGAGGACGCCTTCCATCTGCGAACCGCTGATTTCGACATAGACGGTCGCGCCTTCCTTGCGTCTGACGATGGCGTTCAGGATTTCGCCCTGACGTTCGGTCATTTCGTTGAGAACGAATTCTTTCTTCGCGTCGTTGAGGCGCTGCATAATGACCTGCTTCGCCGTCTGCGCCGCAATCCTCGAAAACTGCTTGGGAGTGATATCTTCGATGACCACGTCGCCGACCTTGTAAGTAGGCTTTATCTCGCGCGCTTCTTCGAGAGATATCTGCTCGTCCGGATTTTCCACCTCTTCCACGACCAGCCTGTGGGCGTAGACTTTGATGGACTGCTTCTCTTCGTTGAGCCTGACCGCAATCTGACGGCTTTCGCCGTATTCTTTCTTGTATGCGGAAGCGAGGCCCGATTCGAGGGAATCTATGAGCAGCTCTTTGGATATCTTCTTGTCGCGCTCCAAAAGGTCGAGCGCCTGAAAGAATTCTTTGTTGACCATCTTTTCCTCCTAAAACCCGATGTACGGTTGCACCTTGGTTTTGTTATTTCTGGGTAGTGTTTTTTCTTTTTGATATTTCCCTGCGGACTCAATCGTGAACGAATCCGCCGTATAGGCAGTAAGCGTGCCGCGGTATGTGCATTCGGGGGCGACGGCTTCGATTTCCGTCCCCATCGCGCGCCTGAAATCGTCGTCGGTGACGATAGGTCTGTCCAGCCCCGACGAAGACACGTTGAGGACGTAATCGGCGGGGAAAAGGTCCTCCGCGGCGTCCAGCGCGTCGGACACGGCGTTGTGCACCTTTTCGCAGTCGTCCAGCGTGACTTCGTCCTCGTGCCAGATGAACACCGTAAGGTTGAATTTACCGTATTCCTTGGTGTAGCGTATCTCGACGATTTCGTAACCGTCCAGCGCGTTCACGGCGTCGCCGATGAGCTTTTCGATTTTCCCGCGCGCGTCCTCCGACAGCGCGGAGCGGGCGTCCTTTGCCATACACTCTCCTTCTAAAACAAAGAGTGAGCGGGAAGCTCACTCTTAGTAGAATCTACTTAAAGCATATATAAACTAACACATTACGAAAAGTTATGCAAGCGTTTTTGCGTCCGATTCGCAAATTTTGTGCGATATGCGGCTTTTTACGGCATTTTGCGGAAAACGGCGGCGCTACATTCTCTCCGCGATTATGCGCAGTACGTCCACCGTGGCGAAAACGTCCGCCATTGCGCGGTGTGCGTCTTCGTGCGCTATGTCGAAGGCGCGCGAGAGAGCTTCCAGCCCGAACTGTCTGGCCTCCGTTATGTAGCGGCGCGCGAGAATGAGCGTGTCTTCGACCTCGTTGTCGAAAACGTACCCCGCCTCGTCGGCAAACCTCGTGAGCAGCGGAAAGTCGTATCCCGAAATATTGTGCCCGACGAGCACCGCGCCGCGCGTAAACTTGAAAAAGTCGGGCAGAACGTCGCGGAATGTGGGCATTCCCGCCACCATACGGTCGGTGATGTGCGTCTTTTCCGCCACCGCTTCGGGAATGGGACAGCGCGGGTCGAGCAAAGAGGTGAAGGTTTCCGTAATCTTTCCTTCCGTAACTTTTGCCGCTCCTATTTCGATTGGCTCTATTGTTGCGATGTCCAGTCCCGTCGTTTCGAAGTCGAACACTACGAAAGTCTTTCCTTTGAAGAATTCGGCGACGGGTTTCTCCCCCGGCTCGTCGAAGAGCGTCTTTTTGGCCGTTTCGCTAAAAGGCACGGGCTTCAATACGCTGTATTTTGCGGGCGCGGGCTTTGAAACGGCGGGTTTTATGGATGAAAAATCGATTTTTGCGCGGAAAAGCGCGTTTACCGCAAGGCTCAGCACTCCGTTATATGCGGAAAGAGAAACTTTGCCCGCGCAGACAACTTCGTCGCCGTCGGACAGCGTGTCAAACGCTTCCGCCTCTTCGGGACGCGGAAAAGCGACGCACTCCATACGTCCCGTCGTATCGTCCAGGAAAAAGCGCACGAGCGGCAGTTCTTCCGGTCCGTTTTTCGGATTGTCCGGAGTGTATTTCTTGTTTTTGTAAGTGCGCTTGTTCACTCCCGAAACGCGGCCGCAGAGCACGGCGTTTTCGGCGGGGTTTTTGACGTCGCAGATGTATGCCGCCATCCTGTTTACGCCTGCGGTTTTTCCGCGCGCATAGATTTTGTCGCCGATTTCAGGCTCTATGAGCCTGAGTGACGGATTGTGCACCACCACCGTGTCAATCGCATCCGTCTGCGTTTCGACGGGCGCCGCCTCCGTTTCGCGCAGAATGACTTCCGTTTCGGGGTTGAAGTTTTCGTCAAGGAAATTTTTCAGCTCGTCCGCAGTCCCCGCGGCTTCCAGCATTTTGCAAAGCGGGGTTTCGAAAGAAAGCGTGACCGTAATGTTGTCGGGACTAATCGCAAGGCGGACGCTGTCCTGCGTCATTTTGCGGAACACCATCTGATTGCGCAGATTGAAAAATTCCGCGATTTTGTTGCGCACCGTGTTTTCGTCCGCAAACGTGCGTATATACTCCGCGTGCACGCCTACGCCGCGGAATATCCCTTTCAGCGCTTCGAGCACCTTTTCTTTCATTTCGTCCGTGAAAGAACGCGCGTCGAAGGCGGAAATGAGAAATCGCACCGTAAGAGTCCCCGTTTCCTTTTCGTAAGTCGCGTTTTTGTATTTGAGCATCGGGAACGCGCCCTGCGTAGCCTTTGCGAATTCTTCCGTAAATTTGTTTTGCACCCTTTCCTCCGTTGCGTCCTGCGCAAAGCAGTCTTTGTTTTTAAGGCAAACTACTCTTCAAAAGTGCGATTTTTAGAATACTCTGCGATGCAGTCGTCCACCATTGCCATAAAGTGCGGCATCAAGGTCTCGGTCGGGACGCGTTCGACGATTTTGCCGCCCAGAAGAATGACGGATTTTTCTTTTCCGCCCGCAACGGCAAGGTCCGCATTCTCCCCTTCGCCTATTCCGTTGAGAGGACAGCCCATAACCGCGATTTTCAGAGGCAGTCTGACGTGCGCCGTCGCGCGTTCCACGGCGTCGGCGAGTTTCGCCACGTCGATTTCCGTCCTTGCACAGGTCGGACAGGACACGACTTCGACGCAGTCGTTTTTCAGCCCCAGGGAACGAAGCAGGGTCTTCCCCGCCAGCACTTCTTCGAAGGGCGGCGCGGAAAGCGATATCCTGACCGTATCGCCTATTCCCTCGTTAAGCAGCGCGCCTATGCCCAGAGCGGATTTGACGAGACCGCTTCTGAGCGTCCCCGCTTCCGTCACGCCCAGGTGCAGCGGATAGTCGCACGCGGCGGCGAGCTTTCTGTTGGCTTCGACCATTGTGCGCACGTCGGACGCCTTGATTGCAACGACTATGTCGCGCATTCCGCAGCGTTCGAAAGCGTTTGCGCACTCCAACGCGCTTTCCACAAGCGCGTCTGACTCCTTCATACCCTTGAACTTCGGGTCGAGCGACCCGCCGTTGACGCCGACGCGCACGGGCACGCCCGCGTCGGACATCCTCCGCGCAAGTGCGCCGATTTCCGAAAAATCACGCATATTGCCGGGGTTCATCCTGATTTTCTTTGCGCCGCCGTCAAGTGCCAGATGCGCGAGTTTGTAGCTGTAATGCACGTCCGCAATCAGCGGCAACCCCGTTTTCTTTGCGATTTCGCCGAACGCCGCCGCCGACGCTTCGTCGGGGACGGCAATCCTTATGAGGTCGCAGCCCGCGTCCGTCAGTTCGTTTATCTGGCGTATGCAGGCGTCGACATCCGTTGTGCGGGTGTTGAGCATCGATTGTACGGTCACGGGAGCGGAACCGCCTATGGCGGTTTTGCCCACTTTGACCTGTCTGCTTTTGCGTCGTGTAGTCATAACATTTAGATTTTAACACAGCCGCGCCGAAAGGCAAGAGCCGCGCGGCAATTTTTCGGTCGGAGAAAGACGTGCCGACGATTTTTCGTGCGGCGCTATGTCCTGACGAGATGGAATATGTCGAGAAAGACCGCAAGCAGAATGAGCAGCACCAGCCCCACGGCGTGGATGACCGCTTCTACTTTCCGCGGGACGGGCTTTCGGAATATCATTTCAATCAGCGTGAACACCATACGCGAGCCGTCCAGCGCGGGTATCGGCAAAAGGTTCATCACCGCCAGGTTTGCCGAAATCACCGCCATAACATAAAGGAAGGCTCCGAACCCCGACGCGCTGACTTCCGCAATGGTGGTTATGACCGTAATCGTGCCGCCCGCGGCTTCCAGCCCCACCTGTCCCGTTATGAGCGCGCCGAGAGAGGCGAGGATTTTGAAGACTATGAAGAAGCAGAACCCGAACGAGCGTCCCAGCGAGCGGAAAAAGCCGAGTTCCGCGTTTGTCACGCCGTAAACGACTCCGACGCCCGTTTTTTCGGGCGACTCCCCTTCGTCGAGATATTCGTCGCCGAGTTCGTAATTCCCTACCGTGACCGTGACCGTCATTGCCTTTCCGTCACGCAGGATTTTGAAGCGCGTTCCCGTCGAAACGTCCTCGAACACGCTTGTGACGTCGTCGTTGGTCATTATGTTGATTTGCAGTCCGTCTTTTGCAAGCAGAACGTCGCCGGGACGCAGCACGTTTTCGACGCCGTTCACGTCATAGGACGCAATGACCGTGGGCAGGACCTGCCCGTATGCGGTGAAATAGATTGTGATGATGAAAATCGCGCTGAGAAAATTAAAAAGCGCTCCCGCAAACAGAACTATCAGGCGTTTCCAGGGTTTTTGGCGGTTGAAGGCGCGTTCGTCCTCGACGCCGTCCTCGTCTTCGCCGTGAAAAGCGCAGAAGCCGCCGAGCGGAAGCGGGCGGAGCGTGAAGAGCTCGCCCGTTTTTTTGTTGGTTTTCTTGATTATGGGCGGACCGAAACCTATGCCGAATTCATCGATTTTAAATCCCAGCATTTTGCCCGCGAGATAGTGCCCGGACTCGTGCACGACTATCATTATCATCAGCGCGACGAGGGCGAGCAAGATATAGCCGATATAAGTGAAAACTTCACCTGCCGTGGCGGATATCAGCGAAAAGAACACGTCATTTTACTCCTACGGAATAAGTGTATTTGCGAGCCTCCGCGTCTATTCCGAAAATATCCTCCGGTGCCACATCCCCCGTTTTTTCGAATTTGTGCAGCACTTTGCCGAGCACTGCGGGTATGTCCGTAAACCTGACCGAACCCGCGAGGAAGGCGTCGACAAGCACTTCGTCGGCAGCCGACACCGCTATGCACGCGCCCGCGCCGGCGCGTGCCGCGCGTTCGGCGATTTCGAGGCACGGATAGCGTTCGTAATCCGGCGCGCCGAATTCCAGCGTGCCGAGCTTTGCGAGGTCGAGTTCGGGCACAGCTCCCGCGGATTTGGACGGATAAAACAGCGCGGTTTCGATGGCAAGCGCCATATTCGGCACGCTGAGCAGCGCCTTTATGCTGCCGTCCGTGAATTCCGCCATACCGTGCACGATGCTTTCCCGGTGCATAACGACTTTGATTTTGTCAGCCTCCGTCCCGAAAAGGTGCATCGCTTCTATGACTTCGAGTCCTTTGTTGAAGAGGGTCGCCGAATCTATCGTGACCTTTTTGCCCATATTCCATACGGGATGATTGAGCGCGTCGCGTGCCGTGACCTTGTACAGTTTTTCTTTCGGCCAGTCGCGCAGCGCTCCGCCGCTGGCGGTGAGAATAAGGCTCCTGACGTATTTCGGGTCCGCTCCTTCAAGGCACTCCATAATCGCGGAATGTTCCGTGTCGAGAGGCAGAATTCTGCCACCGTACTTCTTTTCCAGCGTTTTGAGATATTTACCCGCACAAACTATTGTTTCCTTGTTTGCAATCGCGAGCGTACCTCCGCGTTTCAGGACGGCGACCGCCGCCCACAGCCCCGCAATGCCGCTGACTGCGGACACGGTGATGTCGGCGGGAAACTCCGCAAGTTCTTCCAGGCTTCCCACGCATTTGGACGCGAATTTTTCGTCGTCGAGAAAATCGAAAAGCGTGCTTTGTATCTCCACTCCGCCCGCCGGATAATAGTAGTGCTTAGGGGAATATTTGTCTATCTGGTCGCGCAGCAGCTTCTCGTTGGTGTAGGCGGACAGCCCCACCACCTTAAAGCGGTCGGGATGGCGGTCGGCGACCGCGAGCACCTGTCTGCCCACCGAGCCCGTGCTGCCCAGCACGGTCAGTGTCTTCGGTTTTTTTTCGTTCATTTTATCTCCGTAAAGCGGCTTAGGCGCAGCGTACGCCGCATTCTGTCAGACGCCGTAAATTATCGTGAAGGCAACGAGCAGCACGACTATGCCCGCCATTATGCTGTCGAAGCGGTCCATAATGCCGCCGTGCCCCGGGAATATCGTCCCGAAATCCTTGATGCCGAGCGCGCGTTTGATTCTTGACGCCGCAAGGTCGCCGAGCTGCCCCGCGAGCGACCCCACAAGCCCGATTGCGATGTATACGAGCGCGGATTTCCACTTCGCGTCCGTAAAGGGAACGTAGCCCGCCGCCGGCAGCAGCTCGAACTGTTCGAATATGAGGAAGAATATGACGGACACGAGCACGCCGCCGAGCAGTCCGCCCACAAATCCCGCCACGGTCTTTTTGGGGCTGATTGAGGGACAGAGTTTCTTTCCGCCTATCATACTGCCGAACCAGTACGCAAAAGTGTCCGCGCCCACGGGCAGGAATATGGCAAAAGGTATGGCGTACACCGCCGAGTAGCGTTGCACGAGCATCCACGCAAGCGAGATGAGCAGCCCCGGATATACCGTCACGAATATCGTGGCGAAGAGGTCCTTGGGAGTGTTGCGTTCGGGGTCGGCGAAAGTGAAGACGATGAGCGCCGTGAGCGCCGAAACGGCAAACACAATGAGTATCCCGAGAAAACCCTGTCCGAGGAAGTGCTCCATAAGGTACATCACGGGATAGCAAGTTATCAAAAAGAGCGCAAGCGGCAGACGGAACAGCTTGAAGCCGGAATGCTGCATACAGAAATACATCTCGCGCACCGCGCCGACAAGCAGTATCCATATGAACAGGTCGAGGAAAATGTTGCCGTGTTCGACGAAATAGCTCAGGGCGAAAAGCCCTATGAGCAAGGCAATGAGCAAAACTGCCGTAACCGTTCTTTTCAACATAACGCAAAGGGGCGTCGACCGCCCGTAAAGCCCGTGTTTTACGCGCCGAACTTGCGCGTGCGCCGTGCGAATTCGTCCAGCGCGCCGTCCGCATCCTCTTCCGTCATATCCGGCCAGAGTTTGTCCGAAAACAGCAGTTCTGAGTATGCGGCTTCGTAAAGCATAAACCCCGAAAGCCTCTTTTCTCCGCCGCTTCTGACGATGAGGTCGAGCGGCGGGAGCGTACTGCTCGAAAGCTCGCTTTCAAAGGTCTGCCGTGTGATTTCCCCGCGCCTTGCGGCTGCCGCCGCGGCACGCACGATGTCGTCGCGCCCGCCGTAACCCAGCGCGATGTTAAGGCGCATCCCCGTGTTTGCGGCAGTCCGTCTTTCGACTTCGGCTATACTGTCCGCCACCGCTTTGGGAAAACGGGAAAAATCACCCATATACGTCACTTTCATATTCCCGTCGTATGCGGCATTCCACCCCGTCACGACGGAAAGAATTGCCGCCGTCTCCGAGGACGGACGGGCAAAATTTTCGGAGGAATAGGCGTAGACGGTGACCGCCTCCACCCCCCTCTCCGCCAAACGCGCAATCACTTTCATCATGGCTTTCAGTCCCTCGGCGTAGCCCGCCTCGCGCGGAAGTCCGCGGAGCGCCGCCCACCTGCCGTTGCCGTCCATAATGAAACCTATATGACGCGGGACCATCAGACGGCGAGAATCTCCTGTTCCTTGTCCTTGGTCATCTTGTCGACGTCTTCGATTTCGGAAGAAAGCGCTTTGTCGACGTCCGCGGTGAAATCTTTGAGGTCGTCCTCGGTGATTTCGGAGTCTTTTTCGAGTTTTTTAAGCGCGTCTATCGCTTCGCGGCGCGCGTTGCGCAACACAACCTTCGTGCCTTCCGCGTTGTTTTTCAGTTCCTTGACGAGCGCCTTTCTGCGTTCCTCGGTGAGCTCCGGGAAGACGAGGCGGATGACGTTGCCGTCATTGTTGGGCGTGATGCCGATGTTTGCGGCAAGGATGGCTTTTTCCACGTTTTTGAGAGCGCTCTTGTCCCATACGGAGATGACGAGCAGGCGCGCTTCGGGCACGGTGATGTTCGCCATATTGTTGATGGGCGTGGGCGTGCCGTAATAATCCACCGTTATTTTGTCGAGTATATGCGGATTGGCGCGGCCTGCGCGGATGCTTTTGAGTTCGCTTGAAAAATTGTGCACGGTCTTGGCGTATTTCTCCTTCATTTCCTCGAAAATGAGGTCCACGGAGTCGATGCCGTATGCCATAAGTTGCCTCCTGATTACCGATTTTTATTTATTATATCAAACTCGCGCGCGTAAATCAACCCGAAAAGGAAAGAACGCGCCTTGCGCGCGTTCTTCACCCTGTATCCCCCGTCTGTCGGCGTCAAATTGTCGTCATTTTCCGATGTAGGTGCCGATTTTTTCGCCCGCTATCGCGCGTTTTATGCTGCCTTCCTCGTTCAGGCTGAACGCGATGATGGGGATTTCGTTGTCCATACACATTGTGATTGCGGTGGTATCCATTGCTTTCAGCCCCTTGGAGATGACCTGCATATAGGTCAGCGAATCGAACTTCACCGCTTCCGGATTGAGCTTCGGGTCGCTGTCATACACTCCGTCGACGTTCTTTGCAAGCAACAGCGCGTTGGCGCCTATCTCCGCGGCGCGGAGAGCCGCGCCCGTGTCCGTGGAGAAATACGGATTGCCCGTGCCGCAGGCAAAAATGACAATCCTGCCCTTTTCGAGGTGGCGCAGCGCCTTGCGCAGAATGTACGGTTCGGCGACCTTTGTTATGGTGAGCGCGGTCTGAACTCTGACCTCCGCCCCCTTGCTTTCAATGCAGTCCTGCAACGCAAGCGCGTTTATGACCGTGGCAAGCATTCCCATATGGTCGGCGGTGGTGCGGTTCATCTCGCTGTCCGCCTGTCTGCCCCGCCAGAAATTGCCTCCGCCTATCACTATGCCGACCTGCGCGCCGAGGTTTTTGACTTCGACTATCTGGTCGCACACCTTGGAGAGCTTGGCGTGGTCGATGCCCGCTCCGTTGGGACCCGCAAGCGCTTCGCCCGAAAGTTTTATAATGACACGGTTGTATTTCAGTTTGGACATATTATCACCTCGCGTATCAGCCCGTCGGCTTCGCGCAAAAAAAAGGAACGCTTGCGCGTTCCTCGAATGCGTTATTTGAGTCCGGCTTGTGCCATGACTTCGTCTGCGAAATTGTCTTCGCGCTTTTGCAGTCCTTCGCCCATCTGGTAACGCACGAAACGTCTGACCGTGATTTTCTCGCCGATGGAAGCGATTGCTTCGGTGACGAGCTGGCTGATGGTCTTGGAGCTGTCGCGGACGTAGACCTGTTCCATAAGGCAGACGTCTTTGTAGTACTTCTGAATTCTGCCGTCGACCATCTTGTGGATGATTGCGTCGGGCTTGGGATTGGGCTCGTTCTTCGCCTGGGCGATGAGGATTTCCCTTTCCTTTTCGAGCTCCGCGGCGGGAACTTCTTCCTTGGTGACGTAGGTGGGAGCCGCGGCGGCGATGTGCATCGCGATGTTGTGCACGAGTTCCTTGAACACGGGGCTCATTGCGACGAAGTCGGTTTCGCAGTTGACTTCGAGCAGGACGCCGATTTTGCCGTTCATATGAATGTAGCTGTCGACGATGCCCTGGGAAGCGATTCTGCCCTGCTTTTTGGCAGCGGAAGCGATGCCTTTTTCACGGAGATAGTCGATTGCCTTTTCCATATCGCCGTCCGTTTCGACAAGCGCTTTCTTGCAGTCCATCATGCCAACGCCGGTGCGCTGACGGAGTTCCATAACGTCTTTGCTGGTAAATGCCATAATATTCTCCTGTTCGGTCCGAAAATGCGTGCGCCGTCCGGCGCACGCACGGTAAAGATTATTCTTCGTCTTCGCTCTCTTTTTCGGCGATTGCCTTTTCGAGGGCTTCTTCGGGGGTGAGTGCGACTTCTTCCGCCGCGGTTTCGGAAGTCACTTCTTCCGCCGCTTCGGGAGCGGCCTCTTCCGCTGCCGCTTCTTCCGCCTTCTCTTCCGTCTTGCCGGAGTTGAAGGACTCGCCCTGACGCGCTTCGATGACGGCGTCCGCGATTATGGACGCGAACAGCTGTATGGCGCGGATTGCGTCGTCATTGCCGGGAATGACGTAGTCCACGAGGTCGGGGTCGCAGTTGGTGTCGACGACGGCGACGATGGGGATGTTCAGCTTGCGCGCTTCCCTCACCGCGTTTTCTTCGCGTTTGAGGTCGACCACGAACAGACATCCGGGCAGCGTGCGCATATTCTTGATGCCGCCGAGATTCTGTTCCAGCTTATCGCGTTCGGCTTTGAGTTTGAGGACTTCTTTCTTGGGAAGAAGCTCGAACTCGCCGATGATTTCCATCTGGTTGATTTTGTTCAGTCTGTCGATACGCGTGCGGATGGTCTTGAAGTTGGTGAGCGTGCCGCCCAGCCATCTCTGGTTGATGTAGAACATATCGCAGCGTTCCGCTTCCTGCTTGATTGCTTCCTGCGCCTGCTTCTTCGTGCCGACGAAGAGGACGGATTTGCCTTCCGCCGCGACGCTCTTCACGAATTGGTAAGCGGCTTCCACATGGTCGACGGAGATTTGAAGGTCGATGATGTGAATGTCGTTTCTGGTGGCGTAGATGTACTTCGCCATCTTGGGGTTCCAGCGCTTGGTCTGGTGACCGAAGTGAACGCCCGCTTCCAGCAGGGCTTTCATTGTCGTAACTGCCATAAGGGCCTCCTTGATTTGTTTTTACCTCCCCCGGGTTCGTCGTCGCGGCTACCTTGCGGAACAACCGAAACTCCGCCGGGGTGTGCGGTGCATTTGGGATTATATTATATAAAAAGAGTTTTTGCAAGGAATTTCAAGCAAAAATTACGCCCTTTTCCGAGGAATTTCGGAATTGGGGCGGCGCAGCCCGTTATCCCCTGCAATGCGGTGAGGAAAGAGAGATTATTCCTCGCTTTCCTCCTCGTCGAGGGCCTCCACCTCTTTCATAAATTCGTCGAAGACCTTTTGCAAAAGAGCCTCGTCCTCTATCGCCACGAAAACGTCCCCGTCGTCGCCGTCGCGGACTTCGTAGATGAGCACTTCGTCTTCCTCGATGTCGGGAAGTTTCTCAACGGGCTTCATGACGACGAACCATTTGTCGTCAACGTCCAGCGTCGCAAGGTGATAAAAGTCTTCGTCGCAGTCGCGTTCCTCGTTGTAGAGGGTGATGATATCGTCATCTTCTTCCATATTGTTCTGGTCGTCGAAAAAGTCTGCCATGATAACTCCTTATGCGGCTTTCGCCGTTGTTTTTATCATACCCTTTTCAGCGTTTGCCGTCAAGGTAGGATTGCAAAATTATGGTCGCCGCCACCTTGTCGATGACTTTTTTGCGCTTGTCGCGTCGTACGTCGGCGTCAATCAGCATTCGCTCCGCGGAAACGGTGGTCAGACGCTCGTCGACGTATATCACGGGGAGCCCGCTCGTCCTTTCCAGCAGTTCGCCGAATTCCCTCGTGACCTGCGCCCTCGGACCCTCCGTCCCGTCCATATTTTTGGGCAGTCCGACTACGAAAGCGTCCGCGTCCTCCTTTTGCGCGTACTGCGCAAAATAAAGCGCGTCCTCTTCCGCGCTCCCTTTGCGGACGTAGGTTTCGCGCGGGTTTGCGCAAATGCCCATGACGTCGCTCACCGCAACGCCTATTCTCACGTCGCCGACATCCAGCGCCACTTTCCGTTTCATCATATTTTCACCTCAGGAAATTGTCCTTTTTTCCGCCGAAAAACGACGTTCGCCGTTCCGTCGGCTTTGCCGCGGCGCGGTTTTCCCCTATGCGGTCGTAAAGGGGAACTCCTTTTTCGTAAAGGATGTAAAGCCCTGCGGCAGCGACTGCCGCCGCAACAACGGCTATCAGACACCAGTATATCGCTTTCACTCCCGCGCTGCCTATGTCGTCTTCCAGCCCTGCGAGGAATATTCCCGCCACCATAAACAGTATCGCCGGCGCAATGCAAAGCAATACGGGTATCATCGTTGCCATATTCCCGCCGATGTTGCTGCGCATATCCGACTGCGATTTCCAGTGCACGTTGCCTTTTTTGATGTCGTAGTAGATGTGAATCGCGCTCGTCCCCGCGCAGAAAAGCAGCGTCGTCGCGGCTATTGCGACGGCCGCTCCGGGACCTATTCCGTACAGCGCCACCGCCAGCACGAGCATCACGGCCAAAGCGACCGCCGCCGTAATCAGCGCAAAAAGCAGTTTTGCGGTCACGGACGCTTTCGGGGAAATCGGCAGAAATTTGGAGATAAAGAAGGACTCCCCCTCTCTCGAATACGCGCTCATTGCCACCATATTTGTGCCGCACAGGAAAATGAGGGCGTAAAGCAGGATTATCCCCGCCATCATCATCTCTCCCGATAGCTCGCTGCCCGACTGCTCGGCGTCGCCGCGTATGAAGAAGAACATCACCGCCATCACAATCGGCGCGAGGATAATGTTGGAAAACATTCCCATAGCCATAGACGGGTTGCGCATTATGGAAAGGAAATCGCGCTTCATCAGTGCGGGGATAAGACGGGTTTTGCGGAAAGCGGCTTTCCCTTTGCTCTCTTCGCGGTGAGCTTCCGTCTGCCGCACGGTAATTCTGCGGTAGAACAGCATCGCAAGTCCCACGGATACCAGCGCCAGCCCCGCCCATATGCCGACCGATATGCCGAAGTTTTTCGCCGCGTCGATTCCGAGACACATCGAAAGCAGCGCACGGTTGGGATACATCACGTCGGAAAGCAAGGCAAGCCCGTCGAGGACTCCCTGCGAAATTCCCTCACCGCTTTGTCCGAAGCCCTCGGTGTTGACGAAAAACATAAACACCATATAGGCGACCATAAGCACGATGTAGAAAAACAGCGAAAACAGCGTTTTCACCACGGAACGGCCTTTGAGATAAGTGCCTATCCACATCACGGGCATCGAAAACAGCACCACTATGAAAAGCGGCAGCAGCGGCGCGGCAAGGATAATCACCCCAATGAGCGGGAAAAATCCGTAAAACATCGGATTTCCGAACGCGGAATACGTCACCGAAACGGTGAGCAACGTCGGCAGCAGGAATACGGCGGCGGTTTTGAGCGCGCCGATGTACACAAGCAGCAGTTTCGCAAAAAAGACTGCGGTCGGCGACACGGGCAGCGAAGAAAGGAACGCTCCGTCCTCTGCCGAATACAGCGTGCCGAGTACGGACGGCATCATCATAAACAGGATGAAGAGCTGAACGGCGGAAAGTATCGCGTTCAGGAGCGTCATCGCCGAATAGCGTGTGGTAAGCTGCGCGGCGGCAAAACCCAGCATAACGCAGATGAGCACCACAAGCGGCAGCATGGAAAGTATCATCACCGTGGACTGCGGCAGTTTGCGCTTTCCGGTATTAACCTCTTTTTCCACGGCGTAACGGTTGCGGTACAGCACGCGGAATACAGTCAGAAAATCTTTCATTATTCCGCAAAGGCGTCTTCGCCGTGTCCGCTTGCGTCGGCGTCTTCGCCGTCCGTGATTTTGAGGAAGAGTTCTTCAAGAGATTCGTCGAGTCCGCGGGTCTTGAGCTCCGCCAGCGTGCAGTCGGCGACGAGTTTCCCGTCGTCGATTATGCCCACTCTGTCGCAGACTTTCTCCACCACGTCGAGGACGTGAGAGCTGAAAAACACGCAGTTTCCTTTGTCGGCGTGCTCTCTCATCAGCTTTTTGAGATTGTACGACGACTTCGGGTCAAGCCCCGTCATGGGTTCGTCGAGTATCCACACCTTGGGTTCGTGAATGAGCGCTCCTATGATGTTGAGCTTCTGTTTCATTCCGTGGGAATAGGACTTAATCTGCCGTCCTATCGCTTCACGCAGGGCGAAAAGGTCGAGATATTTCTCCAATCTTTCCTGCCTTACGGAGGCGGGCACGTCGAAAACGTCGCACATAAAATTGACGAATTCCGTCCCCGTCAGCCCTTCGTACAGAACGTGGTCGTCGGAAACGTAGCCGATTTGCCGCTTTGCGGCAATGGGGTCGTCTTTGAGGTTGATGCCGCAGACGGTGACGCTGCCGCGCTCGAAGCCGACAATGCCCGTAATGCACTTGATTGTGGTGGATTTGCCTGCGCCGTTGGGACCGATAAAGCCGTATATTTCCCCTTCGCGGATTTCCAGCGAAAGCGAATCGACGGAGGGTTTGGGATTGCCCGTATAAGTTTTCGTCAAGTCGTGAATGATGAGCATATCAGAGGTTGCGGCGGCGGAGTGATGTGGTTTTGTCGTGCCGCCGAAAGAATTATATGCAAAATTCGCCGCAATGTAAAGGAAAACGCACCGCGTTGCGCGTACGAGAAAGGCGTCGCCGCACGGCGACCGCGGCCGCCCGTGCCCACGCAGGCGCCGGCGTGAACCACGGGCAAGGGTCAGGGCTCGCTCGGCTTGTCGGGCAGCGTCACGACGATTTCCAGCGGAATTTGACCGAGTTTCACCCCCGGCACCCCTTTCATCACGGTGCCGTTGACGGAAAGAGAGGGCTCGCCGCGCTCTATTTTCACCTTGTGCCGCACCCCGTTATGCCGCAGAACGCACTCGGCACTCATTATCTCACTCGGAAAATCGGGTGTTATCCGCAGTTCGTCCCCTTCTGCCGAAATGCCGAAATTTGCGCTGAAAGTTCTGCTTTTCGGCATAAAACTACTCTTGATTTTGGCGTTTTTCAGAATACTTTTCTCTCTACCGCTCTGCCCGAACAGCATTTGCATCAATGTCGGCGAAGACAGCGCTCGGGCAAGCAGAAGCAAATCCCCGTCGAATCTGGCAAACACGACGCTGCCCTGTCCGAAAGGTATTCTCCTCACTTTGAAAGGCGGCATTTTGCCGTAATCGCCGTAGTTTTCGAGCCGTACCGCATAGGCGTATTCGTCCAGATTTTCCGTCGTGCTGAGTTCTCCCAGTTTTTGAAGAAAAGCCGCTCTCGTTTCGGGAGGCGCGGAAGCAAAGGTGTCAAAGCGCGCAAGAATTCCGCACGGGTCGTAAAATGCCGAAAAATCGAAAATTGAGATATTGTCCAGCGAGTCGAATACGTTGTTAAGGCAGGCGCACAGGTCGTCCGTGAGCGCGAGATACCTCTCGTCGAAGTTTTCGGTGTCGTATCCCATCTCCCCCGCGCAGAATTTGGAGAATATTACGCTGCCTTTCAGCCGTTTGCATTCGGCCGAGCGCGAGCGCAGCCGCGGGTGTTTTGCCGTGCGAAGCGCGGCGGCGCGTATGTCGTCGGTCACGGTGATGCGTTCGCACAAAAACGCCAGTTTTTTGCAGAGCGCGAAACGGAATGCCGTTTCCATTGCGTCGATTTCCTTGAACGTCAGCGTTCTGGCGGCATTGAACGCTTCCAGCATTTTCGCCGTCCTGTCTTCGCAGAATATATATCGCGAATGCGAAAGCGTCGCCTCCGCAATGATTACGCAGCGCGGAGTCCCGTTCACGGCGGGCAGGTCTTGCAGGACGGAAAAATCCGTTTTCGTCAGCTTTTTCAGTTCCTCTTTTCTGTCCGCGAGCGTCAGAAAGAGCCGTCGGAGCTCCGTGTCGGAACATTCCGCGTCCGTTCGCCTGAGGGCGCGCTTTATTTTGCGTTTGTACGGGGCGAAGCGTATCTCCTTTCCGCCGTCCGTCGGTGCAGGAAGAGAGCGCGCAAGCTCCTCTGCCAGCGCCGCAAACTCCTTTTCGTCGCACACAGAGCTGAACTCCTCTCTTTCCTTTTTGAGAGTCAGCAGAAAAATTATTATAAAAATCGCGGTCACTCCGCCCGCCACGGCGTATTCCATACCCGCGATTGTTGCCGTTTTCGCGGGGATTTATTCTTGTAAACCGCGGGGCGCATTCACTTGCGCGGATTGACGGTAGTTTTTTGCGTTGTATTTTGTATATGATGAAACAACACTTTGCCGATTGCGGAAGTCGCCGACGGAAAAGCGGTGCGCATAAAAAATCCCCGCAAAAAGGCTTGGTCTTTTTGCGGGGGCGTGCGAGCATAGTCTGTAAGCCGAGTTCTGTCTTGGGCGGCGATCTATCTTGACCGTACGTTGCCGTGCGGTTCCAGCGGACGGGAGCTTGCGGGCCGCATTTCACGCTCCTTTCTTGCACCGGGTGGGGTTTACATCGCGCCTCGTCGCCGATTTGCGGGTGAGCTCTTACCTCGCCTTTCCATCCTTACCCTTGCGGGCGGTTTTTTTCTGTTGCACTTTCCTTGAAGTCGCCTTCACAGGCAGTTAACCTGCACCCTTGCCCTGCGGTGCTCGGACTTTCCTCACGTTTCCGTGCCGCCGTCCGACTATCTCGCTCAATCATTTAATCACAAAAAAACCGCCCGCGCAAGGGATTTCGGCACCGCATTTGCAAAATTCGCACTCCCAACCGCCCTTTTTCGGTCTTTATTCTTGCGGATTGCTTTATCCGCAAGGCGGCAAAGTGCGCCGGGGCAAAACAAAACCGACGTGAAAACGCGTCGGTTTCGAAAGCCTACTGTCGATTGCCGCTTTATTTTGCCAAGGATTTTTTGTAATCCGCCGCCCACTTTTTCATTTCGAGCGCGTGCGGCACGGCGTGCGAAGAATAGTCGTTGCCGCCGATGAGTCTTGCAATCTCGTCCGTGTCGTCTTCAAGCAGCGTAAGATGCGTGAGAGTCTTGCCCTCTTCGACGGATTTGGCTATCAGGAAGTGGCTGTCCGCCATTGCGGCAAGACTCGGCATATGCGTGATTGCGATGACCTGTCTTGCGCGGGAGATGTTGCACATTTTCTCCGCGACGACCGCCGAAATGTGTCCCGAAATGCCCGTGTCGATTTCGTCGAAAACCATTGTGCCTATGCTGTCTATTCCCGCAACGATGTTTTTGAGCGCGAGCATAAAACGCGACATTTCGCCGCCCGATATGATTTTGGCGAGAGGTTTGAGAGGTTCGCCCACGTTTGGCGAAATGAGGAATTCCACACGGTCGCCGCCGCTTTCTCCGACTGCGTCGGGCGCATAGTCGCAGTTTATCTGCACTTTGAAAGTCGTGCCGCCCATTCCGAGGTCGCCGAGTTCCTTGGTCATCGAGCGTTCGAACGCTTCCGCCGCGGTGCGGCGCAGCGCACCCAGTTTCTCCGCCGCCGCCGAAAGACTTTTGCCCGTGGAAGCGATTTCTTTTTCCAGCTCCGCCGTGCGTTCGGACGCGTTGGCGAGTTCGTCCGCCTCTTTCGCCGTTTTTTCGTAAAACGCGCGTACCGCGGCGTAACTCCCGCCGTATTTTCTCTGGATGTTTCTGACGAGTTCCAGCCTTTCCTCGACCTCGTCCGCGCTCTTTGCGTCGAAATCCAACTCCCGCATCATATCTCCGACCGTTTCGCTGATGTCCGCAATCTCGGTTTTCGCCGCGTCCAGTCTTTCGCAAAGCGGGTCGATGTTTTTATCGTATGCGGAAATGGAAGCAAGACTGCCTGCCGCCGCTTTGATGCTGCCGCTCACCGACGCACCGTCGTAGCCGTCCAGAATGTTTCTCGCCGAGGAAAGCGCCGACAGCAGTTTTTCGGTGTTGCGGATGCGCTTGCGCTTATCGAGAAGCTCGTCTTCCTCGCCTTCCGCAATGTCTGCGCGCTCTATCTCTTCGAGCTGAAAACGCAGGATGTCGAGGCGTCTTTCGCGTTCGCTTTCGTCGCCGAAGCGCGCATATTCTTCTTTGAGCGTGCGGTATTTTCCGAAGAGCGCCGCGACCGTCTCTTTTGCGGACGCGATGTCCGCTCCGCCCATTCCGTCCAGCATCCCTTCGTGGTTCGAGGGTTTGACGAGCGACTGATGCTCGTGCTGTCCGTGGATGTCCACCAGCAGTTCCGTCAGCCCTTTCAGGACGGAAAGCGTGGTCAGTCTTCCGTTTATGCGGCATTCGTTTTTTCCGTCCGCGCTCATTTTTCTGCGGATGAGCAGAATTTCTTCCGCGTCTATGCCGACGCCTTCGAGATACTCCGCAACCTGCGGCGTAAGATAATCGGAAAAGACCGCCTCCACGGCGGCGAAATCCGTCCCGTAACGTATGAGGGAACGGTCGGCCCTCTCGCCGAGCACGAAATTCAGCGCGTCGATAATCAAAGACTTGCCCGCGCCCGTTTCACCGCTCAGGATGTTGAGGTTTGCGCCGAGGGAAAGCTCCAATTTGTCTATGAGCGCGATGTTCTGCACCGTAACGGACGCAATCATGGACGCAGAATTTCCTCCAATTTTTCCGCTACGAGAGCCGCGTTTTCGATTTCGTCCACTGCCACGAAAATGGTGTTGTCCCCCGCGATGACGCCGAGAATGCAGTCCATATTCATACGGTCTATGGTTTCGGCAGCCGCGTTTGCGGACCCCGTTTCGGTCTTTATGACGACAAGGTTTTCCGCCGCGCGTATGGAGAGCACGGTGTTGCGGAAGACGCTGATAAAGCGTTCCGCTTTCGTATCCTTGCGCGGTTGCGCGGTGTAGCGGTATCCTTTGCCGTCTGCCGCAGTCGTCTTGATAAGGTTCATATCGCGGATGTCGCGCGATACGGTCGCCTGCGTCACGGAAAACCCTTCCGCCGCAAGCCTTGTCACAAGTTCTTCCTGCGTATCCACGTCATATGCCGCAATTATGTCGAGTATCTTGCGCTGACGCGCTTCTCTGCTCACGATTCCGTCACCTCCGCCGATTGCGCCAGACCCCATCTGTTCATTTTGTCCAGCAGTTTTTCGTAAAATCCTCTGCCGCCCGCGTCGATGAAAGGCGCGCTGACGGCGGCTTTTTTCACTTTGACCACGGATTTCGCGCCGAGTTCCGCCGCGGCGGCGCCGTCGACCACAAGCAATGAGAGGTCGCCCGCGATTATGCGCAGCTCGATGAGTGCGTTTGCCCCGACGACGAGAGGACGGGAATGCAGGGTGTGGGGACACACCGCGTTGACGGTCAGCGCGTCGAGGTCGGGCGCAAGCACGGGACCTCCCGCGGAAAGCGAATACGCAGTCGAACCCGTGGGGGTCGCGACTATCATACCGTCGCTTCTGTACGCGTCGGCAAACTGCCCGTCCACATAAAGTTCGACGCTGACGGGGCGTGTGGTTGCGCTTTTTACGACGATGTCGTTGAGAGCGAGAAATTTGCCCTTTTCCGTCGTGCATTCGAGGAGCATACGGTGCACTGCCTTTCCGTGCAGAAGAGCTTCCGCGATGTCGTCGGGCTTCGCTTCCGCGTCGAACTGCGTGAGGAAACCGAGATTTCCGCAGTTCACCCCGACGAGGGGAACATTCGCGCGTGCCGCGCGCACAGCGGCTTCCAGCATAGTGCCGTCGCCGCCGAAGGCAAGCAGCCTTTGGCAGTCCGCGGGCACGGCTTCGTCGGCGGAAATCTCTTTCAGCGCGAAATCTCCGCGTGCGGAAAGCGCCGCGAGCACGGCGTTCCTGACAGGATGGCAAACGAGCGTTGATTTTGTAAAAACAGCGATTTTCATAATCCGAATTCCGTCTGCGTAAGATTATACATTGCCGCGGAATATAATTCAAGCGATTGATGCATAAAATATGCCATATTTTATATCAAAAGACAAATTATAAGGTTTTGAGAGGATTTTATGCACGAAGACGGAGATTTATGAAGACCTGACGTATAAATTAAACTGCATAAAATGCCGCGGCGCGGCGTTTCACTTGCGCAGATACAGCAGATATTCCGTGTTTTTGTCGGACGACGAAACTTTTGTCGGAGTGACGCCCAAGACTTCGAAGCCGCATTCCCGTGCGGCGGACTTCACGCTTTCGAGCGCCGAAAGTCTGTCCTTTTCCGAAAGCACTATTCCCTTTTTGCTCAACGCGCGTTTTCCCGCTTCAAACTGCGGTTTGACCAGCACCACGGCTTCGCCGCCCTTGCGGAGCACGCCGTAAAACGCGGGCAGGACCAGTTTGAGCGAAATGAAGCTCAGGTCGGCGGAGAGGAAATCCTTGTCGCCGTAAGGCGGAAGTTCGCGTGCGTTTGCGCGGAGAAACGTGACGCGGGGGTCACCCGAGAGTTTTTCCGGAAGAGCGCACTCCCCCACATCGACCGCAAGCACGCTCTTTGCCCCGTGTCTGAGCAGGAAGTCGGTGAAACCGCCGTTCGAGCACCCTATATCGGCGCAGTCGAGCCCCGAAACCGCGAATCCGAACACGCGGTGTGCCTCTTCGATTTTGTACGCGCCCTGCGAGGCGTAGTCCTCGTCGGAAAGTATCTCGACTTTGTCGCTTTCCGCGACGTCGGCGGCAGGTTTGAGAATTTGTCTGCCGTTGACGGCGACCCTTCCTCGCAGAATGAGATTTTCCGCATACGTCCGCGAGCGCAGTCCGAATTCCGTTTGAAGAAATTTGTCAAGTCGCATCGGCGTCCGTGTCCGCATCGGATTTTTTGCGGGAGTCGGCTGTTCCGACCTCTTCCGCATCATATTGCCGTTCTGCGGGATTTGTGTCCGTTTTGCCTGCCGCGTTCTTCCGCTCCGCAACCACTTTGTCGGGCTTTGCGCTGGCTTTTGCGCTCTGCGCGCGCTTTGAAGAGCGGTCGGAGGGAGCGGCGCCGTTTGTGCTCTCCGCCTTTGCGGCGTTTTCGTATTTTTTGCGCTTTTCCGCCTGCTGTTTCTTTCTTCTGCGCTCTTCGGGATGGAACACCCCGACTATTCGCGCCACGAACATTACGAATTCCTTGGAATTGGAAATGGCGACGTTTTTGAGGAACGCCTTGCCGCCCACCATCACGGCGGAAATCAGAGCGGATACGCCGATGGACAGCCATTGCTGCCACGTTTCGTTGAGATTTACGGTTATTGCGATGACTATTGCCGCGCCGCAGGAACCGGAGATGATGCTGATGATGTCGCCCACGACGTCGTTGCAGACGCTGGAAACTTTTTCGTTGTTCTTGACAAGCCACATCGCGGTCTTTGCGCCGTAAACTTTTCTGGACGCCATCGAAACAATCGGGGTTATGTCGCACGAGGTCACCGCGACGCCTATGCCGTCGAACAGGATGCCCGCCATAACGATGAACAGAAGAAGTATGACCGTCACGACTATGTTGCCCGCGGAAGACGTGATTTCGGTGAGAAAACTGATGAAAGCCGAAAGCACGAGAGTGACGACCGTGATTTTAATCGCCCAAAGGTTTCTTTTTTTTCTGTGTTTTTTGACGGGTTTTTTGCCTGATTGACCGTCGGAAACGGCGTCCGTTCCGACGTCGGTGGTTAATGCGGCGTCTGCCGCGTCCGTGCCGCGACCGTGAACGTCGTCGGCGGAAACTTTCTCGTCCAAATCAACTCCTGACTGCCCTTTCGGGCGTGCTTTTTGCATAAATTTATTTTGCGGGCAGAGCCCGTCTTCGCCTTGCCGCGCCGCGGATGCGGCGCGCGGCGGATATTCCGTTTTGCTGGCAACAGCCTGAGTAAACCTTGCGCCATCAGGTTCGGTAGGCTTTCCCCCCGCAGAAACTCGTCGTCGCCGTACGAGACGTTTCCGATTACTCCGCGGGATGCAGGGTCTCCCTCTGCACAACCGAATCGCCACTTAGAGCACACTATAATCCCCAAGCTGCCTCGTCAGAACAGTCTAGAAGATTTCCTTGGCAATTTTCGTCCGCCCTTATCTTTTTTTGCAGACAACATTTCGAGAGGCGATCGCGCATCGACGTCGGCCGGACGCCTTTGCGCGTGGTTCCTCTGTCCCTGAAAATCCACTCAAAGCAGGCTACACTGCACACAGCGCGCGATGCACCGCATAGCAGGTTTCACCCCGGTCAGTAGGCGCTGCGCCCACCGATACGGGTCTCCGCGACAGTCGGGTCGAGTTTCGCATGCCGTTGCGAAGCGCCCGAAAGTCTTAACTCCCAGCAACAGCCCCGGTTTGGGCAACCAAAGCCATCACCAGAAACTTCATCGATATGCCCTTTGGCGATATTTTACCCCCGCCTTCGGGTCGGCGAAAACTGACTAGAATACTGCGCCAGCGATATTATATTATACAGATAAAAAGGAAAATGTCAACACGGGTGCAAATTACGCCAAAGGCGTAAAATTTCCGCGGGTTGAAAAATGCCGAAAATCCCGTTATACGTTCAGCTGTTCAGCGTGATGCGCACGACCCTTTCCGTGAAATCCGCATAAAGCCCGGGAGCGAAAGCCGACGAAAAGTAATCCGAAACGCGCTTTTTGACGTCGTCGGGCAGAGATTTTGCCTTGTGAAGGACCGCGGGCGTGAGCGGAAGTCCGAGCGCGGGAGTCAATGTGGCGCCGCTCTGAATGGTGCCGAGGATATCACCCGCTCCGCGCATTTCGAAGTCCCGTTCGGCGACCTCCGCCCCGTCAGTGCACTCCGTGAGGGTTTTCAGGCGTTCGACGGCGCGTTCCGAAGAGTGGGAAAGATGCAGAAAACAGTAGGCGTGAGAGCCGTCCCTGCCCACTCTGCCGCGCAGCTGATGGAGGGACGCAAGCCCGAAACGGTCGGCGGCAAGCACGCACATCACACTCGCCGAAGTGTCCACTCCGACTTCCACCACGGACGTTGCCACCAGAAGGGAAAGTTTCCCCGCGGAAAAATCCGCCATTATCCTTTCCTTTTCCTCTCCGCTCAGTCTGCCGTGAAGGACGGCGTGCGGAACCGAACGGAAAATTTCGCCGTATTCCTTTTCGAAACCGTTTACGGAAAGCGTTTCGAAACCTTCGCTGTCGCGGATGCAGGGACAGACTATGAACGCCTGCCTGCCCTTTTCGCATTCCGAAGCGACGAAACGGAGCATATCGCCGAGTTTGCCGTCCGACACCATCTTTGTGGTGATGTCCGCAGCAGCCTCCGCTCTGCGCTCTACGCGCGAAACGTCGATATCGTCATAAAAAGCGAGCGCAAGCGAACGCGGTATGGGGGTTGCGGTGAGAGTGAGCACGTCCTGCGCCCCTTTGTTTTGCAGTTCCGCCCTCTCGTTGACGCCGAATTTGTGCTGTTCGTCGATTACGGCAAGAGTCAAATCCGCATATTTTACTCTCTTTGAGAGTAAAGACTGCGTACCGAAGACGACTTTTATGCTTCCGTCGGCAAGTCCTGTAAGTATGCCTGCGGCTTCTGAGGCGGGAACGGACGCCGTGAGAAGCTCGAAAGAGACGCCCAGTTTTTCGGCAATCGGACGGAATTTGCGCGCGTGCTGCTCCGCAAGTATCTCCGTCGGTGCCATCACCGCGCATTGATGCCCCGCCTTTGCGGCGCACACGGCGGCGAAAAATGCGGTCAGCGTTTTGCCCGACCCGACGTCGCCGCTGATGATGCGCGACATATTTTTCCCAGACGTAAGGTCGCCGTATATATCCCCGAAAGTCTGCGCTTGCGACAGGGTCGGTGTTACCGAAAGTGAAGAAACGAAGTCGAGTATTATATTATTCGGCAGATTATAGAATACTTTTCTGACCGAATTCCCTCTGTTTACTGTCTTTTTGTATATGGATATCGCGGTTGCGGCGTCAAATGCGGCAAGGGTGTTTATCCCCTCCTCCGCTTCCGCGGCGCGCTTCGGGAAGTGCGCGGAATCGAGCGCGGAAAGCACTTCCGCAGGCATTGCGGTCGCGTCGGCGGTCAGCGCGTCGAGCGCGGCGCGCACGAGTTTTTTGAAAGAGCTCTGCCCCAATATTCCTTTCAGGGGATATACGGTGAAGACTCCGTCCAGGTTTTTCGGCTTGTCCGCCTGCTCGAATACGGGATTGACGAGAGCCGCTTCGCCGGGCAGAGTTTTGCCGAGAAAGCGGTAGCGCTCTCCCTCTTTCAGCGCCGCGTGGTAATAAGGCTGGTTGAAAAAAGTGACTTTGAAACCGCCGCCCTTTTTGTCGGTGTTGTCGACGAGGCGCACCGTGAAACTCTTCGTGCCGCGCTTTGACGGCGTCGTTTTGCCTACGACGGTGCCTTCCAGCAGACAAAACTGCCCGGGCTCCGCATCTGCGGCTCGCACGGGCAGGTCAAGGTCAATGTATTTCGACGGCAGACGGAGAGCAAGCTCCGCGGGAGTCGTGATGCCGAGTTCCGCAAGTTTGGCGAGAGTCGCCCCGCCCACTCCTCTGACATCGCCGAGAGTCGTCATTCTGCCGAAAGAAGGTAATAGTAATGCGGCTGTCCGCCGTAATATGCGGCGATTTCGAGGTCGGGCCAGAGTTCTTCCAGCTTTTCGACGAGTCTTTCCGCGTCGGTTTCGGTGATGTCGGCGCCGTAATATATCGTGAGCATCTCCGCCTCACCCGCAATCTTTTCGACGGTTGCGAGCGCCGCTTCGGAGATGGACGCGCTTTTTGCGACAATCTTCTTGTTGCAGATGCCGATTATGTCGCCCTCTTTGACAGAGAAGCCGTTCATTCGCGTCGAGCGCACAGCGTGGGTCACTTCGGCCGTGCGGAGTTCCGAAAATGCCCCCGACATCGCCGTGTAATTCTCTTCCGGCGACGCGTCGGGAGAAAAGACTATCGCCGCCGCTATGCCTTCGGGCATACAGGTGGTGGGGATGACGTGCACGTTGACGTCGGCGAGTTCCTTTGCCTGCTGCGCCGCGAGAATTATGTTGGAGTTGTTGGGCAGCACGAACACGTCCTGCGCCCTGACGCCGTTTATTGCGTTCAGAATGTCGTAAACGCTGGGGTTCATCGTCTGACCGCCTTCAATCGTGACGTCGACGAGAAGGTCCTTGAAAATGTTTTTCATTCCTTCTCCCGCGCAGACGGCAATCATCGCGTAGGGTTTCAGCTCCTTTTTGCCCGCCTTTCCTTCCTTTGCCTCACGCTCGCCGACTATCTTGCGGTGCTGTTCCATCATATTCTCGATTTTTATGCTGTCCAGCTCGCCGAGTTTGAGCGCCGCTTTGAGAGCGAGGTCGGGATTGTTGGTGTGGACGTGCGTCTTGACGAGGTCCAAATCGCCTATGACAAGCACGCAGTCGCCGATGGTCATAAGATAGTCGCGGTATTTGTCGATGTCAGACTCCGTGACCGCGGTTTTGAGGTGCGTGATGAAATATTCCGTGCAATACTGGAAGGTGATGTTTTCGTAATCGTTGTCCAGCGACACGAACTCCTTCGCACCGGAAGGACTGACCGCTTCGGGAGCGGTTTTTGCGGGGTCGATGACGGGGATTTCGGCACCCGTGAGCGCCGCATACATCCCTTCCATAATGGTGACGAGTCCGCGTCCGCCCGCGTCCACCACGCCCGCTTTTGCAAGGACGGGGAGCATTTCGGGGGTCTTTTGCAGAATCGTTTCGCCCGCGTCGATGACCTCGCGGAAGAACTCCTCGAACTCGGTATTGCGTTTTTTGGCAAGGGCGGCAGCGGTTTCCGCCATAACTCTGACCACGGTGAGGATTGTGCCTTCCTTGGGCTTTGTGACCGCGCTGTACGCAATCTCCGTGCCGCGTTTAAGCGCCGCGGCAAACGTCTTTTTGTCGAGGGAAACTTTTGCGTCGAGCGCGATGGCAAAGCCTTTGAGAATCTGCGAAAGTATGACGCCGCTGTTGCCGCGCGCGCCTTTGAGCGCGCCCTTTGAAAACGCCACGGCAAGTTCGCCGAGGTCGCCCGCGTCCACGGGCGCAATCTCGCGCATTGCCGCCGCCATCGTCAGCGACATATTCGTGCCCGTATCGCCGTCCGGCACGGGGAACACGTTCAGCTCGTCTATGACGGGGCGATTGATTTCCAAAGCCTTCGCGCCGCCCGCGAGCATATTTTTGTAGCTATATCCGTCTATGACATTCATTCCGTTCTACCCATCAGACCCTGATGCCGACGACATTGACGTGCACTTTTTTGACGCGCATACCGGTGAAAGTTTCGAGAGCGAACTTCACGGTGTCGGCAACAGCCTTCTTGACCGTTTCTATATTCACGCCAACCTTCAAAATGACAAAAACCTCGACATAGACGAGGTTGTCGACAGTCGCGACCTTGACGCCTTTACCCAGCTTGTTTTTGCCCCACAGGGTGGCGAAGTTGTCGCTGAAACGGCGGGACACCATTTCCACCACGCCGTAGCATTCCGAAGCAACCTGGCTTGCGACAGCCGCGACCGCTTCGTCGGAAATGGAAATTTTGCCGTATTTGTTGGTCGTGGTAAGTGACATATAACACCTATTGAGTGGATTTTACTATAAGTATATTTTTTTTGCAACCAAATGAATAATTTTGAGCTCAATCGGTTGCAAACGCCGCGGATATTTGATAATATATTCGCGTTATCCACGTAGGAGGTGTAGTATGTCCAGAGTTTGCAGCGTATGCGGAAAAGGCAGAATGAGCGGCAATCAGGTCAGCCACTCTAACAGAAAAACCAGACGCAGTTGGGCTCCGAACGTTCAGAAAGTCAAGGTCAAGACTTCCACAGGCGGAACCGAAGAAGTGTATGTGTGCACTCGTTGCCTGCGTTCCGGCAAGATAGACAGAGCGTAATCAAAGAGTTAATCCTAAGCACTCTGCCCGTCGTTTTCGGCGGGCTTTTTCTTGTTTCTTCTGAACAGTTTCAAAAACGATTTTATAAATCCGGGCGGATTGATACACACTATCTTCATAAATTCCCTCCACGTTGCTACATAGTATGAAAAAAGAACGGGGTGTGACACACTCCGTTCTCTTTTGCGGAAAATCCGTATAGGCTTTCAGATTTGCATTGCTCTGACCGCCGCGGCGGGGTCGTCGGCTTTGAACACCGCGCTGCCCGCGACAACGACCGTGCCGCCCGCGTCCTTGCAGCGTTCGATGTTTGCGGGAGAAACGCCGCCGTCAATCTCGATTTCGTAGGAATAGCCTTTTTTGCGTTTTATTTCCGCGCCGCGGCGCACTTTTTCGAGGCAGTCTTCTTTGAAACTCTGCCCGCCGAAGCCCGCCTGAACGGTCATAATCAGCAGCAGGTCGATTCTGTCGAGGTACGGTTCGGCGACGGAGAACGGCTGGTCGGCATTGACCACAAGCCCGCATTTCACGCCCTTGGACTTGATTTCGTTCAGCGCGCCCTCCACGTCCTCGGACGCTTCGGGATGGAAAGTGACGAGGTCCGCACCCGCGTCGCAGAATTGCCCGACATACTTTTCGGGACGGGTTATCATAAGGTGCACGTCGAGGAACATATCCGTATATTTCCTCAGCGCTTTCACCATAGGCATTCCGAAAGTGATGTTTGGGACATAGACGCCGTCCATGACGTCGCAATGCACCCAATCCGCGCCCCATTTTTCGATGTTCTGCACAGCCTCCGCCATTTTGCCGAAATCGGCGGAGAGAATGGACGGTGCGACTTTAATCATATTTATTTTTCCTCCTATCATCCAGCTCGTTGTAAATGAGCTTGTATCTTTCATATCTCCCCGCGCTCACACCGTCGCCGATGTGCGCTTTTACGGCGCAGTCCGGCTCGTCGATGTGTACGCAGGTGTTGAAGCGGCACTCCTTGCGGAAGCGCTCCATATCGTCGTAATAGAGCCTGAGCTCTTCGGGCGGCATATCCACGGCGTCCAGCATAGAGAAGCCGCAGGTGTCCACCAGATAGGTCCCGCCGCCGAGAGGAAGTATCTCCGCGCGGCGCGTGGTGTGCCTGCCGCGTTTTATCTTTTTCGCAAGCTCCCCTACCTGCATCACGTGAGAAGCGAGGAGCGCGTTGATGACGGAGCTCTTGCCGACGGCGGACTGCCCCGCAAAACAAGCCGTTTTCCCTTGTATGAGCGCGGCAAGAGCGTCTATGCCCTCGCCCGTTTCCGCGCTGCAAACGACGCGTTCGCAGACATTATTATACTCCGCAAGTTCCGCTTTTTCAAGGTCGCATTTGTTCCACACCAGCACGGGAGTTATTCCCTCCGCAAGACAGTTGACGATGACCTTGTCCGCAAGCAGAAAGTCGGGCGCGGGCTCGGGAGCAAGCACGATGAGGCAGACGTCCACGTTGGCGACGTATGGGCGCACGAGCGCGTTTGAGCGGGGATAGACCGTTTCGATGACGTAGGCGTCCCTGTCGCGCGCTATGCCCACGGAATCCCCGACGTATATCGCCCCGTCGGATTTCAGTTTCTTGCGTGCGAAACACATCTTTACGCTGCCGTCGGCGTCCACCCAGAATTTGGACGCGACCGCCTTTACAACCCGTCCCTTCGTCGTTTTCATACCGTGGTGAACTTCCTCCTCGCACCCTTTCCGCCGTCTGCGGGAGGCGTCGCTTCCTTTTCTTCTTCCAGCACCCGCCTGCGCAGCTGTCCGCACGCGCCTTCGACGTCCTCACCGAAACTGCGCCGCACCGTGGCGGACACGCCCGCGGCATTCAGACGAAGCATAAATTCGTGCGCCGCCTGCGCGTCGGGGCGTTTGAGTTTTCCGTCCGTGGCGTTCAGGCGTATTATGTTGACGTGCGACGGAAACCCGCGCAGCAGCTCCGAAAGCCTTTTTACGCAGTCGTCGCCGTCGTTTTCGCCGCGGATGAGCGTATATTCGAAGATGACGCGCCGTCCCGTGCGCGAAAAGTAATATTTCGCCGCGTCCATAACGGCGGCTATGTTATATTTCCTGTTGACGGGCATAAGCCTGCTTCGCGTTTCGTCGAAAGGCGAATGCAGGCTGACGGATAAGGTCACTTTTCTGCCGCTGTCGGCAAATTTTCGGATTTTGTCCGCAAGCCCGGACGTCGAAAGAGATATGTTGCGTTCCGACACTCCGAGACCGTCGGGTGCGCTGACTTCGTCGAGAAAACGCATCACGTTGTCGTAATTGTCGAGAGGTTCGCCGCTGCCCATAAGCACGATGTTGGTGACCTCACGGTTTTTGACGCTGCCGCCCTCCGCCGCGTTGACGGCGACGACCTGTCCCAGGATTTCGGAAAAAGTCAGGTTACGGACGAGCCCGTCCCTTCCCGACGCGCAGAAAGCGCAGTGCATCCTGCACCCTATCTGCGTGGACACGCAAAGCGTGTTGCCGTAGTCGTGCGGCATAAACACTCCTTCGACGAGGTCGCCGTCGGAAAGACGGAAAAGATACTTTTTGCTGCCGTCGCGCGAGGGATAGACTTTGAGTATCGTGACGGGATTGGACACGAACTTTTCGGACATTTCGGCGCGCAGGGCTTTTGAGAGAGAGGTCATCTCCCCTATGCTTTTGCCTTCGAAGCAGAAAGCGCGCACCTGCTTTGCCGTGTACGTCGGCGCAGACGGCAGAAGCGACGCGATTTCACCGCACGAAAGTCCGAGCAGAGCCGTTTTTTCCGCCGTCATTTCCTGAACCTCGCAATGAAAAATCCGTCCCATTCCCCGCGCGGCAGTATTCGGTAAGTGCCGTCGTTTTCGTAAGGCAGGGGCATTTTGTCGGGTGAAAGCCCGAGTGTCAGTGCGTATTCGGCGTTTTTCTCGTTCTCTTCCGAAAAGAGCGTGCAGGTGGAATAGACCAGTACGCCGCCGGGTTTGAGATAGCGCGCCGCGTTTTGCAGAATCTTTTTCTGCACCGCGGAAAGTTTCTTTATCGCCTCTTCTCCGCGCTGCAAGAACACGTCGGGATGCTTTTTGTATGTGCCGAAGCAGCTGCACGGCACGTCCGCCAGAATGAAGTCGAATTTGTTTTCGTATGCGGGTTCGAACACCGTCGCGTCCCGCACTTCCGCCCTCACGTTGTCCGCGTGCATCCTTGCGGCGTACTTCTTTATGAGTTCCGCCCTGTGCGGATGCAGGTCGCAGGCGGTTATGCGGCTTTCGGGAGCGAGTTCCGAAGCGTAAACCGCCTTGCCGCCGGGAGCGGAACAGAGGTCGAGTATCTCCGCTTCTCCGTGAGGGGCAAGCGCCTGTACCGTCAGCACCGAGGACGGGGACTGATATGTGACTATGCCCTCCGCAAACAGCGACTTCACGAGCGGCGTCACCCGCGTGAGTATCCCTCCTACGGCGCTCGGCGCATATTCCTGCGCGTGGGCTTCGAGAAGTTTGATTACGCTCTCTCTCGACGACAGGCGCGCATTGACGCGCAGGTGCACGTCGTCGGTGCCCTTGTCTTCGAGCACGGCTTCCGTGAGGGAAGCGCCGTACTGAGCCGTCATTTTGTTAATGAACCATTGCGGTTTGGAATAATGCACGGAAAGGTATTCGGGGTCGCCCGGCACGGGCAGGGAAAACTTGCGTGCGGAGACTCTTTTCAGCACCGCGTTCACGAAACCCGCCACGCCGCCTTTGCCCATACTCTTTGCCGCCTCCACGCATTCGCTGACAATGGCGTAATCGGGCACGTTGTCTATGTAAAGCAAAGCGTACGCGCCGGTTTTAAGCAGTATTTCTATCGCTTTTTTGGGAGATTTTTCGATAAGCTGCGCAAGAATGTAAGTAAGCTCCGTGTCGCGTTCAAGCACTCCGAATACGAGCCGCACGGAAAGCGCGCTCGCGTCTTCGCCGTCGAACACGCGGTCGGCGTACGTCCTGTCGGCGTAAATTTCCGTCAGCAGTTTGCAGGCGGCGAGGATATGCTCTTTCATTGCAGCACCGTTCCTTTCTCTATGCCGTGTCCCATAAGGTATGCCGTGTCGCTCATACGCGACTTTCCTTCGGGTTGCAGCGCCGCAAGTCTGACCGCGCCGTCGCCGCAGGCAACGACGAGCCCCTGCGCGGGCGACGCCGCAATGACTTCGCCGGGGGTGCCGTGCCCTTCGGCGCGTTCCGCCGCAAAGACCTTGACCCGCTTGCCTGCGAGTTCGAACCACGCCGACGGCCACGGCGTCATTCCGCGCACGAAACAATCCAGTTCCCTTGCGCCGCGGCAGAAATCAATCTTTCCGTCCGCTTTCGTAATCATTCCGCAGCGCGTGGCTTCCGCGGCGTTCTGCGGAGTGAAAACCGCGCTTCCGTCTGCGAGAGCGTCCACAGCTTCGCATATCGCCTCTCCGCCGAGTTTTGCGAGCCTGTCGAACAGTTCGCCCGCGGTTTCTTTTTCGCCGATTGGGATGCGCTTTTGAAGCAATATGTCCCCCGCGTCCACTTCCTTTACGGTGCGCATTATTGTCACGCCCGTTTCACTTTCGCCGTTGAGCAATGCCCACTGTATGGGCGACGCTCCCCTGTATTTGGGCAAAAGAGAAGCGTGCACGTTGAGCACGCCGAGAGGAAACAGGGAAAGGAATTTTTCGGAGAGTATCTGCCCGAACGCCGCGGTCACTCCGAGGTCGGGCGCGAGCGCCGCAATCTCGCCGAGTCCGTCGCGGGAAACTTTTTCGTATTGCAGCACGGGAATGCCGAGCTCCGCCGCCCTGACTTTGAGGGGGGACGGACGAAGCGCGTATCCTCTGCCCACGGGCTTGTCGGGGCCCGTCACGGCAGCGACGACGTTGTGCTCCGCCGCAAGGTTTGAAAGCACTTCCGCAGAAAAGTCGGGAGTGCCCATAAACACGATTTTCAAATCTTTCATTCGTCTTGCAGGTCCGTGCATTTCGAGGTGTACAGCACTCCGTCGAGGTGGTCGATTTCGTGCTGGAAGGCGCGGGCGGTGAAGCCCTCGACTTTGTATTTTTTCTTTTTGCCGTAGCGGTCGAGCGCGTTGACGGTGATTTTGTCGGCGCGGGTGACCGTGCCGTATTTGCCTTTTACGGACAGGCACCCCTCAACCCCCGTCTGCTCTCCCGAAGCGGATTTGATTTCGGGATTGATGAGCTCGTAAAAGCCGTCCTCCGTGCTCACTATACAGACGCGTTTGAGCACGGCGACCTGCGGCGCGGCAAGCCCTGCGCCGTCTGCGTCTTCCAGCGTTTCGCGCATATCGTCGAGCAAAGTGTGCAGCTTCTCGTCGAACACCTCGACGGGGCGGCACTTCTTGAAAAGAATGGGGTCCGGGGATTGAAGTATTATTCTCTTAGCCATAGTGTTATATCAGGCTCTGCGGATTGATTTCCGCAAAGCAGCTCCCTTTTGCCGGTTTGTTTTCCGCCGCAAGTCTGTACACTTCGGGCATCACGGCGTCGAATATTTCGGGTTGCAGCCGCATCAGCACCTGATAGCGCGAAAGCCCCTGCATACGCGTCACGGGCGACTTTGCCGCGCCTATGTACACAAACTTTCCCACACGTCCTTCGACGGCGAGCAGACCTCTGTAAATGTTCCTCGTGCAGTCCACAGCCGACTGCTCGTCCGCGGAAGCGACCAGCACTCTCACCACCTTCGTGAAAGGAGGGAATTTGGTGACCATCCGCGTGTTTATCTCCTTGCGCCAGAAGCCCTCGTAGTCGTACGTCCTGCCGAAGCGGAAGACGTAATGGCGCGGGGCGTAGGTTTGGAGAATGACCCTTCCCTTTTTGTCCGCCCTGCCCGCTCTGCCCGCCACCTGCGTGATGAGCTGGAATGTGCGCTCCGACGAGCGGTAATCGCTGAAATACAGCGCGGCGTCCGCTTCGAGTATGCCCACCAGCGTGACGTTGGGGAAGTCGTGCCCTTTTGCTATCATCTGCGTGCCGACGAGCACGTCCGCTCCGCCCGCCGCAAACTTGTCGAGTATGCGGAAATAGCTGTCTTTGCGCGTGGTGGTGTCGTTGTCCATACGCAGCGTGCGCACGCCGGGGAACAGGGCTTGAAGCTCCTCCACCACCTTTTCCGTGCCGACTTTGCCCTGTTTGATGTTGGTGCCGCCGCAAGAGGGACAGCGTGACAGCGCGTGATATTTCCTGCCGCAGCAATGGCACTTCAACACGTTTTCGCTCTTGTGATACGTCAGCGACACGTCGCAGTCCTCACACTTTGCGACATAGCCGCATTCCTTGCACATTATGAAAGAGGCAAAGCCTCTGCGGTTGAGGAAAAGGATGACCTGTTCCTTTCTCGCGAGCGCCGCGCCTATCGCGTCGGCAAGCTGTGCGGAAAACAGCGAGCGGTTGCCGTAGCGGAATTCCTGCACCATATCCACGATTTCCATTTCGGGAAGCTGATAAGCGGAAATGCGCTTTTTCAGCGTAATCAGCTTATATTTCCCTTCCGTGGCGTTGAGATAGCTCTCCATATCGGGAGTCGCAGACCCGAGCACGAGAGCGGCGCCTGCGGCTGCGGCGCGCATTTTCGCCACTTCCTTCGTGTCGTAACGCGGGTTGGACTCGCTGACATAGCTGGAATCGTGTTCCTCGTCAATGATTATGACGCCGATGTTTTCCAGAGGCGCGAAGACTGCGGAACGCGGTCCCACGGCGATTTTCGCTCTTCCGTCTTTCATCCTCTTCCATTCGTCGTAACGCTCCCCCGCGTTCAGACCCGAATGCATAAGCGCGACCGAGTCGCCGAAGCGCGCTCTGAAAAGTCCGAGTATCTGCGGAGTGAGCGCGATTTCGGGCACGAGCATTATCGCCGTTTTTCCCGCGGCGAGCATACGCTCGATGACCGCCATATACACTTCCGTTTTGCCGCTTCCCGTCACGCCGTGCAGCAGGAAAACGCCTTTTCCCGCGGAGATTTCGTCCACGGCGGACTGTTGGTCGGAGGTCAGGGTCACGGCTTTGCGCTCGCGCGTCAGCATTTTCAGCGGAGTGCGCGCTTCGTGCACGGCGCTCTCCGTCACGAAACCTTTGTCGCGCACGCCCTTCACCGCTCCCGCGCCGAATTTTTCCGCAAGCACGGAAAGAAACTCACCGTCGCGTTCGGAAAGATAGCGCACTATCTCTCTCTGTTTCGCCGCCCGCGCAAGCGCCGCACAGGCGTCCTCGACGTCAAGCCCGTCGGCGAGCGCAAGATAAATGCGTTTATACTCCGGGTCGCGCTCCTCACGCAACTTTGCGGGGACGAACAGCCTGAGCACGTCTATGTGACGCAGGTTGTATTTTTCCCGCATTGCGTTCATCAGCAAAAGCTGTTCCGCACTCACGGGAGTGTCGAGAAATCTGGCGGTTTTCAGCGACGCGAAATCCGACTTTTCTTTTTTGCCGATGACGAACCCGACGGTATGTCTTCCCGCAAAATCCACCGCCACGCGGCTGCCCAAAGGCATATCTTCGCCTTCATAATCGAAGGGACGGTCCACTTCCGCCGTCGAAATGTCGACTATGACTTCAAGCACCATAGCCGTTCAGCACCGCGTCGAGTATGACGTCGGCAAGCGCGCGTTTGGTCATCAGTCCGCACTCGCGCAATTCTCCGTTCCTGCCGACGAGGGTTGCGATGTTGGTGTCGCCGAAAAATCCCGCGCCCTCTTTCGTCACGTCGTTGGCAACGGCAAAATCCGCGTTTTTCGCCGCGACTTTGCCGCGCGCGTTTTTGACGAGGTCGTCAGTTTCGGCGGAGAATACGACCAGTTTGCGCTCTCCCTTTATCTCGCCGACCGCTTTTGCTATGTCGGGATTTTTGACGAATTCCACTGTGAGCGTGTCGCTCTTCAATTTGCTCTTATAAGTCTCTTTCGGGCGGTAGTCCGCGGGTGCCGCCGCCATAATCACGACGTCGCTTGCCTGCACTTCACGCATAACGGCGTCCATCATCTCGGCAGTCGAACGCACCCTGACGCTCTTCATAACGCCGCTCGGCACGGGGACGGACATATTGCCGTGCACAAGCACGACCTTTGCTCCGCGTTCCGCCGCCGCTTCCGCTATGGCGCATCCCATTTTGCCGCTGGAATGATTGGTTATGACGCGCACGCCGTCGATATACTCTTCCGTTGCTCCCGATGTCACGAGCACGGTCTTGTCCGCAAAATCGCGCACGGGACGCAGTATGTCCTCAATCACCGACACGATTTCGGCAGGTTCCGCCATTTTGCCCTTGCCCACGTCCCCGCAGGCAAGCCTGCCTTCCGCGGGGTCGATTACGCGCACGCCGCGCTCTTCGAGCAGACGCAGATTCTGCTGCGTCGCGGGGTCGGTGTACATAGCGGTGTTCATTGCGGGCGCGACAATTCTGACCGCCTTGCAGGCGAGCCACGTCGTGGTGAGCATATCGTCCGCAATCCCCTGCGCGAATTTGGCAATGACGTTTGCCGTTGCGGGCGCAACGACGAAAACGTCCGCCTTTTTGGCAAGCGAAACGTGGTGCACGTCGTGTTCCTCCCTCTTTTCGAAGGTGTCGGTCACGACCTTGCTGTCGCTGAGCGTTTCGAATGTGAGAGGCGCGACAAACTCCGCGGCGTTGGCGGTCATTATGACGTCGACGTCCGCGCCGAGTTTTTTGAGGCGGGAAACAATCTCGCAGCTTTTGTAAGCGGCAATGCCGCCGCTCACGCCCAAAATGACGTTTTTGCCGTAAAGCATCAGTCGCGCACGATTTTTATCTTGCCTTCGTAAATCTCTTTGCAGGCAAGGGTCACGGGCTTTTCACCGCTCTTTTCGAGATACGCGCTGTCGCTGGTGAGCAGCTCGCGGGTGCGTTTGGACACCGCGCACGCAAGTGCGTAGCGGCATTCCGCTTTCTGGATGAGTTTGTCGATTGGGGGGTCAATCATCATATTTTCAGTCCTCCGTGGGGAATATATTCTGTGCGGCGACGCGGTCGGTGCGCAGATGTTCGCTCTTGATGATTGCGACGATTTCGTCCGCGCAGGTCCGTGCGACCGTATTGGTGACCACATAGTCGTAAGACGGTATGTCCTTGCTTTCCGTTTCTATCTCGCGCAGTCTGCGTTCCAGACTTTCGGGGCTTTCGGAGCCTCTGCCGATGAGCCGTGCTTTCAGCGCTTCGAGGGAAGGCGGCTGCACGAATATCGTCACGCATTCGGGATAGAGTTTCTTTATGTTCTTCGCTCCGACGACGTTGAGTTCCAGCAAAATGTCCACTCCCGCCCGTATGGGACGGTCGATTTCGCTTTTCAGCGTGCCGTAATAGTTGGTGAACGTGCGGGTGTATTCCACGAACGCGCCCTCGGCAATCTTGCGTTCGAACTCCTCCTCCGTGAGGAAATAGTAGTTCACGCCGTTTTCCTCGCCGGCACGCGGAGCGCGGGTCGTGCAGGATATCGAAAACCTGAGCGTCGGAAGCTCGTCCAGCACCATCTGAATGACGGTGCCCTTGCCCACTCCGCTGAAACCCGATATAACTACGAGCAGTCCTTTGTTTTCCATTTTCACTCCACGTTCTGCGCCTGTTCGCGGATTTTTTCTATGTCGTTTTTGAGTGCAAGCACCTCTTCCGTAATGCGGAGGTCGTTAGCTTTCGAGCCTATGGTGTTGGCTTCGCGGTTCATCTCCTGCACGAGGAAATCCAGCTTTCTGCCCACGGGTCCGTCCGCTTTCAGATAGCCGCGCATAGCCTTGATGTGCGCACCCAGACGGCTGATTTCTTCGTCCACGGCGCACTTGTCGGCAAACAGGGCGACTTCCGTCGCGATGCGCGCCATATCGGGCACCGCGCTGCCCAGAGCTTCCGTGATGCGCGCCGTGAGCTTGTTCCTGTAATCCGTCACCACTTCGGGCGCGGTGGCTTCTATTTTTGCAAGCGACGCGCTCATCGAATCCAGCTTTGCCGAGATGTCCGCGGCAAGCGCCGCTCCTTCGCGTTCACGCATAGCGACAAGCCCGTCGAGTGCCTCGCCGAGAGCGGCGAGCAGCAGCGCTTTCAGCTCTTCGTCGTCCGCTTCCGCGGCTTCCAGCGTCACGATGTCCGGGTTTTTCATAAGCGCGGTGGCGGTCACGTCGCAAGGCACTCCCGTGAGCGACGCCAGACCCGACGCCGTCGCAACGTACTTTGACGCAAGCTCCGCGTCGACGCGGTATTCCGCCGCCTTGCCCGCTTCCTCGCGGTAAGTCAGGAAGACGTCCGCGTGCCCTCTTGCGACGACTTTCGCCACCTCTTTTTTCGCGTCGTCTTCCGCAAAGAGAAAGCCTTTCGGCATTTTCATTCCCCAGTCGAAAAACTTGTGGTTCACCGTCTTTATCTCGACGGTCATCGTCCTGCCGTCCGAGGACGCCGTACCCTTGCCGTAACCGGTCATACTGCGCATACACGCACCCGCCTTATTAACGATTTTATCAAGTATATCACAATTTATCCCGCCCTGACAATAAAATTGCAAAATAAAAAGCGCGGACTCTCTCCGCGCTCCGCATTCCGTTTTCACGGTCCGTCAGTATTTCTCCGAGCGGCGCTGCTTCCTCAGTTCCCTGCGCCTTGCGCCCGCCTTCCATTCTTCCAGCTCCGACTCCGTGACGGGACGAAGCCCGGGCACTTCCACGGGATTGTCCTTTTCGTCCAGCGCGACCAGGATGAGGTATGCCACATTGATGAGCTTGCGCTCGCCGGAAAGTTCTTCGACGTACGTCCTCACGCACACTTCCATCGAGGTCTTGCCCGCATAAGTGATTTTGCCCGTCATGACAACGGTGTCGTTGACGCGCGCGGGGGCGCGGAATTCCAGCGTGTCCACGAACACCGTGGTCACGTTGCGTTCGGAATGTCTGCGCGCCACAACCGCGGCAAGCACGTCTATCCAGGACATCAGCACGCCGCCGAACAGTCTGTCGAAACCGTTTATGTCCGACTGCGTGACTATGTGGACCTGTTCCGTATAGGAATCGGACGGATGTTTGTATTTCCTCTCTTCCGCCATTTCAGTTCTCCTTTGCCGCTCCGTTCAGCATTGCGACAAACTCGTTTTCGTCAATGATTTTTATGCCGAGTTTCTTTGCTTTGTCGAGCTTGCTTCCCGCGTCTTCGCCCGCAAGCACCATATCCACCGTTTTGGACACGGAGGACGCGACCTCGCCGCCGTTGTTTTCGATAAGCGCCGTCGCCTCGCCCCTCTTGTATGTGGGCAGCGACCCCGTGAGCACTATGCGCATACCGTCGAAAACCCCGCTCTTCTTTTCCGCTTCGCGCACGCTGACCCCCGAAGCGTAAAGGTCGGAAAGCAGTTTCTTGTTCCCTTCGTCCGCAAACCACGCAAGAATGTTGTCCGCAAGTATTCCGCCTATTCCGTCCACGGCAAGCAGAGCGTCCTTGTCCGCCTGCGCAAGCGCCTCGAAAGTGCCGAACTTCGCGCTGAGGTCCTTTGCGGTCTTTTTCCCTATGCCGTCTATGCCGAGCGCGAAAAGCAGCCTGTCCATCGTGGTGTCCTTCGCCGCCGCAACCGCGGACACGAGATTTTCCGCCTTCTTGTCGCCGAAGCGGTCAAGCCCCGCAATGTCCTCTTTTTTCAGCCGCATAAGCTGAACGGGGGAAGTGAGATGCAGTTCGTTGTAAAACTGCTCCGCCGTCTTTTCCGAAAAGCCGTCTATGTCCATAGCGTCTTTGGACGCGAAATGGTCGAGGGCGGCGACTATCTGCGGAGCGCAATGCTCTCCCGTGCAGTAAATGAACGCACCCTCCTCTCTGACCGGCGCGCCGCAGGCGGGGCACACGGTGGGTTTTTCCACCTCTTTCGCCCCTTCGACTTCCTCCGCCACTCCCGTGATTTCGGGGATGACGTCGTTGCTGCGGCGGATGAAAACGCGGTCGCCTATGCGCACCTTCTTTTTGAGGATGTCGCCGTAATTGTTGAGGGTCGCCCTCTTCACCGTCACGCCGCCGATGTCGACGGGGTCCAGGACGGCAAGCGGATTGAGTTTCGCACTTCTCGACACCTGCCATACTACGTCGCGGAGCACCGTGGTCATCTCGTCCGCCTTGAATTTGTAGGCGATTGCCCACTTCGGGAACTTTTCCGTATACCCTATTTCGTCGCGGAGCGCCGTGTCGTTCACCTTGAACACCACGCCGTCGATGAGAAAGTCCAGCGAATGCCTGAGCCCGTCCACTTTTTCCGCAAAAGCGAAGGCTTCATCCACCCCTTTCAGCACGGTAAAGTCGCTTTCCGTTTCAAATCCCTCTTCCGCAAGGAAGGCGTGCATCTCGGACTGCGAGGCGAAATGTCTGTCGCTGAAACCGATGTTGTACGCCATAAAAGACAGGTTGCGGTCCGCCGTCACGGCGGGGTCCAGGTTGCGTATCGCGCCCGCCGCTCCGTTGCGCGCGTTCTTTAACGGTTCGGAGCTTCTGCGGTTGTATTCTTCCAGCGCGCTGAGACGCATAATGCCCTCGCCCTGTATCTCTATCCTGCCCTTGTACGAAATGTTGCGCGGCACGCCGCTTATCGTTTTCACCTGCGCCGTGACCTCTTCGCCGACTGTGCCGTCGCCGCGCGTCGCCGCTTTCACGAGCGCTCCGTTTTCGTAAAGGATGTTGAGCGTCAGTCCGTCGAACTTGTATTCCGCCGTAAGCTCAGGTTCCTTTCCCGCCGCCTTTATCACTCTGTCGTACCAGTCGGCAAGCTCTTCGCGCGTCTTGCATTTGTCCAGGCTGTAAAGACGGAGAAGATGTTTTGACTGTGCGAACTTCTTCTGCGGAGCGCCGCCCACTCTGTGGGTCGGAGAGTTTTTGAGGGAATAGCCCTCGCTCTCTTCCAGCGCGCGGAGCTCGTCGTAAAGCGCGTCGTATTCCGCGTCCGAAATTTCGGGCGCGTCCTGCTCGTAATAGAGGGCGGCGTACTTGTTGAGCTTTTCCACCAGCTCTTTCATTCTGTCGTAAGGTTTCATTCTCACTCCTTGACGATTTTGAGGCTGTTCACCGCGATTGCGAGAGCGAAGCGTTTGACGCCCAGTCCTTTGAACGCGATTGCGGCGGTCTTATCCTCCCCCTCTCCGACGGTGGAAATGATTATTCCCCTGCCGAATTTCGCGTGTTCGACGATGACGTCTTTTGTGAACGCGTCGAAATCGGCAGTCCCGTTTTTTGCCGCGGTGTGAGCGGCGGGAGCGGTGCGCGCGGGCGCCTTTCGGGAAAGGTTCGCAAGACGGTCGAGCGCGGGTGCGGCTTTCTTTTCGTAGAAAGCGCCGCCCACCCGTATCGACGGTTTTTCGCCGCGCATTTCGGTGATAAACCTGCTTTTCGGATTATAAACCGTTTCGCCGAAGCGGAAACGCGAGCGTGACGAAACGACGTAAAGCCGCTGTTTCGCGCGGGTTATGGCGACGTACATCAGCCGCCTTTCTTCCTCCACGTCGCCGTTGTTTATCGCCGCCGACGACGGGAAAACGCCCTCTTCGAGTCCGATTATGAACACGTTGTCGAACTCCAATCCCTTGACGGCGTGTATCGTGGCGACGGTGACGTAATTTTCGTCGTCCATTCCGTCGGAGTCCGACACCAGCGACACGGACTGCATAAAGTCCGCCATAGTCGCTTCGGGATTGTCCTCGATGAAATTGCTCACCGCGCCGACCAGCCCTTCTATGTTTTCGTAGCGGTTGCGCTCTTCGGGGTCGTCGCTGTATTTGAGCGCGGCTTCCAGCCCGCTGCGCGAAATGACGTATTTCATAAAGTCGACGGGCGGCATTCCGTTCACGGCGCGCTCTATGTCAAAGGCGATTTCCGTGAATTTGGAGAGCTTTTTCTCCGTGCCCGCCGACAGCAGTCCGCCCTTTTTCAGCACGCCGTAAAAGGAAAGTCCCGACTGCGCCGAAATCTGCGAAAGTTCGTTCACCGCCGACTGCCCTATTCCGCGCTTCGGATAGTTCACAATGCGCAGGAAACTGTCGTTGTCGTCCGGGTTGAGCGCAAGGCGCACATATCCCAGCGCGTCCTTGATTTCCTTGCGTTCGAAGAAGCGGAAGCCGCCGAAAACCTTGTACGGAATGCCGTGCAGGGTGAAATCCTCTTCGAAAAGCCGCGTGAGCGAGTTGGCGCGCACGAGCACCGCCATATCGCGGTAGTTTTCTCCCCTTTCCACGAGGGAATTTATCATACGGCTGACATAAGACGCTTCGTCGCGGTCGCCGTATGCCTCGTAGTATTCCACTTCCGAGCCGCCGTCGACCGAGCTCCACAGCGTCTTTGCGTTGCGCGCGGAATTGTTCTTTATGACGTTGTTCGCGGCGTCGAGGATTGCTTTGGTGCTGCGGTAATTGCGTTCGAGCTTGTACACCTTCGCGCCCGGGAAATCCTTCGGGAAATCGAGTATGTTTCTGATTTCCGCCCCGCGCCAGCTGTATATGCTCTGGTCCTCGTCGCCGACCACAAACAGATTGCCCCACTTTTCGGCAAGCATACGGACGAGTCTGTATTGCAGCTTGTTCGTATCCTGAAATTCGTCCACGTTGATGTAGCGGAACCTGTTCTGCCAGCGTTCGAGCACGTTGGGACACTTTTCGAAGAGTTCGACCGTCTTCAACAACAGGTCGTCGAAATCCATTGCGTTGCACGCTTTGAGTTCGCGTTCGTACGCGGCATAGACGAGAGTGACTTCTCTCGCGTCCGTGACGTAGTCCTTTATTTCTTCGTAATAAGCGTCGGGCGCGAGCGCCGCCGTCTTCGCCTGCGAGATACGGTTGAGATATATCCCCTTTTTCTTCGGGTCCGCTCCGTGCACGTTCTCGCATACGCGCTTGACCACTCGCTCGCTTTCGAGGTCGGTGTAAATTGTGAAATTGTCGCCGTATCCGAGTTTGTCGGCGTCCATACGCAGCATACGGGCGCACATAGAGTGAAAAGTGCTTGTCCACACGCCCGCATATGTTCCGAGTTCGCGCTCTATGCGCTCCTTCATTTCGTTGGCGGCCTTGTTGGTGAAAGTTATGGCAAGGATATTGTAAGGGTCGACGCCGGCGTCCACAAGCGCGCAGATGCGCGCGGTGAGCACACGCGTCTTGCCGCTGCCCGCTCCCGCAATGACCAGAATTGCCCCTTCCGTATCGTGTACGGCAAGCAGCTGCTGTTCGTTCAGTCCGAAATCACGCATAAAAGAATGATAACACAAGCGGGTGGAAAACACAATCCAAACGGGCGTGCGAATGACGAAAAGGGCTTTGCCGACCGACGAAAAGATTATGAAACGCCGCCTCATAGCCGCGTACGGCGCGCCGTCGCGGGGCGTGCGCGCGACGTTAACGATAATTTTTTGAAATTGTTTTTTAATGTGCCGTTGATATTTGCGGAAGAATATGATACTATAATTTCGATTTGTCTTCGGAGGATGAATTATGGCGGATTATTTGGATAATTACGCGGATATCGTATTTTTGGACAGCGAGCTCGAAGATGACGACGACAACGCCCCCGTCGGGGAATTGATTGAAGTCGTTGACGGCAAAGTGCGCATTGCGGAAAAGAAAGAGCCCGCTCCGCAGACGGCGGAAAGCGCTCCCGAAGAGAAGGAGGAAGCCCCCTCTCCCGCAGCGCCCGACGAAACTCCCGTCGTGCAGCAGCTCCCGGTTTTCCCCGCGGCCGCGGCAGAAGAACAACCCGAAGCGAAAGACGGCGAATGCACCGCGCAAGAAAATGCGGACGCCGCGGACGAGCTTCCCGCTCCCGACCCCGTTTATCTCTACCCTTACGGCATAACGCCCGCGGACAATTCCGCCGCGGAGGAAGTCCCCTCGGCGGCAAACGGCGAAAAAATTTCCTCCCCCGCCGAAGAAGCGGAGGAAACGGCGGAACCCGCCGCCGAAGCCGCGCCCGTCGCGGAGGAAGTTCCCGCCGCGCCTGCGGAAAACTATGACGTGACCGAAAGCGTTCCCGTCGCCGCAGAGCCAGTGCGTGAAGAAGCCGCAGAAAAAGAGACTCCCTCAAAGAAGGCAAAGCCCGTTTCTCATCTCATCATACAGTCCGCCGCCGACGACGGCAACGTATGGGGCAATGCGGTAATCAAACCCGCTAAAAAGGCGGAAAAGAAGCCTGAAAAGGCGGAAGAATCCGCTGCCGCCGACACCGTAAATGCGGAAAAAGCAGAAGCACCCGCCGCGGTAAAGAAAAAGGGTGCCGCAAGCGCAAACAAGAGCACAGAAACTGCCAAGGAGGAAAATAAAGTGGCTAAAACCAAAGCAGCGTCCGAAGACGCCAAGAAAGACACCAAGAAAGCCGCCGCAAAACCGGCTGCCAAGAAGGAAACCGCTCCGAAAGCGGAAGCGAAACCCGCCGCGAAGAAAGAAACCGCGGCAAAGAGCGACGCTGCAAAGACTGCGGCAAAGAAAGCGGACGCAAAAGCCGCTCCTGCGGCGAAGACCGCCGCGGCGAAACCCGCAAAAGAAGAAACCAAAAAGCCCGAAACGCGTGAGCAGGTCATCGAGGAAGGCGACGCAAGCACTCCGCACGGAAAGTTCGTCATCAAAAAGACGGACAAAGGCAATTTCGTCTACAAACTCTACTCTTCCAATTACAGAGTCGTCGCAATCGGCGCGGGGCTTTACACTTCCATCGCCTCCTGCAAGACGGGCATAAACAGCGTACGCAACAATGCCGCCACCGCTCCCATCGAGGACCAGACCCTCCAGAAGTGGGAAGAGCTCAAATTCCCCAAGTGGCAGATTTATACCGACAAGCAGGGTGAAATCCGTCTGCGTCTGCTCGCCGCCAACGGCAACATCGTCGCCACCACCAACGACGGCTATCTGTCCAAGGAAGCGGCAAAGAAAGGCATAGCGGCAATCGCCCGCGCGGCAAAGGGTTCGGAGATAGTCCGCAACGACGACCTCTGGTGAGCCTTTCGCCCGATATCCGACCGCAAAAGCGGCGCAGACTCTCCTGCGCCGAAGCACGAAAGAAAGTCCTGCGGCACTGCGTGACAACCGCAGCGCGGGCGGCGCACAAAAGCATACCGTGAGCACTGTATCTTACGAATGTGCACAAAAGACGAAAAGAGCGGCATAAGCCGCTCTTTCCTTTTGCCGTCGTGCTTTGCGGCAACATTTCAGACCAGCTTCTTACATCGGCGGCGCTTGCCGCTATCGGCTTATGCCGATACGAAAGCAAAAGACGGACGTCCGGATGACATCCGTCTTTTGCCGAATCCAGGAAGAGATGAAACAGGCTTTCGTACAGATTCTTCAAAAAAGGAGGGTATTATGAAGCTGTTGGCTGATAGTCTGATTTTGCTTTTTCGCGCACATATACCCGTGCGGCGTCCTTTGCCATATACGGCGGATATATTCCGATTCTGCCGAAAAGACGGCGCGTCGGCTTTTGCAGGATGTCGAGCATAGGACCGTGTATCACGAATGCGATTGCCGTGCCCTCGCGTATGGTCCACGGCAGGTCGGCTATGGGGGTGATTATCGCTATAAGCACCACGAACAGCACGTCGAACGCCATCCTGACCTTGCCCATCGAAAACGGCGTGCGGTCCGCTATGCAGACGCAGAAGCCTTCCATAGGCACTCTTATGAGATAGGACTCGATTATGGTTATCAGTCCCACCGCCTTGCACACGATTGCCGCGGCAAGCACGAATATCTTCGCGGCATACGAGTCGAGAGTCACGCCGTCGAACACCCATCGGGTGAATATCGCGGTGAAGAATCCGCTCCCGAACACGAACACCAGCTGAAAGAGTTCCGTGAGTCGGAAGCTCCTGCGCTCGATAAGGATTTGACCGAGCAGAAACACCCCCGACATTGCGGCATATATTATGCTGACATCCACACCCGACACATACGATATCGTCAGCCCGAAGGCGTCGTACGCGCCTATCCCTATGTCGGGTATCATACTGAGCGCCACTCCGAAGTGGGTTATGGCGACGCCCGCTACGAGAAGAACGAATTTTTTGACGAGCAGAACCATTCGTCCTCCTCCGCACGTCATTTAAGACGCGCGTACAGTTTCTTGAATTCGCAGAATTTCTTCTCGTATGCGGCGTATCTGTCCTTCGCGGGCATAAACACGTCCGTGTCGCCGATTAGCTCGTCACAGGCGGCAGTAAGAGACGGATACGCTCCGCACCCCACCATTGCGAGAATGACGGCCCCCAGCCCCGCACCGTCCGAAGTGTTGATGCGTCTGAGTTCAAGCCCCAGAATGTCGGAGAGAATCTGCATCCACTTGTCCGAGCGCGACCCTCCGCCTATGACCCTTGCGTACCCTGCCGACGCTCCCATCGACTTTATGTTTTCGTAGCAGTCTTTCAAACCGAAGCAAATGCCTTCAAGCACGCTTTTTGTCATATCCGAGCGTTTATGCGACAGATTCAGTCCGTAAAACGCTCCTTTTGCGTTGGGGTCGTTTATGGGGCTGCGCTCGCCCATCAGATAAGGCAGAAAGAGAAGGTCGTCGGTCTTGCATTCGTCGACTTCGTCGAGAAGCTTCCCTACGGTGCTGCCGACTATTTCCTCCGCCCACCATTTCATCGCACCCGCCGACGTGAGCATACACCCCATAAAGTGGAACCTCCCGTTTGCGTGACGGAAGACGTGCATACCGCCGTTGGTGCTCGCGGCAAATTCCGCACAGGGAGCGAACACGACGCCGCTGGTGCCGAGAGAGACGAACATACTGCCCTCTTTCACCGTGCCCGTGCCGACAGCGCCGACCGCCTGGTCGCCGCCGCCGATTATAACCTTCGCCGAGGTGCTCATTCCGCTTTCGGCGGCAAATGCGGGCGAAACGGTGCCGATTACGTCGGTGGATTCGAAAATCGCGGGAAGCTGTGCTTCGCTGATGCCGATGAGGTCGAGCATAGGCGCGCTCCACCTGCGGTTTTTCACGTCGAAATAAAGCGTACCGCTGTCATCGGATACGTCGCTCCCGAAAACTCCGCTGATTTTGTAGGCGATGTAATCCTTCGGCAGCATTATTTTCGCTATCTTTGCGAAGTTGTCCGGTTCGTGCTTTTTCAGCCACATCAGCTTGGGCGCCGTAAAGCCCGTGAACGCCACGTTGCCCGTCCATTCGAGCAGTTTTTCTCTGCCGACTTCTTCGTTGAGATAAGCGCACTCCTCAGTCGTGCGGTTGTCGTTCCAGAGTATCGCGGGACGGATGACGTTGTCATCTGCGTCGAGCACGACAAGTCCGTGCATCTGTCCGCAGAAAGAAATGCCTTCGACTGCGCTCATATCCTGCCGCTCGCCGAGCTTGCGGACGCAGTCTAGAACCGCAGCATACCACTCTTCGGGCTTCTGTTCCGACCAGCCCTCTTCCGGAAGATAAAGCGGATAGTCGGCAGACGCGCTGTCGATTATTTTGCCGCCCGCGTCCGCGAGGACGAGTTTGACGGATGAAGTTCCGAGGTCCACTCCGAGATACATAGTGCGCTCCGTACGGTCCCGCGGACGTCATGTCCGCGAAACCGCTGTCTTAATGTTTGTTGTTGTCGGACAATTCTCAGCCGAACATTATTTCGTTGAGAACCGCTTCGAGATATTCCTGTCTGCCGCTTTCGACCTTGATTTCGCCGAGCCCCATCGCATAGTCGTAGAGCTCCTGCAAATCCGTCTTGCCTTCGACAATCTTCTTTCCGATGCCGGAATTGTAGCTGGCGTATCTTTCCTCGACGAAACGGTCTATTCTGCCGTCCTCGATGACCTTGACCGCAAGGCGCAGACCGAGCGCGAACGCGTCCATACCCGCGATATACGCGAGAAGGATGTCCTCGAATGTGTTGGACTGACGGCGGGTTTTCGCATCGAAGTTGAGTCCGCCCGTGGTGAAGCCGCCCGCTTTGATGACTTCGTACATACAAAGCATAGTCTCGTAGATGTTTGTCGGGAACTGGTCCGTGTCCCAGCCGAGCAGATAGTCGCCCTGGTTTGCGTCGATGGAGCCGAATCCGCCGTTGACGCTGGCAACGCGCAGTTCGTGCTGGAAAGTATGTCCCGCAAGAGTGGCGTGGTTGGCTTCGATGTTGAGCTTGAAATCCCCTTCCAGCCCGTACGTACGGATGAAGTTCATACAGGTCGCCGCATCGAAATCGTACTGATGCTTGGTGGGTTCCTTCGGCTTCGGTTCGAGGTAGAAAGTGCCCTTGAAACCTTTTGCACGGGCGTAATCGCGCGCCATACGCATAAAGCGGCCGAGATTGTCGAGTTCGAGCGCCATATCCGTATTGAGCAAAGTGTCGTAGCCTTCTCTGCCGCCCCAGAAAACGTAGCCGTCAGCGCCGAGTTTTATCGCCGCGTCAATGCCCGCCTTGACCTTTGCCGCGGACACCGCGTAAACGTCCGCGTTGGGGCTTGTCGCCGCGCCCGCCATAAACTTCTTGTCACCGAAGTTGTTGGCGGTGTTCCACAACAGTTTTTTCCCGTGCTTCTTCTGCAAAACGGCGATGTAATCCACCATCTCGCCGAAATATTTCATACTCTCGGCGACCGTCTTGCCTTCGGGGGCGATATCAACGTCGTGGAAACAATAGTAGTCGAGCTGCAACTTGTCCATGAGCTCGAATGCGAAATCCGCCTTTTTGCGGTACATCGCGAGAGGGTCGGCGGCAAGGCCGAAACTCTTGTCTATCGTGCCGGAGCCGAACATATCCACGCCTTCGGCGTCGATTGTGTGCCAGTAGCTCATCGCGAATTTGAGATGTTCGCGCATTGGCTTGCCCATAATCACTTCGTCCGGGTTGTAAAACTTGAACGCAAACGGGTCTTTCGACTTCGGGCTGTATTCCACTTTTTTGATTTCGTCATACTTTTTCATAGCTTACCTCTCTTATAGGATGGGATTTACCCTGATTACCCTTTTTACCCCGCAAAACATCTGCGTTTTCGGCTATACGAACCCGACGCACGCGTGCGCGTCAGACTTTCGTATTGTGATTTCTTCGGGGGATGCCGCCCGAAAGGGCGGCGTTGTCAGTCTTCGGGAGTTTCCTCCGTATGCTCTTCCGCTTTGTCGACCGAGGAGTCGTCTTTCACGGCTTCCGCTGCGTCTTCCGGCGATGCGTGTCCGTCAAGGACATCCTCGACCGCACGCTCGGCGGCTTCCTCGGCTTCGGTGACCGCGTCGTCCGAGGCGTCGAGAGTGACACTTTCGCTTCCTTCGACTTCAGCCGCAAGTTGCTTCTTTGTTTTGCCGAATGCGAACCATTTGCCGCAGATTTCCTTGACCTGATCGGTGAATTTGACGCCACGGAGCATAGGTCCCACGACTTGGAGGAAAACAGCCGCAAGAAGAATCGCGCCTTTAATCGCGTCGTTAATGAGACCTCCAAGACCAAGCGCGACGATAATCTTGTCGATGACGGTATAGCTCATCGCACCGAAGAGCACGCCGATAATCTTGCCTTTGCCGCCCGCCATAGAGATGCCGCCGATGACGACTGCCGCAATGGCATACATTTCATAGTTTTTGGCGGTTGCAGCCGCGTCCACATTGCCACTCATTGCGAGGGTGAGGAATGCCGCAAAACCAACGAGGGTGCCGGTGAGGGCGTAGACGGACACTCTGATCCAGTCAACATTGACACCAGCGAGGAATGCGGCCTTCTCGTTACTGCCGATGGCGTAGACTTGTCTGCCGTACTTTGTACGATTGGCAACGAAGACGAAGATGATGGTAACAACAATAAGGAGTATGCCCGTGATGGGAATAGTCGCCACAAATCCATTGCCGAAGTCGAAGAACTCCTGATAGTTGCTCAATTCGCGGTTGAGTGCCGAAATGGAGCCGTTCACGTTGGACGCGCCGTCATTGACAAAGAACTGCGAGATGGAGCGGAAGGCAAGCATTGTCGCCAAAGTGACGATAAATGCAGGCATTTTCGCTTTACCGATGAGCAGACCGTTGAAGAGACCGAGTCCTGTCCCGAACAGAACTGCAACAATAAATGTGGCAAATATGCTGTTGGTGGAGTTAAACACCTCGATGGACATGACCGCCGTCAAAACGAGCATTGACCCGACAGAGAGGTCTATGCCTCCCGTGATGATGACAAGTCCCATGCCGATGGCAATAAGCCCTATTGCGGAGGAGTGGCGCAGGATGTTCATCACGCCGTTCCAAGTGGTGGCGCCGGAAGTAACAATAAGCCAGACAATAAAGACGGCTATGAAGATGAAGACGAAGCTATAACCGTTCCATGCCTTGCCCGCGAACTTCTTGACGTCCGTGCCCGTGATTTTTCTCCTTTCCGTGATGGCGACGGCACAATCGTCGCCGACGGTTTCGTGTCTTTTGTTAAAGATATTTTTCACGTTTTCAAAAGGATTCTTGAACTCTTTCTTAGCCATTGACTGCTTCCTCCTGGATTGCATTGGTCGCGTGCAGCATAACCGTTTCTTCGTTGATGTCGCCTCTTTCGAGGACTTTCTTTATCGTGCCGTGATAGAAAACTATACAACGGTCTGCCACTTTCTGAACTTCGGGAATTTCCAGCGTGTTCACCAGAATGGTTTTTCCTTCTTCCGCAAGTTTCAGGATGAGTTTGTAAATTTCCGCTTTCGCACCGACGTCTATGCCCTGCGTCGGATTGTCAAGCAAGAGTATGTCCGCATCGGTATTCAGCCAGCGCGCCAAAATGACTTTCTGCTGATTGCCGCCCGAGAGCGAAGTGATGAGGTCATTGTAGCTGTTCGCCTTGATGGAAAGCTGCTCCTTGCGCTCGTTGTAGCGCTTTATCTCTCTTTTTTTGATGATGACGGGCTGTTTCATCGAAATGGTGTGTTCGGCAATGTATCCGTTTTCCAGCAAGGACATATCGGGAATGACGGAATTTTCTTTTCGGTTTGCAGCCACCATAGCGACTCTGTGTTTCATCGCCTTGTGTATAGTGCCGACATGGATTTCTTTGCCTTCTATGAAAATTTTCCCGGATGTTGCGGGAACGGCGCCGAAAATTGCCTGCATCGCTTCGCTGACGCCCGCGCCTTTCAGCCCCGTCATACCGACGACCTCGCCGCGGCGCACAGCGAAATTCACGTCGTGGAATCCTTCTCCCGAAAGATTTTCCACCCGCAGCATTTCTTCGCCGAGTTCTCGCGTGCTGTATACGTCCGCCGCGCTATAAGAACTGCCGACCATAAGTCTGGTCACGCTCTCCGGGTCGGTGTCTGCGATGTTGCCCGTGCCAACCATTTCACCGTTGCGAAGCACGGTATAACGGTCCGCGATGGTGAAAATTTCGTTCATCTTGTGGGAAATGAAGATGAATGAAACGCCTTCCTCTTTTTTCAATCTGTTGACGATGGAGAAAAGATGTTCTATCTGTTCGTTGCTGAGTGCGGTGGTCGGTTCGTCGAGAATGATGAGTTTTGCATTCACGAAGAGTGCCTTCGCAATTTCAAGCAACTGTTTTTTTGCCGTATCGAATGTGGAGACGAGTTCCGTCGGCTCGATGTCTACGCCGAGGCGTTCGAAAAGCTCGCGGGACTGCTTTATCATTGCGCGCTTGTTGAGGACGCCGAATTTGGCTATCTCCTTGCGCATAAAAATGTTTTCGTACACTTTGAGGTCGTTGAAGACGTTGATTTCCTGGTGAACGAAAGCTATGCCCGCGTTTTCCGACTTCTGCACCGTAGTGTTGACGAGAGGTTTGCCGTCAAAGACGACTTCCCCGCCGTCGCGCGTGTAGACGCCGGCAAGAATGTTCATAAGCGTGGACTTTCCCGCGCCGTTTTCGCCGAGGAGAGCGTGCACCTCTCCCTGCTCCACGGAAAAATCCACTTTGTCGAGCACCGTGACGCCGAAAAACGCCTTTTCGATGCCCTTCATTTCAAGAATGTTGCTCATAACTCCCTCTTTACTTCTTCTTGGATTCGTCTGGTTGTCTTTGGGGGGGAAGCCCCCGCGGAAGCAATCGTTTGCTCCCGCGGAGGGATAGTGATGATAATCTTACTTATCGTCATTCGGCTTATTTGAAGCCCTTGAACTGATCAACGTTAGTCTCATCGACGACATCGACCTCAACGACGATTGTATCGTTTGCGACAGAACCGTTGTCAAGATACTCGACCATAAGATCAAGCGCGGTCGCGATCATCTCGGGAGGATAAGTCACGTCGAAGAAATCTTTCAACTTGCCGTAGCTGTCCTGATAGGTTTCGCCACGGAGGACGGCATACGCCTCGTCGAGTCCGGAGGAGGAAGCGAGCACTACTTCGCCGTTGCCGAAGAAAGTGTTCTTCTGGGCGTCGGTCAAACCGCTCTCATTCAACACTTCGAAGATACCCATAGCGAGCTCGGAGTCGTGCGTGAAGATGAAGTCATAATCACCGAAATCGGTGTTGCCTTCCACAAAGCTTATGAAAGAAGTCTTTGCATTCGCACGAGACCAGTCGGTGCTGGGAAGCACCTCAACGTTGGCAGAATCGATCGTGATGTTCAGCCCCTCAGCTGCAAGTGCGGCAAAGAAACCTTCGTTTCTGGTGGTGGGGACGGTGGAATTGTCGCCGGGGATGATGAGAATCTTGCTGTCATTGTTAAGACCTTGATCGATGAAGCGTTCGCCGGTTTTATAACCGATCTGATAGTTGTCGCCCTTGACGGTTGCGACGGCGTCATCGGTGACACTATCGATGATTCTGTCCACCATAATAAAGGGGATACCGGAAGAGGCAAGGATTTCCATCGAGCTCTCGACAGCGTTGCTGTAAGGCAGGATGACGACGGCTTTGTAGTTCTTGTTCGCCGCGATGTCTTCGATCTGGGATCTCTGGTCCGCATCGCCGGTCGCGGTGATGACTCTCGCGGAATAAGTGCCCTCAGCATTGATTTCCGCCGCCCATGCGTTTGCGTTGCTCAAAATAGCGCCCGTCCAGCCGTGGTCCGCACTGGGAACGAGAATCGCGATGTCCGCGCCGCTGCCGGTGTTGTCGCAAGCTGCGAGCGTGACCGCCATCGTGACTGCAAGTGCTGCAATAATGACGAGTGCCATTATCTTTTTGATAGCTCTGCTTTTCATAATTTTGCTCCTTTTCTTTTTTTATTAATTAATCTCGCGATTAATTTCGTGGTTGAATTGCGCGTGTACGCCCGCGCCTGCGTTTTAACGATTAGTCGATGCTGACCCACGCGCCGTCCGATTTTGCGCTGTCGATGACCGCGTGCACGAATTTTACGCCGCTCACGCCGTCCGCAACCTTCGGGAAATCGAGGTCCGCGTCAGTGAGGGCTTCGCCTGCTTTCTTTTTCGCTATCGCGTTCAGAATGTTGCGGTAGGTGTTGGCGAAAGCGACATAGTATCCTTCGGGATGCCCGGACGGTATTCTCGCAGCGGCGTGCGCCGCTTCGTGGATGTAGGAATTGCGTTTGGAGAGTATCTGCGTCGCTTGTCCTCTGGGGGTGTATTTCACATAATCGGGGAAATGCTGTTCCCATTCCAGCGAACCTTCGCTGCCGTAGATGCGGACGACGAGTCCGTTCATCCTGCCTGCCGCAATCTGCGAGCACCAATACTGCCCTTTCACGCCGTTTTCGTATTCGACGATGATGTTGGCGTTGAGGTCGAGCGCGTGGCCGTAATTGTCGGTGACCGCCATAAGGCGTTTGATTTTGAGCCCGGTCAGGTAGTGCACCATATTTTCCGCGTGCGTGCCTATGTCGCCCACGCAGTTCGAGATGCCGGAGAATTTGGGGTCGGTGCGCCACACGGAGAGGTTTTTCGCCTGTCCCTGCTTTTCGGGAGAGAGCTCGTCGATGAGCCAATCCTGCGCATATTCTGCGATGACGGTCGCAATCTTGCCGATTTTGCCGTTCGCAATCATCTCCTTCATCACCTTGGGCATAACATAACCCGTGTAGGCATAGGTGACGGCGAAGATAAGGTTCTTTTCCGCGGCGAGTTTTTCGAGCTCTTCCGCCTCTTCGACCGCAAAGCACAACGGCTTTTCGCACACGACGTTGATGCCCGCAAGCAGGAACTCTTTCGCCACTTCGTAATGCAGGAAGTTGGGGGTGCAGATGGACACGAAATCTATCTTGTCCGTACGCTTTGCTTCCGCCGCGGCCATTTCTTTGTAATCTTTATAGGTGCGCTCCGCCGCGACGCCGTACGCCTTTGCGGTGTCCGCGTTTTCGGACTCTACGTTGGAGAAGCATCCCGCAACGAGTTCCGCCCTCGTGTCGAACGCCAGCGCCTTGCGGTGAACTTCGCCGATAAACGCGTATATGGAGCCGCCTACCATTCCGTATTTGATTTCCTTTGCCATAATTTTCCTCCGTCGGAAATTTCCGTTTAACTTGCCTGACTTACTTGTTGGCTATCGCGTCGTCGAACTTCACGTCGGACGCTTTGAAATCTATCTTTTTCACGAATTCGCACGCCTCTTTGCCGCCCATCAGCCTGTCCATTCCGCTGTCTTCCCACTCGACGGAAAGAGGACCTTCGTAGCCGTAGGCGTTCAGCACGCGGATTATCTCTTCGAAATTCACGTCGCCGTGTCCCAGCGAGCGGAAATTCCAGCCGCGGCGCAGGTCGCCGAAATCGATGTGTGAGCCGAGGAGCCCGCTTCTGCCGTCGAGTCTGACGGCGGCGTCTTTCATATGAACGTGATAAACTCTGCCCTTTTCCATAAAGTCTCTGAGGAAAAGATGAGGCGTCACGCCCTGCCACAGCAGATGACTGGGGTCGAAATTGAGGCCGAATGTTTCTCTGTAATTGAATTTTTCAAGCAGTTTGACCGTGGAATAATAGTCGAAAGCGATTTCGCCCGGATGGACTTCCAGCGCGAATTTCACTCCGTATTTGTCGAATTCGTCGAGGATGGGCGTCCAGAGCGCGACTATCTCGTCGTAGCCGTCTTCCACCATCTTCTCAGTGGTCTGCGGGAAAGAATAAAGATACTTCCAGATTGGCGAACCCGTGAAGCCGGTGATGACCTTCACTCCCATTTTTGCCGCGACGGCAGGAGCTTTTTTCATCGCCGCGATTGCCCACGCACGGATTTCTTCGGGCTTGTCGGCAAGCGCCGCGGGCGCGAAATTGTTCAGACGGGGGTCGGGAGCGTCGCCGACGCACTGCCCTATGATGTGCGTGGCAAGCGCTTTGCACACAAGACCGTATTTTTTCAGCGTTGCGAGGATATATTCGACATATTTGTCGTCTTCGTACGCGCGGTCAAGGTCGAAATTGCCCCAAGTGGCGATTTCGAGCCCGTCGTAACCCATTTCTTTTGCCGATTTACAAAGCTCCTCGAAAGGCAGGTCCGCCCATTGACAAGTCGTCAAAGTAACAAGTCTTTTGCCCATACTCAATTTTCCTCCTGATTCATATGCCGCGCGGTCCGAAAACTCCGCAAAGACGGCGATTTGTCGGTGTGCCCGTGCACACAACAGATTGCAGAAAGACTCCGAGTAGGCGGATATGTAATTTTTTCACTGTCTGCAAATCACGTTGTGCCCGTGCACACTAATAGTCTAGCATATATTGCTGCTTTGTCAATATGTAATTTTTGTTGATTAGGCGACAGAAAAGGGATTTTTGTCGGATTTCGTCGAACATATAATTTATTCATAAATTATATCCTACTCGCGGAAATCTTCGGAATTTGTAAAAAAATTGTATTTTCCGCCCTGTTCTTTTAATTTTTCCCTCACGGATTAGCTTAAAAACCGACGAAAAAACCGACTTTCGGTCGGTCTTGTCGGGGGGGCGGACGAAATTAACGAAAAAAGCCGTCGGCGGATTATTTCAGCATACTCGGCAGCAGCACCAGGTTTTTGGTGAAATTGTGCTTGTGCGCGGGGAGCTTTTTGGAATAAAGATAGTGCGCGATGACGTCTATCGTCAGTCTCCCCTGCTCGTAAGGCTGCTGCGTGACCGACGCCGCTACAAGCCCGCTTTTCATCCCCTCGACCACCGCGGAGGTTTCGTCCACCGTCAGTACGCCTATACGCCTGCCGCTCTCACGCACCGCGTCCAGACCGCCCGCTATGCCGCCTGCGCTGAAATATATGAGATTGGGCGCTTCTTCCGAAGAAAGTATTTCTTTCACTATGGAATAAGAAAGTTCGTCGTCGTCGTTGTTTTCGGAGATGACAATATTGCAGTTTCTGCGCGCGAGCCTCTCAGAGAAACACTCCACGCGCTGACGGTGACCGAGAGTGTTGAGCGAGCCCGTAATCACGGACACTTTGCCGCCGTTCGGGAGCATCAGCGCGGCAAGGTCGCCGCACATATTGCCGCTCTCCACATAATTGCAGCCGACGTAGGCGAATTTTTTGTCAAGGCGCAGGTCGTTGTTGAAAGTGACGATGGGCATTGTCAGGGAATTGAGTTTGGAGATAACGCGCTCGGTATTTATCGGAGTCAGCGCAAGGACGTTCACCCCGCGGGCGGCAACTTCCTCTATCGCTTCAATCTGCTCCTCTTCGTTGTAGCCGCGTATTTCCTTGTAAAACATTTCCAGACCGTAATTTTCCCACTTCTTGCGGCTGTCCTCGAAGCCCTGGCGCACGCGGCTGAAAAACGGGTTGCCGATGGAATTTATGACGACGCCCACGACATACTTCTTCTGCGACATAGAGAGCGCCCGCGCCGAGCCGTTCACTTCGTATTCGCTCGACTCGATGATTTCCTTGATTTTCTTTTCAAGCTCCTTGTTGACTTTCCCGCGCCCGTTGAGCACACGGTCGACCGTTCCGCGCGAAGTTCCGGCAAGTTTGGCGATTTCGGCAATAGTCATTTCTGTATCCCCACGGGGGAAAACCCCCTTCGATTTCAATTTCGATTTTATACATATTGCATTCCGTTGTCAACAGCAAAACAGGCGGCGATATGCGCTCTGAAATTATTTTTGACCGAAAAGCAGGGTTTTATGACCGTTTTGCGCGGCAAAACCGCAGTTAGTGCCGTCGGAGGAAAAATTTCGCCGTGCCGATTGCGTTGACACATTGCGTTGAGGTCCCTTATAATTTTACTGCCGCACGCGCGGGGAGGAGATATATGTCAACCGAAACACAAGTTTTGACCGACGGATGGAACGCCCCGTCGGATGCGGCTGTAAAAACGCCCGCAGGTGCGGATATGCTGCCCGCGGCCGAAGGTAAAAGGGAACGCAACGTCGTCCTGGACATTCTGCGCATCGTCGCGATACTTTTTATCGTTTTCCATCATTTTGTCATCAACAACGTCACGGCATACACCGCCGACGGCACGGGCGTCACGTTCAGTTCTCTGGACACGGGCGTCGTTGTGCCGCAGTTCATTCCGATGTTTTTGGGCTCGGAATTCATCGACTGCATTCTCATCGTAGGCGTCAACCTCTTCTTTCTTTTGTCGGGTTTCTTTTCAATCAGGCTCAAACCCGCAAAAATCGTACAACTGCTGCTCAAAACTTACGTCTATTTCACCCTCGGCGAACTCATAGCCTTTGCCGCAGGCGTCACCTCTTACGGAAGCGCGGCAGACGCGGCGATAGGCTGTCTTACCGCTCCCGCGAAATATTGGTTCGTGCTCGTCTACTGCGCGCTCTGCATAATCGCGCCGCTTCTCAATAAATTCGCGGAAAAGCTCGACGGAAAAAGCATTGCTCTGTTCGTCACCGCAAGCGTCGTTTTCTGTTGTTTTATAGGCTTTATATCCGACTTCTGGTTCCCGTACATAGGGACGAACGATGGCTACTCCCTACTCTGGGCGGGCGTAGTATATATGTACGGCAGGCTCATATCCCTGCGCGGGTTCGGAACGAAACGCAAACCCGCCTTCTGGTTCGGCGTGTTTGCCGCCGCCGTGCTGCTGAATTACACCGTTGTCGCACTGCTCACCGCGGTTGCGCGTGAAGGTGCGTGGGCGTGGCATATGTACGGCTACAACAACCCTCTCGTCGCTCTTGTGTCCGTGGCGTTCTTTATGGCATTCCGCACAATGCGTCCCGTTGCGTCCGACGGCCGCGCCGCAAAAGCGGTTTCCGCCGTGGCGGGACACACTCTCGGCGTCTACCTCATTCATTGCAACAATCCGATAGTGTCGCCCTACCGCGCTTTTCTCCTCTCTCTGACCGCAAATACGCTCTGGGCGCAGTATCTTCTCCTCATCCCGAACGTCCTGATTATCTTCGTCGGTGCGGTGTTGATTGATATGCTGTTCGACAAAGCCACTCACCGTCTGTTCGCCGTTCTGTCTCGCGCGGCAGAGCGCTTCGTCATTTTCCTGTACAACTTGCTCTCGCAGATATTCCGCCGCTTGTTCGGCTCTCCCGACGGCGCAACGCAATGAGCCTGCATTTTAACTTGTCGGGACGCGGCAAAATTCCGCATTTTCGCCGCGGAAAACACTTGTCAAAAGAGGTGCGATAATATATAATCGTTTCGTTGGGTTTCCGCCGGGAGTTTTCCCTTCGGTTCGACAGTTGGATTGAGCGGTCTTGTGTTCCGCCTCATCCAACTGCCACCCACTTTGAACTGAATAAAGTCCTTCCGCGTCGGCGGAACGGCACACGGAGGAGTCGCCTAGTTTGGTCGAGGGCGCACGACTGGAAATCGTGTAACCGTCACAAGCGGTTCGAGGGTTCGAATCCCTCCTCCTCCGCCATTAGGGAATAATACGAACTCTGAAAACGAGTTCGTATTATTCTTTTCAGTTGACTACTTCGGTATTGTTGCAAAACGCAAATGAGTACCCCAAATTTTGCCGTTTCGGGAGGCTCAGCGTAGCACAGCTTTCGCGGAAGTCAATGCGAAAAATTATCGCTGAAAAATTGAATAAATCATAACGGTGAAGCCGGGAAGGATTTCCTTCTCGGCTTTTTCTTTTGCCCTGAAACAATCGGACAGGAACGCAATATTTTTTCGTTTGTCATTGACTTCCGTGAGGTCAAAACGCAATGAACGGATCTCTACTCAATCGGTGCTACTCCGCCTCCGCCGAAAGGCAAAATAAAATTTGGAGGTAACTCTATGAAAACAGATGTTTCCAAGTTCTCGGAATTCCGAAAGTATTATCTCTCGGAATTTGAATGGTTTGACGGTGAGGAATACATCACCTTCAACCTCGTAGGCATCGACCTTGAAAAAGGCGAAGCCCAAGTCGCCGTGACGGACAGAGGCAAGATAAGCGTTATCACTTACGACCTCATGACTGACAAGAATGGCAGGATTTACTTTGAGTACGGCGCAATGTACACCCGCATCTACCCGGACGATTTCGAGGAGGCGGCATAATGAAACTCACTCTTTCCAATGTCAAAGAAATCAAGCGCAATTCGGATAGTCCTCTTACAAAGCGCGTCTGCAACTATGTAATAGGCCGCTGGAGCGACTACAACGACAAGAAGTACATCTTCACGGATGTGCTCAATAACGGTTGTTGTTCGGGTGTAGTAAGCGAACTCATTTACTATTACGACACGGTGCGATTTTACAAGCAATACCGCCAAGAGATCAACGAGATGCTTTACAACATCATGAACGAAACGGGGCTTTACGCTCCTTCCGAGCTGTTCGGCGACAAGTGGGACAAGGAAGATCCGCTCGCACAGGATGACTTCAATCAGAACCTGCTGGCGTGGTTCGGCTTTGAAGAGACACTCCGGAACATCGGCTACAACTTCGAAACTTTACAAAATTGCATTTAAGGAGGATACGAAAATGGCAGACAAGAACATCGCAAAGAAAGAAAAGGCAATCGAAATAATGAAGAAAATGGACATCTACAAACCGTACATAAAAGGCTTCCGCGAAAGCGACAAAGTCTGCTTCTTTGAAGGCTTCGGCGGTTTCTGGATCGACCAAGAGCCTGAACTTCATGAAAAGATGAAAGCAATCGAAGAAAAGCACAAGTGCAAAGTTTACGCCGTTACGCACGAATATACAGAATTCGGAGAACTTTACGACTTCCTTATCGTAACCGACTATCCCGAAGAATGGGATACGCTCGTGTACACCGAAGGAAACCGTCATACGGCTTTCGCCTATGTCTGGAACAAGGACGACGACTGGTGCAGCGAGTTCGGCAGCGTTACCGTACAGAGTTTCGGCGGCGGCATCAGAAGGATCGCGTGAGGTGAGTATGAAACACACAAACGAAGTACAAGCCATCCTGACGGCGATATTCGCCATCAACAGAACGAGCGGACACGAGGACAAGGACATAACACTTGTCCTCGATTACGCTTTCAGGCGACTTTTCGGCGCGAATACAAACCTGCTCATCCTCTCCTGTATAGGAAAGACAAAGGAACAGATGATGCCCGAAGTCATGCAGCTGCTCGAAAGCTGCACACAATACAAAACATACTTGGAGGAAACGAACAATGGCTAAAATCGCAGAACTTAAAAAGTATCTCGGATATGAATTCTCTTCCGGGAGTTACACCGGCGATGACTATAAGTCCTTCCAGACAAAGTACATCAACTATCTGAAAGCTATATGCCGCGAAAATCATTGGCAGCTCGTCAATGTCGGAAGAAATCATTACTGCTTCTCCGCCTTTATAAAGAGCGCGGAAAACAAATGCGTGTACATATCCATTTCAGATGTCAGGTACTTCACGAATGAATGGTACAGCAATATCCTCATCCGCACGGCAAAGGACGAACAGGACTACCGAGGCGGTTTCAACCACCATACGACGCTTGAAGATCTCACGGGAAAGGCGGCCGAACTGCTGGACGACCTGCCGTTTTAAGGAGGTGCGATATGAAATCAATGTTTTGGGAACTCTATCACGGCAATATCTGCGGCAAAGACATCAGACTGCCGGAGAAAACGCGCAAGGAAGAATTCGCGCTGTATGACAAGCTGAAATCCACGCTGTCAGAGGAAAGCGACGCTCTTTTTGAAGAGTTCCTCGAAAAGGCTTCCGAAAGCCAAGACGAGGCGATGCTGATGACCTACAAGCGCGGTATGGCGACGGGAATACTGCTCGCCGTTGAAGCGTTCTGCGAAGGAGATGAATTATGAAACAACTGAATTTGGAAGCGAAAACCAAAGAACAGCAGCGTATCAAAGCCTATCTCGAAGAAAACGCCTCGGATATCCTTGCAGGAAAAATCAACAACGGCGTTCTCATCAAGAAAGACGGCAAGATTCTGCTCAACCGCAAAACGCTGGACGGCTTTATGTCCTTTGCGACCGAAGAAGCAAGAAAACAAGCCGAGAAAGGCGCGAGATACGCTATGGTCGAAGACGATGTCGTGTTCGGCTGGGCTGTCCACTATTTCGAAGAGGACAGCATCGAAGGCACGCTCTACAACGAGGACGGCTCTGAATATAAGGCACAGCCCAAACCGACAGCAAAGGCACCGGCGGTGAAAGCGCAACCCAAACCGCAGCCCAAGCCGCAGATGTCCATGTTCGACCTGATGGGCGACGACCTCGAAGGCAAACCCGAAGAAGAAAAGCCCGAAGAGGACGAGGATACTATGCCGTCCGATGAAGAGATACAGGAGATCATGGCGGAAATCGCTGAGGAAGAAAAGGCTGAACAGCAAAAGCCCTCTACCTCTCCCATGTATCGGAAGTATCTGGATGTGCAGGACAGGTATCCGCAAGCAATTATCGCCATGCGCTTGGGCGACTTCTATGAAGTGTTCGGCAAGAACGCAGAGATACTTGCAAACGAACTTCCTCTTACCCTTACGGGCAGAGATTGCAGACTTGAAAGCCGCGTGCCGATGGTCGGGTTTCCGTATCACACTGCGAAGATGTACTTCGGCAAAATCTTGAGCAACGGGCATACGCTCGTCGTCATGGAAAACGACGATGAAGTGCGCGAACTGCCTTCCGCGCAGGGCATTGACCTCGAAACGGGAGAAATACTCTCCGAAGAAGAGATGCGCGAGTTTGACGGCGACATCGAGGAACCGAAAGATTTTGAAGATGACATTGACACTTCCGCTTTCGACAAAGACGCGCTCTGCAAGCTGGACGAGATGTTCGGCGACAAAATTACTTTGAGGTGAAAGCTATGACGGAAAAAGACATCAGACCTATCCCGAAAAACATCCTGAAACGGATACAGAAACTTGACGGCAAATACTATCCCTGTCCTGATGGTCATGTGCGCTGCTACGCCTACCTGACCACTTGGAAAAACGAGCTTGTAAAGGTGACCGTCGCCGTAAAACACCGCTACAAAAAGTGGTACTGCAAGCAGGTCGCTGTTCATGGTCTGAACTCGGAAAGATGCTTCGTAAAGGACATGGAATATTGCTATTGCGCCGGCATGGGATTCCGCTTCGGCTGGTACGAAGAAGGCTTGCAGAAATACAGGCAATGGTACGAACGCGGCTGGTGCTGGGCTTACGACAAATACTATGATCCCTTTGCGGAGATCGTAAATCCGCATTTCATAGACCGCTTGCCGGAGTTCAGATATTCCGCGTATAAAATGTATCAGGGCTGCAATATTTTCAAGTATTTACGGCTCTACCGTCAATTCCCGCAGCTCGAAATGCTGATGAAACTCGGCTTTTCACGGATCGCATTGAGCAAGACGATACTCAAACGCTGCGGAGCGGACAAAGCCTTCTGCAAGTGGCTTATCGCAAACAAAGCGGCGCTTCAGGACAGGCACTACTACATAGATGTCATCGTCCGAGCGTATAAGACAAAAAAGCCGCTCGAACAGCTTCAGCACTACAAGGAAGCAAAACTTCGGCTGATCCACGACAGCGCGCTCGAACCGTTGAAAGATCTGTTCAAAGGGAAAGAACTCGAACGGCTCTTTGATTATGTCGCGGAAAAGCGCACCAATCCGCACACCTATCTCGACTACCTCAAAGCCTGCCAAAATCTCGGCTTGGATATATCCGAAGAGAAGAACCGCTTCCCTCACGACTTCAAACGCTGGCACGACATCCGCATAGACCAATACGCCGCGAAAAAAGCGATGGAAGACGCGGAAAAGCGCAAGGAACTGTACGCGCAATTTGCCGCCGTTGCGGAGAAATATCTGTCCCTGCAACACGCAAAGCGAAGCGCGTTTATCTGCGTTATCGCAAGAAGTCCGGCTGACCTTATCCGTGAAGGAGAAGCGTTGCATCATTGCGTGGGACGGATGAACTACGACCAGCGTTTTGTCCGCGAAGAATCGCTCATCTTCTTCGTCCGAGCAAAGGAAAGCCCGGATATTCCGCTCGTGACGCTCGAATACTCACCGCGCAGTCACAAAGTCCTGCAATGTTACGGCGAACACGACCACAAACCGAGCGAGGACATTCTGCACTATGTCAACAAAATCTGGCTGCCTTACGCCAACAGAACCATCAAACGGATCGCGGCATAAACCGCAGAGGAGAAAACATTATGTCTAATTACTTCAGAATTACCGCCTACCACCCCGAACAAGACCTTTCGGCTATCTTCGACAGCAACGGCTACTTTGAAAAGCTGTGGCAGTTCTCTGCCTACCTCATCCAAAAAGGCTTCAAGATAATAGAAGTGGGAGACGAAGAAAAATTCGACGAAGGCGATATGCCAAAGGTCGAGCGAGACACCGTTCACATCATACTTCGTGCCTGTAAAAGCGGACATCCCGACATCAAGGACAACCGCATAACGGTAGAAGGGAAGAGCTACACTACGATTTAGCACCGAAAAAGCCGCTTCGTTGCGGCTTTTTTCATGCTGTTTCCGCAATGAAGCATAACCGTACAACAGGGAAGAGGTAATATCCCTTCAGATGACCTTTACATACCCTTCGCATACGGTAGTGGGAGATTTGCGTGTGCTTGTCTTGATACAAGCGCGGCGCTGCGCGCCGCGGACAAGCACACGCAAATCCCTTTAACCCGACCTCAACTACGGAAAAGCGGAACAGTCCGGACGCGGCATCGCCGCTGAACCGCTTTGCGATTGCCGCGTTGTCCCCGTGACTGTCGTTTCCGTTTTGAAAGCCGTATTATGAGTTCTTCGTTTTCAGTTGCATTTGCGGAGCTGTGCGATCACGGCTTTGCAGACGATGCCGACAAAGCACCCTTCGTCCCAACACCCGAAATCATCCGCGAGCAACAGTTTCTCCTGTTCGTCTCCCAGATGACAAATGATGTCCTCGTCCATAATGTCCGAAATAAAATACTGCGGCAAACCTTTGGAGTAAACAATCCTTTCTCCGCTCTTTTCTATGTACTTCATGATGTAAGCCAGTGCGTCGCCCATTTTGCCGACATCATCTATTTTCTCGAAGTCCGAACGCCCGAAACGCTCGTTGAAGTATGTATTCTGATGCGTTATCTGCCTGTTGTGCGTATTGAAGTTATAATCGTTTATGTCCAGCAGCATGCCCGGCATCGTTCCGTCAGGGATATAAAATACCCCATGAAAATGCAATCTCAACTTCTCCGGAGAACGTTCCCATACGCCTATATATTTCCAGCCTCGTCGTTCGACAAAATGCCGTAAACAGGTTTTCAGCTTCTTCTTGAAACTTTGTTCCGAGTGCAACTTTCCGTCATAGGTGAGCGTTACAAAATAATTGAACTCCTGCAAATTCGCTTTCCGTGTCAGCCGGATACGCCGCGCAATCAGATTGCGCATCTTGCGTTCTATATTTTCGATGACATAATTTCTTGACAATTCTTCCGTCTTAAAATACGGCAGCATTTCTTTCGTGATAGCCTCGATCTTCATTCTCCGTGGCTTGTTCAGGTGCTTTTGATACAGCTCTTCAAACAGTTTCTTCCGCGTCATCGTCCGCGTTTTCGGTTTCTGTTCAACGGTCGGTTTCAGTTGCGTTTCGTTCGTTGCAGGCAAAGAAGACGCATCGCCATCAATGGACGGTGCGCTTTCTTCTGCGTTTATGGGTTCTTCCTGTTCCGCGGTCTGCGGCTCTTCCTGCTCCGTCACCTCTATCTCTTCTTCCGGCGGACGGAAACGCCGTCTTGACGGCCTTGTCGTATGCGGTATCGCTATGTAGTGACTGCCATCAAAATACACCTTGCATTCGCCATAAGACATGGTTGCCTCCTTTTGCCGTAAAGGAAGCGGACAGCCCGTGAATCACGCAGAACTGTCGCCGTCCGCGTCCCTGTACAGCGAGTTGATGAAATAACTGTTCTGCATCCTCAATTCCTCAACCGAAGCCTTTTCCGTAGCGTATTCCGAGTAATCCGCAAGCCCTGTATAACTGCGCCGCGCCATATCGTTGAAGTAGTCCGAGAAACAGTCCGTGCTGAACCGCTGTGCATAGATCTTCGCGCTCATAAGGTAATACTTCTTATTCTCCGTCTTTCCGTCCATCGTGCCGCGTTCTTTCTCTATCTTCAAAACCGAGTAGCCGTAGCGATTGAAAATGCGCAGGTTTCTCCGCCAAAGCCATGCGACAACGCTTTTGAGGATATGCACCAGCAAGGTATTGTCTCCGCGCCTGAAACGGAAGTCGTAGTACAGCGACAGGAAGCGGTTGAACGCCCACTCCGAGAGCATTTCCTCTATTGTGTAGAAAGGCAAAGCGAGCCGCATATCTCCGCACGAAGCGATGTTGATGATGTCCGCAAGGTCGCGCGCGTCCGCACCCCAAGACTCCGGTCTTTGCTCGTCAGTGAATACTTTAATAAACGGAAAGTTGTCCACAGTCGCGGAGTGCCGGCACATTTTCAGCCACGAGTTAAAGAGGTCGTTCTTCTGGTTGGTATCTTCCGCGCCTTTCTTGATCTCCCGTAGTTCCAGATTGTTGCCGCGCTCTTTTCCTATCTCCGTAATGCCTACCACGCCGAACTCAAAACTGCCTGCCTTCGGGTTGTTTTCCAAGACCTTGCGGCCCAAGCGCAACACATCGAAATCAAGGATATGCGCGTGCCTGCTTTGAGGCCGTCTGCGCTTCGGGAAGAAGTCCGTGAGCCACATCGGGAAGTTGCCGTTATCTGCCATCATATTATCCGTGCGGACGGAATAATTCGCCACAATGAGGCTGCTTTCCAAGACATAGATGAAGTACGCCTGCGCATAGGTTTCCAGAACCTCGAACAATCGGCTTATTTTAAGCGAATCGTCAAAAGTGGTACCGTAACGCGCGTAATCGTATTCGTAAAGTTGCGTTTGCGCGTTTCTGTGCCGAATGAACCTTGACCGCTTCAATGCCACCCAAGCCTTGACCGAGGCGAGATTATAGACCGTACCGTGCTCCATACACCGCCGCAGTTCGTCCTCGAAGTCGATCCATGGGAAGTATGGGAATTTCATGTCGTTCTGCTGTAAGATCTCCAATGCCTTCTGCCTGAACATCACCTCTTGCGAGAGTACCATGTCAGTGATGAGCGTCGTCTTTTTCTTTCCCATTGAGCCGCACGCCATAGATACGATAGGCAGCTCGTTTATGAAGCCGCAGTTCCTCGCCTCGAAGTGCCGCAGTCTGTTCTGCGCAATGTTCTTCCGCCAGCGATCAAACAACAGCCAGCAGACGAACGCGACACACCACCACGGAAAGTGTCGGAAGATGACCTGCAAGTCGATGAACAGCTTACACACCTGCACATAGAGGTTTGCTACATCGAAGCTCAACACGAAGTAGAAGTAGTACGCAAGAAAGCCCGTGACGATGCTTGCCGCGTTCAGGTGGAACGCCCACATCACCGCCCAAAGGATCCATACCGCGCGATGCTCCGTGAGAGAGTCCCGATACGACAATACAGCTCGTTTCAGCGGCTGATACAGACATCGCGAAAATGATTTGAACACTTTCAGCGGTACGGTGTCCTTGTTGTGTTTCGTGTTGCCGCTTTTATACAGCCGCCATATGACCAGTCCCAAAACAAGTAGGCACGGAAGAATGATAGCCACGACTTTCAGCAGCACGAGCATCACATCTCCGACCTTCGCCCAATAGCTTGCAAAGTTCTCTCCGTCTATGAGAAGCGCAAAGAACGATTTCGACTGCGAAGTGAAGCCCTCAAGGTCAGATGGAAGCAGAATGCTCCAATCCATCACCGAAGAATACTCCGTAACGGACGGCACGATGTCATGATCCAAGCCGAACAGCGTGCAGAAATAGTACCCGACGGACAGTCCGAAGTCTTTGGCGGTCTCGCCGAAGCGTAGGTAGGAGTCCCCGAACACAAACGTGCCGAGCAGGATAAACGCCGCCGTTATAACAACGGTAAGACAGATATTAAATGTTCTGCGCCTGTTCATAGACCACCTCCAAGATCGCCGTGCTCTCTTCAACGGAAGCCGTTCGGCTACCGGTATAAACCAAGTAGCCGACGACCAATACCGTTACGACCAAGAGGGCAACAGCCAATATTCTCCTGACCGTTTTCATTTACACCTCCAATCCGTCCATGTCGTCGGGCGGTTTCTGCGTCTGCTTTACGGCAGGTTCTTTCTGCGCCTTCGTTTCCGTTTTCCGCTTTCGTCGGTTGTCTATCCCCTTGAACAGAGCTGCTATCGCCCTGAACGGCAGACAGATGAGCCAGAACAGGAATTTGAGGATATACGGCAATATCGGGAACAGAATGATGAGTAAAACGATGATCAGAAGCACCGCAAGCAAGATCTGCCACCAAGGGATCTCGTCCGGCATCTGCACGGGCGGAGTTATCGCGTTGACGATATCCATAGGGCTGGACACCACGGGAATGACCGTATATACGCCGTCCCGGTTGAAGGTGAGCTGGATAATGTCAAAATCGAAGAATACGCTCTCCCAAGCACGATATGCCTGACCGCTCGTATGCTTGTCCGGAAGAATGGTACGAAGTTCCATGATGTCCACCGCTGCGGAATAGTAGTCCGTAGTGGCGAAACGGAACAACACGACCTGCTTCTTTTCATCGTCCTTGCCGCTGACAGTCGTTGCGTCCTTGAAATAATCACGGAGTGCCTGTACATCGTTGGCATTGATGAGGAGCCTGTCCGCGACTTCGTTGTCGCTGCCGTCCAGATCGCTTTCCTGCACGATGCAGATGGGCGAAACGGTCTTGCTTTCTTCCTGCGGAATACCGCCGAATATCGTGTCCCACAAGCCCCAATTCACCCAATTATCCCAAAAGGACGGATCGGTTTCCTGCCAGCTCGTCAATTTCTGCAAGTCCACATCCGCGTCGAAGTCGTAGTACGAATAGCCTTGCTGTATCTTGCCGAACTCGGTATCCATCTTGCGGTAGTCGTCAATGTCGTCCGCGAACAAGTCTGCGCTTATCGTGCTGTCTTTAATGGGCAGCGTGCCGCTGTCAAAGGTCTTGTTGTAGTTCTTTATGTACTCGTACAGCGCATTGCTTTCCACACCGCCGATGGACACAATGTCTGCATACGGATCGTATTCCTCGATATTGTCCACCTTGAAAAGGTAATACAGCGCGTCCGCAGGCATATGCAAATAGTTATCACCAAGATTCCAGCCCCATTTTGCCACCATCATTCCGCCACCGCCGTCACCGGCTTGCTGACCGAGAGACAATACTGAATCGTTATGGTTGTAGCCGAAATATTCCCCTATATGCGGATATGCCTGATCGTAAAACTCCTGATTGCTCGTCACAACGATATCCTTGGTCTTGTACTCATACCACTCCGCCTTGATGCGCTGCAACTTGCCGTAAGTATCGAAGAACCGCTGCGGCACGGCGAAATATACCGTATCCAGCTGATTCTGATACCCTGCGCCCTTGCTCGAAGTCTGCGTGCGGTAGAAGGTGTGCTTGACGTCCAGCGTGATGGTTTCAAGATACTCCACCGAACTTTCCAGCGTACTCTTTGCGCCCGCGTCCGGACCGTATCCTGCCGCATAGCCGGTAAATTTGTATGTTCCGTTGACGGGATATTCGGTCGCGTTGTTCGCTCCGTAAGTCACAAGTTCTATGCCGGAAACATCATACCTGCGCTCGTTGCTGTTCACTCTGTCCTTGAATGTCGTTCCGTTTATCTCGCGGTCAACCACCTTGAATTTGTAGAACAGGTTCTTATAGTCGGAATTTTCGGACTTGCTCAAAAACTGCAGGTCAAACTTTGCATAATTGTTCGGCTTACCTTCGGAGTCATACGACACCGCCATCTGGATCTTGTTGCCTTTGCTGTTCGTGGAGATGTTCAGCCCTTGAGGATTATACACATAGACATACAGCCCGTAATTGCCCTGCATATTGCCCTTGTACGAGTAGCAATACTCCACGAAATTGACGATCTGCGCCTGACTGTCCTCGTCATACGGATAGTCCTTCACATCGAAAGGCTGTCCGTTCACGGTGGAAGAGGTGAGGTCGTCCATAACATTTGTCTTGTCATAATTCAGTTCGCTGCCTGCCGCATAAGCGATATCCGGCGCCGCCGAAACGACGACGCCGAACACCATTACCAACGCGATAAGACAGACGAAGATCCTTTGCCTTACCGTACTCAAAACTCTATCACCTCCTGATCCAATGTGACTCCCGCCACTTCCTGTAACACGGAGAAATAGAGCGTAACACTCGCCTTGCCATTATACGACGTGACGATGAGCGCGTACATATCCTCGTAGCCCTTGTCGCTGCAAGCACCGATCTCGTTGTTCGGGTACACCGCACGCAGCACTTCCGTAACGCCGCCTTTGGGCGTTATCGTGAAAGAGGTTTCCTCGCGCGCTATGTCGAACCCCGCCGTCAGGTCGGTTTCCGCCTGAAAGGAATACACCTGATCGTCCAGAGTGAAGTCGAAGTCTTTGCCTTCGACGGCGTGAGGGACGACCTTGACGGAATAGCCGCTGACGTCGCCTCCCGCCGAGCCGAAGGTGTACTTCACATCGACGGTGAGCGGTTTTTCGTTGGTGACTTCATAGCCGCCCGCGCTCGTGAGGACGTCTTTTCCGTCCACCGAAACGTAGAAGGTCTTGAAATCGCTCGTGAAACCGCCCGTGAACCTGACAATGACTGCGATCACGCCGGCGACAACAAGCAGAACGAGAATGTACGCGATCACTTTGCCTACGGTTTTTCCTGTTTGCTTGTTCGTGCTCATGGCTCACCTCAGAAAGTTACGATGTCGTCCGCCAGCACCACGTTCGTGACCGTTTTGACGGGACGGACTTTGAAAGACGTGCTGACGCCGCTGTTGGTTTCGGTGACGATGACTTCGTAGTACCAGTTGTCGTCCGTGTACTCGCGGAATCTGTTCTCATAGGTGATCATGTTGCCGTTACGCACCGAACTCGTGTAGTAGCTTTCCAGCGTGCAGTTGACATTGACGGTCAGCTTGTTGCCGCTCACGGACCAGTCGAACACGCTCGGTTCATACTTGGAAACCGTCGTGACGTCCGCGATGTTCACGGTCTTTTCCGTGCCTTCGTCCCAAGACTTTCCGTCGTTTATCGTGGAGTAATACTGCCTCTGCGTTATGAAGCTGCCGTGTCCTTTCACCTCGAAGGTGTAGTTGCATTCCGCTCCCACCGTGCCGAACACATTGTCCGGGGTGATGTCGAAGGTGTAGGAATTGCCGGCTCCGATCTCGTAGTAGGTGCCGAAGCTGCCGCTCTTGAGGGAGAGCGCATCACACGATACGTTTACCGAGGAAGGATTGCCGACGAACAGCACGCGGCAGGTGTCGAAGAACGCGCCTTCACGTGAAGTCACCGTAACGAGTGCTTCGCCATCGAACGCCTGCAAACAGGTGAGCTGCGCGGTCGCGCTTCCGTCCGAGTCGGGAACAAGCGTCAGATAGTCCGAAATATCCCTTGTTTCTTCGGTATCCAGCCATTCTATCGTCCAGTCCACGGCTTTGTTCTTGGCGTCTTCCGGATAGACATATGCGGTAAGCGTCTTGCTGACAGAACCGTTTGCCGCCGTCACTGCCGCGGAAGCCTGCGAGAGCACGAGCTTCTGAACCTTAACTTCGGCTTCCTGCACGCCGCCGCTCGGAACACTTTCCGTGTTATTGTCTGCGGGCTTGACGGTGGCTTCCACCGAAGTCTGTCCCGACGGGGAAGTCATGTTCGCGCCCAGCACCCCGATACACACGACGCACGCAATGAGCAGCAGGGAGAGAAGCAGGATACAGACAACCTGCGGATTGATGTGCAATTTCTCATTTCTTGCGTTTTTCATAGCCCCTCCTTAAAACTTCATCTCGGTCGCATTGACGGATACGCCCGTGACCACCTCGTCATCAAAACGGACGTCAATAAGCTTGCTGATGCCCGAATTGTTCTCGGTGATCTTCACTTGGAAATAGCAGTCGTCCACGAACGAACGGAACTTGTTGAAGTAGGCAGTGGTACGACCGGAGTCTATCCTCTGTGAACGCTCGTAGTAGCTTTCGATGGACTTGATGGAGTTCACCGTAAGCACGCCGTTCGAATAGGTGACGGAGATAAGGTCGTCCTTGATGGTATCCAAGGATACCGTTTCGTCCGAAGCGTCGTACCAGACATCTTTGCCGCTCTGGTTGTAGTGCTCCATATAGCCGAGGATGAGATTGCCGACGCCATACACTTCGCAGCTGATGTCGTCATACCCGGCACCCACTTCTCCGAACGGGTTGGTGAGGGAAACATTGAAGGTGGACGCCACGCCGATACCCACGACATAGTCTCCGTTTTCCTGTCCGATGTTGGTGTCCAGCACGATGTCCGTAGGCATACCGACATAGGTCACGACGCAGCTTGCCTGATACCCGTTTTCGCGGGTGGTGACAGTCACGATGATGTTCCCGGTGAAGGGCTGCTTGCAGGTGACGGTCGCAACCGTACTGCCGTTCGAAGTGGGCGTGACCGTGACATATTGCGTCACGTCCGATTCATTGCTTTCGTCTCCCCACGCAACAGACCAGTCCACATACTTGTTGGCAGCGGTCGCGGGAGCAACGGTCGCCGTGATAGTCTTGCTGACGGAGTTATCTGCCGCAGTCACGGCTTGAGCACTCATTTTCAGGGAGATAAACTCCGTGTTGTGCATTGTTGCTTCAAAATCACCGGCTGCCGCTTCCACATTGACGCCGCCTTCGGTTTCCTCGGTTTTGTCCGGAGCGGACATGACAAGGGAGGCGATCATCCCTGCGAACAGCACGCCGATGAGTACGAACACGATGATCCATTTCACCGCGTCCGATTTCTTGTGTTCATAAAATTCGTTGTTCATTTTTTACCTCCAAAAGATTTGAAAACTGCGGCTCGCGGGTTTCCGTAAGCCGCAGAAACACCTCGGTTTTTTATGCCGCCCGTTTGACGAGCATGGCGAGCAGGGCTTTGTCCGAATTGCGGTACGGCTTGACGCTGCACTCGTAGATCTCGCCGTCTTCGTCCACCGTTTGCACGGCGTAAGAATTGCCCGTGATCACTCTGCCGGTAGACTCGTCCTTGATCTCGTACGGCTTCAGAATGAGTTCAGCCGACATCTCGTTCCCGAACACGATGTCCAGCACGGTATAACCGCCTTTATCGGGCGGAACGACCGCCACCTTGACATCCTTACCGCGGATGTTTCCCCTGATGAAGTAGGAGAAGAAAGCCCTGCCGTTTTTCTCGAAAGTTTCTCTTTCCACGAAAATCTGTTTTGCCATTTTGTCCTCCGTTATTTCTTGCCTCTGGTCTGCGAGATAGCCCTCGCTTCCTGTTTGCTCTTACCCTCGGCGAGAGCTTTCTTGTACTTGTACATGCCTGCGTGGTCGGACTGCGCCTGAAGATACCCGGAGCGGATCCCCGCCTCATAGTCCGTCAGCTCTTTGCCTTCCTTCGGTCCGTAGGTATGCACCTTTGCTTTTCTGTCCTCCGCATAGCCCTTTGCCCTCTTGGAAGGAACGGACCAGCGGCGCTTGGAATACTTATCTTTTGCCACTTTTGCCTCCTGAAATTTGAATTTTGATTGCCCGTTTTGCCGTTAGCGAAGCAGTTTGCCCGTCATGCCGGTAGCCCAGCGATTAAGTTGTAATATGGTAACGAACGCTTTTTCCGGACCGCTGTCCTATGCGATGTTTTGCGGTGAGTGGCCACTCTTATCCTTCGAAGTACCGCATAGGTTTCGCCCTGATGTTCTTTGCGTTCGGTTACACCTTGTTATTCGATGTAGGTGCGGACGTACATCGAAGTGTGGAGCCGCTTGCCGTCAATGTTCTTCCTGTCGGAGAACATATACTCGTAGATCGCGTCGAGGTCGGGTGTGCGAAGATAGTAGGTGTCATAGCTCATCGTCACATTGCCCAGACTGCTGTCCAACGAGATCCCGAATACCTGCTTGACGATATAGTTCTCCGTCCGGTACACGTTGGTTGCTCCTTTCGCAAATTCCGGCTTATACGTCGTCATTGTTCTTCCTCCTTTTTGTTTTTATCGAAGGCTCTGTCACAACAAATGGTTGATTTTTGACGAGAAATAGCGTATAATAATAGT
>ERZ827181.234-NODE-234-length-80660-cov-22.555387_pt1 | contig 80660 bp, 69 predicted proteins | sample MGYA00519778_ERZ827181 | MGnify/ENA primary metagenome ERZ827181 (study PRJEB31778, sample SAMEA3449273) | human gut metagenome | biome: human gut; feature: human-associated habitat; material: faeces | place: United Kingdom | collected 2010/2012 ...
ATACTGCGCACACTTAAAGACAACAAGGAGACGAAAATGGCAGAGTCTTTATTTTCGCGTATGAAAAGGGAGTGTCCGCGGTTTGATTTCATCAGGGATTATCCGTGGTCACATCGGGAATTCAGCAGGATCAAAGACGTGTATGAAAACACCGAGTTCCTTAAAGCCGTTCATGATGATATTTGCAAGGATTGCATTCTTCGTGAAGATTGCAAACTTATTTCATATCGCCATTACGTCAAGAAGAATGTTATCGTCAATAACTTCAACGACATGGATAGGGAAGTGATCGTATTCAAAAAGCCGCTGATTTGCCTTGACGACGTACAAAATGCGGAGTGCGGCGGCAAGAGCAATTATGTAGATATAGACGGCGTACTTGTTCCTCGCAACGAGAACACGCGATACAGCAAGTGGCTTGAAAATATGGATCGTTCGGCGGATCAGTCTTTGGACAGATTTTACGGATATGCCTTGTCAAACAAGTGGGATTATTTCATCACGCTGACGACGGATCCGAAGAAAGTTAATCGTTATGACGACGAAGCCGTGAGGGCGTTGTGGCGCGAGTGTCGGCGAACGCTGCAACGCTTTGATAAGGATGTGCGCATATTGTTATCGTTGGAGCGGCACGGCGATAACGCACTCCATTTTCACGGGCTTGTCGGTATGGAGCGGCAGTGGGCAATGAAGCTCGCGTTCAATCCGAGAACGGGAAAGCAAATGTATTCCGGCGCGGGCAGTCCGTTGTTTGAATTTCCGTTTTGGAAGTACGGCATGGCAACGTGCGCGATCATAGACTTCGGAAAGCCGGGAGACGAGCCGGATTTGTCGCCGGCAGCGCATAGGCGCAGGGTGACGAACTATCTCGTGAAGTATGTGACCAAGAACTTCGGGGTGGAGTACCGCAAGCGTCGTTTTTATCATACGCTCAATCTTTCGACGAAGACGAAAGAGGTGCTGAACCTTTCCGCCGAAGAGATCGAGGAGCGCTGCACCGGGATGACGGTGTATAAAGAAACGGAAGATTTCATAATACTCCGTCAGGAACATTGAGGACAATTTGGACGCGCTGCATCGAAAAATTTTTGAAAATTTTCAAAAAATTTGAGGGCAGAGAGGGTGGGATACTATTCGCAAAACACAGCTTTTGCGAATAGAAAGTGAAAAAATGCGGCTTTTGAAGGCTTGATTGGCAATGTTCGATTGATTTTGTTTGCGTCGACCGAAAATCAAAATGTCTTCGGATTTGTGATTAATTTGTGAATTTGTGATTATTCTGCGGCTTTTTCCGAAGGCATTGCGCCGACTTTCGGAAACCGTTTGTTTGAGAAAAAACAAAATTTTTTTGACGGCGCTTTTGAAGAAAATGCCGAATTTTGCGGCCTGCTCCCGCAACGGTTATTCGTCACCAATTTGTTTCAGCTTACTTATCCGGCCGTTTCCGCCGTCGTAAAATGCGCCGAAACCTCCGAAATCTTGTGTCGGGAAATGCCTTTGCTGCCTGAAAATTGCCCGCTGACGGTTTTTCAAAGATTTTTCCGAAACGGCGCCGTATTTCCCGAAAATTTGTTCATCGGACGCAATGCGGCAATGTAAACAATAAGCAACGCAAATCCGTCGTCCTTGCGTGCCTGCATTTATGCCTCCGCATTCGTTACAACGCGATATCGTCGCCAATCACTTTTTGCAGAGTTTCGCGCACGGCGATTACCGCGTGTTCGAATGTCAGCGCACCTTGCACATATACGATATAAGGTTCTTTTATTGGTGCATCGGCGCTGAGTTCGATTGACGCGCCCTGTACAAACGCGCCTGCCGCCATTATGACGTCGTGCTGATAGCCCGGCATTGCCCACGGCACGGGAACGACATTGCTGTCTACGGGCGAAACGCTTTGTATGACCTCGCAAAAATCCGTCAATTGCTTTGCCGAATTCATCTTTATGCTGGTGACGATGTCATAGGCAGGCATATTCGCACGCGGCAAGGTGTCGAAACCGACTTTTTCATAGGCTTTCGCGAACAAAAATGCACCTTTCAGTGCGTTTTTCGTGACCTGCGGCGCGAGAAAAAGCCCCTGATAAAACCTCGTGTAGCCGCCTTCGTAAGAGCCGACCTCCATACCGAGCGACGGCGCGGTCAAACGCTTTCCGACAAGCTCCGTAAGCTCCTTTCTGCCTGCAATATATCCGCCCGTCGGGGCTATGCCGCCGCCGATGTTTTTAATCAGCGACCCCGCAATGAGGTCCGCGCCGACTGCCGTCGGTTCGGCTTTTTCCACGAATTCGCCGTAACAGTTGTCCACCAGAACGAGCGTGTCGGGGCTGATTTTTTTCACGAAAGCAATCATTTCGCCGATTTGCCCGACGCTTACAGCACTACGCCACTCGTAACCGCGGCTTCTGCCCACAAAGACCGCCTTGACAAAACGTCGTTTCAAGGCTTTTTCTATGGCTTCGAAGTCGAAAACCGGCTTCAATCCCTCGAATTTGAGCGCAATCTGTTCGAAATCCACGCCGAATTCTTTCAGTGAGCCGCAATTTTCGCCCGATATTACGTCCGTCAGCGTATCGTACGGCTTTCCCGACACGGAAAGCAGCAAATCGCCGGGACGAAGCACGCCGAACAGCATCAGCGCAAGCGCCTGCGTGCCCGCGGTAATCGACGGCGAAACCACGGCGCTTTCGGCGCCGAGGGCGTCAGCAAACACGGCGCACAGCGTGTCGCGCCCCGTATCGTCGTAGCCGTAACCCGTCGTCCCTATAAAATGACGCGCCTGAACGGCGTTTTTGCGGAAAGCGTTCAGCACCTTTTCCTGATTGAAAAGCGCCGTTTCGTCCAAAGCGGCAAACCGCGGAGCAAGCTCCGCAAGACTTTCTGAAACTATTTTTTCTGCTGATTCCCTACGCATTTGGGTTGACCCTCGAAGTATTCTCGTTTTTTCGGTTTTTTAGAATTGTTTGGCACGTTTTTGCACCGTTTTATTGTCACTCCGTCCGCAATGTCTGAACATACGCACGTTTTCAGGCGAAACTGCCCTGCGCCGCTTATGCGCCGCGCAATCTCTCGCGCACATATCTCATTGCACCGTCAAAATCGCCGATTTCGAACCACTCGACGAATTTGTAGCGCCTGAACCAGGTGAGCTGGCGCTTTGCGTAATTGCGGGTGTCCTGTTTTATCCTGTCGCACACGGCGGAAAGCTCTGCGGCGGTCATATTGGGTTTTCCGTCCGAAAAGCGGTCTGCAAACGGCGCAAACTCCCTGTATCCTATTGCCTGCATACTCTGCAAGGAAAAATCGGGAGCAATCCGTGCGATTTCTTCGGCGAGCCCCTGTGCAAACATTTGTTCCGTGCGCGCGTTTATGCGCGAGTAAAGCTCCGCGCGGTCGGACGGACGGAAACCCACCGCTATGACGTCGGGGTCTTCGCGGCTGTCTGCGGTCTGCGACATCGGCGTCCCGCCGGAAAGCGCGATTTCCAGCGCACGCACAACGCGTTTTGCATCGTTGGGATGCAGTCTGTCCGCAGTATCGGGGTCAACTTCTTTCAGTCTGCCCAGCATATATGCGCCGCCGTTTTCGGCATATTCCTTTTCGAGTTCCGCGCGCAACGCGGGATTTTTGTCCGTTCTGCCGAAACTCATCGGATAAAACAGCGCTTCGAAATAAAGCCCCGTGCCGCCCGCAAACACGGGCAATTTTCCGTTCCGCAGCGCCGCAAGCCCCGCTTGCACCGCCTCGTCGCGGTAGCGCGCGACGGAAAACTCTTCGTCATAGTCCGCAACGTCTATCATCGCGTGCGGAACTTCCGCACGGCGTGCGGGGCTTTCCTTGGCGGTGCCGACGTCGAGTCCGCGGTATATCTGCATACTGTCCGCGGAAATTACGACCCCGTTTTCTTCCTTCGCAAGCCGAAATGCGAACTCCGACTTGCCGGAGGCGGTCGGTCCCATCACGAAAACTGCGTGCGGTGCGGAAAACTCGTTCATCCGACCACCCGCATAAACATCTTTTCGAAATCGCGCTTCGTGAGCGCGACCACCGCCGGTCTGCCGTGCGGACATTTCTGCGGAAGATTGCCTTTCTCGTCGATGAGATTGGAAAGCACGTATTCTATCTGCCGTCTGGTCAGATGTTCGCCGCCTTTGATTGCCGCGCGGCAGGCGTCGCGGCATACGACGTCTTTCAACAGGTCGGTCAGCTTCAATTCGCCGTCGTCCAGCATATTTTCGAAGAGTGCGGCGACGAATTTTTCGATGTTCATCCTGACAACCGACTCGGGCACGGCGTAAACGAGATAACTGCCGGGCTTCTTTTCTATGGCAAAACCCATATCGTTGAGCGCGGGCATAATTTTGTCAAAGTACTCTTCTTCCGCGCCCGAAAGGCGGAGTTTGTACGGAATGAGCAAAGATTGCGAAAACTCGGACGACAGACTTGCGGAAAGTTTGTCGTAAAGCACGCGCTCGTGCGCGGCGTGCTGGTCGATGACATAAACGACGTCGGCGCGTTCGACTATGAGATAGGTGTCGAAAACCTGTCCGACGACCTCTCCGTCGAAAAGTCTGAACCGCGTGTTGGAACTATTCGCAAAATCCTTATCCTCGTCTTCGGATATCTTTGACAGCGCATAGGCGTCGTCGTACAAATAGTCTTTGCCGTCCGCAGCCGTGCCGCCGTAAAGGCGCGCACCGTCGATTTCGTAAGACGGGATGCGTTTTTCCGCCGCGCGTCCCGCACGGGAAACGCCTATGCCGCGCAGCGAACCGAGATTGAAAGGCAGGTCGCGGACGGGATTTTCCTTTGCGCCGAGCCTGTCGGAGGAAGTGTTTTCGGGCATATCGCCGAAGAGCGCGGCGGTGTCAATCGCCGTCTGTTCGTATGTTGCGGCGGCGTCCGCCGAGCCCGTCGGAACGGGTGAAAACCCGTGTTTTTCGCTGCCGAAAGACGCTTTTATCGCCTCGTCTACGGCACGGAAAACAGCGCCGAAAACGGCGTTTTTGTTGCGGAAACGCACTTCCGCCTTGGCGGGATGTACGTTGACGTCCACTTCGTCGAAAGGCACTATGACGTCCAGGACGTACATCGGGAAGGTGCGCTTGACGAGATAATCGCGGTAGGCTTTGTCGACGGCGGCGGAAACCGTATCGTTTTCCACGACGCGCCCGTTGACTATTACGGTCTGTCTGGACCTGGTCGGCGCGGTGTAATCGACTGCCGAAACATAGCCGCTCACCCTCACGCCGGAAGAAGATACCCTGTCCACGGCGATAAAACGCGACATATCGAGATGAGGATAGACATCCGCCATCGCGTCGGCAAGATTGCCGCCGTCGTGCGCCAGCAACACGCCTTTTTCTGAGGTAAGCGTAATTTTGAGAGAGGGATTTGCAAGCACGATTTTTTCGACCGCGTCTTCGACATATCCCTGTTCGGTTGACGCTTTTTTCAGAAATTTAAGACGCGCGGGAGTGTTGAAAAAGAGGTTTTCGACCGTGACGGACGTGCCTTTTGCACGGCTGTCTTCGCTCTCTTCCGTCACCTTGCCAGCTTCCAATCTGATTTTCCGTGCGGCGTCCGCGCCGTCCGCGCGCGACACCAAAGTCACCTCGCTGACTGACGCTATGCTTGCGAGCGCCTCTCCGCGGAAGCCGAGCGTGGCTATCGTATCGAGGTCCGCGATTTCGCAGAGTTTGCTGGTGGCGTGCGGCAGAAACGCGGCGCGCATATCGTCTTTCAAAATGCCCGAGCCGTTGTCGCTGACGGATATGCGCCTTATGCCGCCGTCTTCTATGAAGACGGAAATCTCCGTTGCGCCTGCATCGATGCTGTTTTCGACAAGCTCCTTGACCACGGAAGAAGGTCTTTCGACCACTTCGCCGGCGGATATCATATTGAACACGCCGGGACCGAGAAGATTTATCCTGCCCATCAGCCGCGCCCTCCGAGTTTCTTTTTCAGGTCGCTCAGCACCGTGAGCGCCTGCAACGGCGTGAGATTGTCGACGTCGATGTCTTTGAGTTCTTTTTCCACTTCGGATTCCTCTTTGTCGAAAAGGCTTGTCTGAACGGATTTCGTTTCGGAGCGCGACGCCATAAGTATACGGTTGGAGTCGCGGTCCTTCGCCTGTCTTTCAAGCTCGTTCATTATGCGCCGCGCGTGCTCTATGACGCTCTTTTTCACGCCCGCTATCGACGCGACTTCCACGCCGAAGCTCCTGGACGCGCTGCCCCGCGCAATCTTATGCAGAAAAACTATCTTTCCGCCCGCTTCGCTGACAAGCACGCGATAGTTCTTCACGCCGCCGAAACTCTCGGCGTCGGTGAGCTCGTGGAAGTGGGTGGCGAAAAGCGTCTTGGCGCGGATTTCGGAAGTGATGTATTCCAGCACCGCCCACGCAATGCTGAGCCCGTCGTAAGTGGAAGTGCCGCGTCCTATCTCGTCGAGCACGAGCAGCGAGGAAGACGTGGCGTAGTTGAGTATCGTTGCGACCTCAATCATTTCCACCATAAACGTGGACTGTCCGCCCGAAAGGTCGTCGCTTGCGCCTATACGGGTGAAAATCCTGTCCGTAAGCGTAATTTCCGCGCTCTTTGCCGGCACAAAAGAACCGACGTGCGCCATCAGCGTAATGAGCGCGACCTGCCGCATATAGGTGCTTTTGCCCGCCATATTCGGGCCCGTGATGATAATCGTGCGGTTGTCGCCGCCGTCCAGAAGAGTGTCGTTCGGCACATACGAGCCGTGAGGCATAAGCGTTTCCACGACGGGGTGCCTGCCTTCGCGTATGTCTATGGCCTTGACTTTTTTGCCGATGACCGGCCTGACGTAATTGTTTCTCACCGCAACGGACGCAAAGGAAACCAGCACGTCCAGCGCCGCAAGAGCGCGCGCCGTCCTCTGCAAGCAGCCTGTTCCGGACAGCAGCATCTGTTTGAGCTCCTCGAAAATGCGGTTTTCGAGCGCGTCCGCCTCTTCGTCCGCGCTGAGGATGCGGGTTTCGAGCTCTTTGAGCTCGTCCGTCACAAACCTCTCGGAACCGACCAGCGTCTGCTTGCGCTGATAACGGTACGGCACCTTGTCGAGGAAGGAGTTGGTCACCTCGATGAAATAACCGAAGACGCGGTTGTATTTCACTTTCAGTCCGCGTATTCCCGTTGCTTCGCGTTCACGCTCTTCGAGATTGACAATCCATTGTTTTGCGGTCGTCTTGATATCCCTCAGTTCGTCCAGTTTCTCGTCGTAGCCTCTCTTTATGACATAACCCGCCGAGCCGTCTTTGCCCTTGTCAATCTTTCTGTTGACGCGCTCCAAAGCGGCGTTGAGCACCGCCGCTTCTTCGGGAAGCGGGTCGATGTCCGCGACTATCTTTTTCAGGGTCGGGTCTTTGAGCTCCGCCGCAACCTTTTTGAGCGCGGGAAGCACATTGAGCGTATCGGACACGGCAATCAGCACGGATGGCGAAGCGTTGCCGTATGCAATCCTGCCGCTGAGCCGCTCCAAATCGCGGATGTCGCCCAGCAATTCGTTCAGCTTGTCACGCACCGCGCGCGACGCGACAAGCGCTTCCACCGCGCCGAGCCTGGCGTTTATCGCTTTTTCGTCGCGCAACGGACGGTCCAGCCACGCGCGGAGAGTGCGCGCGCCCATTGCCGTGGACGTCTTGTCCAGTACGCCGAGCAAAGAGCCCGTCTTTTTCCCGTCGCGGGCGCGTGCCGTGATTTCGAGATTGCGCCGCGTGGCGGCGTCCAGCAGCATAAACGACGTGTCGTGAAGATAAGTCAGGCTGTTTAACTGCGCAAGAGTGCGTTTCTGCGTCTGCGAAAGATATTCGCAAAGTCCGCCCGCGGCGGACACCGCAAACGGTTTGTCGTCACACTCGAACGCGGCGAGCGAAGCGACTCCGAGCGCTTCTTTCAGCTTCTTTTCCGCGGTGGGGAAATAATAGGCGAAATCGTGATAACAATGCGGTCTGGCGTCCGACGCGGTGAAATACGGCACGGACGCGTATGCGCCGACGAAATCTTCGTTGCAGACGAATTCGGACGGGCGCACGGAAGACAGCACGTCGGAAAGCCTTGCGCGCCAGTCTTCGCCCGCATATTCGTACACGCAGAATTCTCCCGTGCTGATGTCCGACCACGCAAGCCCGAACGCGTCCCCCCTGAGATAGACGGAGGCAAGATAATTCGTCGCTTTTTCGTCGAGGATGTCTTCCTCAATCAGCGTGCCGGGGGTGACCACACGCACGACGTCGCGTTCAAGCATTCCTTTCGACGTCGCGGGGTCGGTGAGCTGTTCGCAGATGGCGACCCTGAAACCCGCGTCTATGAGTCTGCGGATGTAATTGTCGACGGCGTGGTAAGGCACGCCGCACATAGGCGCGCGTTTGTCCTTCATTCCGCAGTCGCGTCCCGTCAGCGTAAGGTCGAGCACGCGGGAAGCGGTCTCCGCGTCGTCGAAAAACATTTCGTAAAAATCGCCCAGCCTGAAAAACAACAGACAGTCGGGATAGTTCGATTTGATTTCGAAATATCTCTGCATCATCGGCGAGAGTTTGCTCACGTCAACATCCATAAAGTCACCCGCTTATGTGTCCGAACAGCGACGCGGAACGCGCCTCGGTAATCCGCACGTCGACGAAGGAGCCGACAAGCCCCGCATCACCCGCAAAAGTGACGAGTCTGCCGCTCTCCGTTCTGCCGCACAGCATATTCTCGTGTTTTTCGGAAACGTCTTCGGCAAGCACCTCGTACGTTTTTCCTATATAATCCTCCGAGAGCTCTTTTGTCACGGAGTTCTGCAAGGCGATGAGCTCGCCTATGCGCCGTCTTTTCACCTCGTAAGGTATCTGCGGCATTGCCGCCGCGGGAGTACCTCCACGCGGCGAATAAATGAAAGTGAAAGCGTTCGAAAAACGCACCCGCCGCACCAAATCCATCGTATCCAGGAAATCTTCCTCGCTCTCCGTGGGAAACCCCACCATCACGTCCGTGGTGATGCCGATGTCGGGCATCGCTCCGCGGAGCATCGAAACGAGCGAAAAATACTTTTCGCGCGTATAGCGGCGGTTCATATCTTTCAGCACCTTGTCCGACCCCGACTGCACGGGGAGATGGATGTTGGAACATATCTTGTCCGAGGACGCCATCGCGTCCACGACTTCCGCCGTCAGGTCCTTGGGATGGGAGGTCATAAACCGCACGCGGAATTTTCCTTCTATGCGGCCTATGGCGCGCAGCAGCCCGGCAAAACTCTCTCCGCCCGTCAGGTCGTGCCCGTAAGAGTTCACGTTCTGACCGAGCAGGGTTATCTCTCCGTAACCCGCGTCCACGGCGCATCTGACCTCGTCGAGGACGGAAGACATCGGACGCGAAAGCTCCCTGCCGCGCACATACGGCACAATGCAGTAGGTGCAGAAATTGTTGCAGCCGTAGATTATGTTCACCCAGGCGTTGGGAAAACTCGTGCGCGTCACGGGCGAGGAATCGTCTGCGGCAAGATAATCGGGCACGCAGGACGTGTCGAATGCGCGGTACCGTTTCGATGACTTTTTCGCGGCGGCACGCGTGCGCAGCACTTTGTCAATCTCTTCGGGCAGGCGCGAAATGTTTCGCGTGCCGAGCACGATGTCGACATACGGATATCTCTGCTTTATGGTGTCCGCCATACCGTCCTGCTGTGTCATACAGCCGCATACGGCGATGACAAGGGCGGGATTTTTCTTCTTTTCGGCTTTCACGACGCCGATGTTTCCGAGCGCGCGGCGCTCGGCGTTGTCGCGTATGCAGCAGGTGTTGAAGACTATGACGTCCGCGCTCTCCCCCTCCGCCGCGGGGACGGCACCCATACCTTCCAGCATACCCGCGAGCTTTTCGGACTCGTGCACGTTCATCTGACAGCCGTATGTGACGATTTTGTAACGCATTGCTTCCTTTGCGCGTTTGCGCGCGTGATTACGAATTATCGATTAAGTAATTATACATAAAAAACGGCGAAAACACAATAATAATTTCAATGAAAAAACCAGGCGAGAAAAGCGGCGCGGAGAGCGCGGCGGAAAAGGAAAACAAAGGGCGCGAAAAACTCGGCGAAAACAAAAAGCCGTCCCGCGGCAAAAAGATTTTGCGAATAGTTGCCGTAACGTGTGCGGCGCTTGTGCTTGTCGCGGGACTTGTCGCGCTCGGCGGATACATCGGTTTCACCGAATGGGCGAAAAAAGCGGAGTTCGACGCGGCGCTGCTTCCGACTGCGACCGCCGTGCCTACGGTGCTGGACAGATACGGCGAAGAGATACCTTACGTCGCCGACGGCTACGTCGACCCCGACTCGCTGCCCGCGCACGTCAAAAACGCTTTCGTCGCCCTCGAAGACAGGCGGTTTTATTCCCACAAAGGCTATGACGTCAGAGGCATACTGCGCGCGCTTGCGGCAAATCTGAAAGCGGGCAAAACCGTTGAGGGCGCGTCCACAATCACGCAGCAGCTTGTCAAAAACACGCATCTGAGCTCCGAACGCACATTGAAGCGCAAGCTCAAAGAAATCGCAATCGCGACCAAAATCGAGGAAAAATACACCAAAGACGAGATACTCGCAATGTATCTTTCCGTCATTTATTTCGGTGCGGGTGCGTACGGCATAAACGACGCCAGCCGCGTATATTTCGGCTGCTCTCCCGAAGAGCTTACGGTTGCGCAGGCGGCGACGCTTGCGGGCATACTGAAAAATCCGTCGCGCTATTCGCCGAAAAACAGCCTTGAAAATGCGACCGAACGGCGGAATCTCGTGCTTGACGTGATGTGCTCGGAGGGCTATCTCACCGAGGAAGAACGCGACGCCGCAAAAGCGGAGAAAATGCGCCTTGCGCGGACGGAGGAAAACTCTCGGGACTACACTTCGCAGTATGTGAACGCCGCCGTGCGCGAAGCGTGCGAAATGCTCGGTATGACGGAATACAAACTGCAAAATTCGGGGCTGGTCATAATGACGGCATTCGACCCCGAAATGCAGAAAATCGTCGCGGAAGAAACGGCGGACCGCTCCCATTATTCCGCGGACGGCGTGGGCGGCTCGGCGGTGCTTATTGACAACGCAACGGGAGAAATTTCCGCTTATTACTGCACTCTCGGCTACGAAATCTCCCGTCAGGGCGGCTCCGTGATGAAACCTCTTGCGGTGTACGCTCCCGCGCTGGATACGGGCGCGATTACGCTCGCCACGCCCCTGCGCGACGAAAAAACGGACTTCGGGGGCTACTCTCCCGACAATTTCGGCGGAGTGTATTACGGCGACACCACGCCGCGCGAAGCGATAAAAAAATCAATGAACACGGCGGCGGTCAAAGTGCTGACGTACGTCGGAACGGAACGCGCGCTGGATTACTGCGCCGCGCTCGGTCTTCCCGTCACGGAAGCGGACGACAATCTCGCTTTCGCGCTCGGCGCAACCTCGAAAGGGCTCAACCCTCGTCTGCTTGCGGGCGCGTACTCCGCCCTTGCGCGCGAAGGCAACTATATCCGTCCTCATTTCGTGCGCTGTATAGCGGAAAACGGCAGCAAAATCCGCACGGCGGACATCACAGCAAAACAGGTCTTTTCTCCCGCGACGGCGGCGCTCGTCACGGACTGCCTTGTCGACACGGTCAAGTCGGGCACCGCGCGGACGCTTTCTTCCCTGCCCTTTGCGGTCGCGGGAAAGACGGGCACGGTGCAGAAAGACGCGGAATTCAACACGGACGCGTGGAGCGTGAGCTACACCACCGAACATACCCTCGCCGTATGGCACGGAGCGGACAAAATGACGGAACTCGGCGGCGGACATCCCACCCGCCACGCGGCGGACATCTGGCGCAGAATTTACTCGGACGAAACGCCCTCCCCGTTTACGCTGCCCCGCACGGTGGTGCGTGAGGAAGTGGACACATATTCCACGTTCCGCAACCGCAAAGCCACTCTCGCCCTGCCTTCCACCCCGCGCGAATACAGACGGCAGGAACTGTTCGCCCTGAAATACCGCGCGGACGACGGCGGCTCGCGCTTCGCGCGCCCCGCTCCCGCTTTCTCGCTCGCCGCGGAAGGCGCGGACGTCACCCTCACGTTGAGCGCCGAACCCGCTTTCGATTACACGATACTTTGCGAAGACGCCCTCGGGACGGAAATCGTCGCCGTATATTCGCAAACGGACGGGTTTGTTCCTCGCTCCGCTTCGTGTTCGGGCTCCGTTCGAAACCCCGAAGCGGACGGCGAAGCGTATGCGGACTCCGTCGTGGCACTCCGCCACAGCCCCTTTTCTTTCGGCGGAAAAGTGACTTACACCGTACAGATGTCCGTCGCGGGCGGCGACGGCACGGTCATAGGCACGCTCTCCGAAAGCTGCTTCCCGGATTTTCTGCCCGACACACGGCAGAACGTATTCGGCGGATATCTGCGCTGAAAGCGCAATCCGCTTAAAACGCGGCCGATATTCCGCCGCGGAACGCTTGCGGGAGTGTTTTTCCGTGCTTTGCGGTCCGCACCGCAGCATACTCCCGTCAATCGCATAAAAAAACGCGCCTTTCGGCGCGTTTCGGTTTTGTGCAAGGCTTGCCCGTTTGATTTTAGCAGTCGTCATTGTATGCCGACTTTCGTCTGCCCCCTGCTTGTGCCTACGGTCGAAAACCGTCCTTTTGGCGGGCGATACCTCGCGGCGCGGCGTCAGCACTCCTCGACGGCGGCAAGCGCGGCTTCCGTGAGAGCTTCGACGTCCAGCGCGGCTTCCGCCTTGCGTACGGAGTCGAGCGAAGGATGTATCGCGGGAGATTTCGGCAAAAACACCGTGCAGCAGTCCTCGTAAGGCTGAATGGACGTTTCGTAAGTGCCTATCTTTTTTGCAAGCGTCATAATCTCGTCCTTGTCCATACCTATGAGCGGACGGAACACGGGAAGGGTCGCGGTGTCGCCCGTGCAGGTCATACTCTCGACCGTCTGCGACGCGACCTGCCCCAGACTTTCGCCCGTGATGACCGCTCCGCAGTCGTAAGTTTCCGCAAGACGGCAGGCTATGCGCATCATAAATCTGCGCATAATCGTTATCATATAGTTCGCGGGACAATTTTTGTGTATCGCAAGCTGGATTTCCGTGAAAGGAACGACAAACAGCCTTATTCCCCCCGCGTAAGCGGTGACGATGTCCCTCAGTTCCAGCACCTTTTCCCTGGCTTTTTCGGAAGTGTAAGGCGGCGAAGCGAAATGCACGGCGAAAATCTTCATTCCGCGCTTCGCCATCATATATGCCGCCACCGGAGAGTCTATCCCGCCCGACAACAGCAGCATACCGCGCCCCGAACATCCGACGGGCAGACCGCCCGCCCCCTGAAATACGTCCGTGTACACGAGCGCGAAACCGTTTTCGCGGATGTCCACCTTGAAATCGCAGTCGTAAGACGTGAGGTCCACCTTAAATCCGCCGAGGGACAGCACCGTGCCGCCCAGCGCGGCGGCGATTTCCGCCGACGTCATGGGAATGCGCTTGTCGGCGCGCTTTACCGTGACGCGGAAACGCAGTTTCCCCTGCGCGTTTTCCGCCGCTTTACGCGCCGCCTGCGCAAGAGAAGCGCGGATTTCGGGAAAATCCTCATAGGAACGCACCGCCACCTTGTCCGCAACCGACAGGGAATGTATCCCGAACACGCGGGAGAGGCGTTGCAGGATTTCACCGCAATCGTCCTCGTCGAAATTCTCGACGAAATATCTCCCCTGCGACCTTTGGAAAGTGCAATCCACGCCTTGCAGGGCGGACTTTACGTTCCTGATGAGCAGGGACTCGAAATAATCTCTGTTTTTTCCTTTGAGGAACAACTCCCCGTATCTGATTACTACGACTTTTTCCATAATGCTCCTGCCGCGCGTGCGGCAAATGTGTCGGTTTTCGCCTTTTCGGCGTGCGGCTTCGGCGCACGGCGTCGTGCCTGTGCCGAAAATATGCCTCTCTGACTATTTTCTTGCGTATTCTTTAAGGCGTGCAACGGCGTCTGCGGTTTCGCGCACCACGGTTGCGACTTCCGAAAAGTCATTGAATGCGGACACGCTGAAACGGACTATCCCGTCGCGGTGCGCTTCGTCCAGTCCAAGCAGACTCTTGAAGCGGCTCTCGCGGTGAGAACTGCACGCCGACCCGACGCCGACCAGAATGCCGCGCTCTTCCAGCGCGTGCAGCAGCACTTCTCCGCGCACACCGCCGAACGCTACGGTCAGAATATGCGGCGCCGAGCGCTCCGTATCGGTGATTATCTTCACATCGGGCACACCGTTTTCCAATCCTTCCCGCAAGTATTCTAAATAACGACGTTTTTTAGAACAGTCTTCTTCGAAATTCCGCATAGTCCGCTCTGCCGCGGCGGCAAACGCTTCAATCGCGGGTCCGTTTTCCGTCCCGGAACGGAAGCCTTTCTCCTGTCCTCCGCCGAAGACGAGAGGCTTGACGGGGGCGCCCTTTGCGACGTACAGCGCGCCTATACCTTTCGGTCCGTGGATTTTGTGTCCCGACACCGTGTAAAGGTCCGCGCCGAGAGAACGCAGGTTGACTTTGATTTTTCCGAATGCCTGTACGCCGTCGCTGTGAAAAACCGCTTTCGGAGCCGCACGCCTTGTCATTGCGGACAATTTCGCGATGTCGTTGACCGCTCCCGTTTCGTTGCTGACGTGCATTACGGACACAAGCGACACGTCGGGCGTGAGCAAAGCGGCGAATTTTTCCTCGTCCACGCCGCCGTCGCTTTTTATGGGCGCGAAAACCACGTCGTATCCCTGTTCTTTGAGCACCTTTGCGGGATTTATCACCGCGTCGTGTTCGCCTTCGGACACGATTACCCTGCTTCCTTTCGCTTTACGCGTGCAAAACAGTGCCGTGTTGTCGGCCTCCGTGCCGCCGGACAGAAAGTAAAGCTCTCCGTCGCCGGCTTTCAGCGCGCCGAGCAGCGTTTCTCTTGCGCGCCTGATGGTTTTGCTCTCCTCGGACGCCTCCTTGTAGAGCGCGGACGCGTTGAACCAGCGCTTTTCGTTCGCCTCAGTCAGGACGCGGAGCGCTTCGTCGTACATTTTCGTGGTCGCGGCGTTGTCGAGATATATCATTGTTTTTCTCCGTCCGATGCGCGAAGTCTGTCGCTTATCAGAGCCGTCATATAGTCGTCGGGCGTGAACAGCAGCCTGTATTCCCCGTCGCCCGCGGCAAACACCAGCGCCTTTACGTCGGGCGAATGCAAATCTTCCGCCGCGACGAAATCGCCTTGTATGGCTATATCGTAAAAACGGGTGAACGATTTGACGTCGGAAAAGGCGATTTCCAGCATTCTTCTGCCTCTTCCCACGATGTTTGTGCGCGAAATCACGAGCCTTTTCCCCGTAAACGCGTACTCGAACTCCCTTGCCGTGGAATAGAACCTCTGCGTGAGCCATATTCCGAGCGCAATCGGCACCGCCACGGCAATAAATACGAGATAATCGAAAAATATTGCCACAGGAATGAGCCCCAGCCCCATAAGCTGGAAGACAATGCCGAGTATCTGGTCCCTGCGCGCTCCTTTGCGGAGAGGGATTTCCACCTTCTGAACGTAATTTTCCGTCATTTTACCTTATAATAGTCCCCCGCTTTCACTTTCACGCTCAGTTTGCCGAACGACACGTCCGCCTCCCCTCTGGAATTGCTCCCGAGATAAGTGCCGCGCTTTGCGAGCGAGCGCACCCATACGCTGTCGCCGCGGCGCAGCGGCGTATCGTCGGGCTCGTCCTCCACTACGCTCTCCTTGTCGTATTCGGCAGACATATTCTGCAACCTGCGTTTCAGCGCGCGCGCCGCGAATATGTCCTTGTCCTCGACGACTTCCTTGTCGAGCATTTCGCGCAGACGTTCGAGGATTTCGTCCGCCTCCTCCACCGAATTTTCGATGAGATGTTTGGTTTCGCGGCGAATGCTTTCGTCGAGTTTTTCGCGTTTTTCGGCAATGAGTTTTTTCTGGTTTTCCGCTTCACGAAGCGCGCTTGCCGCCCTTTCGCGGTCCAGCGACGCGTCGGACACCAACTGTTCGGCACGTCTTCTGGTCTGCTCCGCCGCGGAAAGCACGCTGTCGAACTGCCTCTTTTCCGCGGATATTCTGCCGCGCGCGTTCTCGACAATCTTTGCGTCAAGACCGAGCGTCGTCGCAATATCCAGCGCGTTCGACGTGCCGATTGCTCCCATCACGAGTTTGAAGGTGGGACGGAAAGTCACGGAGTCGAACTCCATTGACGCCGCGACCACTCCGCGCGTCGTCAGGGCGAACTCTTTCAGGTCGTTGAAATGCGACGTGACAAGCGACTTCGCTCCCGTGGACATAACGTACTCCGAAATGCTGACGGCAAGCGCCGCACCTTCGCCGGGGTCCGTCCCCGCGCCGAGCTCGTCGAACAGCACCAGCGAACGGGGGGTGATTTTGCCGAGTATGCCGATTATGTTTTTGATATGCGCCGAAAAGGTGGACAGGCTCTGTTCTATGCTCTGTTCGTCGCCTATGTCGGGATAGACTCCGTCCACGACGGGGATTTTGGCGGCTTTGGCGGGAAGATAAAGCCCGCTGAGCGCCATACACACAAACAATCCCGTCATTTTCAGCGTCACGGTCTTGCCGCCCGTATTCGGCCCCGTAATGAGCAGCATTTTCTCGTCGGGTTTCATTGCGAGAGTGAGCGGCACGACTTTTTTTGCGTCGATGAGCGGATGTCTTCCCTCTTTCACGGAAAGCTCGCCTTCCGTGTTCAGCTCCGGGCGCACCGCCTTCATTTCGTGCGCAAGCTGCGCTCTTGCAAACACGGTGTCCATCTCGACTATGATGGCGTAGCTTGCTTTCAGCCTGTCAGAATGCGCGCGGACGGACGTCGAGAAATTGCGCAGAATGCGCTCTATCTCCGCCTGTTCGTTGAGCTTTTCCGTTTTCAGCTCGTTGTTGAGCTCGACGATTTGCATCGGCTCGATGTAAAGCGTCGCACCGGATGCGGACTGGTCGTGCACAAGTCCGCTTATCGCGCCCTTGAACTCGCTTTTTACGGGAATGACGTAACGGTCGCCTCGCACGGTGACAATGCTGTCCTGCAAATATTTGTGATAAGTCGGAGACGTGATGAAAGTCTGCAACTTCGTCTTCACGCCGTCGCCGAGTCTGCGTATGCGTATGCGTATCGCACGAAGTTCGGGAGTGGCGTTGTCCGCGACTTCCGTTTCGGAAATGAACGCGTCGAAAATGTCCTTTTCCAGCTTCTCTTCCGAGTAAAGCCCGCCGAGCATCGCCGAAAGCCCGGGTATGCCCGTGACGGCGGACACGGATTTTTCTATCCTCCGCGCGACGCGGAGCGCCCTGCCCACACGCAGCAGTTCGGGAATGGACAGCACCGCGCCCTTTTCGGCTTTGGTCAGCGTTTCCTCTATGTCGTCGACGGCAAAGGAAGGCGACACGGAAAACTCGAACAGCACCCTGTCCGCTTCCGCGGTCATATCGAGTGCGTTTTCCGCTTCCCCTATCGCTTCCGCGGGGCGCAGCGCGCGGCAGGCGGCCTTGCCTCCCTCCGACTGCGCGTGAACGGCGAGCATTTCGAGTATTTTGCCGTATTCCAGCGTTTTCAGACTTTTGTCGTCGAACATAACTTGCACATACCCCGACAGGGGCGGTTATTTGCGCGCGTCAGCCTCTGATGCGCGCGCCGAACGCGGTTTGCAGCGCGGAAAGTATCTTTTCCATCTGCGCCGCGATTTCTTCGTCGGTGAGCGTGCGGCTGACGGACGAGAAAGTGAAATTCATAGCGACGCTCTTCATCCCCTCGCCTATCTGCGCACCGCGGTAAACGTCGAACACCTCCGCGGACGTCATATGCTCCGCTCCCGAGTTCTCCGCCGCCGCGACCATATCGCCTGCCGCGACATTTTCCGCCACGACCACGGCAAGGTCGCGCTCGACGGGCGGGAATTTGGAGAATTCTCTGAACTCCGCTCCGCCTTTGCACAGAGCAAACAGCGCGTCAAGGTCAAGCTCCGCGGCATAAAGTCTTACGTCGCAGTCGTAATCCGCGGCGACGTCGGGGTGTATCTCGCCGAGATATCCCACCGTTTTCCCGCCGATTTCGACCTCCGCGCCGCGGCCGGGATGCAGGAAAGGCAGAGATGACGCACGGTAAACCGCTTTGAGATGCAGCGCGTCAAACAGCCCTTCCGCCACTCCTTTCAAAGCAAAGAAATCCGCGTCCGCGCCGTACATTCCGATGACCAGCGTTTCTTTTTCGTCAGGCAGCTCCGTGAGCGGCAGGGACTTCGGATGATAGGTCTTTGCCGTTTCGAAGAGCGCGGCGCTCTTGTTGAAGTGTGCGGCGTTGTAGGCAAGCACTTCCAGCATACTGTGGGTGAGCTGCGTACGCATCACGCTGAGCGCTTCGCCGAGAGGATTGAGAAGTTCCACCGTACGGCGCAGTCCGCTGTCTGCGGGCAGACGCAGTTTGTCGGCAAAACGCGGGGACGTGAAGGAATAAGTGATGCACTCGTTGAGCCCGAGCGCGGCAAGCTCTTCCTTCACCTTGTTTCTGAACGCGATGTTTGCGGGCACGCCGCCGCGCGTCAGATGTGAATGCGCAAACAGCGTCGGCTTGACGTGCGAATAGCCGTAAACCCTTATGAACTCTTCCGCAAGGTCGTTGACGCCGTCGATGTCCGAACGCGCGTCGGGCACGTGGGCAACGAGTTTGCCGTCCGCTTCCGTGACGGGAATGCCGAGGCGCGCAAGTATTGCGACGAGCTTTCCTTTCGGCACTCTGCAACCGAGTATTCTGCCTATCTTCGCCGCGGTGAATTCGATGTCGCGCACTTTGGCGTAATCCACTTTGACGTCGATGACGCCCTTTGCAATCTCGCCGCTGCCCGTTTCGCAGACAAGGGTGAGCGCGCGCTCCAATCCGTACTCCTGCGAGGCGAAGTCAATGCCCTTCTCGAAACGCGCGGAGCTGTCCGAGCGCAGATTGAGAGCGCGGGAGGTGCGGCGCACGCTGTCGCGTGCGAACTTCGCCGATTCGAACACGATTTCCGCGGTGTCGTCCTGTATGCCGCTGTGCTCTCCGCCCATTATGCCCGCCACCGCGACGGGCTTTTCCGCGTCGCATATTGCAAGCATAGAGGACGAAAGTTTGTTGTCCTTGCCGTCGAGCGTGACGATGTGTTCACCCTCTTCCGCGTTGCGCACGACGATTTTGCCGCCGCCGAGATAACGCAGGTCGAATGCGTGCATAGGCTGACCTATCTCCGTCAGCACGTAATTGGTGATGTCGACGATGTTGTTGATGGGACGGATGCCCACGGCTTTCAGACGCATACGCATCTTGCGCGGGGACGGGAAAATCTTCACGTTTCGCACGCCCGCCGCCATATATCTGGGGCAAAGCGCGGAATTCTTCACCTCGACCGACACCATTCCGGCAACATCGGCGCCCGTCGCTTCGTAGCGGATTTCGGGCTCGCGGCAATCCTTTCCGAGCGCGACGGCAACTTCTTTTGCGAGTTTGTAGATGCTGTTGCAGTCGGGACGGTTGGCAGTCACGGAAACGTCGAGTATCACGTCGTCGAAGCCGAGGACGGAAGCGGCGTTTTCGCCGAGAGGCGTACCCTCCGGGAAGCGCAGAATATCGTCCTCTTTCTGCCCGTCGATGTCCGCGGCGGAAAGCCCTATCTCTTCGGGTCCGCACAACATACCTTCGGAAAGCACTCCGCGCAGTTCGCCGCGCTTGATTTCGTGTCCGTCCGCAAGGCGCGCGCCGTCCAGAGCGACGGCGATGTATTCCCCGCCTTCCACGGCGACATTGGTGACGACCTGTATCGTTCTGCCGCCGACGTCGACCTGTGTCACGCGCAGTCTGTCCGCGGCGGGATGCTTTTCGACGGAGAGAATTCTGCCCGTTTTCACGAGCGTTGCCTTTTCGGACTGATACTCTATTCCTTCCACCTCGAAACCTATCGCGACGAGTTTTTCGGCGAGTTTTTCGGGTGTGACGTCGATGTCGACGTAATCTTTGAGCCAAGAAATGGGTGCAAGCATTATTTTTCCACCTCCCCGTTGAACTGTTTAAGGAAGCGTACGTCGTTTTCGTAGAAAAGTTTGATGTTGGGGATGCCGTACTTTATCATTGCGATGCGTTCCAACCCCAGACCGAACGCGAAACCACTGTATTCCTTGCTGTCTATTCCGCACATTTCGAGCACCGCGGGATTGACCACCCCCGCACCGAGTATCTCCACCCAGCCCGTGCCTTTGCACACGCGGCAGCCTTTTCCGCCGCAGATTGCGCAAGTCACGTCCACCTCGACGGACGGCTCCGTAAACGGGAAATAGGACGGACGCAGACGTATCTGCGTATCCTTTGAAAACATCTGCTGCGCGAACGCGAGCAGACAGCCTTCGAGGTCACCCATAGTGATGTGCTTGTCCACCGCAAGCCCCTCTATCTGGTGGAAAATCGGGCTGTGCGAAGCGTCGTCGTCGGAGCGGTAAACCTTGCCGGGTATGACGACGCGGATGGGCGGTTTGCGCGTGGTCATCATACGCGCCTGCATAGGCGAAGTATGCGTGCGCAGTACGAAGGAATCGTTGACGTAAAACGTATCCTGCATATCGCGTGCGGGATGGTCCTTCGGGACGTTGAGCAGCTGGAAATTGTAAAGGTCGCTCTCGATTTCGGGACCTTCCGCCACTTCGAACCCCATTCCGAGGAAAACTTTCACGATGTCCTCGCGCACACGGGTGACGGGATGCAGCGTCCCCCTCTCCCTGCGCTTCGCGGGCAGCGTCACGTCCACGGCCTCGGCGGCAAGCCTCGCCGCTTTCTCCCTCTCCGTGACTTCCGCCGTCTTGCGTTCCAGCGCGGACTCGATTTCGCCGCGCGCAATGTTCAGTATCTTGCCCATTTCGGGACGCTCTTCCTTGGAAAGCGCGCCGAGCCCCTTCATAAGCGAGGTCATCTCCCCGCTCTTGCCGAGAAAACGCACTCTGACGTCGTTGAGCTCGGCGGAAGTCGAAGCGGCTTCCACCGCGGCAAGCGCCGCGTCCCTGATGCTGTCGATTTGTGCTTTCATATAAACTCCGTTCAAGCGTGCGCGTATATGCGCACGAATATAACTTGAATTATGATAGCAACATTTCGCGGATTAGTCAACGGGATGCGGCACGGTGAGGAATTTTCCCTGCCCGCGGCAAACACAATCCGCAAATGCAAATTGCGCCGCAAGCGCATATAATGTTGCGTGAGCAAAGTGCGCAGAGATATAAAACCCCGCATATTCCGCATCGCGGTCGCGCTGACGATATTCCTCGCGGCATTTATCTTCTGCACAGTTTACTTCCGCAACAACATCGTCCCCACCGTTATGGGGAGCGCGGTGGCGGAAGTGCGCGCCATATGCACCAATTCGGTCAACCTTGCCGTCACCACCGTCGTCGGCGGCGGGCTGAAATACGACGACCTTTTCACCGTCGTCAAAGACAGCGACGGCGACGTGAGTATGGTGCAGGCAAACTCCCCCGAAATCAACCTCATTTCCCGCGAAATCGCAAATCTCGCGCAGGCAAACCTCGACGCGCTGGGTTCGCAGGAAATCTCCGTCCCCGCGGGCACATTCACGGGGCTTGCGCTGCTTATGGGTATGGGACCCGAAGTCACCATAAGCGTCATTCCGATAGGCTCCGCTCTCTGCGATTTCGTGAGCTACTTCACCTCGGCGGGCATAAACCAGACCCTGCACAAGATATACATCAACGTCCACGCGGTCATAAGCATAGTCACTCCGATAGACGAGCCGACCATAACCGTGACTGCGGAAGTTCTGGTGGCGGAAAACTTAATCGTGGGCGACGTGCCGCAATTCTATTTCGGAAACTCCGTGCAAAACGGCGGATTTATGGACCTGACCCCCTGAACGCCTGACGGCGGACGTCGGAATACGGCGCATATTCGGTTCGGATACATTCTGAAACGCAAAATAAAAATGCCATAAATGGCATTTTTAACTTGCAGCGGTATGCAGTCATCCGCAAGCGTTGCTTTGCGTTCGACGCACGCGTGAACACTTGCAGGCGCACATTGAAAACAATGCTCTCCGCTACACTTTTTTGCTCCGCGACTTGAAAATCAGCGCAAATACGAAACCGAAAAGTATGACCGCCGAAAGTCCCGGCGCCGCGGCTTTCAGTCCGCCGCTTATCGCGCCGAGCACGCCGCCCTCTTTCGCCCCTTCCAGCGCGCCTTTCGCAAGGCTGCTGCCGAATCCCGTAATCGGGATAGTAACACCCGCGGACGCAAATTCTTTCATATATGAAAACGCCCCCGCGATTTCCAGAACGAGTCCCAGCAGCATAAAGGTGACCAGAATGCGCGCGGAAGACATCTTAGTCTTGTTGATGAGCAGCTGACCGAGCGCGCAAAGCGCGCCGCCCACTGCGAAAACTTTAAGATAAGTCAGAAACACTTCCATACGTCCTCTCCTGTCCGACCGACCGCAGTCATATTGTTTAGTTCTCCGAAGTATTCTTGATTTTTATGTTTTTGAGAATACTTTCGGCGCTTTGGCGCACCTGCGCGTGGGCTAATACTCTTCACTCTCCGCCACGAAAGCGTGACTGACGCCGGGGATGGTTTCCTTTTGCAGAGGCGTGTCCTTGTTGAGCAGCGCACCCGTTGCCAGCACGAGCACCTTACGCAGCTCGCCGCTTTCAAGACGTTTTGCGATATAGCCGTTGAAAACGGTGTTTACGCAGCCCGCCCCCGAACCGCCCTGAAAAGTTTCCTGTTCGGGCTTGAAGAACGCCGCGCCGCAGTCGGTATAACTTTCAGGCAGGCGTATTCCCTCTTTTGCGAGGATGTATTCGAATGCCTGCTTCCCGAATCTGCCCAGGTCACCCGTGAATATCGCGTCGTAGTCTTCGGGCGAGGCTCCCGTGTCTTCCAGGTGCGCGAGCAGCGTATCCGCCGCGGCGGGCGCCATTGCTCCGCCCATATTGCTTTCGTCGTTCAGACCGAAGTCCACCACTTTTCCGAAAGTGCCGCCCGTTATTCTGATGACGTGCGTCCTGCGGTAATTCGGGTCGCACACGGGCTCCGCCAGACTTTCGGGGCGGCATACGCGCAGAATTTTGCGTCTGAAACCGCGCAGAACGCCTTTTTTTGCGGCGAACAGTTCCTCTTCCGCGTTTTCGCCGGGAATTTTGCCTTCCTCCGCGTTCTTTTCCGCGACTTCTTCCTTTTTTATGCACTCAGAACGCATACGCCGCATTTCGGCGGCGAAATTCTCGCGGCTTTCGGCGTCCCTTTCGGGCGTCGGACGCTCAGAGCTCAACACCGTACAGCCCGCCCCCGTGACGGTCCATTGCGAGGTGGGCGTGCGTTGATTGCCTAGTTCGAGTGGATAGCGGTACTGCCTTTCGGCAGACGCGAAATGACTGGACGTGGAACAGGTCACGGTGTCCGCCGCTCCGCCGTCGATGAGCGCGGTGCCGAGCAACATTCCTTCGCTGAACGTGGAACACGCGTTATACAACCCGACAAACGGCACTTTGAAATAGCGCATTGCTAGGCTCGACGCGCTGAGTTCGTTGAGCAGGTCGCCCGCAAGCATTAAGTCTATGCCGCCGAAATCCAGCCCCGCAAGGCAAATCGCGCCGCGCATCGCTTCGCGGTGCATTTTGCTTTCCGCTTTTTCGTAGGATTTCTCTCCCCAAAGGTCGTCGCGGAGCACCGTGTCGAAACAATCGGCAAAATTGCCGTCGCCCTCCTTGGGCCCGACTATCGTGTACGACGAACGCACATAAACGGGTTTTTCCGCTTTGAAACTCTGTTTGCCTGTTTTCATCCGTCCGCCTCTCTATATGAACAGTCCGATGACGCCCACGATTATTCCCGCCACGACGCCGAAAACGATTATCGGCCCCGCAATCACGAACATTTTCGCGCATATTCCGAAAAATACGCCTTCGCGGTTGTATTCCAGCGCGGGCGACACAACGGAATTGGCAAATCCCGTGATGGGAATTATCGAGCCGCCGCCGGCAAAATGCCCCAGCTTGTCGTATACGCCTATTGCGGTGAAAAACGCGCCGAAAAATATCATTACGACCGTCGTCCAGCTGCCGACTTCGTCCGCGGGCATTTCGGGGAATATCACCTCTATGACGTCACTCACCGCCTCACCTATGCAGCATATAAGTCCGCCGACGACGAATGCGGCGATGAGCGAACGCGTCATCGGCGATTTCGGCGAACTTTTTTTCACATAATCGCGGTATTCGTCCTTGCCTATCATCTGCGTTTTCTCCATTTTTCGGGGCGCACGCTCTCGTCGGGCGCGTCGCACTCGTAGAAAATTTCGTCTGTTTCGGGGTTTTCGGTATAAAAAACGTCCACAGCGTAAGTGTGGACAAAAAGACGGCTATTATGCCATTATTCCATTTTTTCCCTGATTTTGCGCAGTATCTTGTTTTCCAGACGGCTGACCTGCACCTGCGATACGCCCAGCTCCGCCGCGACCTCGCTCTGCGTCTTGTCGCGGAAATAGCGCAGAATTATTATTTTCCTTTCGCGTTCGGGAAGATTTTTGATGCTGTCGCGCAGCATCAGTCCGTCGATGTCTTCTTCGGGAGCTTCCGCACCCACTATTCTGTCGCCGAGAGGCGTACCGTCGTCGTCGCCCGTTTCGTTCAGCGACATCACGAACCTTCCCGTGTCGAGCGCAAACACGACGTCGCCCGCCTCGCAGCCGAATTTTTCGGCGAGTTCGTCGACGGTGGGCTCAGGCATATTGTTTTTCAGCGCCTCGTCGGTGTATGCCGCGATTTTCTGCGCAAGCGTCTTTGCCCACCGCGACACCTTCACCGCACCGTCGTCGCGCAGAAAGCGCTTTATTTCGCCCGTAATCATCGGCACGGCGTACGTCGAGAACCTCACCCCGAAAGACGCGTCGAAATTCGCCACCGCTTTCAGAAATCCCATTGCGCCGAGCTGCATCAGGTCATCGTATTCGTGCCTGCCCTTGAAACGCTTGACTATGGATTTTATGAGAGGCAGATTTTCCGCAATCAGTTTCTCTTTCGCCTCTTCCTCGCCGTTCTGTGCGCGCACGATAAGTCCGAGCGTTTCCTCATGACTCAACATTTTTGCCAATCCTTTTGCGCATCACGACTTTCGTACCGCGGCCCGGCTCGGACTCGACGGTCATCTCGTCCATAAAAGTTTCGATGATGGTGAACCCCATCCCGCTGCGCTCTTCGTCGGGTTTGGTGGTGAAAAAGGGCTCTTTCGCCTCTTCCACGTCCGCAATACCCTTGCCGAAATCCCGCACGCTCACGGTAAGCACGTTGTCACAGTCGATGTCCGCGCATATCTCGATGAGGTTTTCCTCCCGTTCTTCGTCGTATGCGTGCACGACGGCGTTGGTCACCGCCTCGCTGACGGCGGTCTTTATGTCGCCTATTTCGCTCACCGTGGGCGAACACTCCACGGCAAATCCCGCGACTGCGTTGCGCGCGAAACTTTCGTTCTTGCCGTAGGCAGGCAGCTGCATCTTCATATGGTTTCCGCTTTTCATTTCACCTTCTCCACAACCGAATAAACGCCGCTCGCACGGAACACCTTGTCCACCTGCGGCGGCACGTTTTTGAGGCGGAGCACGCCTCCCGCGGCGCTCAGCCGCTTATATCTTCCGAGAATAAGACCGAGGCCCGTGCTGTCCACGAAAGACACGTTTTTCATATCGAAAACCACCTCCCTCGGCGCACACTCGGCAATCGTTCCGTCTATCTCCGAACGCAGCGTTCTGCACGAAAATTCGTCGATGTCGCCGGAGAACGAGAACGTAAGCGCACCGCGCTCCTTTTTGCATTCCAGATTCATAACGCCTCCTCTGACAATACTACCGCCTCCATCCGCGCGCATTTTGAGAGTTTTTGGCGTTTGGCGCGCCGCAGGGTCGGATTTTGTCAATAAATTCTGCGAAAATCACCCACAAAAAAGTTGACATTCTTTCGTCCGTATTGTATATTGTCATAGTCGCGAATCGATTCCGGCCACGGGGTGTGGCGCAGCTTGGTAGCGCACATGGTTTGGGACCATGGGGTCGGAAGTTCGAATCTTCTCACCCCGACCATAATTCGTGACTTGGGGAAATCCCCCGGATGAGGGCCTTTAGCTCAGTTGGTTAGAGCGGTCGGCTCATAACCGATTGGTCCGCGGTTCGAGTCCGTGAAGGCCCACCAAATATACGGTCCGGTAGTACAGTTGGTTAGTACGCCAGCCTGTCACGCTGGAGGTCGAGGGTTCGAGCCCCTTCCGGATCGCCAAGTTAGGTCGAGTGGCAGTGACGAGGTCACTGCCACTTCCCTAGACCGCACGCCTCGGTAGCTCAGCTGGTAGAGCAAGGGACTGAAAATCCCTGTGTCGGTGGTTCAAGTCCGCCCCGAGGCACCATTCACCTGCTGGTGTAGCTCAATAGGCAGAGCAGCTGATTTGTAATCAGCAGGTTGCTGGTTCGATTCCGGTCACCAGCTCCAAAAATCGGGGTCCCCATCAAGTTTCGGAACGAAATTTTATGGGGCGAAAAATCGGGGTCCCCGCGGAATTTCCGAAGGAAATTATGTGGGGTATCACACGGGAGGATTCCCGAGTGGCCAAAGGGAGCAGACTGTAAATCTGTTGTCAGTGACTTCGGTGGTTCGAATCCACCTCCTCCCACCAAGAAGAACCTAAAACGAACCACTTTGTTTGTATTAGGTTCTTCTTTTTTACTGCCCTGTTCAGACACCCCGACTACGGGATCATCACACAAACATCTCTACAGTGATCGCAAATCTCCGCAATGCCCTCCTTTGTGGGACCTTGAATGCAAAATGCAGTTCATTACTGTAAAAAGAAAAGCCCCGCTCATCGTCGGGACTTTTCTTTATAGGGCTGTTAAAATGTATCTCGATTTTGTCGTCATACAAAATGATCTCTTTGACGAGATATGTGATCAGCTTCATTGGTTCCAACCGCAAGGCTTTTTCATAGTATTCTCGGATCTCTTTCTCGGAGCAACTAACCGCTGTTCTGCTCTTCTCGATCAGTATCTGCTTCTCTAATTTCTCTTGCCGTTCCTCCAATTCTTTTAATCGCTTAGCTGTAGTGTTCGTCACTACGCCCTTTTCTATTGCGGACATGATATTTTCGATAGCTGTATCCGTCTGATGTTTGTCCTTTTGAAGTAAATTGAGCGCGGTATTCATTTTTGCTTGTCGTGTCTGTTCTGCCATAACACCTGAAACGATAGCATTATTAATATCCTCTTCCTGCAATGCCTGCACGACATGGTCAATGACTATGTGTTCCAAAAGATCCTTACGTATAGGTGCCTTCTTACAATCTCCGCTATGCTTCCTTCCCAAACATTTGTAGTAATATTTGCGTTCACCGTTATGCGAGGTACCACATTCGGCGTTGACGGATCGTCCGCAGTAACCGCACTTTAATTTGTGACGAAGCAGATAATCCACTTGCACGCTTTGCTTGCCATAGCGGTTGGATTCGACCTTTCGGCGCACTTTGTCATATGTCTTTTGGGGAACTATGGGAGGATAAATATTATAAAATGCCTCTCCGTTGTAGTGGTATACTCCCGAATACCGTTCGTTTTTCAACAGCTTATAAACGGTCGTGCGGCAAAACGGCTTTCCTCTGTACAATATACCCCTTTCCGTTAGCGCGGCTATTATATCGCGCACATACACGCCTGACGCATATTGTTCGAATATGTATCGCACAACTTCCGCCTGTTCCTCGACTATAACGGCTTTCTTATCTACATTCTTATAACCGTACAGCACCCTTCCTCCCGTAAGGTTCCCTTTGCGCCTGCTCTCGTTGTTCCCTCGTCGTATCTTCTGTGAAAGCTCTGCGGAATAGTATTCGGCATAGCCTTCAAGCATGCTTTCAAAAATAATGCCTTCGGGCGTATCGGGAATAAATTCGGTTGCCGACAAGACTTTTGTTCCGTTGTCTTTAAGTTGTTTCTTGTACATCGCCATTTCGTACTTGTTGCGAGAAAACCTGTCCAACTTGTAGACGAGGACATAACCGAAAGTCATCTTCGCGCTGTCCCTGATCATGCGCTGAAAATCGGGGCGGTTATCGTTCGTCCCCGTCATCGCACGGTCTATGTAGGTGTCAATCACTACTATATTATTCTTTGCGGCATACTCTTCGCAAACTCGGAGCTGCCCTTCGATAGATTGCTCGGTCTGACTGTCCGAGCTGTATCGGGCATAAATGACTGCTGTTTTCAATTTGATCTACCTCCTGATATGTTTTTCTGTCTTTCGACGGGAGCGGGACAAACGGGAAAGGGGGTGGAAGTAGTTTTGTTTGGTGTCCACATGTTTGCCGTCAAGGGACGCGAAGCGGTGCACTTCACCCTTGACGGCAACCCCTTTCCCGTTTACGCTCTCCGTGAGAAAGACGAAGTTCAGTTGCATTTCGGCATTTTCTCGATGACTTCGGGACTTATCTTGCCCATTAGGCAACCGTCTTCCCAACAGCCGAAATCGTCCGATAGCAACAGCTTTTTGTCCTCCTGTCCTATCCTGCAAAGGACGTCTTCCTCCATGATGTCGGATTTGAAATAGGTCGGGATGTTCCGCGAGTATACGAGCTTCTCGCCGCTCTTTTCTATATACTTCATAAGATACCTCGCCGCGTCCGTTGCTTCCCGTTTCGCGTCCAGCTTGTTGAAATCGTTTCGCCCGAACTTATCGTTAAAGTATGTGTTTTGCATTATCATCTGCCGTTTGTGTTCATTAAAGCTGTAGTCCGTCCTCGTTTCCAATGCGCCGGGCATACCGTTTTCCGGGATGAAAAAGATGCCGTGGAAATGCAGTCTGTTCCTTTCTCCGCCGCGTTCCCACACGCCGATATATCTCCATCCTTTGCGGTGCACCATGCGCTTCAAAACCTCCCCAAGCCCCTTCCTGAAACTTTCCTCCGTATGCTTTGCATCCGAGTAGGTGAAAGTGCAGAAATAGTTCCACGGGTTCAGGTTTATCTTCCGCGCCAGCCTTGTCTTGCGGACGATCTTGTTCCTCGTGATCCGTTCCATATTCTCGCGGACGAATGCCTCCGCTTCCGTGCCGAAGTCCTTTTCAAATTCCTTGGTCAGGATATCTATCTTCTCGGCTTTTCCCTTGCCGTCGTTTTCTTTGTAAATTCTCTCAAACCTTTTCTTGGGAGTGAGAGCCTCCCTTGCCGTTTCTTTATCGGTCTTGTCCGTGCGTGTCTGCAATTCCTTGCCCGTGCAGACTGTCATTTCCGGGCTTTTCTTCCGCCTGTGCGGAGATGATGTTTGTGGGATCGCTATAAAGTGGCTTCCGTCGTTGTAAACTTTTGCGTTCCTGTACGGCATAGCTACCCCCTTCGGACGGAGAGTTCCGTCCCTTGCTCTTCGGAAAGCGCGCGCATCCTTGCGAGCAACGCGGCAAAGAACGTGTCTTTCTCACCGCTGCTCATCGCCGAGATGTCCGGCTTTCCCACTGTCACAACCGTGATGTTTTCGTCCTTCAATAGGCATTACCTCCTTTTGTTTTTTCTTCGTTATATCCTTCAATGTCGCAAGCCTTTTTGCGACTTTGAAAATTTTTTCGAAGAAATTTTGCCTTGAGTCTGACCGCCAAATAGGAAGCCTATTTTCCTATTAGAAAAATTTCTTCGTGTTTTTTTGAAGGAACGAAAAAGGCGTTTGTAAAACTCGCGGCAAAGATCCCTCCACTTAAAAGCCACGAGGAATGCAAAAGTCCACCCCCAAAAACACAAAAAAATAAGACAGCCGATAAGGACTGCCTTGCTGAAATTGATAATGTATGTCTGTCATAAGATGCCGGCTATGGCAAGATATTTTGTCTGCGCGCTTTTTCTTCTGCGCCATATCGTGGACAGATTCACGGACAGCAACTTCGCTTGCTCCGTAAAACTTATCCCTGCCACATAACACTCTATGGTCTCTTTCTCGCCTTTCGTAAGACGGAGTTTTGCCATGAGTTCGTCATGTTTGGAGTAATCAGCTTTCTCCCGTTCAAATTCCACAAACGGCTCTCTGCTTCTCGGCAGAGCGTCCATGCTCTCGGTGTACCGTTTCATCTTCCACAGCTCATATATCTTGTGGCACAACTTCTTATTGCACAGCCGCCGTATGGTATATTGTTCGCCGTCTTTGATGTCATTTACGGTCATGCCCATATAGCCGCACAAAAACATTGCCGCCTCCTGCACGAGGTCATAGCTTTCGGTGAGGACATATCCCTCCGCATCTTTGTTGGCTATGTCACGGGCGAGATCCGCGTACATCCCGTGCAGCATCTTGTGTCCGCACATATACTTCAACGCGCCAAGCGCTAGCAATTCGCCTATGCGCACGATGTTGTCCGGCGAGATCTTTTCTTCCAAAACTTCGTAAACCTTTCTTTTGTTTTCCATCGTCTGCACCTTCGAAATATGTTGCCTTTCGGCAGGCGGACGGGAGCATAGGATGGTAAGGGGAAGTAGTCGTGAAAGGCGAGAAGTCAAAAGTCAACGGGAAAAGAAAATCCTTGCATTACCGTCCAGAGGTTAGAACATTTCGGCAAGGATTTCCGTCCGTTTACTTTTGAGAGGACTATGCGACAATGCGCCCACGAAAGGCACCTTGCGGAGGTGTTATGTCAGGAACAACCAAAACCTCTTGGAACAATTCTGCACGGCAGAATGCGGTTCGTATCACCCCTGTGTGGCATGAGCAAAAAAGAACCTAAAGTGAGCCGACGCCACGCACGATAAATACGATCACCTGAATGAAAACGCAAAAGGCGGCTTGAAGGGAAACCATGAGAGAGCGAAAAAGCGGACGGTCGCCGGAGCGGTTCAGCGGGCGACTCCGCTTCGCTCTCGTTTTCCGCTTGCCTTGCCCGTTTAACGGCGTGTGCTTGTCTGCGGCGCGGCGCAGCCGAGCCGCACTTGTCATAGACAAGCACACGCCGTGGTGCCAAAACAAACAACATCTACTCTACACTTTCTTTCGTTTCAATTCCTGCCAATCTTTGGCAAACTCGTAGTCTATTCCATTGTCAAGAGTCTTAAAGTGCTCTCGCCCGCAATGGATCTTCAATCGCTCGGAAGGGCGCAACTTGTATTCGTCGGTCGTTCCTTTTGTTTCGATGACAAAATACATTTTCTTCTCCTCTTCCTTCTCCATATAAACCGCCCAGTCCGGAGAGTAGCTGGAAAGCGGAGTGCTGATCTTGAACCTCTGCGGTATTTTGAAGAACAGTTTTACATCAGGATCGCTATCAAGAGCCTCGGCAAAAGGTCTTTCGATCGTATCGCTGTCGTAAATCACATAATCATAGACAGAATGCTCCACCTTAACGGCGTTGATATCCTCAAAGGCAACAAGATCCTTTTCTTCGTCAAAATTGAATACTTCGTAAAATGTGTATTCTTGTCCGTCAAGCTTAATATACTTGATCCCGTCGATTGCCCTTTCCGTTTTATTCCGCTCTATGATCTCGCCAACAACTTCGATGAATTTTTCGGGATTATTAAGGAAGTCCTTCAGCCTTCCGCATTCAAGAAGTATCTGTGCAATGTTATTTCGCGGAAGTTTAGTGCTGTCGGCAAGGATACGCACTACATCTGGAAGCGGCAGTTCCTGTTCGTATTCACTCGTAGAGCTTGCACTCTCCTTATAGTCAACACCGCTTTTTTTGATGTTGAAACTCGCTACCTCTTTGAGAATTCGGCTTTTGCGGATCTCAGGCATTTCCGAAATCTCTTTCACGCTCTTTTCGATCAGATACAGAATATCCATATTGATGCGGTAGATGGTCTTTTGCTTCATCTTGTCCCACAGCTCCACAAAGAGCGGATCCATAAAAACTTCGTCCCTTCTTTTGACTGAAACCTGCTTGCGCTCGGGTTTGATGTTGACCTTTGTATTTGCCTTGCCGATGATCGGGAGGAGCCTTTCTCGTGCCGTTTCAAAACGTGACGGAAGATCGACAGTGCCGTTTGCAAGATCATTTTTAAGTGAATCTTTGATTTTTCCGTTACTGTCAATGTAGTTTTTCTTGCGGAAATGCTCCAAGATTTCACTCGCATCCTTTGTCGAGATGACAGACTCCGCTCCGTTTTCGTCGTTGTAAGCGATGTTGACGAACATATCCGCGTCAAGCACACCAAATTTAACGCCAAGCTCCTCAATTTCCTTTTGCAACTTATCCGCAAATTCGGCGAAGGACTCCTGCGCTATGATGTGCAAAATATTGATGTTTTTATCGTCTATTCTTTCGCCTCTTTGATCTACGCAAAGGCGCAATCCTCTGCCGATCTTTTGACGGCAGGTAAATACCGTCTTATTCTCAATAAGGGTGCATATTTGAAACACATTCGGATTATCCCACCCTTCTTTGAGTGCCGAATGAGAAAAGATAAAGCGTAAAGGGCAATCAAAGGAAAGCAACCACTCTTTGTCTTTCATAATCGTATTATAGGTGCTGTAATCGTCCGCTGTATCGCCCTTTGTGTCCTTTACTCTTCCCTTTTTATCGCAAGAAAAATAGCCGTTATGTACTTCGCCTGCCGACTGTTTATAGAACTCTTTTACTGCGGCAAAACGCGGCTGTTCGATAAGTTCCGCATACAATTCCTCGAACATTCTCGCATAAATGCCCTTGCTGTCTTCCTGTTCATAATCACGGTACTTGGCAACTTCGTCGATAAAGAACAGCGACAGCACCTTTATGCCGCGGCTTAAATATCTCTTTTCCTTTTCAAGATGAATTTCTATCGTGCGCTTGATCTGTTCGCGCTTGAACGTCATCTCGTCCACAGCGCCGATCGCCTTATGCAGCGCAAGAGCTTCGGTGTTTGCAAACTCTATCTGCTCCCAACCTTCCGTGCAATCGATACCGGCAATGTCATACCCTTCGTAAATATCTCTGTCGGTTATCTTTTTAAGGCTGTCGCCTTGCTTTACCGTCTTTACTTCGCGTTTCACGATACCTGTCGCCTTGCTCTTTACGTCTATCTCTACTTTTGCATAGAAAGAGGACTTTTTCCCCACTTCCAAAAGTTTAATATACGGCTTGTTGAAGTCGTCCATAAGCGACTGATTTGCAACGCATATCTGCTTGACTATATTCATCTGATATGCGTCCACGGGCGTTAAGCGGTACACGGTGTTGAAAACCTGCTTATGCGTTGCCGAATAACGCAGTTCGCAAAGAGGATTGAGGTTTTCGATCGCCTTTCTCGATTTATCCGTATTGTCGATGCTCTGCGGCTCGTCGATGATGAGAATGGGACGGCACTGCGCCATAAATTCACGGGCAGTCTTGTCCATTTTATCGCTTTCCTGATTGAAAAGGTTTTCGTCCTTTTTGATGGCGTCGATGTTGACGATCATGATTTCAAGGTTGGTGGAAAGTGCAAAATCACGCACTTCATTGCGCTTTTTGGAGTCGTAAATGAAGAAATGCGCGCGCCTACCGTCATACTCCTGACGGAAGTATTCTTCCGTTATCTGCAAGGACTTGTATGCGCCCTCACGGATAGGCACACTCGGCACAAGGACGACAAACTTATTAAAGCCGTAACGCTTGTTGAGTTCGTAAATGGTCTTTGTGTAGACAAACGTCTTGCCCGTACCCGTTTCCATCTCGATATTGAAACGGAGCTGTTCAGGCTCTGTGAGCGGCAACAAATTGCGCTGCTGTACCTCGTGAAGGTTGCGCGTAATTTCCTCCGCCGTAAGCGTGAGCGTATTGCCATAACCGAACACGGAATCCTGCGCATAGTCGATAATGTCCAATTTCCCCACGGTAAACGGCGACACGCTGGAAGCCTGCCCTTTGAATAAATCCACTACCGCCGCCACGGCATCCGATTGAAATTGTTGTTTTTTAAATTTCAGTTTCATTTTGTATTCCTTGGTTTAATGCGTGATTGTTTTACATCTTTGGAACGAATCATAAATCCATTTAGATGAGCAAACTCTATCAATTCTTTTTTGTCTTGGGTACAATAAGGTCCTAAAACAATTTCTTTAATAGGATTATACATCATCAATGGCACTAAACTCATTTTACATACTTTTCTTATTCTCCCACTTATACACTCAAAACCAATTGTGTTTAATTTCAGCTCTTCCAATACTTCATTAGTATGTTTGTACATATTATTGTAAAGAACATTACCTGTTTGCTTATATGCCTCATCATAAAAATTTATAAGAAATTTGCTATCTTTGGGCTTATATAACAAGCGCACTTCTTGTTCTGGCTTATAATTTGGTGTCTTTGCCATACTTTCAAATTTGTTTATCACGATGGAAAACAAAAGACGGTTTATCATTTCTTGATTGAAAGGTGATGTCAAACACCTTATAATGTGTTCTTCGACCATTGCTTTTAAGTCTTGAATACTATATATAATTTCTTTTAATTCTACAAAAGAGCCATACTCTTCGTATAATGCCATAGAATTCATATACTCTTCTATGCATGATGGATCAAAGCCAATACAAACACCTTTACCCTTATTTCCGTATTGTGAAAAATGCGTAGCACTATCTACGTTCTTAGTGAAAGACATTACATAATATTCACCGCCAAGCCAATTCTTTTTATCTATCTTTTGCGGATAATCTTTATAATGCTCTTCAAACACTTCTCTAACGACTTTTTTTATCTCTCCATCTTCAAGCATATCGTCAGTAGAAAAGAACGATGGCAGCCAGAGCTCCTTATTTTTCATTATCAAATAAAGAGTTTCTATACTTGTATAATGATAAACCAATCCTTTTTGCCCCATAATCAGAACAGCCTCATTTCCTTGTCTTTCTTTTTGAGAATTTCTTCGGTGTTGGAAAGAATGTTGGCGTCGGCAAAGCAACGGTCGGCAAAAATGTACGTTCCGATCGTTTCTTTGTCCATTTCCTCTACTGCGGAAAGCGTGATATTCGGTTGCAAGCAAACAAGCACTTTGTAGTCAGGGTGATTGATGATGTAAGCCTTTACGCCGTTAAATTTGCGTTCCTCTACGGGCAATGTCAATGACAAGCCGTTTTTGAGCATAATCTCATACACAAGGTCAAGATCGCTCCTGCCTTCTACCAGATAGAAAATACTCTGCTGAATACGCTTTTTCACTTCCTCCTCGTCCGTGGTCGGCGTATTGTCCCACTTGACAAGGTTACTACTGTCGAGCTTGAACACTTTGAAACCAGTATCAATAGCACAGAATTTTTCCCAAGCAATATTAAAATCATGCATGGGATTTTTTGTTGCCTTTTTATGGCTTAATATCTTATCATTTTCTATAAAGTTTCTTTCAAGCAAGGTTCCTGCTCTGCGGATACGTTCTTTTCCTATTTCGCAAATCGTCTTGTAACCTGCTTTATATGCCTCGCTCTGTTCGTCAGTTTTTTCAGGGAGCTGAACGCAGATAAATTTACGTTTACCACCATCCTCTACATTTAACTGCATGACTGCATGCGCGGTCGTCGCTGAACCGCTGAAAAAGTCAAGAATAATGGAATCTGAATCATCTTTAAATCTAAGCAGATATTTCAACAACTCTGTTGGCTTAGGGTAATCGAATACCGAAACCCCAAATAATTCAGCTAGTCTTTTCCCACTTTCTTCAATAGTACTTCCTTGCTTAGCACTTATAAAATTAGGTGGCACTTCGTTATCATAGTTTTTCCTTTTGTATGACAAAACAAGATTTTCACTAAGATAAATTTCTACCCCTGAATCAATGTTCTCTTGCAATGTTTTTTGTGTCCAAATAAACTTATTTTCAAAACATGCTTCATTAACATTTCTTCCATCTCTAATTTCTAAATCAAACAATAATGTATTGGGAAACTTATCCGTTCCATATGTGCCTTTCTTTATAATTCCGTCTTTTAGTTTCGTTGAAATTGTTCCAACAGGAAAAACCAATTTCTTTATGCTATTTTGCGGCTTGGTAAGAGGATCGTTGCTTGGGCTGTTTTTCTTTTCTCCTTTGTACTTTACTGAATCTTTGTGTTTTTCATAAGCGTATATGTACTCAATGTTTTTCTTAATTTTATAAGATAAATTCGGTGGAGTTTCACTTTTATACCAATTCCATTTTCCAACAAAATTATCTTCCCCGAACACTTCGTCGCAGAGTTTTTTCAAATTTGCTTGTTCGTTGTCGTCAATGGAAATAAAGATAACGCCGTCATCGGTCAAAAGGTTGCGGGCAAGTTTCAGACGTGGATACATCATATTCAGCCAATTAGTATGGTATCTGCCTGCTGTTTCGGGGTTTGATTTCGTCGCTTGCCCCGTGACTTCCTTGTAGTGCGCAATACCGTCCGCGAAGTCGTCGGTATAGACGAAGTCATTGCCCGTGTTGTAAGGCGGATCGATGTAGATCATTTTGACGGAATTAAGGTAAGCAGACTGCAGAAGTTTCAACACTTCCAAGTTGTCGCCTTCGATGTAGAGATTTTCCGTCGTGTCCCAATCCTTGCTTTCTTCTTTGCAAGGACGGAGCGTCCCCGTGCTTCTCTTTTGTGCAAGGCGCAGACTGTCAGCCTTTCCTTTCCAAGAAAAGCTGTACCGCTCCTTGTCATCCGCTATGTAATTGCCGAGTAGCCTTTGCAACTTGTCAAAGTCCACTTTGCCGTCGGCAAACACTTCCGGAAAGACTTCTTTCAGCTTTTCCACATTCGCCTGTTCAATATTCATCGTCATTCCATCCATCTTTTCCATACCTTTCTCCTTCTTCTATACATCAGCTGTCTGACTCATCTACGCTTGTCAGATACTCTAAATCAGCTCGGCAATTTTTAAGATTTTCTTTTAATTTCTGTTGCTCGTCCTCATCTTTCGTCTTTGTAATTCTTCTTTCCAATTTTGCAACGTATTTCCTGTTCTCTTTAATCAACCTCTCTATACTCATAACTACCCACGGTTGCAAAAAGTAATCAAATACACAACCCACCTCGGAAAGCTGGCTCCTGTCAATTGCACAAATTCCCGTTAGATATGCCGCCACAGAATTTGACACTTCCATCATCAAAGACTTTGTAGGTTGACGGTAAATATGAATAAGAGTGTTTTTGTAAACATCCGGCATGTTGTTAAACTTTTTGTACATTCTCTCTTTTAGCAAATACGCTTTTATTTTTTTTACAGCCATATCCACTATATATGAGGCAATATAACAAATGATCAAACTGACGCACACCAAAAACACAATGGCGAAGGCAAATCCGTTTTGTTGCTCAAACTCGAGCAAATTTAGGTATTCCAACACGCCATCACTTGCCAAAATGATGAACCCTGAAAAGATTGCCAAGGCAGGCAACAAAACCTTTATTGGTATCTTTATCCATATAGGGATTTTACTCAACCACTCCATTTGATCTCCTCACGGTACCGATTTGTATTGCTTCAAATCACTCTTCAAATTTGATACCCTTGCTCTCGCAAAAAGCATAGAACTTGCCTTGCGATACGATTTGCGGCTCACGGTTGTCCTTTTCCCAGCGACAAATAGTTGCATATGAAACGCCCAGTTCCTTCGCCAACGCTTCTTGCGTAAGCAATAATTTCATCCTCGCATATTTTACTTTCTCGGAAAACTTCATCGCACACCTCACTCTTCACCGTTGCCGTCAAGCAATCTCGCCCTCTCCTCCGCCAAGATTTTCATTTGACGGATCGCCGCTCTATTCAACTCCACAAGCCTTTCCGATTGGCTTACCCCGCGTTCAATCAGATAAGCATTCAGATTTTCAAGATTGGAAAGACAGATAAGCTGCGCCACTTCGGCATAGTCGCGGATATTTCCTTTCTTGTCGGGATTTTTATCACGCCACTCCTTTGCCGTCATTCCGAACAGCGCAACATTAAGCACGTCGGCTTCGTTGGCATAAACAAACGCAGCCTGTTCTTTGGATATTTCATGCGGAATGATGATGTTATCCTTGATCGCGTCCGTATGTATCCGATAATTGATTTTAGCAAGCTCACGTTTGACAGACCAATCAAGCTGCTTCTGCTCTTCGGCTTTCAGCCGCTGGAACTCCTTGATGATATACAGATTGATCTCCGGCGAGATCCACGATGCGAATTGCAGCGCGATATCCTTGTGGGCGTAAGTGCCGCTGTTATATTTACCTGCTTTTGAAACGATGCCGATCGCATTGACGCCCTCGATCCATTTTTTAGGTGTCATGGTGAAATAATTGTGCCCGGCTTCGCTTCTAAACGTATCGAATTCGACACGGTTAAATTTCGGATTGTTCAGCTGCTCCCACAGTCCCAAATACTGTATCGTGTCGATCCTGCGCATCCAGTTTTGGATCACAAACCTAGGTTCTTCCTGATTCTTATATCTCGCTATGTCCGTCAAGGAAAAATAATCGTCCTTATTGATGTGTATCGCCTGATCAAGCACCGTAATTTCCTTGTTTTTCATCAACACATGCCCCTTGATATCTTTTGCTTGATTTTAACACATTTTGACAAAACAATCAAGACGGCTTTCGATCTAAAACAAATCAATATATGTTCGATTTAGACTCCCCTTTCTCCACCAACAAAAACCTCAATCGAACCGTTCGGTTGAGGTTTTTGTTTGTGGAAGGAACGGTGGACGAACCATGCGCGCAAATGTATGCCGATTGCGTGGTGCGTCGTTTGTCATATTGTTTAATTTTTGCGGGCAATTCACCCGTGCGCGCAGGTTCGGCGGCTTGCACCACAAGACGCTTTCGCCTTTTCCTGCCCGCTCGCGATAAGACGCAACGCACGCCAAAGCCCTACCCTTTCAATGCCCTGCACTTATGGCGAACACACACCTCCTCCCACCAGGAAAACCGCACTGTCAAGTGCGGTTTTCTCTTTGTAGACGGAGACGGATTCTTACCCGTCGCTGACGCGCTTTTTCTGCCTGCGTGACTTTGCACACAGAACAGATGCAGAAAAACCGCTATTCCGTCGGAAGCAGCGCTTCCTCCTTACGAATCCACTTCCCTACCAATCTACCAATAGCAAACTACTGGGCTATTTTAGTGAATTATGGTTTGAAATTTTCATTTGCCATCTTGTTTTTACCGCGTCGATTTGAAATTCCGAAGAAGTGTTACGAATACGTTGAGCTTCACAACCACGCTGTTCTTATATAATCAACCAGCCAAATGCTTTTTTGAATTCGATTATTTAATATTGGTTTTTGAGAAGGTTTAATTTTATTCTACGGAGCGTAGAATTTAGTTTTTTGACTCTCATCTCCCCTGCTCCACCGGTAAATTATAAGTAGGTTTACTTTTTGTGACAATTTTGCTAAAATGAAATCAATAAAATCAAGGGGTGTAAATATGAGCAAACACAGCATTGGGAAAACTATTGCCAGTTTACGCAAATCAAGGGGTTGGACGCAGGTCGAACTCGCTGAAAAACTGGGTATTAGCGATAAAACAATAAGCAAATGGGAAAGCGAGGCAGGTATGCCCGAAATTTCTCAGCTCCCTGCACTTTCAAAACTATTCGATGTAAGCATTGATTATTTGATGACAGGTAAAATAGACGAAATGATTTCACTAGATGATATGGACTCTGTAAAGCGTATGTTTTATCTGATTAAAAATGATGACGTTGAAAACTATATCAAATACGGTTATCCGTCATTGACATATTTTGATGATTTTGATGGTAAAGATTCTGCTATCGCCAGTATAATCGAAAACAAAAGCGCAAAGATTTTCAATGCTTGTGTCCAAAACGGCATTAAGCGTAAATCGTCGCCTTATCGGCAGTTCACATTAGTCGGTTCAATGTATAAGCATATTGACACTTTGATTAAAATGGCTTGTGATTCGGATTGCCTTGAATTCTTAGAGGCTATTGATTTTTTGAGTTTCGCTGTCGGGGATAAAACACAACAATTGAAATCGAACGCTTCTATTATCGATACAAGTTTCAGACATACATGTGACCCAAAAACCGCGTATTTAGTGTCACCCGATGTGTTTGAATATATTTTCAATAGTCCTACGGTTTCAGATAGAATAGTAGAATATGTTTCTACCTATAGAGCATTTCAATCTAATTCCATCAAATACGCTGCAAGTGTTTATTATTATAATTTGAGCGATATATACGGTGATGCCTTTTATTTTTTGGAACAAAACATAATTGAGCAACTGTACAAAACACAACGATTTAAATTATTGAACAATTACATACAACAAACAAGCTTGGATGCAGCAAAGGCATTAGAATTCCTTAACAAACCGATAGCTAAAAACTATAAGCTGCAAAACGGTTATTTGTTGAGCGATAGCCCTAATTATGGAATAAGGATTATAGGAAAGCTAATCACAATTGATAAAGAGATAATTGAGTTAGCAATTTCAAACCTTGACGACCGTTGGGCTAATATATTTATTGATTATAACCGTATAATCACAGAGCGCTTGAACGCAGATAATCTAAATTCTAAGCTACGTTTTGCGTGCGAGAAAATATTCGCCCCAAATACTCAAGAACTTAAGGCTTTATTTGATGAGGCAAAACGTCAAAAGCGAATCAGAAAAATAAAAGAAAACTCTTCAATCACGGATAAACAGCGCAGAGAACAACTGTTTGAGGAAGATGCATTATCGACTTCGGATGCCATTAACGCCGATGATTATGATTTGTTTGCAAAGTTCCCGGAAGAAAAAACTAATGCCGTGACATTATTGGATATTGCCAATGCAGATTGCAACGACATCAGATTCTATATTCACGCTTTGAATGTAGATGATAGTTCGCAAAATCTAAACGCTGCGCTAAAAAGCGTATTAGAAAAACACTTCGACCGATACGACATTTTAGACGCATTGCTTTCTGCAGGAGCAACAATAGACGACAATATAGCCATTACAAACATTTTGAAACAAAATGTTGCTTTGCGTTTGAGTGATAAAGAAACTCCTACTGCTAATATTGAAGTTGACAACAATGCTTCAAAGGATGCTTTAATAAAAAGTTTAAAAGAAGGAAAATCAGAGTATGTTGTTGTTAATCTCACTATGGTTTTGGAGTGCAAATTAAAAAACAAAATTGTTGAGCAAAATATGGATTTAATTGATATGATTGATAAAGCACACAATATGGGTATAATTAATGCTTTTGAGTGTAAACTGCTCCACAATTTAAGAAAAGCGAGAAATGGTATTCTACACCAAAGCGGAAGATTTTACTATACCGAACCAATTATAAAAACTTGGATAGAAATTGTATATTCGTTATAAAGTTAACATCCAAGTTATATTACGATGTTCTTCCACCGGAAAAACCGCACTGTTAAGTGCGGTTTTCTCTTTGTAAACGGAGACGGATTCTTACCCGTCGCTGACGCGCTTTTTCTGCCTGCGCGGCTTTGAATACGGCGGTTTCCACACAAAGTGCGTGCGGAATGACGGTCAGGATTTTTTCGGTCTGGAAGCGCCGAATGCGAGAATGTAGCTTTCGTCGAGAAGACGGAGAATTTCGTCCGTGGGGACGGAGTCGTCGAGCGGCACGGTGAACCAATGCGTCTTGTTCATATGATAGCCGGGATAAAACTTTCTTCCGTCCGCGTTCCCGGCGACGAAAGCCGGGTCGCCGCGCAAATCGACCACTTCCGTACTTCCCTCCCCCTGCATTCCGAGTTTGGTTTTTCGGACGGTCAGAAGCGCGGCATACCATTTGCGGTTGTCGCGGCGGCGAAGCACCGCGTTGTCGGGGAACTTTTCCCAAAGATATTCGGGGTTGTCCCCGTATTTTTCTTTCGCGTACGCAAGCAAGGTCTTTGCCTGCGCGGACTTGAAAACCTCTCTGTAACAGCACTTTTCGGCAATGTCAGAGAGCACGCGTTCATAATCCGCTCTTACGCTTCCGACGAAGCCGCCGACCGCCTCTTCCACCAAAAACAGCGTATACGGCTCTTCGGTGTCGAGGTCCGTGACCTCTGTCGAAACGCCGCCGCGAGCGTCAACGGTGACTTCAAGGCGCATTTTTCCGTCCGCAATCAGGCAGGAATAACGATATCCGCCCTTTCCGTCGTCCTCGAAGCCGTAATCGGAAAGGCTGCCGAAATCCACGCTCTTTAATGCGAATATCCGTAAGACGAATTTGTTCATTTCTCCTGCAAAATCGTTTCCATACCGACTTTGTACGGCACAAGCCCCATGGCAATGTAAAACTTCATTGCGGCGGGATTGCAGCTCCACACGTTGAGAGTCAGGTTGTAAAACCCCTCTTCCTTTGCATAGTTGCGCACATAAGCGTAAATCGCTTTCCCTATGCCCTTGCCGCGCTCCCTTTCGTCCACGCAAATGTCGTCCACATAAAGAGTGCGCACGGGAGTGAGTATGTTGTCGTCCGCACGGGTGGCATTCACGCAAAACGCGTATCCGACGACGCGTCCCTCGTCATCCGCGACGAAAACGGGTCTTTCGGGGTCACGGAGGATTTCGGCAAGTTCCGCATCCGTATATTTTCTTGCGCCGCTTTTGAACAAATCGGGTCTGCCCGCGGCGTGCACTCCCGCGACTTGCAGAAGCAGTTCCGCAATGTCCGGAATATCCTTTTCTTCCGCTCTTCTTACAATCATTTTCGCCCTCCGCACTTCGACGACACGCCGCCTGTCTTACATTCCCGCTCCGCCGTCGGCAATAGGCGGAAGCGCTGCCGCGCGTTTTTTCTCCATTAAGGCGCAGACTATGCAGGCGACAATCATCAGCGCCGGGAATATAACCGCAACAAGTATGCCCGTTTTGAGTTCGCCGCCGAATGAGTCCGACACCATTCCGACCAGAGTCGGTCCCGCGGTGCACCCCAGGTCGCCCGCCAGCGCGAGCAACGCGAACATCGCGGTCCCTCCCGTCGGGATATTTTTTGCCGCCACGCTGAACGTACCCGGCCACATAGATGCGCTCGCCACTCCGCACAACGCGACGCCCGCAAGCGCAACGCCCGCATTCGGCACGAGCGTTATGAGAAGATAACTCGCCACTCCTATCACGCCCGAAAACCCGATTATCGCAGTCAGGTTCACGCGCTTGCCGAGAGGAATACAGGCTATCCTTACCGCTCCCATCATTACGGCGAACAGGCACGGACCTATAAGGTCGCCGAGCGCTTTGGACACTCCGAGTCCGCTTTCGGCAAAGGCGGAAGCCCACTGCGCCACGGCAAGTTCTCCCGCTCCCGCGCAGAACATCATCACCATAAGCACCCAGAACATAGGCTTGCCGAAAAGGGGAAGTATTCGCGAGCGCGTTTCCTCCCCTTCCTTGCGCGGAATGGGCACAAACAGGAAAAACACGGCGTTAAGGAAAGGTATCGCCGCCCATATCATTGAAAGTTTGTTCCAGAATTCCATCCCCGCGACCGCAAACACCAGCGTGGAGAGTCCTATGACTATGACGCAGCCCCAGCAGTAAAAGGAATGCAGCAGGTTCATAGTGCCCGACTTGTTGCGTGTCGGACAGCTTTCGACAAGCGGGCTGAGCATAACTTCCACCACGCCGCCGCCGACGGAATATATGACGACCGCCGCAAGCAAGCCGTAAAAAGGACGGCTCACCGCAAACGGCAGAGTTCCCATCAATATGAACCCCGTACCCATAAGCAAGTGCGCCCCTACCGCCGCGGCGCGGTAGCCTATCCTGTCCACGAGTTTGGCGCTGAGGAGGTCGACGAGCAGCTGCACGCCGAAGTTTATCGTCACAAGCAGGGTTATCTGGGAAAGAGGTATGCCGAAACTGCTCTGAAACGTCAGAAAAAGCAAGGGGGCGAAGTTGTTGACTATCGCCTGACAGATATATCCCGTAAAACACGCTCCGAGCGTGGAATTGTAGCTTTTCAGCGTGACAGCGCGCATATCTACACCTCTGCAATAAGATAACATTTAAGACAATTCAAGGCAATAAAACGGAAGCGTTATTTTCGCATTGCGCGAAATTTTTCCGAGGGCTTGAACGCAGCGCGTCACGGGGCTATAATCGGGATATGGAACACAACGCGGTGCTGACGACAAAACGTCTTATTCTTCGCCGGCTTACGAGCGAAGACCTTTCCCTTCTCAAACTCAGCCTTTGCGACCCCGAAACTATGTATGCGTACGAACACGGCTTTTCGGACGAAGAGGCGGCAGATTGGCTGCAACGGCAGCTCGGCCGCTACGAAAAGGACGGCTGCGGGCTTTGGGGAGTCGTGCTGAAAGACACGGGTGCGTTCATCGGACAATGCGGAATAACGATGCAGCCGCTGGAAGGCGGGACCGTCCCCGAAATAGGCTATGTGTTCGACAGACGTTTCTGGGGGCGCGGATATGCTACGGAAGCCGCCGCGGGATGTATGGAATACGGTTTCGGGGTTATGGGCGCGCAAGAACTGTTTTCGATAATCCGCGACAACAATCTGCCCTCCGCAAACGTAGCCAAACGCAACGGAATGACCCCGCGCGGCGCCATCGTCAAGCACTATTACGGCATAGATATGCCCCACACGGTATGGTCCGTGACGCGGGAAAATACGAACGCTTCCGCGCACGGTAAATCTCATCCGCACTCCCGCGGACGACCCTGTATAATAAGCCCTGTGCAAATCGAAAAGATAAAACACAATGCCGCTCGAAGCGGCATTTTTCACGACAGCGCACCGTTTGCGGCGATTCCGCGCTTTCTTGCGAAAATCCGCTTTCAGTCGCGGCGCATTGCGTAGTGGGTGTATCCGTGGAAATCCGCCTTTTCGCACACTCGGAAGCCGAGATGTTCGTATATCGCCACGTTGTTTTCGTCGTGGGTTTCCAGATACACGGGGAATTCTCCGCAAAGCTCGTCAATCATACGGCGCAGTCTGCCCTGTCCGCGCGCCTCTCGCGCGACTCCGATGTTTTTGATGTAGCAATCGACGGCGGGATTGTAATACTTTTCCGCAATCTTTTCGGCAAAAGCGATATACTCGCCCGCAAGACGCACCGCCTTTATGCCCGTCGCGGACAAAAAGGAACACGCAAAGAAGGGGTTGAGAAACAACGTCTTCGGGTTGCGGTCGCTGTCGCCGGGACGCTTGACCGCGGCGACTGCGAGGAAATCCTCGTCGACGCGCGTGTAAGGCTGCGACGCATATATCTCGTAACGGAAAAACATCTCCATCCCTTTTGCCATCTTCTTTTCTTCGGGGAAAAAGAGCCTGTATGCCTCGTAATCGGCAAAAATGTCCGTGAGCAATCTGCTCACTTTCACGACTTCGTCCGTTTTTATCAGCCGCATAAACACCTCCGCGTTTTCGCCGAATATCATAACACACGGCAAAGCGAAAGGCAATCGTCTGCCGCTTCCCTGCCTTGAGGAAAGCATTGTTTGCTTCCCGTTCTTGATTTTTTGCGAATAGTTTGCTAAACTGATTACAGTCCGCGACAATCCGGCGAGGTGCTTATGGCAAACTATTTCAAGGAACGCGAAAAGAACGTGAATATGCGGCTGAGGGAGATACGCGACACTCTGCCGGAATTCTGCGAGGAGTTTTTTGTGGGTATAGAGCCTCAGACCACATCCCTCACCAGGCTCAATTACGCTTACGACCTGCGCATATTTTTCGACTATCTCGTCAAGCGCGTGCGCGCATTCCGCGACACCGACCCCCGCGACCTGACGCTTGCCGATATGGAGAAAATCACGTCCACGCACCTCGAAAACTTTATGGAATATCTCACTCTCTACGAGTTCGACGGGAAGGAATTCACCAACGGAGAGCGCGGAAAAGCGAGAAAGATTTCCACGGTACGCAGTTTTTTCAAGTACTATTTCAACAAAAACGAGCTGTCGGCAAACGTCGCCGCCAAAATCTCTCTGCCCAAGCAGCACGACAAGGAAATCATCCGTCTTGAACGGCACGAGATAGAAAAAATCCTCAATGCCGCCGAAGACGGCGAAGGTATGAGCGCGCACCAGCGGAAAATTCTGCTCAACACCCGCGCGCGCGACGTCGCGATACTCTCCCTGCTTCTCGGCACGGGCATCCGCGTCAGCGAGTGCGTCGGACTGAACGTGACGGACGTCGACTTCGACACCAACGCCTTCACGGTGACCCGCAAAGGCGGCAGCCGTGCGATACTCTATTTCAACGACGACGTGAAAGAAGCCCTGCGCTACTATGTCGACGGCGAGCGCAAAGCCCTGCTTTCCCGCACCGAAAAACTCTCCGTCCCCGACCCCGACGCACTCTTTCTGTCCCTGCAAGTGAAACGCATCTGCGTGCGCGCGGTGGAAAACCTCGTCAAAAAGTACGCCGCCGTGGCTTCCCCTCTCAAAAAGATATCCCCGCACAAACTGCGCAGCACCTACGGCACCAATCTCTACCGCGCAACGGGCGACATTTATATGGTTGCGGACGTGCTCGGACACCGCGACGTCAACACCACCAAAAAGCACTATGCCGCAATCGAACAGGACCACCGCCGCGCCGCGGCAAAGGCGGTCACTCTGCGCGAAGACGACTGACTTCGCCCCTCATACCCTATCCGACTGCCGAAAATTGAAAAAAGTCGGCTTTTTACGTCGTTTTTTCCTCTTAACTATTCTAAAATATTGACTTTATTATAGTGGTCTGCTATCATTTAATATATCACAGCGGGAGCAAAATTATGGACATTTCATCCGTCAACAGCGACCTCATCCGCGGGAACGTGACCACCATAATTCTCGGTTCGCTCTGGAACAGGGACCGTTACGGTTACGACATCCTCAAAGAGATTGAAACAAAGAGCGAAGGACAGTACAAGCTCAAACAGCCAACATTGTACAATCAGCTCAAACGGCTCGAAAAACAGGGGTTGATTTCCTCCTACGACGGCGACCCCGACGATACCGGCGGCGGAAGACGCCGCTACTATTCCCTCACTGCGGAAGGCAGAAGTTTCCTCGAAAAAGAGCGTTCGGAGTACGAATACTCCCGTACAATCCTCGACAAGCTCGTGTCCGCCCGTCAGTTCGATTTCGACACCACGCCCGCACCTTTCAACACGGACGACCTGCGCCCCTACACCAAAAAGGACAACTCGGACAAAGCGAAAGTCGTCTACCGCGAAAAAGAGAAAGTCGTGCTCGTCGAAAAGAAGATTTACATAGACGCCGAAGGCAACGAGATAACGGAAGAGGAAGCCCAGCGCCTCGCCGCGGAAGGCGGAAAACAGGCGGTGGGGATTTCGCAGGAGGAATTCGACCGCATTCAGGCGGAAAAACAGGCCGAAATCGAACGCATCGAAGCCGAAAAACGCGAAGAACTCGAAAAGCTGGAAGCCCAAAAGCGCGAGGAGCTGGAAAAACTCGAAGCCGAAAAGCGCGAAGAGCTCGAACGCATAGAAGAAGAAAAGAAAGCGGAACTCGAACGCGCCGAAGAGGCGAAGCGCGAAGAAATCGAACGTCTTGCCGCAGAGGCGCAGGCGGAGCGCGAGCGGCTGGAAGCGGAACACGCGGAGGAAGTGGAAAGGCTGCGCGCCGAAAAACTCGCCGCCGAGGAAGCGTACGCCGCGCGCGAAGCGGAATACTCCGCCCGCCGCATCGAAGAACTGGAACGCATAGCGGCGGAGCGTGACGAAGCCGAACGCCGTTTCCGCGAAGAGTACGAAAAATTCGAAGAAGAAAAGCGCGCCGAGGAAGAACGCCGTCTGGAAGCGGAACGCATCGAAACGGAGCGCAGAGAGGAACTCGAACGCATCGAAGCCGAGCGCATTGCCGCAGAGGAACGCTTTGCGAAAGAGCGCGAGGAATTCCTCGCCGAAAAAGCGGAAGAGGAAGCTCGCCGCGCCGAATACGAGCGCATCGAGGCAGAAAAGCGTGAGAAGGCGGAACGCGAAGCGCGCGAGCGCGAGGAGGCTCTGCGTTCGCAGGCAACGATGTCCCTCGACGACGTGTTCAGGGAGCTCGACTCCAAATCCGAGTACGTCAAACCCGCCGAAGCGGAGGACCTGCTCATAGTCGAAGACGCCAAATGGCACATCGAAGAGCCTCTGCCCGCCGAGGTCGTCGAGGAAGAGAAAGAGAAAGCCGAAGAGGAAGTCCCCGAACAGCTGCCGGAAGAAGAAGCGGCGGTTGAAAAAGAGGAAGAGCCGGAAGAAGTGCCCGCCCCCGCCGAAGAGGAAACGGCGAAAGAAGAGGAAAAAGAAACCGCGTCACTTGAAGAAATATTCCGCACTCTCGACGCAAAGTCGGAATATTCGGCGGAAAAATCTTCGGAAGAAGAATACGACATAGCGGAAGCCGAATGGCACACTCCCGCTCCCGTCCGCGAAGAGGAACCGTCCCCGTCTCTGCAAGAAGAAGCCGCAGAGACCCCGACGGAAGAACCGCAGGCGGCCGCCGCAGAAGTCGACGACGAAGCCGAACGCGTCGAAAACGACAGGCTTGCCGAGCTTGCCCGGCTGGAAGCGGAGCGCAAGGCGGAGCTCGAACGCATAGCGCGCGAACTCGAAGCGGTCAAAGCAAAGCTCGACGCCGCGCCCACTTACGTTTACGCGACCGAACGTCCCGTCGAACGCACACGCGAGACGATTTTCGACCGCATCGACCGCCAAACGCGCAGAGAGGAAGAATGCGCACGCGAAGAGGCGCGCACCGAACAAACGCAGGAAGTCAACTACTTCTCCGCAGACGGCGCATACGGCAGCCGCAAGGCGCCCGAATCCACTCTCAGCGACGTGTTCCGTATGCTGGACGAAAAAGAGGCCGAAATAGACTCACGGAAGGAAACGGACGGAGAAGAAACTCCCGAATACCGTGACGCGGCAGCGGATTATGCGGAGGCCTCCGCTCCCGCCGCTCCCGCTACCCCCGTCGACGAAGAGGAAAAGGGCGAATTCGTCGTGTCGGCGGTGCGCGGCAAACGCACGGAAGCGTTCGACTACGAGAAGGACAACGTGAATTACCGCGAATTCTTCTCGTCGATTGCCAACACGCAGGAAGAAAAGACCGCCGAACCGCCCGCGGAACGCACGCTGCCCCGTCCCGAAACAGACCTCAAAACGAGGCTTTATTCCGAAGGGTTCAAGATGCGTCCGTACGACCGCGGCAACACGTCGGAATACTACACTTTCAATTTCATAAACGCCAACCGTCTGAACCGCGACAGCTGGCTCGTCGTGCTGGCGATATATCTGGTGGAAACCGCGATAATGTGGGCGTGCCTTGCGTCAAGCATCTCCTACGTCTACTTCCTGCCGTTTATGCTTGGCGGCGCGGCGCTGATGCTCATCCCGACCGTGATATGGATGATAAATCCGTCCAGAAGAAAGCGTGCGGATTTCAATGTGAAACTTTCGGTATTGAACCGCGGAATGCTGATGATAGAACTCGCGGTCGTGCTGGTGCTCATCGCATTCTTCGGCGTCGGCGTGAGCGTGAACGACACCACGCTTATACTCGAAACAATGGTGCTGCCCATAGTGCTCCTCACCAATCTGCCCATAAGCTCTCTGGTGTACTGGTTGCTCTACCGCTCCAAGAAATATCACACCGCATAAGCGGAATAAGACGTTTACGGTTCAAATCGGAATAATAAAAACGGGATTGTGAAATCCCGTTTTTGTTTGCGTTTGTCGTCGTGCTTTCGCTCATTCCTGCCGCGGCGCTTCCGTCACAACGGGCGGAAGAGCTTTTATCGCCGCCCGCGCCAACTCGTCGCAGCGGTTGTTATGCTCGTTGTCGGAGTGTCCCTTGACTTTGACGAACGTGACGTTGTGCGGTTTCATTGCGGCAAGCAGAGCCTGCCACAAGTCCACGTTTTTCACCTCGTCCTTTCCGCTCGTACGCCAGCCGTTACGCTGCCATCCGTACACCCATCCCTGCAAGAAGGCGTCCACGCAGTACTGCGAGTCGCTGTACACCGTGACGTCGCAGGGCTCTTTGAGCATACCGAGCCCCTTTATGACGGCGGTCAGCTCCATACGGTTGTTGGTCGTCGCGTGCTCTCCGCCGCTCACTTCGCGGCGATGCTTTTTGTAAAACAGTATCGCCGCCCAGCCGCCGTCGCCCGGATTTCCCGAACACGCGCCGTCGGTGTAAATGTCAACGCATTTTCTAGGCATTCGCCAATTCCTCCGAACGCTTTTTGCACTTCGCCATACCCTTTCTGACTATGCCTTCGAGGTCGTCCTCCCTGAAACTTTCGACAGCCTGTATGGTCGTGCCGCCTTTGGAACAAACGGCGTCTATAAGCTCCCCCAGCGGTTTTGAGGACATCCCCGCCATTTTCGCCGACCCGCGCACGGTCTGCACCGCGAGCAATTTGGCGGTTTCGGGGTCGAGTCCTCCCTCCACTCCGCCGTCGATGAGCGCTTTGAGGAACATATAGACGTATGCGGGACCTGAACCCGAAAGCGAAGTGACCGCGTCGAACTTGCTCTCGTCCAGCTCCGCCACTTTGCCGACGGAAGCGAACACGTCCAGCACGAACTGCGAGCGCACTCCGTCCGCAAACGCCACGGCGCTCATACCCTCTCCCACAAGCGCGGGAGTGTTGGGCATCACGCGGACGTAATTGCGTTCGCCGAGCGCGGCGCGGAGTTTCGCGACGGGAACGCCCGCCATAATGGAAATCACCGTCCCCGCCTTAATCACGGGTGCGATTTCGGCGAATACCGCGGGCGCAATCTGCGGCTTGACGGCAAACATAAGATACTCGCAGGAAGCTGCGACTTCCTTGTTGTCGGCGGTCACGGCGACGCCGTTCTGCGCCATAACGGCGAGTTTTTCGCCGTCGCGGTCGCTGATGATTATGCTGCCCGCAGGGAGCAATCCGCCGCGCAGCACTCCGCCGAGGATGGCGGATGCCATATTGCCTGCGCCTATGATGCCGAGAGTGAATTTCTTTTCCATATAATCTCCGTTTCGTTTGACTATGCAAGGCATAGTTGTTATAATAAACGAGCAATTTAGGGGAGTGGCTCAACGGTAGAGCAACGGTCTCCAAAACCGTCGGTTGCGTGTTCGAATCGCGTCTCCCCTGCCAGAACAACCTGCAAAAGCAGGTTGTTTTGCTTTGTGCGACGCGATTGCAACAGGTTTGTAACGCGGTTTTGCGTCCTGCGTGGCCCTGCACGCAGAACAGATGACTCAAAACACGCTCTTCCGTCGCTCCCGCTCCTTACGAATCGCGTCTCCCCTGCCAGAACAACCTGCTTTTGCAGGTTGTTTTGCTTTGTGCGACGCGATTGCAACAGGTCTGTAACGCGGTTTTTCTTCGTGAAATAACCCGCTGTTTAAGTATACAGGCGCGGACGGGGAAAATGACCGACGAAGCCCGCAATCCCGCAAAACGCTGCTGCGTCCGCGCACTGCCCTGTTGCATCCGACGTGTCTTATTTTAGCCCAAAGCACGCAGCAAGTCAAACCAAAGTAAAGCCGAAGCCCGTACGGACTTCGGCCTCTTGTGGCATTCGAAAAATTTCCTTTCCTGCCGTATGGCAGGTGCGGCAGCACGGCGATACGGTTTTCCTCGCCGCAAACGCGACGTCGCGTTAAACCGAACGCAAGCAACGCGTCACTCGCGGTTGAAACTCATCACGCCCACCAACTTATGCGGGACATACGGCTCTTCGAGATAAGCCGTCTCTTCGTCCGAAAGTTTGACGCCCACGGCTTGTGCCGCGCCTTCGACGTGGCTGAGTTTCGTCGCGCCGACAATGGGAACCGTGCCCTTTGTCAACAGCCATCCGAGCGAAATCTGCGTGGCGGTGAGTCCTCTCTTTTCGGCAATTTCGTGCACTCGTGCGATTATGACGCCGTCCTCATCTTTGGTCGCGTCGTATTTGCTCTTCGCGACGGCGTCCGTCGTCAGCCGCTTGGTCACTTCTCCCGCGGGCTTGACCAGCCGTCCCGACGCCAACGGGCTGTAAGGCGTATAAGTGATGTTTCCGTCGCGGCAGCAAGGCAGCATTTCACGTTCTTCTTCGCGGAAAAGCAGATTGTAATGCCCCTGCATTGACACGAATTTCGCCCATCCGTTGCGCTCCGCAATCGCGTTTGCCTTTTCCAGCTGCCACGCATAACAGTTGGAAATGCCGACGGCTCTCGCTTTTCCCGCCGCGACGGCGTCGTTCAGCCCCTGCATAATCTCTTCTATGGGAGTGTGATAGTCCCACATATGGCAGATGTAAAGGTCGACGTAATCCGTCCCAAGCCTTTTCAGGCTTGCATTCAGACAATTCGCAACGTGTGCGCGGCCGTCAACGCCGCTTTCCGTTTCTTCCTGCGTTCGCGGCAGAAACTTCGTGGCGATGACCGCGTTTTCGCGCGCGGTCAGTTTTTTGAGCGCTCTGCCGACAAACTCCTCGCTCGTACCGCCGCCGTAACCCATAGCCGTGTCGAAAAAGTTTATGCCGAGTTCGAGCGCTCTGCCGATAATCCGCGTTGAGTCCTCTTCCGAAACGGTCCACGGATGAAAGTCGGTCGCAACTCCGAACCCCATACATCCGAGACACACCGCCGACACTTCGATGTCGGTCGAACCGAGTTTTACGTATTCCATTCCGCACCTCCTGTTCTGTGCCGCGGCAGAACCTCTTTGCCGCGACAAAAAAGACGTACTTTGTACGTCAATTTTATATGCGGAGCGCGATTATGTCTATTGCTTATTGTTTATAGCACATTATGCTCAAACGACATAACAATAAAATCGCGGAAACGCGCAGCTGCAAGCCCGAACGGCTGATTCTTCTTCCACACCAGCACGGAATCGGACACGATTTCGGGATGAAGTTTTTTCAGCCTGAAACGGGCGGGGTCGTAAAGCGACGGAGGATACTCCACTCCTATCGCAATCCCCAGCCCCTCCTCGACCAGCGCGGCGGCGTTGTTCATAAGGTCGTTTGACGAAATCACGTTCTTTTCGTCATACGCGTCGCCGAGCCATCTTTCCAACTCGTCGAGGACGGCCTTGCGTGCGGGGAAAATCAGTTTTTGCCCCGCAAGGTCGTCGGCGGTGACGTATTCTTTTGCGGCAAGCGGAGAATCAGCGCGCATTACGGCAACCCACGGTTCGGGAATGTTCATCCTGAAATGGGCGAAATTTTCGTAATCGGACGGTTCGAGCAAAAGTCCGAAATCCAGAATCCCCTTGTCAATCCAGTCTTTCGTGGCGTCGGCTGTTGCGGACCTGAACACAAAATGCACGTCGGGATTCTGTTCGGAGAAAATGCGGATGAGTTTCGCAAGCGCCTTGACGGCGTTCAGTTCTCCGCAGCCTATCGACACGGTGCCCGACACGCTGCCCGTCCCCATATCCGCTATTTCACCGACCGTTTTGTCGGCAAGGGCAACGATTTCTTCCGCACGCCTGTACATCAACGCCCCTGCGTCGGTCAAAGTAATTCTGCGGCTGCCGCGAATGAAAAGTTTGGCGCCGACCTCTTCTTCCAGCTGCGCAATCTGCCTGGACAGCGCGGGTTGAGTGACGTGCAGAGCTTCCGCCGCACGAAGTATGTTTTCTTCACGCACTATGGCAAGAAAATATCTCAGCACGCGCAGTTCCATCTTTACCTCAAAATCCGAGCTCTTCCCCGACGAGAATGACTTTTATCCGCCCCGTCGGCTTGCAGTAACGGTGCAGCACAAAGTGACTGCATATCGTGGTGTCCGCAAGACAATCCATACACTTCCCCGCCTTTTTGCAGGGGTTGGGCAAATCCAGACGCGCGACGTTGAGCGGAGCCGCCACGTTGCGGGCGCGCGTCACCGCGGCGGTGACGTCGTTCTCGATTTTGTTGACCCCCGCGACAAGAATTACGTTTTCGGGACCGAAAGTTATCGCCGCAACGCGGTTGCCCGTGCCGTCTATGTTCACCAGCCATCCGTCGCGCGAAATTCCGTTTACGCCTGCGATAAAACTGTCCGCAAGAAGCCCCCGCCGCATAAGTTCCCTCTTTTCCTGCGGAGAAGACGCTTTGTCGCGGTCAATGAGCGTGATGTCCGTCCTCTCTCTCACGGCGGCAATCAAACCGATTTTCTCCGCCGTCATACTGCCGCCCCACGCGACCGTATCTCCTGCGGGGATGAGGGACAGCGCCAGCTCGCGCGCCTCGTCGGACGTCGCACAATAGTATGCGTCGAATTTTCTGCGTCTGAGGTTTGCCACAACGCTTTCGATTGCGTTGAGGTCGTATTTTGCGTCCATAAAACCTCCTTTCGGGTCATTCCTCCGCAATTCCCGCAAAGGCGTTCAGCGAAGCGGAGAATTCCGTCAAAGTGTCCGCCGAGGCATATCCCTTTGCAATATTCAGCCTGACGGTGAGCGCGCATTTTCGCAGGTGACGAAATCGCGCATAACGATGTTGATATAAGGCAGACGGTCCGCGTCGTCGTAAAGCGCTTCGACAAAAGCGTTCGCGCGCTCGATGAGCTTCCCTTCGCGGAAGCGCGGACCGAACACGAGCGCATTGTCCGTAAGCTGACATTGCAGCACGAAAAATCCCCTGTTCACGCCGCGGAAGGTGTCGATATAACGGTCGAGAATGCTCCCGACGAACTTTTTCGCGGTCGAGCCGCTCCAAATCTTTTTGTACGGCGACACTAGCGACGCATATTCCGTCTGTGCGTCGTCGCCCACTGTATCCCCCGATTTGAAGAAGAAATAGTCCCTGCAATAAAAATCCGTTTCCTCGGGGTCGATGAACACTATGCACTTGCCGCGCACGTCGCCGAGCGTAAGCGAATCCACAAAAGCCGCATCAGTCATTTTGGTGTTGTTGACCACTCTTTCCGCGCCGACTATCTCGTCAAAAAGTGCGAAAACGCCCTCTTCCGACCCGTTCTTGAAGTGCGAGAAGTCGAGGATGAGGAATTCGCTCGGGTGCGCGTCCATAAACTCGTCAATCTGATAAAGCAGGTCGACGTAATCCGTGCCGTTGACGGGGCCGTGGAATATGACGTAATCGCCGCCCTTTTTGTTGACGCGGATGTCGAAATAGCGCACGCCGCGTTCGAGTTGCTCGGCAAAATTCAGGTCCTGCGTTTCGGCATACCACGGCATACCGAAACAACCGCTGTCGTGCGACCCCGGTATCGCAAGGTCGGTGACGGGGGCGTCGTCGGATATGTAGTTCATCCATTCCGTAAGATAAATGTTCGGCTCCGCGCCGTCACGCGTTATCACTTTGTTGCCCTCGACGATAATCGGCGCGAGAATGACGGCAAGCAACGCTATAAGTCCGAGAAAACTCCCTATCACGATGAGCGCAATCTTGCCTTTTTCACGCCGTGTAAGTTTTTTCTTTTGCTTTTTGCGCGGTTCTTCGGAGGCGGCGCCGCCGTCTTCCGGCACACCGCCTGCCGCTGCGAAATCGTAATCTTCCCTAATTCACTCCCGATACGTTGTAATTTTAATTCAACTGCGGGGAATAGTCAATACGCACGCGTTTTATTGTACGTTTGCGCGCGTTATGCGACGTGCTCGGACGTGCGCGTCCGTGTTGCGCGCGTGTGCGCGCAACGCCCGTATGCCTGCCGCGCGGAATGCACGCGGAAAGACGGGCAAAAGAAAACGCCGCGGAAGAACCGCGGCGTTCGTCTTAACGATTTCATTCAGCGGGAGTTTACTCTGCGGGAGCCTCTTCGGTCTTCTTCTTGCGAGTGACCTTCTTCTTGGGGGCTTCCTCGGCGCTCTCGGCGGGAGCCGCTTCCGCGGACGCTTCGTCGTCGAGTTGCAGGTTGAGGTTCTTGAACAGGTCGCCGAGGGTGGCGCTGCTGGAACCGGAAACCCATTCCTTGGGTTCGTTGGAAGTTTCCTTCCTGGGACGGCGTTCCCTTCTCTCTTCGCTGGCGTCGAGTTTCTCCGCAAACTTCTTCATACGGGAAGCGCGGCGCGCGCTCTTCTCTTCTCCGCTCTCGTTCTCCGCAGCTTCGACTGCCTCAGACGCTTCGGGTGCGGGGATGAGCTCCTTGATGGAGAGCGTGATGCGGTTGTCTTCGAAACCGATGATTTTGGCTTCCACTTCTTCGCCGACTTTGAGAGCTTCGTTGGCGTCCTTAATCCAGTTGTGGGAAATCTGGGACACGTGCACGAGCCCGTCCACGCCGTCGGCTATGGAGATGAATGCTCCGTAGGGGAAGATACGTTCGACTTTGCCTTTGATTACGCTGCCGACGGGATATTTTTCCGCCGCAAGCTCATAGGGCTTCTTTTGCAGCTGCTTGTAACCGAGGGAAATCCTTCCGCTCTCTCTGTCCATTTTGAGGACGACGAAGTCGTAGGTTTCGCCGATTTTGAGGACGGTGGAGGGGTCGGTAATCTTGTTCCAGCTGAGCTCGGAGATGTGGGCGAGGCAATCGAAACCGCGCACGTTGACGAATGCGCCGAAATCGGTAAATCTCTTGACCTTGCCTTCGACGACGTCGTTGACGTGGATGTTGTTCCAGAATTTGTCCTCTCTCTCCTGCTTTTCGCGTTCCAGAATCATACGCTGGGACGCAAAGAGATATCTGGACTTCTTTGCGGGCTTGTCGGAAACGGGCGCTTCCTGAGCCTCTTCGCCTTCCGCGTGTTCCTTTTCCTTGGGGGGCATAAGGGTGAGGCGGAGCACTTTATCCTTGTAGTCTTCGAGGTTCTTGACGTAACCCATACGGATTTGGGACGCGGGCACGAACACGGTGTACTGTCCCATTCTGCCGCGCAGACCGCCCTTGACGACTTCCGTCATTTTGAGGGAGAACTCGCCGGAGTTCAGAGCCTTTTCCGCTTCCTCGTCCTCGGCGCGTCTGATGTCCACTTCTTTCTTGGAAAGCGCGACGTATTCCTTGTTGATGCCGATGATGTTTGCTTCGACGGTGTCGCCCGCGTTGAAATCAGCGGGATTGTAGTTGCCGTCGACGGTTGCGTCTGCCTTATCAATGAAACCGTCTTTTTTGCCGCCTATCGTGACATAGATGCCGGACTCGTCCGCGCGTATTACCTTGCCCGTGATACGTTTGCCGACCTTGTAGTTGACAAAACCCGTCGCCTTGGTGGATGCGACGACGTCTTCCATGGTCAGTTCTTTCTCGGGAGCGGACTCGGTTGCCGCGGTTTGTTCTTCGCGAAGCGTTGCCTCTTTCTGCGCTTCTTCTTCCGCTACGACGATGTCGTTAGCGACGTTTTGAGTTTCACTCATAAGTTTTGTAACCTCCTGTATCAACCACGGCGGAGTGGATGCTCCCGCCACGATTGATATGCTTTCCGAATGTTTGACCTTTTCAAGCGGCAGTTCGGCGGCGCTCTGCGCAAAATACGTGCGCGGATTGACGGCGGACGCGACTTCGAACAGCCTGCGCGTGTTCGCGCTTGTGCGGCTGCCGAGGACGATAACGACGTCGTGCGTGCACGCGAGCTCGCGCGCCTCCTCCTGTCGGCTTAAAGTAGTATAACAAATAGTGTTGAAAATTCCAACTGTTTTTCCGCCGTTTTTTTCCGAATTTTCCGCAATTCGGCTGATTTGACCGAATTTGTCCGCAAGAATGGTGGTCTGGAACACCACGCAGGTGGGATTATCCGAAAATTCCAGCTCCTCGCTGTCCGACACCACCCTGACGTTTTTTCCGTAGCTTGCGGCTCCCAGCACCTCGTCGTGGTTGCGGTCGCCGACGATGATTATCTCGTCCCCCGCGGCACTCCTTTCGGCGACTATGGACTGTATGCGCTTGACCACGGGACAGGTCGCGTCGTAAAGTTCTATGCCCCGTCCGCGCAGAAACTCCTCGTCTTCCTTCGGTATTCCGTGCGCCCGTATGAGAGCGACGCTCCCCGCGGGAAGAGCGCGCGCTTCGGCGAGAGTGACGGCGTACACTCCCCGCTCTTCGAGGTAACGCACGACGCCCTCATTGTGTATGAGAGCGCCGATTGTGTAAACCTTTCCGTGTTTTTCCGCAAGGGAAACCGCTTTGTCGAAAGCGTTCTGCACGCCGCGGCAAAACCCCGCGCTCCCGGCTACGGTGACTTTCATCTGTCCTTACCTTTCTTTTTCAGCCGCGCCTCGACATATTCGTCGCACGCCTTCCTCGCCGCGACCATTCCGTCGTAAACCTTCTGCGTCGCCTTTTCGTACGCGTCCGCTTCGCGGGAGCCGTAAAACTCGTCGAGATATATCGGCTCGCCGATATAAAGCCAGTTCTTGCGGAAAACTTTGTGCATACGGTAATAGACCATAGGCAGAACGGGTTTGCGCGCTTTTATGGCAAACCTCGCCGCGCCCTGCTTGAATTCCAGCATCTCTTTCGTGCCCTCGCGGTTGCGCGTGCCTTCGGGATACATCACCAGCTTTTTGTCCGCGCGCAGTACGCCGAGCACCTCTTTCACGGCGTTGATGTCCGCCTCGCCGCGGTGCACGGGGATTGCGCCCGCCTTGCGCAGGAACCAGTTCGCGATTTTCGCGCACTCGAAAGCCTCCGCTTTCGCCAGGACGTGGAGTTCCCTCTTATAGAGGGAAGCTACGGGGATGAGCGTGTCGGGAACGGCGTAATGGTTGCATATGACAATGCCCCCCTGCATCTCGTCGAAACGCTCCCTGTTCACCACTTCCGTGGGCCAGAGCATCTTTATCAGCGGGACGAGAAACGCCCTCACCACGCGGTAAAAACGGAAACTTTCCTCTTTCTTCTTTTTGGGCGCCGCGTCCTTTCGGGCGGCGGTTTTGACTTCTTCGCTCATTTTTTCTTCTCCCCGACGACTCTTACGACCTCGTCTATGACTTCCTCTATCGTAAGGTCCGTCGTATCAAGATAATACGCGTCGTCCGCCTGTTTCAGAGGCGCGACGGCACGGTGTGAATCGTTGTAATCGCGTTTTACTATATCCGCGAGCACTTCGTCGTATGAACACACTTCGCCTTTTTCGGCGAGTTCCTTATGCCGCCTCTTCGCGCGCTCCTCGGGGGCTGCGGTCATATAGAACTTGCAGTTGGCGTCGGGCAGCACGAAAGTGCCTATGTCCCTGCCGTCCAGCACGACGTCGTGAGTGCGCGCAAACTCCCGCTGCAATTCCACCATCTTATAGCGCACGACGGGCAGCGCGGAAACGTCGGACGCCGCTTTCGACATATGCGGCGCGCGCAGGTACGGCGTGACGTTTTCGCCGTTGACGTATATCTGCTGCGCTCCGCCCTCGTAGCGTATGTCCATATCGAGGTCGGACAGCACTTCCGCCACGGCGGCTTCGTCTTTCACGTCCGCTCCGCGTTTCAGCACGAGATAAGCGACGCTTCTGTACATCGCGCCCGTGTCGAGATAAATTATGCCGAGCTTCCCCGCGACGGCCTTCGCTATCGTGCTCTTTCCCGCTCCCGCGGGACCGTCTATTGCAATGTTTATCATAAGTGCTCCTTGCGCAATTATAGCTTCCGCCCCTTTTTATGTCAAACGGAGCCGCTCCGCTTTGACGTTATGTCCGCCGCGGCGGCCGCCGCCGTGGAAAAGGCTATCTGCAAGTTGTATCCGCCCGTATACGCGTCGGCGTCTATCACTTCCCCTATGAAATAAAGCCCTTTCACAAGCCTGCTTTCGCACTTCGGCGTCAGTTCTTTCAGCTCCACTCCGCCCGACGTGACCACCGCCTCCTCAAAAGGCGCGACGGAGGAAAAACGGAAAGTCAGGTCTTTCAGCGTGCCGACAAGCCGCTCCCTCTGCTCACGCGTGACGGAATTCACCTTTTCGGACGCGTCCAGCCCCGCCCGCGACAGAACGTAAGCGTTCAGCCTTTCGGGAAGAAGGGCGCGCGTCACGTTTTTGAGGTCGGAATTCTGCCTCTCTGCAAAATCGCGGAGCACGCGCGCGTCCAGCTTTTCGCGCGACAGCGCCGGTTTCAGGTCGAGACAAAGCACCGCTCCCGCGGTGCGGTTGAGCCGTGCGGACAGCGAGAGCGCAATCGGACCGCTGAGCCCCCTCTTCGTGAACAGCATTTCGCCGAACTCCGAAAAGGTTTTTCCGCCCGGCAGTTCCGCGGACAACGTCACGTTTTTCAGGGAGATGCCGTTGAGTTCCGCGACGGAGTCCTTGACGAGCAGCTGCGCAAGCGACGGCACGGGCTTTACGACGGAGTGTCCGAAACTCTCCGCAAAACGGTAGCCGTCCCCCGTCGACCCCGTGGAAGGATAGCTCTTTCCGCCCGTCGCGATGACGAGATTGTCGGAGTAAAGTTCCCTTCCGTCCGAAAGCGTAACGACGAAACAGTCTGCCCGCCTTTCGGTCCTTACCGCTTCGGAATGCAGCTCGACGCGTACGCCGCTCTCTTTGAGAGCGCGGTCGAGCGCACGGGTGATGTCGGAGGATTTGCCCGACGCGGGGAAAACGCGGTTCCCCCTCTCCGTCACCAAGGGCACGCCCTCTTCCTCGAAAAAGGCTTTAGTGTCTTCGGGAGTGAAAGACCACACGGCGGAGCGCAGAAACTTTTCGCCGCGCACCACCCCCGCGAGAAATTCGGCGGGCGGGCGGTCGGCGGTGAGATTGCACCTGCCTTTGCCCGTGATGAAGAGTTTCTTCCCCGTCTTTTCGTTTTTTTCGAGGAGCGTGACGCTCTCGCCGCGCCTTGCGGCAAGCACGGCGCACATAGCGCCCGACGCTCCGCCCCCTACGATTACCGTGCTCAAAATTTCCACTCCGCGGTGCGGCAGCGCGCAAGCTCCGCTTCGTCCGTGCACAGCACGCGCACGGGAGTGACGGTGATATAGCCCATATCGGACAGCTTGCAGTCCGTTTCTTCCCTGTCGCCCGAATAATCTATCGGCGAGCCGAACAGTTCGTATCCGCTCCCGCCGTCGAATTCGTACCAATCGTTGTATCTTCTTATCCCCAGCGGCACGACGGCGACGCCCTTTATCGCTTCGCGCCTGCCAGAGGGCACGTTGACGTTGACCGTGACGTAAGGCGCGGCGGCGGCGCGGAGTTTTGCGAGGTTATTTCTCACGAATTCCGCGGCAAGGGCATATCCCCCGTCCGACGCGACCGTAGACACGGCAACGGAGGGCACGCCGAGCACGCTCCCCTCTTCCGCCGCGCCGAAAGTGCCGGAATATATGATGTCCGACCCCACGTTGAGCACGCTGTTTATGCCCGACAGCACGAGGTCAAACTTTTCGTCCTTGTATATGTATTCGAGCGCGAATTTCACCGCGTCGGCGGGAGAACCGTGGACGGCGTGGAAAGGAATGCGTCTGCCGCCCGCGGAAAGCAGCATTTCGTCGGGAGAAATCTCCGTCCATTTGAGGGTGCGGTTGAAAGTCAGAGCGTGACCCGCGCCCGATTTTTCCGTGGCGGGCGCGCTGACGCGCACGTCGTGTTCGTCCGCAAGCGCGAGTGCGAGCGTGACCAGCCCTTCGGCAAAATATCCGTCGTCGTTTGCGATGAGTATCTTCATATCACAGGGATTTGAGATAAGCTATCTCGTATTCGTTGAGTTCTCTGCTGCAACCTCTGCCGAGTCCGCCGAGGCGCAGGTCGCCTATCGCGGTGCGTTTCAGGAACACCACGTTCTTCTCCACCGCCGCAAACATCTTGCGTATCTCGCGGTTCTTGCCTTCCGTGATGACGACTTCGAGCCGGCTCAACCCGTTCTCTTCGCCGAGCAGTTTCACCTTGCAGCGGGAAAACTTCACCCCTTCGTAAGTCGCGCCCTTGCGCAGTATTGCAAGGTCGCTCTCGGCAATTTCGCCCTCTATCTTCACAATGTACGTCTTGGGCACTGCGGCGGAAGGATGGGTCAGCCTGTATGTCAGGTCGCCGTCGTCCGTGAAAAGCAAAAGTCCTTCGCTGTCGTAATCCAGCCGTCCGACGGGCACGAGCCTGCGTTCCGTGCCTATGTAATCGAACACGGTCTTCCTGCCCTTTTCGTCGGAGCGCGTGGTGACGCAGCCCTTCGGCTTGTTGAACATCAGATATTCGTAATGGGTGACGGGGACAATCTTTTTCCCGTCCAGAAAAACCACGTCCGTGCCTTCACGCACTTCCGTGCCGAGTTCCGCGGCCTTTCTGCCGTTGACGCTCACGCGTCCCGCGGCAATGATTTCGTCCGCTTTCCGACGCGAACATACGCCGCATTCGGCAAGATATTTGTTCAAACGCATAATGCTACCGTCTTCGATGAGATAGTAGCATTATACCTTTGCGTTTATTCAAAAGCAAGCGTTCCGCGCGCATTGCGCGCAGGTCACGAAAGAACCACGCCTATGTTTTCCCCGCTCTTTTTCACGGGATAAGCCGCGGGGTGAGGGTTCCCCTTGTCGTCCAGCTTCACTTCCACCGCACGGCATCCGCTCTCCGCGGCGGGCAGCGAAAACACGTCTTTCATTTCGTATGCGTCAAACGCCGCGTTCAGCATCGAACGCGTGGCATCCCACATATCGTAACGGTTGAGCACTACGCTTACAAGCTGCATTCCGTCGCGGTATGCGCCGCCCACAAGACACCTGCCGCTCTTCGTCGTAAACCCCGTCTTGACGCCGTTTGCGCCGTCGAAAGTGCCGAGCAGTTTGTTTTTGTTGGCAAAATAACGCCTGCTTTCGCCCTCGCCCACCGTTATGCTCCGCGTGGACGCAATGCGCCTGAAATCGGCGTTTTTGTACGCCTCCGCGGCAATCAGCGCAAGGTCGCGCGCGGTAGTGTAATGGTTTTCGTCGTGCAGACCGTGGGGGTTGACGAAATTGCTGTTCGCCGCCCCGCACTCCTTCGCCCGCTCGTTCATCATATCGGCAAAGCGAGCTTCGCTTCCCGCGACCGCGACGGCGAGCGCCGCGGCGGCGTCGTTGCCGCTGCGCAGCATAAGTCCGTAAAGCAGTTCCTCCACGGTGAGGCGTTCACCCGCTTTCAGGTATATCGAAGAGCCTTCCACACCCGCGGCGCAGGCGGGGATTTCCACTTCCAGACCGAGCGGCAGATTTTCCAGCGCGACGAGCGCGGTGAGTATCTTCGTCGTGCTTGCGGGATACGCCCGCGCGTCGGGCGACTCGGCATACAGCACTCTCCCCGTGCTCGCTTCCATTACGACGGCGGACGACGCCCCCGCCGCCGCTTCCGCGCGCCCCGCGGGGGAAAACAGCGACACGGCCGCCGTCACTAAGGTGCAGAACGCCGCCGCAACGGCGGCAATCCGCAACAGACACTCCGCCGCGCCCCTCCTTTGTCTATTCATCGCTTTCATCCTTTTTGAGGGCTTTGACCGCCGTACGCAGCAGTTCTTTCAGCCTGTCTTCCTTTTCCGCCGCCGAAACGGGCAGAAATTTTTTCTCCTTGCCGCACACGAGAAATCCCAGCGGCGTTACGGTTATGCCGCCGCCGCTCGCCGCCGCACAGGGATATTCGTTCTCCTTCGCGCTCCCCTGCGACACTCCGTATTCCCCGCCGCCCGCGACGAAGCCGTAGCTCACTTTGCTCACGGGAATGACCGCCGTGCCGTCCTCGGTGACGATTGCCTTTCCGACCACCGCATCCGAGTCAGATACGCTGCGCAGATGTTCTATCGTGCGTTTTAGTATGTCTTCCAAATCTTTCATCCTTTCCTCCCTGCCGCACTCCGCGGCTTTATGTAAAATCCGTACGACGATTTCCCGTTCGTTTAAGGCTTGCGGAGCAGCGCGAAGGTCAACGTCGCCGCCTGAAAGAGCGACACCCTTATTCCGACCGCCGCGTCAAGCGCGAACCTCGCCGACTCCCTGTCCCAGTGCACTCTCTTTTTCGCTCCCTTCGGAAGCATCGAAAGCGCCGCCGCACACGCACCCCACAGCATTGCGCCGTCCGCACAGTCCGCCGCCCCCACGCACAGCGAAAAGCTGCCCGACTTCACAAGTTTCGCCCGTCTGACCGCTTCCGCCGCACGCATAATTCCATCCCTGCCGACGCGCGGTTTTTTTGTGCGGAATTCTTCCGCATTTTTGCCGTTTATCCGCATTCTGACGCGGTCTTTTGCGATTTCCGCCCTCGCCGTGACCAGCCGCGCGCCGAACAGACTGACGCTTGCCGCGGCATAGCTACGCTCGTCCGAAACGTGCAGCCGCACGCTCACGGGAAGAGGGGCGGCAAAGAGTATGAGCAGCGCTTCCAGCGCAATGAGAGAAATCAAAAACGCCACAGCATTATTGTGGCGTTTTCTGCGTTAAATATGTATTTTCGGTTTCCGCCTCCGCAGTTCGGCGTGGCGTAACCGCGGCGCTGTCACGCGCGCGTCATTCGTACACCTCGTATTCTTCGCCTGCGAGGAATTCGGGGATTTCCTCCTCCTCGACGTCCGCCGCGGCGAGCGCCGCGTCCTGCTCCTCCCCTCCTTCCAGAATGGAGCGGGTGTGGAAAAGCGTCTCCTGCTGCGGAGCGTAAATCTCCTGCAATTTCTCCATAACTTCGGTGTAATCGGGCAGGTCGTCGATGTCGGAAAGCTGGAACTTTTTCAGAAACTCGTCCGTCGTGCCGTACAGGAAAGGACGCCCGACGGTGTCTTTCCTTCCCACCACCTGGATGAGCCCCGCTTTGAGAAGCCCTGTTATGGCGTATTCGCAGCTGGTGGTCGTGCCGTCGGGAGAACCTCTCATCTCTTCCAGCTCCGCACGCGTCACGGGCTGTTGATAGGCTATGGTCGCCAGCACTTCGAGCAAAGTCTTGCTCAGCTGTCTTTCGCGCAGAGGGGTGAGTATCTCCGCCAGCACCTCTCCGTAGCGCGGATTGGAGCTGAACTGCAATTTGCCGTTGAAATCTAGCAGCAGTATGCCGCTCTCCCCGTTGTATCTCTTCTGCAAATCCGCGACAATAGAGTTGAGCTTGCTTGTCGTAAGTTCGGGTATCTTCTCCACGATGTCTTTCTTTGCTATTGCGGTGCCCGAAGCAAAAACGAGCGCTTCGACGACGTTCTTAATATTTTCCATCCTCATCCTCCTCGAAGTTCAGCGGAACCTCGTTTGCGCCGTCCACGGCGAAAAGCATAATCTCGCCGAAGACTTCCTCCTGCTCGGCGCGCAGTCTGCCGTATTTGAGCAGTTCCAGCACGGCAAGGAATGTGGTGACAATGTCGCTGCGGTCGAAATCGGGCTCGAACAGCGACGTGAAAGTGAACGATTTGTAAAGTTCCGTAAGCCCCAGGATGTGCCTCATCTGGTCCGCGACGGAAAAGCGGTCCTGCATAACCTTTTTGGGGATGACCGCCGCTTCGCGGCGACCCGCGTTGACCATTACGCGCGCAAACGCCTCCACCAGTTTCGGCAGGGAAAAGTTCGTCAGCACCACGCGGTAGTCCTTCTCCGTGTAGGTGGGCATACGGTAAAAGCGGTTGATTGTTTCCACCCCGCGCAGTTTCTCCGCCTGCTCTTTCATCAGCGCGAACGCCTGTATCTTGCGGATGAAGTCCCTGCGCTGGATTTCCGGGTCTTCGTAAAACTCGTCTTCGTCGTCTTCCGAAGGCAGCGTACGCAGGGATTTGAGATAGACCAGCTGCGCCGCAATGGTGATGAACTCGCCCGCATAGTCGAAGTCCATTTCCTCGCGCGGAGTGTTGCGGATGATTTCCACATACTGCCTCGTCACGTCGGACACGAAAATGTCCTCGATGTCTATCTTTGCGTCCTTGATGAGTTCGAGCAAAAGGTCGAGCGGACCGTCGTAATCGCTGAGATGGTAATGTATGACGGGTTTTCCGCCCGAAATGTATTCGGAGTCGGACATCCCCTCCTCTCCCGTCAGCGTTTCCGACGTCTCGAAAGTGGCGGACTTTTCGGAAGAATGAGGCAGTTTGCGCTCGTGCACGACCGCCTCCGTGACCACGTCGCCGTGGAACGCTCTGTCGTCGGAGAAAGGATTGTCCCGCTTTTGCGCGACTTCGCTTCCGACGGACGTATCCGCCGTCGCGCCGTCCGTTTCCGACGCGCCGTCCGTTTCCGACGGAGCGCGCTCTCCCCCGTCCTGCGGGAGGTCGTCAAAACCCGCGCCCTCTCCGGGCACGGCGGTTTCCTCCTCTTCCGCGAGCGCGGCTATGATTTCTCCGTCCGTCAGTTCAGCCATTCGGGCACCGTATTGTTACGCAGCAGGTCCTGATAGGTCTGCGGTCTGACTATGTAATCCGCCTTGTCGCCGTCCACAAGCACAACGGGCGGCACGGCGTTGAGGTTGTAATTCGACGCCATCGAATAATTGTACGCACCCGTCGAGAACACCGCGAGGATGTCCCCCGTTTCCGCGTGCTGCAAAGGCATATCCTTGCCGATGAGGTCGCCGCTTTCGCAGCATTTGCCGGCAATCGTGACAACGTCGTCCGCGGGCTTGTCCGCCTTATTTGCTATCATTGCCGAATAGCGCGACTCGTACAGCGCATAGCGCGGGTTGTCGAACATACCGCCGTCGACCGCGACGTACTTTTTCACGCCGGGGAAATCCTTTATCGCGCCCACCGTATACAGCGTCACGCCCGCTTCACCCACAATGCTCCGCCCCGGTTCGACGATGAGGAAAGGCTTTTTCAGACCCTTTTCCGCAGTCTTCTCCGCCACGCGCCGTCCGATGTTCTCCACCGTGTACGCATAGCGTTTGGGGGTGAATTTGGGGTCTTCGTCCGTGTAATAAATGCCGTATCCGCCCCCCATATCCAGCATGTCCGTGACGATGCCCGCGTCGGCGAGCCGTTTCATAAAGTCCGTCGTGATGTCCGTCGCCGCGTCATAGGAAGAATGGTCGTAAATCTGCGACCCTATGTGAACGTGCAGACCGCAAAAGTTCACGTTTTTGCGGGACGCGACGTCCTTTATCACGTCGAAGGCGTCGCCGTGCACGTCAAAACCGAATTTGCTGAAAGGCGCGGCGGTCATAACCGCCTCGTAGGTGTGGGCGGAAACGCCGGGGTTCACTCTCACCAGCACGTCCTGCACCCTGCCGAGTTTCCCCGCCTTTTCGTCAATCATATTCAGCTCGTTGAGGCTGTCCACGACGAAATACCCTATGCCAGCGGCAAGCGCTTCATCAATCTCTTTTTCCGTCTTGTTGTTGCCGTGGAAAAGCACTTTGCGCATATCCGCGCCCGCCTGCGCCACGAGATAAAGCTCTCCGCCCGACACGACGTCGAACCACAGCCCGTGTTTTGCGGCTATTTTCGCCGTTGCGACCGCGGCAAAAGCCTTGTTGGCAAATGCGACCGCTCCCTCGCCGTAACTCCCCACCGCGGCGACGAAGGCGTCGCACACCTCTTCGATGTATTTCGCGTCCATAACGTAAAGCGGGGTGCCGAAACGCGCGGCAAGTTCCGTCGCCTTGAAAGAACCTATATAAAGGTTTCCGTCCTTGACATAAAGTGTTTCGCGTGTATTCATAAGTAAACTCCCGATTAAAGAGTTTAACACGCGCGCGCTCAAAAGTCAATCGCGGAAACTTTCAGCAAAAGCAAAAGGAAGGACGGCGAGCCGTCCTTCCTTCGTATTTCCGTCCGCACGACGTTATCTCGGCGAACCTATGCGCTTTATGATGTCCCAGAGATTTGCGCGTTTCACGTCCTCCGCCGCAACGACGTCGAACTCTCTCTCCACCTGTCCTCCGCGCACGACGTAGCCCTTCCCCACCGCGTCGCCGCGCGATACGGGCGCCTTAATCTTATCGGGCAGTTCGAAGCGCAGTTCCGTCTCCGATTTGTCCGTCCTGCGGGCAAGGCTCACGACGTCTTCCGCCACGGTGAGCGCAACGCTTCTGCTCTTGCCTCCCGACACTTTTATCTCGCCTATCCGCTCTCCCGCGGCGGCGAGCTTCTCCGCCTTGAAATTGCCGAAAGCGTAGTTGAACATCGAACTTACGGCGTTAAACCTGCTTTTCGAGCTGTCCGCCCCTATGACGACCGCCACGGTGCGCAGTCCGTCGCGCTCCGCCGTCGCCGCAAGGCAGAACTTCGCTTCCGACGTAAATCCCGTCTTGCCGCCGTCGCAGCCGTTGTAGAATTTGACGAGTTTGTTGGTATTCGTCATAGAAGTCGTGCGTCCGCCCGGGTGCACGTAATCTTCCAGCCACACGCCAGCGTAATCGAAGTAGAGAGGATGTTTTATCACCTCGCGGAACATTACCGAAACGTCCTTCGCGGTCGAAAATCCCTCCGCGGCGGGCAACCCCGTGCAGTTGACGAAATTGGTGTCCGCCATACCCAGCTCCGCGGCGCGCGCGTTCATATCGCCGACAAAGCCTTCCACGCTCCCCGATATGCGTTCGGCAAGAGCCACACAGCTGTCGTTCGCGCTTGCGACTATGACGGATTTCAGCAAGTCGCCCGCCTTATGTTTCGTGCCCGCGTCGAGGAAAATCTGCGAACCGCCCATTGCGGCGGCATTTTCGCTGACGTAAACGTCTTCCTCCAAAGAAAGCTCTCCCCCGTCAATCGCTTCGAGGGTCAGGAGCGCGGTCATAATCTTGACCATACTCGCGATGGGCAATCTTTCGTTTTCGTTTTTCGCATACAGCACCGTGCCCGTGGCGGCGTCCGCAAGATAGGCGGATTTCCCTTCCGCCGAAAACTCTTCCGCACGCGCAGCGCCCGCTCCCGGTGAGAATACTGCCGCGCATACCGCGCTTGCCGCAAACAGCGCGAGCAAGAGCACGAGCAGCGCGTTTTTCAACACTTTGCCGGTAGTTTTCATAGTTCACCTCGCGGCTAGTGTGTGCACGCCGCGCGCAAATATTCGCATCATTCGCCCCGGCAATCAGAATCCCACGACTATGACTTTCGTAAACGCGCCTATGATGACGAAGACGACGAAATTCACCGCAATGTTCAGACCGTAGATTTTGAGAAGCGCAAGCCCCGCCGTCCTGAACCTGTTGCAGCCGACCGTGTTGAGCGCACGCACGCCCGCAACTGTCATACACACCAGCGTGACAAGGAAAAACGGGATGTAAACGACTATCATATTCACCACGCCCGTCGCGCCGTACATTGCGACGAGCAGGCAGGCGTATTTGCCGAAATAGTATCCGTGCACGGCAAAAACGACAAGCCCCGCCACCGCGAAAGCGGGCGCACCCGCCCCGAGCAGCAGCACGCCGTACCCCGCGAGCACCATAAAAGAGGTGGTGAAGAACACTTTTACCGAGCCGAATTCCATATCCGCGCGCGATATCCTTTCAAACTCGCCGCCCGCGGAGTCTATGGTGATGAAAATGCCTATTACTATGCCCAGCGCGAAGAGAGCGCAGAAACTTATCACGCTTTTGCGGTTGTCCCTGCAAAAGTCCTTGATTATGCCGAGCGCGGAGCGCAGACCCGTGGATTTCATACAACATCTTATGCCCGCCGCGGCGCCTGTATGCCCGTGTTTGACACCCTTCGCCATTATGGGAGAAATTCGACGCAAGAACATCAAAAATCGGCAGCCGCAAAGTGTTACACTCGCGTTATGAACCAGATACCTCCGCGCATAAAATTGTATCTTCTGAAACTCGGCTTCCAGCCGAATCTCAAAGGCTACCGCCTGCTCGCACGCCTCATCGCGCTTGCGGAAGAAGGGACGGAAATAATGCCCCTGAAATATTTCGGATACAAACGGCTCGCGGAGGAATTCGGCGTCGGCGAAGCCAGCGTGGAAAAAGACATCCAGAACGCCATATCGTCCGCGTGGCTGCGCGGCGACGTCAACGTGCTTTACGGCGAATTCGGCGAAACTCTCGACGAGGACAAGGGAAAACCCACCAACAAACAGTTTCTTCTCACCGCGCTGGAAAGGCTTGCGGAGGAGCAAAACCGACTGACCGCGGCGTCCGAAAAATAAAAATAAAAGCGGGACGAATCCCGCTTTTTCGCTGTATTTTTCGCCGTCAGGCAGCGTCGGGCAGCGCGTCCCGCGTCACGACGCTCTCCGCTTCGTCCAGCATAAACCGCGCGTGCACGCCGTAGCCTCTCGTCGGGTCGGTGACGAAAACGTGCGTCACCGCGCCGATAAGCGCTCCGTTCTGGATTATCGGACTGCCGCTCATCCCCTGCACTATTCCGCCCGCTTCGGCAAGCAGTCTGGGGTCGCGCACCGAAATCACAAGACCTTTTTCCGCTCTTTCCGCCTGCGGCACTACCTTTACGATGTCCACGTCATAGAATTCGGGCGTATCGCCGTGCAGCGTCGTCAGCACCTGCGCCCTGCCCATACGCGCCTCTCCGCGCGCCGCAACGCGTATTCTCTCCCCTCTCTCTTCCGACTTCCATTCGCCGTAAATGCCTATCTCCGTGTTTTTTTTGTTGAGCCCCGTCGGAGGCTGCAATCTGTTTATCTCCGCCTGCAATCCGCCCGCTCTGCCCACTTCGCCTTTCTGCACGTTCTTTATCTCGACGTCGAACAGTTTTCCGTGCTGCAATGAGGCGCAAAGCCCCGTTTCGGGGTCGCATACGTGGTGCCCGAGCGCGGCATACGCGCCGTCCTCGGTCACAAACGTCAGCGTTCCTATGCCGCCCACGTCCTCTTTCAGAAAGAGCCCCAGCCTGTTTTCTCCCGACACGGCTTCCTTCGCGGGACGCGCTTTTATGTCAAACGTCCTGTTTTCCCGCTCCACCGTCAGCGTCACTCCGCCGTCGGACTCCGCAACCCGCCTGCGGAATTCGTACAGATTGCCCGTTTCCTTTCCGTCCAGCGCCTTGACCACGTCGCCGACGCGCAGGTCGGCGTCCGCAAGCGGCGCGGCACTCCCGTCTTCGGTGGCGACTTCGCCTATTCCCGTGACGATAAGCCCGTCCGCATTGAGCGTGATGCCGACGGGTTCTCCGCCGACGTAAACGTATCTTTCTTCCGCTGCCGCAACCGACGCGCTCCCACCTATGCCGAAACACAACACCCCCGCAAAGAGCGTGAAAGCGGTCAGAAAATTAAGAATTTTTCTCATAATTCTATTATCTGCGCCCCTCTTCCGCCCTTACGTGGAAAAATCTGTTAAGAAACGCGTGCGAAAGCGTTCGGCGGATAATCCTCCGCCGCGCAACGCCGCAACACGCACATTGTGCCGACGGCGGACGGATTATCGGAAAACATAATCATCAGAACGGAAAATCCGTTCGCTTCCGCCAGACCGATAAATTGCGCACGAATGCACGGCTGAGTTCAAAACAAAAGGACAAATTTTGTCCGCACGCAAAAGGGAAGGTGCTCCCTTCCCTTTTGCAGAAGCGGCTGTCCGCCGCATTTCGTTTTTCTTATGTTTCCGCGTCCTTATTCTGCGTCGGGGCGCGCCTTGCGCTCACATCCTGCGCTTGTCTTCCGTATAATTGTCCACCTGCACGATGGGTTTGTCCGCCGTTCCGTTCAGTATCGACCGCGCCATCAGCACGCCCATCACCGACGCCATCATAAGTCCGCGCGTCCAGCCGCTGCTGTCACCCAGACAATGCAAGCCGTAAATCGAGGTGTTGAGCTTGTCGTCCATCTTTATCTTGTTGCTGTAAAATTTCAGCTCCGGCGAATAAAGCAGGGTTTCGTAGCCCGCAAATCCCGGCACGACTTCGTCCACCGCCTGTATGAAATTGATGATGTTCGTCATCGCGCGGTAAGGCATAGCCGCCGTGATGTCGCCCGCAACCGCGTCTTTCAGCGTGGGACGGACGTTGGACATTCCGAGTTCCTTCTGCCAGGTGCGTTTGCCCGCGAGAATATCCCCGTAACGCTGCACGAGGATTTTGCCCGCGCCCAGCATATTCGTGAGCTCCCCTACTTTCTGCGCGTATTCTATCGGCTGGTTGAAGGGCTGGTTGAAGGAATGCGAGCAAAGTATGGCGAGGTTGGTGTTTTCGCTTTTCAGTTCCTTATAGCTGTGACCGTTGACGACCGCGAGGTTGTTGTCGTAGTTTTCCTGCGACACGAAACCGCCGGGGTTCTGGCAGAAAATGCGGACTTTGTTTTTGAAAGGTGCGGGGTATCCTATGAGTTTCGACTCATAGAGCACGCTGTTGACCTCTTCCATAATCTCGTTGCGCACTTCCACCCTGACTCCGATGTCCACGACGCCGGGGGCGTGGGCGATGTTGTGCTCCGCGCACATCTTTTCCAGCCAGTCCGCTCCGCGGCGGCCGGTGGCGATGATTGTCTTGTCCGCGCGCAATTCCCGCACTCCGTCCTTAGCGTCCTCGATAATCACGCCCTTGCAGACGTTGTCTTCCAGGATTATGTTGTTGCACTGCGCGCCGAATATCATTTCCACGCCGTTGTCGCGCAGATAATTTTCTATGGCGAGATATATGCCCTGCGCCTTTTCGGTGCCCATATGACGGATGGGGCAATCCACGAGTTTGAGCCCCGCTTTAATCGCTTTTTTGCGGATTTCCTTGACCTTGTCCTCGTTGCCGAGCCCTTCTATGTGCTCGTCCGCGCCGAATTCGAGATAAATCTTGTCGGTATAGTTGATGAGTTCCTGCGCGAAATCGTGCCCTATGAGTTCGGGAAGCTCGCCGCCCACTTCGTAAGAAAGCGACAGTTTGCCGTCCGAAAACGCGCCCGCACCCGAAAATCCCGTCGTAATGTGGCAGTAAGGCTTGCAGTTGCGGCAAGGTCCGCCGTAAGCCTTGGGACACTTCCTCTTTTCGACGGGCTGTCCTTTTTCGACGATGACCATTTTCTTGTCGCTTCCGCGGCGCAGAAGTTCAATCGCCGTAAAAATGCCCGCAGGACCCGCTCCGACTATGCAGATGTCATACTTTTTCATAAGCTGCCTCCCGCCGCAGCGCCTTCCCGCGCGCAGCCTTGTGCATTATAAAGCCAAAAACCCCGTCTGTCAACGGGCAAATCTTCCGAACGTAATAAAATTTATGTGTTTACTACAAGTATTATTGCCGCCGCGCCGCCTCGGCGGACTTCTGCGTTCGGCGCGAAACTTCCGACTTCAATCCGCCCTAAACGTACAGTTCTTCGGCGACTATCGCGGATTTTATTTTTTGCAGAGCGTGCTTTTCTATCCTCGACACATAAGAGCGCGATATGCCGAACTTCGCCGCCACTTCCCTCTGCGTCAGAGCGGGCGCACCCCCAAGCCCGTATCGGAGCCTGATGACGGCATATTCCCTCTCGTTCAGGCAATGGGCGGTGATTTCGAGCAGCCTTTCCATAAGCATATTGCTCTCCACGTCCTCGATTACCGACCCGCTGTCCGCGAGCATATCCATAATCGTCAGCTCGTTGCCGTCGCGGTCCACGCCCACCGGTTCGTTCAAAGACACGTTGGAACGGTGTTTTTTGGAGACGCGCATAGTCATCAGTATCTCGTTTTCGATACATCTCGACGCATACGTAGCAAGCTGGGTGCCCTTTGTGTGGTTGAAACTTTCCACCGCCTTGATAAGCCCTATCGACCCCACCGAAATCAGCTCGTCGTTGTCGCCGTAATTGGCGTATTTTTTCGCGATATGTGCGACAAGACGGAGATTGTGCCTGATGAGTATTTCCTTCGCCTCCTTGTCGCCCTGCTCCGCGCGCAGTATGTATTCCGCCTCCTTTTCCTTTGAAAGCGGCTTGGGGAACGAACTTTTGTCGGATACGTACGAGGAAAAGAGAACGAGATTTTTGAGAAGCAGGAAAAGACTTTCAAGCGCCATACACCCTCCGAGGTTCTACATATTATGCGCCGAACGGAAAATTTTTGACAATTCCGCCCTACTCGCCGCCGCAAAACCCCGCCACGGCAAACGCCTGCCCCGAAAACACGTTCCCCTCCCTGTCCTCACGCGCGGGAAAAGCGGAAAACAAAAAAGACGGAAAATCCGTCTTTTCAGTGCCTCATCGGGTTTCGGGACGCCGCCTGCCGGCACCGCACGAAGCCTTTCCGTGTTATTTTTTCTTGTCCGAAAGCTGGTCTTTGAGTTTGACAAGCTCCTCAATCTCGTTGAGCAGCGTGTTGATGTCCTTGAACTGACGGTGCACCGAAGCATAGCGGACGTACGCCACGTCGTCCACGTCGCGGAGCTGCTCCATCACCAGCTCGCCGATATACTTGGAAGAAACTTCCTGTTCCAGCGAATTGAGCACCTTGCGCTGTATTTCAGTCACCATTTTGTCAATGGCGGTCATCGAAATCGGACGCTTTTCGCACGCTTTCATAATGCCGATTTTGACCTTGCCGGGGTCGAAAGTCTGCCTGCTGCCGTCCTTTTTGATGACCAGCACGGGAGTGCTTTCGATGGTTTCGTAGGTGGTGAAGCGTTTTCCGCAGCTTTCGCACTCGCGGCGGCGGCGGATGGAAGTGCCCTCTTCGTTCTGCCTGCTGTCGACGACCTTACTGTCCATACATCCGCAGTAAATACATTTCATAATCCGTTGTCCTCGCCGAAATATTGTATATATTATACAATAAAATCGGCGCGATGTAAAGAATTTGACAAAAAAACCGACTTTCCGCATAAACCTTTCCCTGCGGGCATAATCTTGCGGTATGAACGTCAAGCAATACACTTTTGCCGAACTCGCCGACAAACAGGTGGTCAACGTCGCCGACGGGCGGCAGCTTGGGCACACCTGCGATATGGTGTTTACGGCTTACGGCAGGATACTCGGTCTGGTAGTCCCCGGGAAAAAGAGCTTTTTCAAGAGCTTCACGTCCTCGGACAATCTGTTTATCCCGTGGAACAACATCGTAAAAATCGGCGGCGACGTCATTCTGGTGGAAATGGTGGGCGGCGTATCGATATGCAAGGAGGGCGAAGGCGATGACGAAGAATACTACCCCAAATGACGCCCGCGCGGCAGACTCCGCACACCGCATTGCGGACGGTCGCTCCGCTCCCTCTGCCGCACGCGCAAAATACGTGATTTCCGCGCCGGAAAACAAAGAGCGGGAGGGAAAATTCCGCCTCGCCGCCCTTGTCACGGGTGCTCGCGCCCTTTGGGCGCGGATTTATTACCGCACCCTGTTCTAGTCCAGAAGCCGACGCAGTCTTGCGACGGCGGACTTTTCCAGACGGCTGACCTGCGCCTGGCTCACGCCTACCTTTTCGCTTATCTCGTTCTGCGTTTTTCCTTCGAAGTAACGCATTTTCAGCACGCACAGCTCCCTTTCGGGCACCTGTCCGAGCGCCTCTGCGAGCGCAATCCGCTCCGACCAGCTGTCCGCGTTCTCTTTTTCGTCGGCAATCTGGTCCAGCAGCTGCATACCGTCGTCGCCGTCCGAAAACGCAGGCTCGTAAAAGGAAACGGGTTCGCTGACCGCGTCCAGCGCACACGCCACCTGCCGCATACTCACCCCTATCTCTTCCGCGATTTCGGTGAGTCCGGGGTCTTTGAGATTGCTCTCCACAAGCTTTTCGCGCGCTTTCAGGGCTTTGTACGCCGTATCCCGCAGCGAACGCGGCACTTTCACTCCCGTTCTGTCGCGCAGACTGCGCCTTATTTCACCGATAATCATAGGCACGGCATAAGTGGAAAAACGCATACCGAGACTGCGGTCGAAATTGTTGAGCGCTTTCATCATCCCCACCATACCCGCCTGAAAGAGGTCGTCGGCGCTTTCGGGCGAAGCGGAAAACCTGCCCACGACGGACAGCACCAGCCGCATATTTGCGCGGAGAAACAGCTCCTTTGCCTCTGCATTGCCTTCTTCTATCTGCGCAAGCAGCTCTTCGCTGCGCGCCGCGGTGAGCCGCGGCAAACTGCCCGTATCCACGCCGCAAATGGTAACTTTATTCACGAAAAAAGTCCTCCTGCACGGTTTATGTAGGAGAACTTTTCTAAAAATTGCCGAAAAGTATAATACTTTTTGCCCTATTTCAGAATAGTTTCGTTAAAATTCCGACTTTTATGCGCAATCATCCGAGTTTGGCTATCTCTTTTTTGAGCGAGGACACTATCTTCTTTTCCAGCCTGGATATGTACGACTGCGAAATGCCCATCATCTCCGCAATCTCTTTCTGCGTCTTCTCTTCCTTGCCGTCCAGTCCGAAACGCATTTCCACTATCTTTCTTTCGCGCTCCGGCAGCCGCGAAAAACTTTCCCGCAGCATCTCCTTTTCGGCGGACAGCTCCACGTCCTTGTAAATGGAATCCGGCTCCGTCCCAAGCACGTCGGAAAGCAGAAGCACATTCCCCTCCCAATCCACGTTCAGCGGCTCGTCAAGGCTCACTTCCGACCTCAGCCTCGACGTCTTGCGCAGGTGCATAAGGATTTCGTTTTCTATGCAGCGCGACGCAAAAGTGGCAAGTTTGATGTTTTTGTCGGGTTTGAAACTGCCCACCGCCTTTATAAGACCTATCGTGCCTATCGAAATGAGGTCTTCCAGGTCCACGCCCGTGTTGTCGAAGCGTTTTGCTATGTAAACCACAAGGCGGAGGTTGCGCTCGATGAGTTTCAGCCGCGCTTCCTCGCTGCCGTTCATATATTCTTCCAGCGTTTTAGCTTCCTCTTCCGGCGTCATAGGCGACGGCAGCGTGTCGCCCGACGATATGTAATCCACCGCGCAGGGGCTGCCGAAGCCCAGAAAACGCAGTATTTTGCTCAAAATCTCTCTTATTTTCATAATTTACCCCTTTTGCTCACGTCAGAACATCGTGTTTTGCAGGATTATCTCGTAGCCTTCGAAATTTTTGTCCGAAAGCGCGGCGTATGCGCGGCATTCTCTGCCGTTCACTTTCACCGTATCGACCCCGACCAGCGGCAGACTGGCACGTCCGCTCACGGTGACAAGCTCCACAAAGCCCTCTATGTTTGCCGCCCGTTCCTCGCCGTGCCAGCCGTCCACCAGCCCCGCGAAGTGTTCGGAAACGATGATTACGGGCAATCCGCTCACGCAATCCGTCAGCGTGTTTCCGCTGTCGCAAAGCGCTTCCGCGGTGAGCTCGCGCCCGTGCACGGTGACACGCGCGGCGCATATATGCCTTGCACGTTTGGCGCGCACGGCAATGACGCACCGAAGGGCGACAAGCAGCGCCAATGCGCCGAATGCGGTCAGACCGAGCACGAGATAACCGTTCAGGTCCGCTCCGACGAGATAACTCACTCCTGACACCGTGCCGCCGAGAGCAAAAGTCAGCGCGGCAAACAGCGCAAGCGAGGTTATGTAGTCTTTGAAGCCGGAATAGCGGTCGAAAATAAGCGTCATAACGGGTGCCAGCAGCGCGCGCACGGCTATGCGTCCGCCGTCGGGCATCACCGCATAACCCACGGCAACCGCCGCTCCGACAGCCGCGGCAAGCGCAAAGCGCAGTTTCCGCACCTTTCTCCGCCTCAAAAACAGCACCGCGTAAACAAGCAAGGCGTCCACCGCCAGGTTGTTGAGCAGCACCACCTCCACATACACGCTCACGAGCGGATTATAATCCTCCCGTTCGCGCGAAATCTTTCCGTCGGCGACTCAGGCAATGGCGGAAGGACACGGGCTTTACCACGCGTTTTAATATCTGTCAGGCGAAAAATTCTGGCAGCGCACGCAGGGGCGGCAGATACGGCGGGTCCTTTTTGTGATAGGCGCGGTTCAGCAGACCGTACAGCCACACCACGGCTCCGAAAAGCGAAAAGAAGATGATGTAATAGACAACGTAATAAGCCGCGGTCATTTCCAATCCGAGCACGTCCGCAACGAGCGTGCCCTGCATTATCTGCACTATGCTTGAAGTGCGCAGGTCTGCGCCGTAGCCGTATATGAGCAGTATGACGTATCCGAAGAAAAACGCCAGCCAGCCGAACATCCACACATAGTCGGTCCTGACAAACCTGTGGCGCGAGGACATAAAAAGTCCGCCCGCAAACATCAGATTGTGGTTTGCCATCGCCATAGCCACGAGAAAATATCTGTTCGACGTGTGGAGAATCCCTATGTGCGACTCGGGATAAAGCGTCATAGTGACCGCGTACACGACTCCGCTCAGCATTGCGCTGAACGACGCGGCGGTTTTCAGCGGACGGAACGGGATGAATGCGGCAAATCCGAACAGAAAATAGGACATTGCGGAAAGGTCGAGAGGCAAAGTCTCAAAAGGTCCGTATTCCCACATCTTGTAAAACAGCAGATAAGCGCCGATGACCCACACGACAAGCCTGTCGAAACAGCGGTTTTTCCCCGCCACGAAGACACCGAGCAGAATATGCACGACAATGAGTGCCGCCTGGATAAGCCCCAGATAGTAGTGTTCTCCCGTGAAAATCATCGGTACGTTTCCGTCCGCGCAAAAGGCGCGGCACTTCCCCTTTCGTTTGCTTGCCCAGGCCTCATTTTACACTTTCGGCAAGCCGATTGCAATTCTTTACAAAATATATCGCAACATAAAAAAACTCCTTCCGCTCGGGAAGGAGTTTTCGGTTTTCGTTCACTTCAATGTCATTTTCTCACTTTGCTTGCGATTTCCGCCTGCGCGAGTGTGAGGAAGTCCTCGATTTTCATTACGCCGAGGTCGCCGTCCGCGCGGTGACGCACGGAAACCACGCCGTCTTCCGCCTCTTTGTCGCCGATGACGAGGACATAAGGCACTTTTTCGAGCTGCGCTTCCCTGATTTTCTTGCCGAGCTTCTCGCTGCGCACATCCGCTTCCGCACGCAGCCCCGCCTGAGTGAGCTGTGCGGCAACACCCTTAGCGGCGCCTGCCGTACGGTCGGTGAGGGAAAGCACCCTGACCTGTTCGGGCGCAAGCCAGAGCGGGAACGCTCCGTTGTATTTTTCGATGAGCATAGCGAGCGTGCGCTCGTAGCAGCCGATGGAACTGCGGTGTATGATGAGCGGACGCGCCTTTTCGCCGTTCTCGTCGATGTACATCATATCGAACCTTTCCGCAAGCGCAAAGTCGAGCTGAACCGTGAAAAGAGTGTCCTCTTTTCCGTGGACGTTGGTGCCCTGGATGTCGAGTTTCGGACCGTAGAACGCCGCCTCGCCCCATTCTTCCGTGTAATCTATGCCGAGGTCGTCGAGAATGGTCTTCATTGCGCCTTCGCTGCGCTCCCAGTCCTCCGCGCTGCCGACGTATTTGTCCGCATTCTTGGGGTCCCAGCGGGAGAAACGGTAAGACACGTCGCCTTCGAGGTCGAAGGTCTTCAACATAAACTTGATGAGGTCGACCGCTCCCGCAAACTCGTCTTCGAGCTGGTCGGGAGTGCAGACGATGTGCCCGTCGGCAAGGGTGAACTGGCGTATGCGCGTGAGCCCGTGCATTTCGCCGCTTGCCTCTTTTCTGAACTCGATTGCGGTTTCCGCATATCTTATGGGCAGGTCACGGTAAGATTTCAGCCCGTTTTTGTAAATGGTGAACTGGAACGGACAGGTCATCGGGCGCAGGCACAGGATTTCGTCGTCCACGTCCTCTTCGCCGATATAGAACATCTTGTCCTTGTAGTGGTCCCAGTGACCGGAGGTGATGAACAGATTGTTTTTGGACATTATGGGCGTCTTTGTGAGCAGATAGCCGCGCCTCTGTTCCTCATCCTCGACAAAACGCTGCATCGTCTGGATAATGCGCGCGCCCTTGGGCATAATGAGCGGCAGCCCCTGACCGATGTTTTCGTCGGTCATAAAGATGCCGAGTTCCCTGCCCAGTTTGTTGTGGTCGCGCTTCTTCGCCTCTTCAAGTTTCGCAAGGTACTCTTCGAGGTCGGACTTTTTGTCGAAAGCGGTCCCGTAAATGCGGGTGAGCATCTTGTTCTTCTCGTTGCCGCGCCAATACGCCCCCGTCAAAGACGTGAGTTTGAAGCACTTGACCTTGCCCGTAGACGCCAGATGAGGCCCCGCGCACAGGTCGGTAAAGTCGCCCTGGGTGTAAAAACTTATCTCTTCCCCTTCGGGGATGTCGGCAAGCAGCTCCATCTTGTAGCTCTGCTTGGATTTCTTGATGAATTTTTCCGCGTCTTTGCGGCTCATCGTGCTGCGGACGATGGGCATATCCGCCTTGATGATGCTCTTCATCTCGGCTTCAATCTTTTCGAAATCCGCCTGCGTGATGGGAGTCTTGAACTCGAAATCGTAATAAAAACCGTCCTTGACGGCGGGACCTATCGCCAGCTGCGCGGTGGGATAGATGTTTCTGACCGCCTGCGCGAGAATGTGCGAACAGGTGTGTCTGTACGCGAGTCTGCCCGCTTCGTCCTTGAAAGTGAAAACTTCGAAGGTGCAGTCGCGGTCGACGATTTCGTTCATAGACACGAACTTCCCGTTGGCTTTGGCGACCAGCGCGGCGCGGGCAAGCCCTTCGCTTATGCGCTTTGTGATGTCGAGCGCGGACATCGCCCCCTCGACTTCGAGCTGTTTGCCGTCTTTGAGTGTGATAATCATAAAAACTCCTTCGCAATCGGCCCTACGAACGGCCGTGCCTTGTTTAATATAGCAAGAACAATTATAAATCCAAACAAAATATAGTCAACCGAAACGCATCAAAAAAGCGCCCGAAAAAACAATCGGCAGGCATACCCGCCCACCGTCGGGCTTTGCGGCTCTCACAATACGGACCGCGCCTCCGCATAAACAAACCGACTTAATGTAAATACATCCGATGCGCCCGGATTTATCTGCGTATGTATGCGCACCGGATAAAACCGACGTATAAAATGATAATTCTCATTTATTGCGCCGAGACAACAATTCCCACCGAAACGACTGCGTCCTTTCGGCGGGAATCCCGAATGAAACCCCATAAAACGGACAGCATCCGTTTTATGGGGACCCCCGATTT
>ERZ827181.236-NODE-236-length-80486-cov-22.091271_pt1 | contig 80486 bp, 64 predicted proteins | sample MGYA00519778_ERZ827181 | MGnify/ENA primary metagenome ERZ827181 (study PRJEB31778, sample SAMEA3449273) | human gut metagenome | biome: human gut; feature: human-associated habitat; material: faeces | place: United Kingdom | collected 2010/2012 ...
GCCTCGGTAGAGTCCGAACTGCGTTCGGTTCTGCGCTCGGCTTGACGAAAACGTTGAATTTCATTCTTCGTTTTCTCGCCTCGGTAGAGTCCGAACTGCGTTCGGTTCTGCGCTCGGCTTGACGAAAACGTTCTGTTTGGCCTGCAAATTACAAAATCGATTCCAAAACGGCTGTAAATCTTCCGGAATAAATGCGGGATTCCGGAAAATTCGTATATTTGACGATGCGAACTTATCCCGAACACCTTACTATCTATTCAATTTTATGAAAAAACTCTTTCTCCTCGCGGTGCTGTCGGCCGTCGTGTGCGGCGCAGCGGCACATCCCAATCACATCTTCGGCGTGCGTGTCGGCATGAACATCGCCAACATGACCTTCAAAGCGGGCGGCGTGAGCGCTACGCCCAACTCCGTAGTCCGCCCGCTGGTGGCTTTCTCCTATGAAAAGAGCTTGATGCACACCCTGCCGCTCTATTTCGAAACGGGGCTGGGTATCGCCGGCTACGGCACCTCGGTCAGCGACGGTGCGGTGAAGCTCAACGCCTACTATTTCGAGGCGCCGGCACTGGTCAACTGGCGTTTCGGTTTGACGGAAGACGTCTCGTTGATTCCTTATCTGGGTCTGAGTATGCGCGTCGGCTTCGCCGGCAAGGTGAAGTCCGTATCGGCAAAGGCCGATACGTTCGGCGACGGGGGATTCGACCGTTTCGATATGGGCGTCCGCGCCGGCATCGGGGTGGAGTACCGTCGTTATTCGTTCCGTTTCGGTTACGATGCGGGATTCCTCAATCTCTCCGATGTGTCGGACGTCACGGTTCGCAACAAGACGTTCCAGCTGCAATTGGGCTACCGCTTCTGATCGTAGCCCGATCGCAATTCATCGCTTCCCCTGCCGTTGCGGCGGGGGAAGGTCGTTTTAGGAAGGCTCGCTTTCCGGGCGGTCGGATTTCCGCGCTCCGTTTCGCTGCGTCCGGAACGAGGGTTTCGGCCCGGGTCGTCGGATTCCGGTACAGCCATTCGGAGAAGGAATCCTGCGGGGCTTCCTGCGTGAGGATCGATTGCCGGCGCATTTGCAGCGATCACCGGTGGGCAGGCTTTCGTGCGACGTATGTTCCCGATTCCGGTTTCGGCGGCCCGCAGGCCCGCGCGGAGGCATTGCGGAAGGGCGGGAAAAGTCCGAAACCTGTTTGCGGCACGCACTTTGCGCATGGGGCGAGTGTAAAACACCCCCGAAAGCTATGTTTGCGGATATTCATTTCATCGATTTTTTGCGCGCCAATCCGGCGCTGGCCGTTTTCGTCACCCTTGCGCTGGGTTTTCTGGTCGGCAAACTGCGCTGGCGCAGTTTCTCGCTCGGCACGGTGACGAGCGTGCTGCTGGTGGGCGTCGTGGTCGGGCAGTTGAAAATCGAGATTCCCGAACCGGCCAAGACCCTCTTTTTTCTCCTCTTTCTCTTTTCGGTCGGCTACGCCGTGGGCCCGCAGTTCTTCTGCGGGCTCAAACGCGACGGGCTGCCGCAGGTGGGGTTCGCGGTGGTCGTCTGCCTGTTGTGCCTCGGGTCGACGTGGCTCTGCGCCACGCTGATGGGCTACGACGTAGCGCAGGCGGCCGGACTGTTGGCCGGTTCGCAGACCATGTCCGCCGTGCTGGGCGTGGCGACCGACACCATCCGCCAGCTGCCCGACGGACAGGCGATCGATCTGGACGCCATGCCCGTCTGTTATGCCGTGACCTATATTTTCGGTACGGCGGGGTCGGCGTGGATCTTGGGAACGCTCGGCCCGCGTCTGCTGGGCGGGGTGGAGAAGGTACACAAGGCGGCGCTCGATCTCGAATCGAAGCTGGGCGACGACGTCAGTTTCACGGCGGGCTTCGATCCTGCGGCGCGTGCCATCGTCTTCCGCGCCTACAAGGCCGAAAACGACTGGTTCGGGCAGCGGCACACCGTCGCCGAATTCGAACGCTACATGCAGTCGCAGAAGAAACTGATTTTCGTCGAGCGGCTGCGTCAACGGGGGCGCATCGTCGACGACGTGACGCCCCGCACGACGATCTATCCCGGCGATACGCTCGTGGTGAGCGGCCGCCGTCAGTATGTGATCGAGGAGGAGGATTGGATCGGTACGGAGGTCGAAGACGCGGAGTTGACGAACTTCTCGGTGCAGAGCCTGCCCGTGGTGGTGAGCAAGCGCGGAGCGGCGGGGCAGTATGTGCGCAATATTTTGAAAAGGAAAGAAATGCACGGTGTGAATATCCGTTCTATCCTGCGTGCCGGCGTGAAGATTCCGGTGCTGGCCGGCGGCAAGCTCGATGCCGGCGACCGGCTCGAACTGGTCGGCCTGCCGCAGGACGTGCGCCGCGCCGCGCCGACGCTCGGGTTCAGCGATCCGGTCTCGGAAAAGACGGGGATGCCGCTGGTGGGGCTGGGCATCTTTTTGGGCGGACTGCTCTTCGGCTGGTTGCTGATGACCCGTATCGGGGCCGTGCCGCTGAGCCTTACGGTGAGCGGCGGCGTGCTGATCGCCGGCCTTTTCTGCGGTTGGCTCCATGCCCGTTATCCCCACGTGGGCAATATCCCGCAGCCGACGTTGTGGTTCATGAACAACGTCGGCCTGAACACCTTCATCGCCATCGTCGGCATTTCGACCGGCCCGACCTTCATTCAGGGATTTCAGGAGGTAGGGTGGAGTCTCTTTCTGATCGGCGCGGCCGCGACCTCGATTCCGCTTGTCGCGGGCATCTTCATCGGACGTTACCTCTTCCGGTTCAACGATGCGCTGACGCTGGGGTGCGTCGCGGGGGCGCGGACCACCACGGCGGCGCTGGGCGCCGTCGAGGAGACGATCCAGAGCAACGTCCCCTCGATGGGTTACACGATCACCTATGCTATCGGCAATACGCTGCTCATCATCTGGGGCGTGGTGATCGTGCTGCTGATCGCGTAGCGGGCGGCGGACTTTACCGGAGCGTCCGCTTCTGCCGCGGGGCGGGATGTCCGCCATTAGGCTCCGTTTGCAAAAGCAGGGTAAAATCCGTAGTTTTGTCGCTGTCAACCCCAGCGAGCATGAAACGAATCACGATCAAAGAGTTGGCCGAAAGGCTCGGACTGTCGCCGTCGACCGTGTCGCGGGCGCTGGCCGGCGACCGGAACATCCGCCGCGAGACGCGGGAACGGGTTTCCCGACTGGCAGGAGAACTGGGTTACCGTCCCAATCCGGTGGCTGTGAACCTCCGGTCGGGGCGGAGCAATACGGTCGGGGTGATCGTGCCCGAGATGGTCACGCCTTTCGCCGCGACGGTCATCGGCGGTATCCAGCGGGTGTTGTATGGGCGCGGCTTGAAGGTCATCATCGCCCAGTCGGACGAGAATCCGCAGACCGAATGCGGGAATCTGGAATTGATGGAGCGCTTCATGGTCGACGGCGTCATCGCCTGTCCGTGCGACGCGACCCGTAACGGCGAGATCTACCGGCGTATCCGGCAGCGCGGCGTGCCGCTGGTCTTCTACGACCGTGCGCCGCTGCGCGTCGATGCCTCGCGGGTGATCGTCGACGATTTTGCGACGAGCTATTTCCTTATGGAACACCTCGTCCGCAGGGGATGCCGCCGGATCGTCCACCTCGGCGGTCCGGCGCATATCCCGAATGCGAGGGAGCGTCTGCGCGGGTTCAGGTATGCTTTGGGGAAGTTCGGGTTCGTGTCGGACGGCCGGTCGGTGATTCCGGCAGGCGTGACCTTCGACGACGGCCGTGCGGCGGCCGACGAGTTGCTGCGCCGGATGCCCGATGCCGACGGCCTCTTCGCGTGGACGGATACGGTGGCGATCGGCGCGATGAACCGGTTGCGGGAACTGGGCATCCGCGTTCCGGCGCAGATGGCGGTGGCGGGGTATTCGGGAACCGTACTCTCGACGATCGTCAATCCGCAGCTCACGACCGTCGAGCAGCCGCTCGACGAGATGGGCAGCCGCGCTGCCGAACTGATTCTGGAAAAGATCGCCGATCCGTCGGCGCCCGACCGCACCGTCACGCTGACCGCCTGTATCCGCGAACGGGCGTCGACGGCGCGTTGAAAGAAGGATTACCGCGAACGGGGGCGCGTATCGGTCGATACGCGCCCCCGTTCGTATCCGGTGCGGCGGATCAATAGCCCAGGATACGCATCATGGCGCGGTAACTTTGCTCCTTGGCGAACAGACGCGTGTAGTATTCGTTGTCGCCCTTGTCGCGGTCGATGATGATGTGTTTGGGCGCGGGGATCAGGCAGTGCTGGATGCCGCCGAAGCCGCCGATCGACTCCTGGTAGGCGCCCGTATGGAAAAAACCGATGTACTGCGTGTTGCCCGCTTCGAGTTTGGGCAGGAAGATGGCGTTGGTGTGCGACTCGGCGTTGTAGAAATCCTCGCTGTCGCACGTCAGCCCGCCGAGGAAGACGCGCTGGTACTCCTTGTCCCAGTTGTTGACGGCAAGCATGATGTAACGCTGGTTGATGCCCCACGTGTCGGGCAGGGTGGTGATGAACGACGAGTCGATCATGTACCAGTTCTCGCGGTCGTTCTGCTGCTTCTGGTTGACGATCGAATAGAGCGCCGCGCCGCTTTCGCCCACGGTGAACGATCCGAACTCGGTGAAGATATTGGGTTCCTCGATGCCGTTCATCTCGCAGATGTGTTTGATCTGCGCCACGATCTCCTCGGTCATGTACTCGTAGTCGTATTCGAAGTTGAGCGAGTTCTTGATCGGGAAGCCGCCGCCGATGTTCAGGCTGTCCAGTTCGGGGCAGATGGCCTTCAACTCGCAGTAGACGTTGAGGCACTTGCCCAACTCGTTCCAGTAGTAGGCCGTGTCCTTGATGCCTGTGTTGATGAAGAAGTGGAGCATCTTCAACTGGAACTTCTTGTTGGTCTTGATCTTGCGCTTGTAGAAGTCGACGATGTCGTTGTAGCGGATGCCCAGACGCGAGGTGTAGAAATCGAATTTCGGCTCCTCCTCGCAGGCGATGCGGATGCCCACCTTGCACTTTTTCTCGATCGCGGCGTCCAGCAGTTCGACCTCCTCCTTGTTGTCGATCACGGGGATGGTGTTTTCGAACCCGTCGTCGACCAGCTGCGCGATATTCTCCACGTACTGAGGACGTTTGAAACCGTTGCAGATGATGTAACGGTCCTTGTCGATGATCCCGCCGTCGTAGAGGGCGTTGATGATGTGGATGTCGTAGGCGGACGAGGTTTCGAGGTGGATGTCGTTTTTGAGCGCCTCTTCGAGCACGAAGGAGAAGTGGCTCGATTTGGTGCAGTAGCAGTAGTTGTAGGCGCCCTTGTAGTCGACCTTCGCCATGGCCACGTTGAACATGCGCTTGGCACGTGCGATCTGCGAGGAGATCTTCGGCAGGTAGGTGACCTTCAACGGCGTGCCGTACTGCTTGATGATCTCCATGAGCGGAATGTCGTACAGATTCAGCTCGTTGTCCTCGACCGAAAATTCGTCCTGAGGGAAATCGAACGTCTGTTCGATCAGGTCTTTGTACTTGTTTTTCATGCTTTGTCCGGTTCGTTTCCGAGAATCTGTCCGAGCTACATCGGTCGAAATCCGGCGAAGTAGCTCGATTACTTTTTCTCGAAATTCGCGGTGCAAAGTAGCTAATTATTTTTGATATGCGCAACGATTCGGTGCAATATCTCGATTTTTGCAGGCGTTTTCTGCATATCACGGAAAAATGTTGTAATTTTGAGGGGTAAAATCGACGGGATGTTATGACAACGGACGTGAAAGTTTTGATCGCAGAATTCCTTCGCACGCACAAGCGGCTCGTCGTGCCGCAGTTGGGGGCCTTCATCGTGAAGGCGCCCGGCGGGGAGATCCTCTTTTCGGAGCTGTTCAAGCGCGACGACGGGGTGCTGCGAGGGCTTTTGACGGCCGCTGGCGCCAGCGAGATCGAAGCGGCGGGCGCCATCGACCGGCTGATTTTCGATCTGCGCCACGCCGTGCAGCACGGCGGCGTGTATCTCGTCGCGGGGCTGGGAACTTTCTCCGCCGGCGCCAACGGGACGCTGGCGTTCGCCTACGATCCGCAGGCCGGTGCCGCGGCGGGGCCTGCATCGGCGGCGCCGGCGGGTTCCGCCGTGGAGACGGGAGCATCCGGCGAACCCGCTGCGGACAGGACCGTTGCATCCGGCGCGGGCGGATCGGTCGGGTCGAATGCCGTCGGCCGCGGACGGACGCCGCGCTATGAACCCGATCCCTGCGTGAAGGGTCTGACCTACGGCCGGCCGGTCAAGACGACCGATGCCTATACCTTCGTCGGCAGCAAGCCGGCGCGCCGGATCGATGCGTTCCTCATCGTGGCGATCGTGGCGGCGCTGCTGGCCGTGGGCGTGATCGTCTACGGATATGTCAACGACCGCCGCGCCAAGCAGATGCAGGCGGAGTTGATGGAGGAGGTTTCGCAGAGCGCCGCCGCCGACGAAGCCGCTGCGGAGTCCGTCGCCGAGTGACCCTTTCACAGCGGCAGGGAAGGGGACCAAACGAAAAAGAAAGAAACCCTATGGATTTAGTCTCATTGAAACAGCGCTTCGGCGTCATCGGCAATTCGGAGCTTCTGAATCGGGCGCTCGAAGTGGCCGTGCGCGTCGCACCGACCGATCTGTCGGTGCTGGTGACGGGCGAGAGCGGCGTGGGCAAGGAGTTTTTCCCGCAGATCATCCACGCCTATTCGGCCCGCAAGCACAATAAATATATTGCCGTCAACTGCGGTGCCATCCCCGAAGGCACGATCGATTCGGAGCTGTTCGGCCACGAGAAGGGGTCGTTCACGGGTGCCGTCGAAGCTCGCAAGGGCTATTTCGAGGAGGCCGACGGCGGGACGATTTTTCTGGACGAGGTGGCCGAGTTGCCGCTCTCGACGCAGGTGCGCCTGCTGCGCGTGTTGCAGACGGGCGAATTCATGCGCGTCGGTTCGGCCCGGGTGCAGCGCACCGACGTGCGGGTCGTGGCGGCGACGAACATGAATTTGCAGGAGGCCATCGAGAAGGGGCGGTTCCGCGAAGACCTCTACTACCGGCTCAATACGGTGCCCATCGCGGTGCCGGCGTTGCGCGACCGGCGCGAGGACATCTTCCTGCTGTTCCGCAAGTTCGCCTCCGACGTGGCCGTACAGTACCGTATGCCGCCCATCACGCTCGACGACGAGGCGCGCCGGATGTTGGAGGGCTACTACTGGCGCGGCAACATCCGGCAGTTGAAGAACGTGGCCGAGCAGATCTCGGCCATCGAGGAGAACCGCGTGGTGACGGCGGCGATTCTGTCGCGCTACCTTCCGCAGCAGCAGGGGGCTTCGACGCCCGTGGTGACGGCGGCGGGCGTGGCGGGCGATTCGGCGAGCGAGCGCGAACTGCTCTACAAGATCCTGTTCGACATGCGGGGGGACATCAACGACCTCAAACGCATGGTCTCGGAGCTGTTGCGCGGCGGTGCGGCGGCGTCCGAGGCGAAGCAGGAGGTGGCGGGTTACCTGCCCACGACGGCCGGGAGCACGTCGCACGGCCGCAATCGGGAGTATGCCGTCAACGCCGAGGTGGTCGAGGAGCCGCACGAGGCGCTGACGAAGGCCGACGTCCAGCGCGAACAGATCATCCGCGCGCTGCGCCGCAACAACGGCCGTCGCCGCGAAGCCGCCGCCGAACTGTTCATGTCCGAGCGCACGCTCTACCGCAAGATCAAGGAGCTGGGCATCGAGGACGATTGACGATCCCTCCTGCCGGCGCCTCACGGGAGGCCGAGGGGCGGCAGCGGCGGGTACGGGATCGAAAAAGACGAATATGCGGACCGGATGCCTGCGGGGTGTCCGATTCCGGTCCGAACGGCGGTCCGGCGGCCGTCGCGGTGTATCGGAGAACCGATGATGAGATAAGATGATGCTGAAAAACAAGATAATCTGTTGTGCGCTGCTTTTGGCGGCGCTTGTGACGGCGGGCTGCGGCGTGACGATCAAGTACTCGCTGTCGGGTGCGTCGATTCCGCCCGATGCCAAGACCTTCTCGGTGGCCTATTTCCCCAACAACGCGCCGATGGTGGAGCCGATTCTCAGTACGACGCTCACCGATGCGCTGATCGACAAGTTTACGCGCCAGACCCGTCTGGCGCAGGTCGACGAGGGAGGCGACTTCGCGTTCGAGGGCGAAATCACGGGTTACTCCTCGACGACGGCGTCGGTGGCCAGCGACGACTACGCGCTGTTGAACCGCCTGTCGATCACCGTCAAGGTGCGTTTTACGAACGTGCTCGACGAGGCGATGTCCTTCAACAAATCCTTCACGGCCTATGCCGACTACGACTCCACGAAGCTGCTCACGGAGGTGGCCGGCGAGCTGGTGCCCGAAATCGTGGATCAGCTGGTGAACGATATTTTCCAGGCTGCGGCCTCCAACTGGTAACGGCGATGGCGACATTCAGGGAGTATATCGCTTCGCTGGGAGCGGCCGGCGCGGTGCCGGAGGCGGAGCTGGACGAACTGCTCGGACGCTACGAATGGTTTGCCCTCGCACGGCTCGTACGCCTGCGGCAGCGGGGCGGCGATCCGTCGGAGGACGGCCGGCTCGGCTTCGCGGTGCAGGACAGGGCGGCGGGGACGGCGCCCGAAGTGGACAGGGAGCGGCTGACGGCGCTCTGCGCGGACGATCTGATCGACGATTTCCTGCGGGCGGGCGACTACCGCATCGTGGCTGAGGAGGGCGAAGCCGACGACGAAGTGAAGACCGTCGCCGATTTCGACGACGAGGATGACCTTGTCACCGAAGAGTTGGCCGAGATCTACCGGCAGCAGGGGTTAAATGACGAGGCATGCGCGATTTATCGCAAATTAAGTTTGCGAAATCCGGAAAAAAGTGTTTACTTTGCCGAACTTATCGACGAAATAGCGTCCGAGGGGAAGAATCGTTAAAATAAAAGAATAGAACAGTATGTACACATTTTGTATCGTTGTGATTTTATTGGCCAGCGTCAGCCTGATTTTCGTGGTATTGGTGCAAAGTCCCAAAGGGGGAATGGCTGCCAATTTCGGTGCGGCGAATCAGGTGATGGGCGTGCGCGACGCGGCGAACGGCTTGGAAAAATTCACGTGGGCGATGGCTCTCGTCATCGTCGTGCTGAGCCTTGTGGCCACGCTGTCGATGGACAAGGGTACGGTTGCTGCCAGCAATAAGGATCTGGAAAAGGATGCCAATGCGTTGATCGAGATGACCCAGGAGGCTCCTGTCATGCCGCAGGCCGTGCCGGCGGAGGCCCCTGCTTCCGAGCAGCCTGCCGCGGATCAGCAGCAGTAACGTGCAAGCGACCCTGCGAATGAAAAGCCGGAACGGAAAGTCCGGCTTTTTTTGTGGCTGCGGCAGGTATCCTGATAAATAGGTATTGCATATCGACGGCAGGGTGCGTATATTTGCCGGTGTGAACCTGCTTTTTCGGCCGTCGTCTCCGTGTCCGAACAGTTCGTCTGCGGCAGCGGGGCGGCAGGGCAGGTAACGGAAAACTGCGTCGGGGACGCCGCCGCACGGATTAATAGTCAATCGAAGTTTATGGCGCATTCGCATCACGATCACTCCCACGAACACGTTCGGCGGCTCTCGTCGCTCAACCGCGCTTTCATCGCGGGCATTCTGCTGAACTCGGTTTTCGTCGCCGCGGAGTTCACGGCGGGCATCCTCTCCAATTCGATGGGGCTGCTCTCCGATGCGGGGCACAACCTGAGCGACGTGGCGAGCCTGCTGCTCGCCCTGCTGGCGTTCCGCCTGGCGCAGGTACGCCCCACGAGCCGCTATACCTACGGCTACCGCCGCAGCACGATTCTCGTTTCGCTGCTCAACGCCGTCATCCTGCTGGTCGCCGTCGGCGCCATCGTCGTCGAGAGCGTTCGCAAGCTGCTCCATCCCGAACCCGTAGGGGGCGAGGTGGTGCTCTGGGTGGCGGGCATCGGCGTGGTCGTCAATTTCGCCACGGCGCTGTTCTTCCTGCGCGACAAGGACCGCGACCTGAACGTCAGGGGCGCTTATCTGCACATGGCCGCCGACGCGCTGGTGTCGGTGGGCGTGATGGTGTCGGGGGCGGTCATGATGGCGACGGGCTGGTATCTGATCGATCCGCTGGTCGGCCTGCTCGTGGCGGCCGTCATCGTCTGGTCGACGTGGGGGCTGCTGCGCGACAGCCTGCGGTTGTCGCTGGACGGCGTTCCCGCGGGGATCGATTACGACGAGGTCTTCCGCACGGTGGCGTCGCAGCCGGGTGTGAGCGGGGTGCACCATCTCCACGTCTGGGCGCTCAGTACGACTGAGAACGCCTTGACGGCGCACGTAGCGGTACACGATTTGCAGCGGATGCCGCAATTGAAGGAGGCGCTCCGCGCACGGCTCCGCGAACTGGGGATCGATCACGCCACGCTCGAATTCGAGAGCGACGTGCAGCCTTGCGGCGAACATGCCGACTGCGATATGGAACAGGGCCGTTGCGGCGGCGCATCGCAGCCTGTCCGCTGAATCTCGTTGTAGCCTATGAACTCATCGATAGCCTTTCCGCTGCTGCTGACGCTGCTGGCCGGTCTCGCGACCGGTATCGGCAGCGCCATCGCGTTTTTCGCGCACCGCACCAACGTACGTTTCCTCTCCTTTTCGCTGGGCCTTTCGGCCGGCGTGATGATCTACGTCTCGTTCGTCGAACTGTTCGCCGAGTCGCAGACGTTGCTCACGGCCCAGTGGGGCGCCACGGCAGGCGTCTCGGCGACGGTCGCCTGCTTTTTCGGCGGCATCCTGCTGATCGGCGTCATCGACCGGCTGGTGCCCTCGTTCGAGAATCCGCACGAGATGCACTCGGTCGAGGAGATGAACCGCCGCCCCCATGACCGTAAGCTGATGCGCATGGGGCTGATGACCGCCCTGGTCATCGGTATCCACAACTTCCCCGAGGGGATCGCCACCTTCATGTCGGCGATCGACAACCCGACGCTCGGTATCGCCATCGCCGCAGCGATCGCCATCCACAACATTCCCGAAGGCATCGCCGTTTCGGTCCCGATCTACTACGCCACGGGCAGTCGCCGCAAGGCCTTCCTGCTTTCGCTGTCGTCGGGTCTGGCCGAACCGGTCGGCGCGCTGCTGGCCTATGCCGTGCTGCTGCCGTTCCTCTCGCCGACGCTGCTGGGGTGTCTGTTCGGATTCGTTGCGGGCATCATGGTCTTCATTTCGCTCGACGAACTGCTGCCCGCTGCCGAGGAGTACGGTGAGCACCACATCTCGATCTACGGCGTGGTGACGGGCATGGCCCTGATGGCCGTCAGTCTGATCGTCTTTTCCTGATCCCTCGCATCCCGGACGGCGGGCGCATTTCCGATGCGCTCCGGCGCCGTGCGGGTAGCAGGCGCCGGAGCGTATCCGTGTTCCGCGGATGTTTTTCGGAAGGCAGGAGGGAGGGGCGGAGCATGGTTCATGCGGGAGGCGTTTTTCCGGAGCCGGCGGTCGGCGCGCGTTGTTCGTGTTAATTTATCGTTAAGAATAGGTTACCGAATTGTTACCGGCGGGTGAAAAAGCTATCTTTGTTCCGCATTTGCCCGAATTCGACAGAATGGAACCTATATATACGTTTATGTTGGCCGCCATGGCGCTTCTCGCCGTGACCGGTCTCTTCATCGGAGTGATGAACGATGCCGCCAACTTCCTCAATTCGGCCATCGGTTCCAAAGCGGCCCCCGTGCGGGTGATCATGGCCGTCGCGTCGGTGGGAATCATCGTCGGCGCCGTCACGTCGACCGGCATGATGGAGGTGGCGCGCAGCGGCATGTTCGATCCGTCGCGGTTCACGTTCCGCGACGTGATGATCCTCTACTTCTCGGTGATGCTGGCCAATATCATCCTGCTCGACGTCTACAACACGATGGGCCTTCCCACGTCGACTACCGTGGCGCTGGTCTTCTGCCTGTTGGGCGCGGCGCTGGCCGTTTCGACGGTGGTCATCACCTCCAACGACGAGATTTCGCTGGTCGAAATCGGCCGGTATATCAATTCGACGCGGGCGATGGCCATTCTGGCGGGCATCCTGCTGTCGGTGATCCTCGCCTTTACGCTGGGCACGCTGGTGATGTACGTCTCGCGTGCGATCTTCTCGTTCCGCTACCATACGCTTTTCCGCCGTTACGGGGCGTTGTGGTGCGGCATATCGTTTACCGCGATCGTCTATTTCGCACTGTTCAAGGGGTTGCAGGGGGTGATGAACGGCTCGGCGCTGTTCGCTTACATCGATTCGCATCTGGCCCTCTCGCTCTTCGTGCTCTGGATTCTGTGCAGCATCCTGCTCTTCTTCTTGCAGATGTTCGGCGTCAATATCCTCAAACTGAATATTCTGGCGGGAACTTTCTCATTGGCGCTGGCCTTCGCCGGCAACGACCTCGTGAATTTCGTGGGCGTGCCCGTGGCCGGTTACGACTCCTACATGATGGCGCGCGCGTCGGGCGATGCGGCCATGACGATGGGCGGACTGGCGACCGACGCTTCGGCCAATATCCTGCTGCTGCTCGCGGCGGGAGCGATCATGATCGTGACGCTGTGGACGTCGCGCCGCGCGCTGTCGGTTTCGAAGACGGAGCTATCGCTGTCGAACCAGAACGAGGGCGAGGAGCGTTACGGTTCGTCGGTCGTCTCGCGCGGCCTGGTTCGCGCGGCCATGAACGTGAATGCCTTTTACGAACGGATCATGCCTGCCCGTCTGCAACGGGCGGTGGCGGCGCGTTTCGAGAAACTGCCCGAGGAGGAGCGCGAAGGCGGATCGTACGACCTGATCCGCGCCACGGTGAATCTCACCACGGCGTCGATCCTCATTTCGATCGCCACGTCGCTCAAACTTCCGCTGTCGACCACTTACGTCTGCTTCATGGTTTCGATGGGCTCGTCGCTGGCGGACCGTGCGTGGGGTCGCGAGAGTGCCGTCTACCGCATCACGGGCGTGCTGACCGTCGTGTCGGGGTGGTTCGTGACGGGCTTCGGCGCCTTTACGATCGCCTTTCTGGTGGGATTGACGCTGATGTACGGCGGCAATGCGGCCGTTCTGATCGTATCGGCGCTGTGCGGCTGGATGCTCGTGCGCAGCAACCGCAGGAAGAACAGGGCGGCCGTGGCCGAGACGCAGCGACCCGCCGCGAGCCGTGCGAAGGACACCGAAGGGGTCATCGAGGAGTGCATCGCCGAGGTCTGCTACACGATGGGGCAGGTGACCCGCATCTACGACCGCACGCTGATCGCCGTTTTCAAGGAGAACCGCAAGGTATTGCGCGAAATGGTGCAGCAGTCGAACGACCTGTTCTACCGCTCGCGCGAGCGGAAATACAAGGTGATGCCGCTGTTGCTGCGCCTGCAAGACAACGAGATCGATTCGGGACACTACTATGTGCAGGTGGTCGATTACATGAACGAGATCACCAAGTCGCTGCTCCACGTCACGCGCCCCTGCTTCGACCATATCGACAACAACCACGAGGGGATGACCCGGGAGCAGATCGAGGATCTGATGAAGATCAACGACGAGGTGGAGACGATCTTCACGCGTATCAACGTCATGCTGCGCAACAACGATTTCGCCGACATCGACCTGATTCTCGAACTGCGCGACGAGCTGTTCGAATCGATCGCCGACGCGATCAAGCGCCAGCTCAAACGCATCAAGAACAAGCAGTCGTCGACCAAGGCCAGCCTGCTCTACCTGACGATTCTCAACGAGACGAAAACGATGGTGTTGCAGGCGCGAAACCTGGTCAAATCGCAGCGTTATTTCCTCGAACACAAGACGGAATAGGGGGGGGCGGCCCTTGCAGCCGCGGCTGCAAGGGCCGAAAAGCGTGCCGGAGGCAGGGCTTCGCCGCCTCCGGCACGCTTTTCGTACCGTCTCCCGTTTCGTGCGGGTTCCGGATGTTCGGATCAGAACTTGTAGCCGTATTCCAGGCCGATGATGTGGTGGCTTTCGCGTTCGGAGGAGATGTAGTCTACCGTGGGGAAGTCGTCGAAAACCGGTTCGTCGCTGATCTTGTAGTCGAAGCGGTAGTAGAATTCGAGCGACGAACGTTTGTTGAAGGCGTATTTCGCACCCAGCGAACTGCGCACCTTTTCCAGATAGTTGCCTACCGTTTCGGGGGCGTTGAGCGTCTGCGTCAACTCGACGAAGACGTAGGGTTTGAGTCCGGTACCTGCTACGGCGTACTCCGCCATGAGGCGGTGGCGCAGCACCCATGCGGTTTTGGCGGCGACGGCCGGATCGACGTAGGCGGTGTGGAGAGTCGCCTGCGGACGTTCGCGCAGCGAGAAATTCCACGCCCCCGTCTTGTAGCTGGCCGTCAGTTCGAGGTAGAAGCGGTGGCGCATCTCCATTGAGCGGTCGGCTCCCCGGTCGTTGGCGATCAGTGCATAGAAGGCCGCCGCCTTGAACCACGGCCGGACGTCGTAAGCGTAGCTCAGCGTCGTATAGATGCGGTCGAGTTGCGACCAGTTGTCTTTGAGCCGCAGCTCCTCGTCGAGCGTGATCGAATGCCGCTGGCCGAGTTGTTTGGTCAGGGCGAACGAGAAGCGGGCGCGGAAGTCGTTGTCATGCGTCGTGCGGCGCTCCTGCGCCTGTGCCGTCGCGGCGAACAGCAGGGCTGCGGCGAGCGGAAGGAGACGGCGGGTGTTCCGGGCGAGCGTGCGTTTGCAGGCTGCGCCGGACGAGAAAAGCGACTGTCGGAAGAGACGAAGGAGATTCATTTTCTTTGGATATATTGGATATGAAAAAGTAAGGAAAAGTCAATGATAATCTTGCGAAAGTAACGAAAATATCGCGGATTTCAAAATCTTCGGCATTCGAATCCGAAAGCGGAGCCTGCCGGAGAGGTACCGTGAGGGCGGTCTGCCCCGTCCGAAGCTGGCCGTGCGGAGCGGCCGGAAGGGTGGAATCGGGATTCGTTTCATCTCTTTTGTCTTTTGTTTACGGAACAAAGGTCGGGGGCGATTTTGTAGCGAATTTGTAATTTTCGCCTTGCGGCCGTTTTTTTGCGGTCTGCGGTGTTGTTTCAGCCGGTTCTCGGGGTCGGACGCGCTGCGTCCGCATCGTTGGACGGTACGGGAGCGGGGCGGACGGCGTCGGAACGGAACGGCTGTGTCGCGATGCCGGCGGCCGTTTTGCCGCAGCGGGATTCCGCAGCGGAGGGGGCGGGCGGAGTGGTTGCTGCGAAATCCCGGTCGGTTGTCCGATACGGCGGCCGAAGCGCCTTTTTATTGTATCAGGATATTGTAAAACAACGCATTACCCCCCCCCGAAAACGCTGTCGCTTTCAGGGGAGGGTAATGCGGTCGAAGTCCGTATGAAATCCGGTTATGCCCGGTAGCGGCCGTGGTAGCTGTCGTGCGGATTTTGCAGCCGGGCCTTCTTCCGTTGGGAGAGGGTGAAGACGACCAGCGTGACGACCAGCGCCAGCAGGGCCAGGACGATCATGATGAAGAGAAATGTAGCCATGATAATTATATATATTATAATTATGTTGTGTGTGTTTCGGGATGTAGCTGCAAATTCAGAGCCGTTTGAGCGACATGCGGACGGTCTCTTCGACCGAGATGTCGGGTTGCTCTTTGAGAATGGCCCGGACGACCTTGTCCGAAGCCGCTTTGGGGAAGCCGAGCATCACCAGGGCCGCCGTCGCTTCGTCGTAGACGGCGTCGCCGTTGCCGGCGACGGGCAGCGGACCGGCGTCGCCGTCGAACAGGGCCGTGAGTTTGCCGCTCAGCTCGACGATGATCTTCTGGGCGGTTTTCAGTCCCAGCCCCTTGACGTTTTTGAGCAGGACGGCGTTTTCGGTGGTGATGATGCTTTGCAGTTCGCGCGGCGAATAGGTCGAGAGAATCATGCGTGCCGTGTTGCCGCCCACGCCCGATACGCTGATGAGCTGGCGGAACAATTCGCGCTCGGTCTTCGTCGAGAAGCCGAAAAAGAGCTGCGCGTCCTCGCGCACGACGAAATGGGTGAAGAGCTTCACCTCGCTCCGGCCTTCGATTTCCGAATAGGTCTGCAACGAAATATGGAGCAGGTAGCCCACTCCGCCGGTTTCGACGACGGCGTAGGCGGGCGCCAGTTCGGCGAGCTTCCCCTGGATATATTCGTACATTCTTTTCGAGAAATCGTTTAACGGATACAAAAGTACGAAAATTTTTCTTATCTTTGTGTCCATTATAGGCTTTTTGATAGCATTCTGGCATTTTTAATTACGAATAATAAGACGGAGTATGAAGAAAATTTTGTATGTCGCAGCCGCTGCAATGTTTCTGATTGCGGGTTGCAAGGGCAATGGTGCGACGCAGCCGGCGGAGAACGCTCCGGCGCAGGCCGTAGGCAGCAGCGACATTGCTTTCGTACAGGTGGAGGCCGTGTTGGCGCAGAGCGATCTGTTCCAGAGCGAAGGCGCCGCGCTTCAAGAGAAGACCAAGAAAGCGCAGGAGGGCTGGGCCAAGAAGGAGCGCGATCTGCAATCGAAGGCTGCACAGTTGCAGGAGAAGTATCAGAAAGGATTGATTACTACGGCCAACGCGCAATCCGAACAGGAGAAGATCCAGCGGCAGATCGCCAACTATCAGTCCGTTGCCCAGAAGGAGGCGCAGACGCTCGACGAGGAGAACTACGTCTTCACGAACCGGGCGCAGGATCTGATCCACCGTGCCGTGCAGGAGCTCAACGCCGACAAGAAGTACAAGCTCATCCTCAACGCCACGTCGCTCGTCGACGCCGACTCGCTGCTCGACATCACGCCGCTGGTGCTGGCCAAGGTCAACGAGTTGTACGCTGCCGACAAGAAGGCCGATAAGGAGTAGACGGCCGGCGGCCGACGCGAGCGTTTATCGGAGCGATAAAATACCGACGCCCTGCGGGAAGTCGGTATTTTTTCTTATTTTTGTCATCGTAATTTAAGGCTCGTTTGCAGTTATGGGATTCGTACCGTTTACATTCATCGATCTGATCGACATTCTGTTCGTGGCGTATATCATGTATTGGATATACCGTACCACCAAGGGAACGAACGCCCCCTACATCATTTCGGGCATCATCGTCGTTTATCTGTTGTGGGTGATCGTCAAGACGCTCAACATGGAACTGCTGTCGACGATCCTGGGGCACATCATCAGCGTCGGCGCCATCGCGCTGATCGTGGTTTTCCAGCCCGAAATACGCCGGTTCCTGCAAAAGATCGGCATGAGCCAGAAGCGGTTCAATTTCATTTCGCGCATTTTCAACCACGGCTCGAAGATAGCCGAAACCAATTTGCAGCCGCTGGTGGTGGCCTGCCGCGAAATGTCCGATACGAAGACCGGCGCACTGGTCGTCATCGGGCAGCAGAGCGATCTGTCGCTCATCACCGAGGGCGGCATCTGCCTCGACGCCAAGATTTCGTCGCAGCTGATCCACAATATCTTCTTCAAGAATTCGCCGTTGCACGACGGCGCCGTGGTCATCGAGGGCGACCGCATCGTGGCGGCCCGCTGCATCCTGCCCGTGACGCAGAGCGACGTCCCGAAGTCGTTCGGTACGCGCCACCGCGCCGCGATCGGCATGAGCGAGATTTCGGACGCGATCATTCTGGTGGTCTCGGAGGAGACCGGAGCGATCTCGATCGCCAACAACGGCCGCATCAACCTGAACATCCCCTCCGACCGGCTGGGTGCTGTCTTGCAGAAATACCTGATCTCCAAAAAGTGACGTGTCGCAGCGGGTTGCGTCGTCGCGGCCCCTCCCTTCCGTGCGTTTTGCCGGCTTGCAGGCAGGAAAAATGCAAATAAAATAGGGTTGTTGCGCAATTTTTTGTAAATTTGCACGATTATATAACGATGAGAGTCCGGTGGTATATGGGTGCGCTGGCGCTGGCCGCGCTGGTTTCGTGCAGCGACGAGGAGGATATCCTGCCTCAGCAGCAGGAGAAGATCGTTTCGTACCTGACGCGGTCGCACACCCCGACGCTGCTCTCGGAGCAGGATGCCGCCCAGTCGCTCGACAACGACCCGCCGTATTACTCGACTTTCGGCAATACGACCTACCGTTATATCGCCGATGTCTATGACGAAGAGCGTCTGACGCGGCCGGAGGTGAGCGAAGGGAGCAGGGTCGAACTGACCTTCTCGCTCTACGACTTCACGGCTTACTCGACGCCCAAGCCCAACGAATGCCTCTACTCCAACGATACGACGATCATCAACCGGTTGGTCGAAGGAGGGTTGAATCCCCGCTACTGGGTGGAGTGCGACCTCTACGGAGTGCCGCTTCGGGACGAGTTCGGGCAGTTCGTGCCGCTCAGGCAGACGTTGCAGATCGGCGGCGGGGCGACGCTCAGCGGGTTACAGGCGGCGCTCGTCGGTTGCCGCGAAAAGGATGTCGTGGAACTCTACATGACTTATAATCAGGCTTACGGGGAGAAGCTCATCATGGGATTGATGACCAAGCAGTGTCCCGTAGCGTTTTTCTGTACGATAAACAAAGTAACGAAATAGGTGAACAACAGTATTATGCGTTTTTCTTTCGGAAAGATATGGGCGGCTGCGGTCTGCCTCCTCGTTTTCGCGTCGTGTGCCAAGGACACGAGCGAGTCCTATGCAGGGATCGAGCAGCGCTCGCTCGATGCGTGGATGAAATTGCATCGTCCGGAACTGCTCGGCAACAGGCAGGAGGCGCGCGGATTCTCCTATTACGTCGATGTGCTCGACGCGGGTTCGACCGACAAGGCCGACACGCTGATCGCCGAGACCGACTGCTGGGTGCAGTACGAGTTCACGGCCCGCGACCTGAACGGCAACGTCTGCATGACGCGCAACGCCGTGCAGGCCAAGCAGCAGGGAACCTTCACCCGCTACACCTACTATTCGCCCTATTTCCGTTACAGCGGATCGGACTATACGACGCTGCTCGAAGGCAGTTATTATGCGCTGCGCGAGCCGCTGACGCTCAGCGAGGAGTATATCGCCGAACATCCGGATCGCGGGTTGAAAAACGGGATGCAGGCGCGGCGCGGTACGGAGCTGATGCTCTATCTGCCTTCGTCGCTGGCCTATTCGTCGTCGGGCGCCAGCAGCGACGCGGGTTACGGCGGGCAGTACGAACTCGACGCCAACCGTCCCGCGATTCTTCACATCAAGGTGACGGGCCGCGTCTCCAATCCGCTGGCATACGAGGGAGAGACGGTCGATGCCTTCGTCGAGGACAACGGTACGGTCTGTCCGGTCGAGGAGGAGGAAGACAAGGACGATCCGAAACTCGCTTCCGTCCGCCGGTCGCTGCGCGATGCCGAGACCGACGAGCCGGAGTTGCCCGACACGAGCGTCGATCCCTACAAATATACGTGGTACCAGGCCGTGGATACGGTTCCGCAGCTCTATATCTCGCATGTCTTTTCACCCGGCCGCGAACCGGCGACTACCTACAACTGGAAGAATACCTATTCGGTGCCCTATTTCCCCTACAACGAATCGATGGCCGCACTCGACAAGAAGATCAACGACGTGCTCGTGGAGCGTTTCGGTCCGGGAACCTACAAAGGCGATTCGATCAAGAGCGGCGAGACGGCTTCGATCTGGTACATCGGCCGTTTCCTCGACGGATTCATCTTCGACACGAATATCGACGAAGTGAAGAGGCTCATCTACGGCGAGGTGCAGAGCGAAGGCAGCGCCTACCAGTACGAAGTTCCCGAAGAGGGCGACACGTCGACGTTGGAGACGATCTATGCGTGGTATTACAGCATTCCGCAGTTGCGCTACGGACAGTGGGCGACGATCGTCACCACGTCGAGTTTCGGCTACGGCGCTTCGGGCAAGAGCGGCGGATCGTCGACCTCGGGCGGATCGTCGTCGAGCGGCAGCACGACGACGACCTATACGACGGAGATTCCGGCCTATTCTCCGCTGCTGTTCGAGATCTATATCGAACCCAAGGAGTGAGTCGTCCGGCAGGATCGGATCGGGCGGAAGAGGAGTACTCTTCCGCCCTTTTTTTGTCCGGTGCCGTGGCGGGCCGGTATTCGTCCGATGCGCTTCCGACGGGCATCGTCGCACGTGCCGCCGCAGCCTGCCGGAAATCCGTAGGTAGGCAGCGGCGCGGAAAAGCGGCTCGACGCGCCGGAACGACCGGAAGCCGCCGTGTTTCTGTTGCGTGCGGAGCGATATGCCGGATCGGAGACGGGAGGTCTTCTATCCGGCACGGTCTATCGCCGTGTGCGGATTGCTTCGGCGGGCGATGCGGGCCGCCGGCCGTCGAGTCCGGATGGAGACAAAGACTCCTCTTTTTCTTGGCTGACCTGCCGTTTGTCGCCTGCGGGCGGGATCGCTCCGGCCGCGACCGAATGAAGTCCGCCGCGCGGGACGGCGGATTGCCGAATGCGGCGCGATACGCCGATGCCGGACGGACGTTAAAAAAAAGACGGCCCCGCGAGGGAGCCGTTAAATCTGACGTGCCGGTCGTATTATTGTTGGTTGAGAATGCGCATCGCCGCATCGAGGATCGTGGTGTCGTCCAGCGTCACGACTCCGCCGTCGGGACCCTGTTCCACATGGATGCCGACATTTCCTTTGGCATCGTAATGCTTCCCGCCGAAATAGTTGCGGACGGTGTCCACGTCGATTCCCAGTTCGTCCGCTATCCGTTGCGAGCTGCCGCTGGGCAGTTTATCCTTGATACGGCGCAACTCATTAAATGTGATAACCATAGCTTTATAAGTTTTAGAGTTGATATTTCACCTACTAAATTACGGTATTAATTTGAATTTTACAAATTCCGGAGGCAATATCCGTGCATAAATTTCGGAAAACGACCACTTTTTTCGGAATTCCGCCGCTCCCGTCTCTGTTTGCAGGCGCCGACGCCGGCGGAGCGCGGGAGGACGGAGCGATATCCGTCGGCGGAAGGATCGGTGTCCGGCGTGCGGCCTCCGGAGCTTTTCGCGGTTTTGCGGCCGGTGCGGATTTGGCGTGCGGACTGTCATTCCGGCGGTCGGAAGACGACCTCTCGACCGCCATTTTGTCAGTCGGAGGTGCGTTTTTGGCAGGCTGCGGCGGGGCCGGCCGGATATTTCCGTCCGAAAATCCGTTTGGTATAACCTTTGCTCGTTTCGGGGCACGTGACGGCTCCGTCGGGAGACCGGACAGAAAGAATAAAAATAAATTGAAAACGAAATAATAATTTAAGATTATGGGAAAGATTATCGGTATTGATTTGGGTACTACGAACTCTTGCGTAGCGGTTATGGAGGGTAACGAACCTGTCGTTATCCCCAATTCGGAAGGTCACCGCACCACTCCTTCGGTGGTCGCATTCACCGAGGGCGGCGAACGGAAGGTGGGCGATCCGGCCAAGCGTCAGGCCATTACCAACCCCATGCGCACGATCTTCTCGATCAAGCGTTTCATGGGCGAGACCTACGATCAGGTGCGCTCGGAGATCGAGCGCGCGCCCTACAAGGTCGTCAAGGGTCCGAACGATACGCCGCGCGTGGAGATCGACGGACGTCAGTACAGCCCGCAGGAGATTTCGGCCATCATTCTCCAAAAGATGAAGAAGACGGCCGAAGACTATCTGGGGCAGACCGTCGACGAAGCGGTCATCACCGTGCCGGCCTACTTCTCCGACTCGCAGCGTCAGGCGACGAAGGAGGCGGGCGAAATCGCAGGGTTGAAAGTGCGCCGTATCATCAACGAGCCTACGGCGGCGGCACTGGCCTACGGCTTGGACAAGAAGAGCGCCGACATGAAGATCGCCGTTTACGACCTGGGCGGCGGTACGTTCGATATTTCGATTCTGGAACTGGGCGACGGCGTCTTCGAGGTGAAGTCGACCAACGGCGACACGCATCTGGGCGGCGACGACTTCGACCACGTGTTGATCGACTACATGGCCGAGGCGTTCAAGGCCGAGCACGGCGTCGACCTGCGTCAGGACCCGATGGCGATGCAGCGTTTGAAGGAGGCGGCCGAGAAGGCCAAGATCGAGCTGTCGTCGTCGACTTCGACCGAAATCAACCTGCCCTACATCATGCCGGTGAACGGGATTCCGCAACACTTGGTGATGACGCTCACGCGCGCCAAGTTCGAGCAGCTGTGCGACCATCTGATCCACAAGACGATCGAGCCTTGCAAGCAGGCGTTGCGCGACGCGGGGCTCGAAGCGGGCCAGATCGACGAGGTGATCCTCGTGGGCGGTTCGACGCGTATCCCCGCAATCCAGCAGATCGTCAAGGAGTTCTTCGGTAAGGAGCCCAACAAGAGCGTCAATCCCGACGAGGTGGTCGCTATCGGTGCAGCCATTCAGGGCGGCGTGCTTACGGGCGAGGTGAAGGACGTGCTCCTGCTCGACGTGACCCCGCTGTCGCTGGGTATCGAGACGCTGGGAGGCGTGATGACCAAGCTCATCGAGGCCAATACGACGATTCCGACCCGCAAGAGCGAGGTCTTCTCGACGGCGGCCGACAACCAGCCTTCGGTGGAGATCAACGTCTGCCAGGGCGAACGTCCGCTGGCGCGCGACAACAAGTCGATCGGCCGCTTCCACCTCGACGGCATCCCTGCCGCACCGCGCGGCGTGCCGCAGATCGAAGTGACGTTCGACATCGACGCCAACGGCATCCTGAACGTATCGGCGAAAGACAAGGGTACGGGCAAGGAGCAGAAGATCCGTATCGAGGCGTCGAGCGGTCTGACCGAGGAGGAGATCCAGCGTATGCGCGACGAGGCCAAGGCCAACGAGGCGAAGGATAAGGAGGAGAAGGAGCGCATCGACAAGATCAACGCCGCCGACTCGAATATCTTCGCTACCGAGAAGCAGCTCAAAGAGTACGGCGACAAGCTGCCCGCCGACAAGAAGTCGGCCATCGAGGCTGCGCTCGGCAAGTTGAAGGAGGCGCACAAGAACGCCGACGTCATGGCGATCGACACCGCCATTACGGAGCTCAACGCCGCATGGCAGGCCGCTTCGCAGGACATCTATGCCCAGCAGCAGGCGCAGGGCGGTGCGAATGCCAACGCCAACGCCGGAGCGGGTGCTTCCGGAGCAGGGGCGGGCGCCGGTGCGGGTTCCGCCGCCGGCGACTCTTCGCAGCCCGAAGACGTCGAGTTCGAGGAGGTCAAGTAACCGGCCGCCGACAGAGAGCCGCAGGGTTCGGACTGGTGTCCGAACCCTGCGTTTTTTATGCCCCTTGCGAACCGGCCTCTTTGCCTGCGGCGGTCTGCCTCGTAGGCTGTTTCTGGATAGTGCGGTTAAAGTGTCGTTCCGGAGGCCAGACGCAATCTCGTTCGCCTTTGTCGCCGCGCAGCGTGTCCGAGCGGGAGGGGAGTGGAAACCTGCGGCGTTTTGCGCCGTGCGGGCCGCATCCTCCGCCGGCCGCGGACTGCCGAACGACGATACGGCGAAGTCCTTCCGACAAGCTGCGGCCGATTCTCGCGTCGGATGCCTTTCGGGCTTCCTCCTCGGGATGGCGATGCCGTAATTGGTATTCCGGAGGCCCTGCGACGGAGTGTTGTTAATTATTAATTGTCAATCGTTAATTGGATTTTATTGTTGTTTTTTCGGAAAAAAATGTCTATTTTTGCGAGCTATCGGCGCGCTATGTTGCGCCGGGAAGGTGTTGCGACGGACTAACGACCGAAGAAACAACAAGATAACAACAATAATTTTTAACTCAAATGCAAAGCAAAGGTGCTATTAAATTACTGGCGATTCTACTTGCGATTGCCTGTATCTACCAGCTCTCGTTCTCGTTCAAGACGCGGAGCGTAGAGAAGAAGGCGGCGGCGTATGCGGCCGCTTACGACGGGGATGAGCGTTCCGAACGGGAGCAGTACTACCTCGATTCGGTTCAGAATCAGCCCGTCTACAACCTGGGTTTCCGCAAGTTCACCTACAAGGAGATCAAGGAGAAGGAGCTGAACCTCGGCCTGGACCTGAAAGGCGGTATGAACGTCATGCTCGAGATTCAGGTGGAGGACGTCGTGAAGTCGCTGGCCGGCGACAGCAAGAACGATCCCGCCTTCATCGAAGCGATGGCGCAGGCCAAGGAGGGACTCCGCACGGGCAAGGACTTCATCGGCGAGTTCGTCCGCAGCTACCGCACCGCTACGAACGGTGCGCCGCTGGCAGCGATTTTCGTCAGCCCCGACCGTAAGGACATCACGCCCAACAGCACCGACGCCGAGGTCGAGAAGATCCTGCGCAAGGAGACCGACGATGCGATCGACGCGTCGTTCAACATCCTGCGCAGCCGTATCGACCATTTCGGCGTAACGCAGCCCAATATCCAGCGCTTGCCCAACTCGAACCGTATTCTGGTCGAGCTGCCGGGCGTGAAGGAGCCGGAGCGCGTGCGCAAGTTGCTCCAAGGTTCGGCTTCGCTCGAATTCTGGACGACCTACAACGCCGGCGAGATCGTGCCGACGCTGATGCGTGCCGACCAGGTGGTAAAACAATATCTCGCGGACACGAAGCCTGCCGTCGAGGAGACGGTCGCTGTCGCTGAGGCTGCCGATTCGACCGCGGACGGCGGCCTGATCGCCGAAGTGGCTACCGCCGAAACGGAAACGGCGGCCGAGGCCACGGGCTCCTACTACGACCGCGACCAGAACCCGCTGCTGGCGCTGTTGAACCCGCAGTTCGCAGGCGGCGCTGCCGTAGGTGCTGTCATGGCTGCCGATACGGCTGCGGTGAACGACTACCTGGCGCTGCCCGCCGTGAAGGAGATGCTTCCGGCCGACCTGCGTTTCAAGTGGGCGATCAAGGGCGAGACGCAGCAGCCGGTCGACGGCCGTTTCTACCTTTATGCGATCAAGGTCGAGCGTCCCGACGGCCGCGCGCCGCTGGACGGTTCGGTCATCACCGACGCCCGCGAAGCCTATGCGCAGCGCGGTGCCGAGGCCGAGGTCTCGATGTCGATGAACTCCAACGGCATCTCCGAATGGGCGCGTCTGACGGCCGACAACGTGGGCCGTTGCGTAGCCATCGTGCTCGACGGTTACGTCTACTCGGCGCCTGTGGTGCGCCAGAAGATCGAGGGCGGCAATTCGTCGATTTCGGGTAATTTCACCATTCAGGAGGCCAAGGACCTGGCCAACGTGCTCAAATCGGGTAAGGTTCCCGCACCGGCGCACATCATTCAGGATACGGTCGTAGGTCCTTCGCTGGGTCAGGAGTCGATCAACGCCGGTATGGTCTCGTTCGTCATCGCCTTCCTGCTGGTACTGCTCTACATGGGCGCCTTCTACAAGACGGCGGGCTGGATGGCCGACCTCGCACTGCTGTTCAACGTCTTCCTGCTCATGGGCGTACTCGTTTCGTTCGGCGCCGTGCTGACGCTGCCCGGTATCGCGGGTATCGTCCTCACGATGGGTATGGCCGTCGACTCCAACGTGATCATCTACGAACGCATCAAGGAGGAGCTGCGTGCGGGCAAGGGGCTGTCGCTGGCGATCAAGGACGGTTTTTCGAACGCCTACTCCGCCATCATCGACGGTCAGCTGACGACGATCATCACGGGTATCGTCCTCTTCGTCTTCGGTAACGGCCCCGTACAGGGCTTCGCCACGACGCTGATTATCGGTATCCTCACTTCGCTGTTCAGTTCGATCTTCATCACGCGTCTGCTCATCGAGGCGATCGTGGCGAAGTTCGGCCATATCTCCTTCTCGCGCAAGTGGTCGGAGAACTGGCTCAACAACATCCATTTCGACTTCGTGGGCAAGCGCAAGTATTCCTACGCCATTTCGGGTACGGTCATCGTGCTGTCGTTCATCTCGTTCGCCGTCTTCGGCCTGAACCGCGGCGTGGAGTTCACGGGCGGCCGTTCGTACGTCGTGCTCTTCGACCAGCCGGTTTCGGTGGAGCAGGTGCGTGCATCCGTCGAGGATCAGTTCGCGCAGATCGAAAACGCCGACAACGCCAACGTCAGCCTCGAAATCAAGCAGTACGGCGGCGACGGCGACCAGGTGCGTATCGTGACGCAGTACAAGTACGACGACGCTTCGGACGAGGCGACCGACGAAATCAACCGGCTGCTCTACGACGCCGTGAAGAAGTACTACAAGACGGCCGTCACCTTCGCCGATTTCCGCAATACGCAGCTCAGCCCCTACGGTATCGTTTCGGCCGACAAGATCGGCCCGTCGATCGCCAAGGACATGACCTACAACGCAATTTATGCCGTCTTCTTCTCGCTGATCGCCATCGGGCTCTATATCACCCTGCGGTTCAAGAAATGGCAGTGGGCGACGGGCGCCACGCTTTCGCTGGCGCACGACGCGCTGATCGTCATCGGTCTCTTCTCGATGCTGTATGCCGTCATGCCGTTCAACCTGGAGATCAACCAGGCTTTCATCGCTGCGATCCTGACCGTGATCGGTTATTCGATCAACAACACGGTGGTGATCTTCGACCGCATCCGCGAGTACATCGCGCTCTATCCGAAACGGAGCCTGCGTGACAATATCAACAACGCCACCAGCTCGACGATGGCGCGTACCTTCAACTCGTCGGGTACGACGCTCGTCACGCTGGTTGCGATCTTCCTCTTCGGCGGCGAGACCATCCGAGGTTTCATCTTCGCTCTGCTGTGCGGCGTAGCGATCGGTACCTACTCGTCGTGGTTCATCGCCACTCCGCTCTCGTTCGATCTGATGCCCGAGTCGATCAAGAACAAGGGTAAGGAGTAGGGTGCCGACATCCCCGCGGAAGCGGACTTTCGATTGAAAACGGACTGCAACCTATGCAGTCCGTTTTTTGTCGTTATCGAAGGCTGCGTCTCGGAATAATCGAACTTACGCTTGCTTCTGCGCCCGACTTTTCGTATCTTTAACTCCGTTTTAGATACTTCCGCTCGGCAATGTTCAAATAAATTTGACATTGCCCTCGCTTATTCGTATCTTTGCCCATAAGTAAGTTCCCGCTCGGCGGGTTCGCTTCGGCAGGAGAGGATATTCCTGATTTCCTTCCCGACGCGCGCTTCGTCCGAGCCAAGATAAAGAGTTATGTTCGATAATCTGAGGCAGTGGTTGCGGAAGTACATCTCGCCGGTTTTCGTCGCGATGCTCGTGGCGTCGTTCGTGTTGTGGTATATCGCCAAGTTGAACTATACCTATACTACCGATAAAACGGTTCAGGTGAATGTCGACGGCGAGGAGTTCGAGGTCGTCTGCGTGATCGAGGGGCTGGGGACGAACCTTTTCAGCCGCATGGTCTACATGCGCAATTCGCTGCGCATTCCGCTCTCGGAACTCGATTACGCCCCTTCGCCCGACGAGGAGGGGTACATCGTCATCGACCCGCAGTCGTTGCAAAATGCCATTTCGGTGCATTACAGCGACGTGAAGGTCGTCGCCGTGCGCAATATCCCGCCCATTAAACTGCCTGTCGAGGAATGATCCGGGTAGGCGTTACGGGGGGGATCGGGAGCGGCAAGTCGACGGTCTGCCGGCTCTTCGCCGAACGGGGCGTGCCGGTCTACGACAGCGACAGCGAGGCCAAGCGCCTGATGCGCGAAGATCCTTCGCTGCGTGCTGCGCTCGTCGAGGCGTTCGGCGACGAGACGTTCCGGGACGGCGTGCTGAACCGTCGCTACCTGGCCGCGACCGTCTTCGGCGACCGGCACGCCCTGGCTCGGCTCGAAGCGTTGGTGCACCCCTGCGTGAAGCGCGATTTCGAGCGGTGGGCCGCCGAACGGACTGCCGAGTCCTACGTGGTGCTCGAATGTGCGATTCTCTACGAGTCGGGCATGGACGCTGCGGTGGATCGCGTGGTGGCCGTCGTCGCGCCGGAGGAGCTGCGGCTCGTGCGTGTGAACGCCCGCGACGGCGCTTCGGCTGCGGAGATTCGCCGCCGCATGGCCGCGCAGCTCTCCGACGACGTGCTGAGCGCACGGGCCGATTATACCATTGTCAATATCAACAGGGAGGATTTGGCCGCCGATGTGGCCGAGTGCGACCGTCGATTCCGTTATGAAGCAGCAGGAAATTAATCTCGATTTTTCACGTCGTCAGGTGATGACCATCGTCAACGTCACTCCCGACTCTTTTTTCGCCGGCAGCCGCACGCCTGACTGGCTCGATGTCGAACGCCGTGTGCGCGACGCCGTCGAGGCGGGTGCTTCGGTGATCGACGTGGGCGGTTATTCGTCGCGCCCGGGTGCCGACGAGGTGTCGCCCGAGGAGGAGTGGCGGCGCGTCGATCTGGGGGTCGGGGCCGTGCGGTCGCTCTCGCCCGATCTGCCGGTATCGATCGATACGTTCCGTTCGAGCGTGGCCGCGCGGACGATCCATAAATACGGCAAGGTGATTATCAACGATATTTCGGCCGGCGAGCTGGACCCGCTCATCGTCGACGTGGTGGCCGAGCACGACGTGCCCTACGTGGCCATGCACATGAAGGGCGACCCCCGCACGATGCAGTCGATGACCGACTACCGCGACATCGTGGCGGAGGTGGTGGACTATTTCCGCGAACGGACGGCACAGTTGCGCGAGCGGGGGGTTCGCCGCATCGTCGTCGATCCCGGTTTCGGTTTCGCCAAGACGCTCGAACAGAACTACGAACTGCTGCGCGGCCTGCACAGCCTCGCGGAGCTGGGCTATCCCGTGCTGGCGGGCGTGTCGCGCAAGTCGATGATCTACAAGTTGCTCGGTACGACGCCCGCCGAGGCGCTCAACGGTACGACGGCGCTCCACTGGGAGTGCCTGCGGCAGGGGGCCGTGATTCTGCGGGCGCACGATACGCGCGAAGCCGTCGAGGTGGTACGGATGTTCGATCAATTCATGCAGGCATGACGGAGCGCGAGGTGATGATCCGGGCCGAAGGGCTCCGCAAACGCTACGGTGCGTTGGAGGTGTTGCGCGGCGTGTCGTTCGAAGTGGCGCGCGGCGAGGTGGTATCGATCGTCGGCGCCAGCGGCGCGGGCAAGACGACGCTGTTGCAGATCATCGGGTCGCTCACGCGCCCCGACGGCGGGCGCGTCACGCTCGGCGGCATCGATCCGTTTGCTTTGTCGGACAGGGAGTTGTCGCGTTTCCGCAACCGCCGTGTCGGCTTCGTCTTCCAGTTCCATCACCTGCTGCCCGAGTTCACCGCTTTCGAAAACGTCTGCCTGCCGGGGCTGATCGGCGGGCGCGACCGGCGCGAAGTCGGGGCGCGGGCGGCGGAGCTGCTCGATTTGATGGGGCTCGCGGCACGCCGCGACCACAAACCCGCCGCGTTGTCGGGCGGCGAGCAGCAGCGCGCGGCCATTGCCCGTGCGCTGATCAACTCGCCTTCGGTGCTGCTGGCCGACGAACCTTCGGGCAATCTCGATACGCACAACCGCGAGGAGATCCACCGGCTCTTCTTCGAGCTGCGCGAGCGGCTGGGACAGACCGTCGTCATCGTCACGCACGACGAGAGTCTGGCGGCGCGTGCCGACCGGACGATCACGATGAGCGACGGCCGGATCGTAGGATGACGATGGAACGCGAAGAGTTGCACGATCTGCTCGAACGGCTTTGGGACCGGTACGACCGCGAGGAGTTCATCTCGGCCGACCCGATCGCCGTGCCGCACTGCTTCGCGTCGCGCGACGACCGCGAGATCGCGGGATTCCTCGCGGCGACGATCGCGTGGGGCAGCCGTCCCATGATCGTGCGCAACGGTTTGCGCATGATGCACTTTCTCGACGATGCGCCGCACGATTTCGTCCGCAACGCCTCCGAGCGCGAGTTGGCGAAGCTCTCAGGGTTCGTCCACCGCACTTTCAACGGCGGCGATCTCATCCAGTTCGTTCGTTCGATCCGTGCGATCTGCGAACGGCACGGCGGTCTGGGCCGTTTCGTCGAGGCGAGCTATGCCTCCACGGGCGACATGCGCCGCGTGCTGGCGGCCTTCCGCGAGGAGTTTTTCCGCACGGAACACCCCGAACGGTGTCGCAAACACGTTTCGTCGATCGAGCGGGGCGCCTCCTGCAAACGTTTGTGCATGTATTTCCGCTGGATGGTGCGGCACGACGACCGGGGCGTGGATTTCGGTCTGTGGCGCACGATTCCGCCCTCGGCGCTCTATCTGCCGCTCGACCTGCATACCGGCAACATGGGCCGTGCGCTGGGGCTGCTCGCGCGGCGGCAGAACGACTGGCGGGCCGTGGAGGAGATCACCGCGGCGCTGCGCACGTTCGACGCCGACGACCCCGTGCGGTACGACTTCGCGCTGTTCGGCGCGGGGATCGACGGATTTCTGAAATGAGGATATGTTTCGTTTCAAACGATTTACGATAGAACAGGACGCCTGCCCGATGAAGGTAGGCACCGACGGCGTGCTGCTGGGGGCGTGGGTCGCGCTCGGCGCCGCCGACCGGCTGCTGCTGGACGTGGGCACGGGCACGGGCGTGATCGCCCTGATGCTGGCGCAGCGGTCGCCTGCGGCCGGCGTCACGGCGCTCGACATCGATGCGGCCTGCGCGGAGCAGGCGCGGGCGAACGCCGACCGTTCGCCGTGGGGCGGGCGTGTGACGACGTGTTGCGCGCCGGTGCAGGAGTACCGGCCGGAGGAGCCGTTCGATCTGGTGGTCTCCAATCCGCCTTATTACGACCGTTCGCTGCTGCCGCCCGACGCGGGGCGCACCACGGCACGCCATACCGTCGCGCTCACGCACGGCGAGCTGATCGCCGCCGCCTGCCGGCTGCTTGCGCCCGAGGGGCGTCTGGCGGTCATCCTGCCGGCGGTCGAGGCACAGCGGTTCCGCGAGCAGGCGCGCGGCCGGCTGGCGCTGCGGCGGCTGACCGAGGTGTGGTCGACACCCCGCAGCGGGGTGAAGCGCTGCCTGATGGAGTTCGTCCGCGGCGATGCGGCGGAGCTTCGCACCGACCGGCTGGTGATCGAGGAGGCGCCCGGCCGCTTCACGGAGGAGTACCGGCGGCTGACGGGGGATTTCTACCTCAAATTTTGATCGGGGCGGGAAAATGGTTATATTTGTGAATCGACAAATTGAATTGGTTATGAAAACACTTGTTTCGCTGCTGTGCTGCACCGCGCTCACCGTGGGAAGCGCCTCGGCGCAGAGTTATCGCGTGGCCCGTGCGGGGGCTTTCGAGGAGAACGGCCGTGTCGAGGTGGGTATTCCGACCTCGCCGCTGGCGGTCGATCTGACCGTCGAGGAGGAGGTCGTCACCGTGGGGCCCTACGCCCGTTACGCACAGAAATTCCTGGGTGTGCGCGGCGCGCTGAGCGACAAGACGCTCTATTCGGTCAAGGCGGCGCGCGTAGCGCTGCTCGACCGCGACGCGACGACGGCCTCCGAAGTTCCCGCCGGCGAGGTGCGCGCCACCTCCTATCTGGGCGATGCCGAGACCTTCTCGCGGGTTCCTTTCGATAAGCGTTCGCTCGTGGACGAGTCGCTCGAAACGGCGGCACGCAATGCCGCCAACACGCTCTTCGCAATTCGCCGTCACCGCATGGAGTTGATTACCAGCGAGGCGGGAGAGCATGTCTTCGGCGCCGGCCTGCAAGCCGCATTGGCGGAGCTGGACCGGCAGGAGCAGGCCTATACCGAATTGTTCCTCGGCAAACGGGTGACGACGACCTCCGTCGAACGGATCACCGTCGTGCCCGATGCCGGCAAGCAGAAATACATCCTCTGCCGCTTTTCGCCCGATCGGGGGCTGCTGCCCGGCAACGACCTGACGGGCGACGTGGTGCTGTTGCAGCTCGACAAGGAGAGCGACGGTTCGTTCACCCTTACGCCCGCTTCGCCCAAGGCGGCGCGCACGGCGACCTACCGCGTGGCGGCCGACGTGGTCTGCACGGTCTATTGCGGGACGGAGGAGCTGACGCGCGCTACGCTGCCGCTTTTCGAATTCGGCCGCGACGTGGAACTGGCGCTTCCGTCCAAGAAATGACGAACCATACGGCACGCATGGCGGCGCTGCTCGGCAAGCTGCGCCGCGAGATGAACGGCGCGGTGGCCGAGTCGATGCAGCGCGGCGAGGGCGGCTACGGCCTCAACTACGGCGTCAGTATCCCTACGATCCGCGCGATCGCCGGTCGGGTAGGGACGGATCATGCGTTCGCGCGATTCCTTTACCGGCAGGATGTCCGCGAACTGCGGATGGCTGCGCTGACGATCGCCGATCCCGTTTCGGTGACGCCAGACAATGTCGACGAGTGGTTCGTCGGGCGGATGCCGGAGGAGTTGATCGAAGAGCTGGCGCTGCGTCTGCTGAGCCGCTGCGGCCGTCCCGTACTGGATACGCTGTGCGGGCGATGGCTGCGGGCTGGAAGCGGTGCCGAACGCTATGCGGCGCTGATGGCGCTGGCGCGTGCGCGGGTGCAGGAGTTCGACGCGGCGGCGGTCGTCGAGGCCGTGCCCGATGCGGTGGCCGCCTGTCCCGACGATCTGCGACTGGCGCGCGGTGCGGCGGCATTCGTTCAGTCGGCGTCGGCCCGTATCGCACCGGAGCGGCTCGCACGGATGATCGAGCGGCTTCCCGACTCGCGCGGCGGTGCCTATCTGCGCGACGAGCTGGCGTGGATGATTCTTTGACGGGATGGCCGCACTACCGTGCGGGGAGGGCCGAAATACAGGGGGCAGAACGAAGTTCGTTCCGCCCCTTGCTTCGTTCGTGCGTTACTCCTCCGCGCCGGAGGAGCGGAATGCCATCGGCGAGAGACCGACGTATTGCTTGAAATAGCGGCCGAAGAAGGACTGGTTGGAGAATCCCAGCGTTTCGGCGATCTCCTTGATGCTCGGATCGGGATCGGAGAGCAGCTTCTTCGCCTCGGCGATAATGAACATCATGATCCATTGCAGGGCGTTGCGGCCCGATTTTTCCCGGACGATCGTGGAGAAATAGCGCGGGGTGAGGCACTGTTCCGCGGCGTAGAACGAAACGCTGTGGTGCGTGCGGAAATTCTGGGAGAGCGAGAAGATGAAACTCTGGAAAATCCGGTCCTTGCGATCCTGTTTGAGCGGCTGGATCGGATGGTTGAAGAAGTAGGCCTCGGCGATTTCGCAGCAGAGCGCCTTGCCGAGCGACGAGAGCAATTGCTTGTATATGAGACGGTTATTTTCATTCGTGCTGCGAGAGCCCTGTGACCGTTCGCGGCGCCGGATCAGTTCGATCAGTTCTTCGATGCGCCGGCGCTGCTCGTCGTTGAGCGAGATGCAGGGATTTTCCCGCATGTAGAGGTGGTTCTGCGTGTTGGAGATCGAGTTGGCCAGCGTGAAGACGAAATCGAAGTCCGCCACGCCCACCGTACCGTGCAGATCGTCGCTGAGCATGCGGATATAGGTCTTGGAGAGGGGCGGGTAGATATAGATGTCGCCCCGGTGAATTTCGAAAGCGCGGTTGCCCAGCACCAGGCTCATCTCTCCCTGGGTGCAGTAGAAAAATCCGCTTTTGGCGAGTTGAACGACCGGCCCCAGTGCTTCGACAGTCTGCTTGTCGGCATGGAACAATCCGATGGAAGGAGTAACAGGTGTGTCCATTTTTGTTTCAATTTCGTGCAAAATAACGAATAATCCGGTTCATATCGACCGATTTTTTGCTTATTTTTACGAAAATCGTACGGATCGGACAATGCTGCATCCATATCATTCTTTTCGATGGATGCGCGCTTCGGTACATTTGCATCAAATTCAGTGAGGTATGAAAAGACGAAATCAATTCATGGGGATGGTCTGCCTGCTCGCCTGTTGTTGCGGCTGTTCGGGCCGGCCGGAGGGTGCGGTGCGGCTGCCTATCGTACGCATCGATACCGTGGGTGTCTACGGTACGCCGCGGACGGTGCAGTTTCCCGGCTGCGTCAGGGCGGCGCAGGAGGTCAATGCGGCGTTCAAGGTCGGCGGGACGCTCCGAACGATTTTCGCCGAAGAGGGGGAGTTCGTCCGGCGCGGGGCGCCGCTCGCGGCGCTCGATGCTCGCGATTACCGGCTTCAAGCCGAAGCCGCCGAGGCCGAGTACAAGCGCGTCAAGGCCGAAGCGGAGCGCGTAATGGCGCTCTATGCCGACGGAGCAGCTACGCCCGACGCCTACGACAAGGCGCGTTACGGACTGCAACAGATCACGGCCAAATACGAAAACAGTCGGAACCAGCTCGCCGATACCGAGATCCGTATGCCTTTCGACGGGTATGTGCAGAAACGGCTGTTCGACCCTTCGACCGTCGTCGGGGCAGGAATGCCCGTGCTGACCGTCGTGTCGGCGGAGGCTCCCGAAATCGAGATCAATATCCCCGGCTCGGAGTATGTCCGCCGCAGCGAATTCGACGGCTTCGAGGCGGCCTTCGACTTCTGGCCCGGCAAGCGGATTCCGCTGCGGCTGCGGAGCATCAGCCCGAAGGCCAACGCCAACCAGCTCTATACGCTGCGGCTGGGCGTTCCGGCCGATTTGCGGCCGCTCCCGTCGCCGGGTATGAATACGATGGTGACCATCGTATGCCGGCCTTCGGGGGCTGCGCAGGTGGCCGTGCCGGCCGTCGCGCTCTTCGACGACGGCGACCGGACGTGCGTCTGGATCTGCCGGGAGGACAGTACGGTCGTGAGCCGCGAGGTACGGGTCGAGCGGTTGCAGACCGGCGGCGAAGCGGTCGTCGGAGCGGGACTTGCGGCCGGCGAGCGGATCGTCACGTCGGGCGTGCACCGGCTGCGTGAAGGCGAGAAGGTGGCGCCCCTGCCGGGTGTGACGAAAACAAACGTGGGAGGATTGCTATGATCGATTTCGGGAAATGGGCTTTCGCCAATCGGAAGCTCGTCTATTTCGTCGTCGCCGTCCTTCTGGTCGGCGGCATCCTCTCGGCCTACGACATGTCGAAGCTCGAAGACCCCGAAATCAAGGTCAAGCTGGCGATGGTCATAGCGACGCGCCCCGGCGCTTCGGCGCATGAAATGGAGTTGGAGGTGACCGATCCGTTGGAGAAGAACATCCGCACCATGGGCGAGGTGGAGAGCGTGACCAGCTCGTCGTTCAACGATCTGGCGATTTTGGAGGTGGAGTTGAAAAGCACGGTGCGCGACGCCGACGTCGAACAGTGCTGGGACATGCTGCGCCGCAAGGCTTCCGACGTCCAGCGGCGATTGCCGTCGGGAACGTCGGTCGTCGTGCAGGACGACTTCGGACTGGTCTACGGAATGCTCTATGCGCTCACGGGCGACGGTCTTACGGAGCGGCAGCTGTCGGATTATGCCGGCCTGCTCAAACGCGAGCTGGGCGATCTGGACGGTGTGGCGCGTGTCGAGATCTACGGCGAACGCGAAGAGTGCATCGACATTTCGATCCTGCCCGAAAAGATGGCGATGCTCGGCGTCAGTCCGGCCGAGGCGCTGGCGACGCTCAACGGGCAGAACAACGTCTACTATGCCGGATATTACGACAACGGGCCCGACCGCATCCGCGTGGCCGTCGCCGACAAGTTCCGCGCCGTGAAGGAGATCGAGAGCATGGTCATCCAGGGGCACGAGGACGACCAGCTGCGGTTGTGCGACATCGCGCGCGTGGAGCACGGCTACGCCGAACCCGTGCGCAACGAGATGTCCTACGAGGGGCAGCGTGCGCTCGGCATCGCCGTCGCGGCGGCTTCGGGCAGCGACATCGTCAAGGTCGGGGCCGAGGTGGAACGCTGTCTGGCCGAGTTGCAGGCCGAGCGCTTCCCTGCGGGAGTCGCCTGCCACAAGATTTTCTACCAGCCCGAGCGGGTCAAGGATGCGCTGGGGACGTTTCTGATAAACCTGATCGAGTCGGTGGTGATCGTCGTGGCCATTCTGATGCTTACGATGGGTTTCCGCAGCGGAATGATCATCGGCATCAGTCTGGTGGTGACCGTCGTGGGATCGTTCCTGATTCTGGGGATGGCCGACGGAACGATGCAGCGCGTGTCGCTGGCGGCGTTCATCCTGGCCATGGGAATGCTGGTCGACAATGCCATCGTGATCGTGGACGGCATCCTGATCGACCTGAAACTCGGGAAACCGCGTCGCGAGGCGATGACGGCCATCGGCCGGAAGACGGCGATGCCGCTGCTGGGCGCGACGCTGATCGCCATCCTTTCGTTTCTGCCGATCTTCCTCTCGCCCGATACGGCGGGTGTCTACGTGCGCGATCTGTTCATCGTGCTGGCCGTGTCGCTGCTGCTGAGCTGGGTGCTGGCGCTGGTGCATGTGCCGCTCATGGCCGACGCTTGGCTCGGTCAGCCTGCCGCTCCGGCCGGCGGCGCGACGCTCTACGACAGTGCTGTCTACCGCTGGCTGCGTGCGGCGCTCGGCTTCGGCCTGCGGCATCGCTGGTCGTCGATCGCCGTGGCGCTCGTGCTGGTGGGGCTGAGCGTCTGGGGCTACGGTTACATGCGTCAGGGCTTCTTCCCCGATATGGTCTACGACCAGCTCTATATGGAGTACAAACTGCCCGAGGGGACGAATTCGACCCGCGTGAAGGCCGATTTGGAGGAGATCCGCCGCTATTTGAAGAGCCGTCCGGAGATCCGCTCGGTGGCCGCTTCGATCGGCGGCACGCCGGCGCGCTACAATCTGGTGCGCAGCATCGCCACGCCGTCGCTTTCGTACGGCGAGCTGATTATCGATTTCGAGTCTCCGGAGGCGCTGGAACGCAATATCGACGACATCCAGCAGACGCTTTCGGATCGCTATCCCGATGCCTACGTCAAGTTGAAGCGCTACAACCTGATGTTCAAGAAGTACCCGATCGAGGTGCAGTTCACGGGGCCCGATCCGGCCGTGCTGCACCGGTTGGCCGACAGTGCGCGCTGCATCATGGAGCGCACGCCCGAGGTGTGTCTGATTACGACCGACTGGGAGCCGCGCATTCCGGTGCTGAACATCGACTACGACCAGTCGGCCGCACGGCGCATGGGGTTGAGCCGGCAGGATATCGCCGTCTCGATGCTGTCGGCTGCGGGCGGTATTCCGGTCGGGGCTTTCTACGAGGGGACGCACAAGAATACGATCTATCTCAAATGTACGGAGGCCGACGGGAAGCCGGTCGACAACCTGGAAAACGTGCCGGTCTTCCCGATGATGCCCAATCTGGCGGGGTTGTTCGACGAGGAGCTGCTCCTCAAACTCAAATCGGGAGCGATCGACCGCAGCGAGTTGCTGGAATCCGTCCTGCATACCGTGCCGCTGAAACAGGTGAGCCGCGGCGTACAGGTCGAGTGGGAGGATCCCGTCGTTCCGCGCTACAACGGTCAGCGTGCCCAGCGGGTGATGTGCTCGCCTGCGCCCGGCATCGAGACCGAGGCGGCGCGGCTGGCCGTCGCCGAACGAATCGAGGCGATTCCGCTTCCGTCCGGATACGCACTGTCGTGGGAGGGTGAGAAGGGCGCCAGCGACGAGACGATGCGCTACCTTTTCAAGAACGTGCCGCTCGGCGTCGTGCTGATGATCGCCATCCTGATCCTGCTCTTCGGCGACTACCGCAAGCCGGCCGTTATTCTCTGCTGCATTCCGCTGCTGGGCATCGGCGTGGTGGGGGCGATGCTGCTCACGGGCAAGGTCTTCACCTTCTGCGCCATTGTCGGCGCACTGGGGCTCGTGGGCATGATGATGAAGAACTGCATCGTGCTCATGGACGAGATCGGCGCGCAGATCGCCGCCGGCGCCGATCCCGCCTCGGCGCTCGTTTCCAGTTCGGAAAGCCGTCTGCGGCCGGTGATGATGGCTTCGCTCACGACCATTCTGGGCATGATTCCGCTGCTCGGCGACGCCATGTTCGGGTCGATGGCCGCGACGATCATGGGCGGACTGCTGTTCAGCACCTTCGCCACGCTCTTCTTCGTGCCGATTCTCTATGCGTTGTTCTTTAAAATCAGGATAGATCGATGAAACGTCTTCTTATCATACTCACGCTCGCGGGATTGCCTTGCGCACCCTTCGCGCAGACGCGGCTGACGCTCGACGCCTGCATCGAGCAGGCCGAGGCGAACAACAAGGCGCTGGCGGCGGCCGACCGGCAGTTGGCGGCGGCGCAGTTCGATTTCCGCAGCGCACGGGCCAATTTCTTTCCTTCGTTCTCGGCGACGGGGACGGGACTCTATTCGACGGCCGACGGCGGGCTGGACATCGCCGGCGGCGCGTTGCCCGTGCTGGGTGTCGACGGGATGCCCACGGGCGGTACGGCGCTCTTCCCCGGCCTGAACCTCGCCTACGAGGTGGGTTGGGTCTACGGCGGCGGCATAACGCTCGAACAGCCCCTCTACATGGGCGGCAAGGTGCGCACGGGTTACCGCATGGCGCGGATCGGCAGTGAAATGGCGGAGCAGAACCGGCGGTTGACCCGATCGGAGGTGATCGTCTCGACGTCGCGGGCCTACGCTTCGGTGATCCGTGCGCGTGAGATGCGGCAGGTGGCCGAACGTTACCATGCGCTGCTCACGGAGTTGCTGCGTTCGGTCGAGAGTGCACGCAAGCATGGCCTCAAACCGCAGAACGACGTGTTGAAGGTGCGGGTGAAACTCAACGAGAGCGAATTGAACCTGCGGCGGACGGAGAATGCGCTGCGGCTGGCGACGATGAATCTCTGCCACCTGATCGGCCGTCCGCTGACCGACCGGATCGAGGTGGCGGACGATCTGCCCGACCTGCCGTCGACGCCGGTGCCCGCCGCCGACCTTATGGCGCGTCCCGAATATCGGCTTCTCGACCGGAAGGCCGAGCTGGCGCGCGAACAGTTGCGCCTGGCGCGCAGCGAGCGGTTGCCGCAGGTGGGGCTGGTGGGCAATTACGGCTACCTGCACGGCGTCGAACTGAACGGACAGAACTTGTTGGGCGGCTGGGCCTTCACGGCCGGCGTGCAGGTGTCGGTGCCGATCTTCCACTTCGGCGGCCGCTCGAACAAAGTACGGTCGGCACGGGCGCGGTTCGAGCAGGCGCAGGCGGAGCGTCTCGACGGCGGCGAGCTGCTGCAACTCGAAGCGACGCAGGCGGCGAACAACCTCGACGAAGCGCAGCTCGAAATCCGGCTGGCCGAGTCGTCGCTCGCCGCGGCCGACGAGAACCTGCGGCTGAGCCGCCGCCAGTACGAGGCCGGCGTGGAGACGCTGTCGGATCATCTCGAAGCGCAGGCCATGTGGCAGCAGGCGCACCGGACGGAGGTCGAGGCGCGTATCGACGGTTATCTGCGTTGGTTGGAATACCGCAAGGCGGCGGGGTTGCTCGATTGAGCGAGGTGTCTTTCACGAAAAACGCAGCGGTCGGTAGATCCGGCCGCTGCGTTCGTTTTTGTTACTCCTCGTTGATGAAGAGCGCCCGGGGCAGCTGGTCGATGCTGTTGATCGCCACCACCTCGATGCCTTTGGGGCGTTTGGCGCCTTTGGGGAGGTAGCCCGAGACGACGATGCGGCGGAAGCCCAGCCGCGCCGCCTCGCTGATGCGCTGCTCGGTGCGGGGGGCGGGGCGCACCTCACCCGAAAGCCCGACTTCGCCCGCGCAGCAGATGCCCTCGCCGATCGGACGGTCGTAGTACGACGAAATTACGGCGGCGATGATGGCCAGATCCAGCCCCGGATCGGCGACCTTGAAGCCGCCCGCGAAGTTGAGGAAGACGTCCTTGGTGTACATCTTCATCCCCACGCGCTTCTCCAACACGGCCAGTAGCATCGACATGCGTTTGTAGTCGAAGCCCGTGGCCGTGCGCTGGGGCGTGCCGTAGGCGGCGTTCGAGACGAGCGCCTGCACCTCGATCAGGTAGGGGCGTATACCGTCGACCGAGGCGCCGACGGCAATGCCGCTCAGCGGTGCGTCGTAGTGCGTGAGCAGGATTTCGGAGGGGTTGCCCACCGGCCGCAGGCCGGCGTCGAGCATCTCGAAGACGCCGATCTCGAACGTCGCGCCGAAACGGTTCTTGATGCCGCGCAGGATGCGATAAACCTGATTGTTGTCGCCCTCGAACTGCAACACCACGTCGACGATGTGTTCCAGAATCTTCGGGCCGGCGATGGCGCCCTCCTTGGTGATGTGGCCGATGATGAAGATCGAGGTGCCCGATCCTTTGGCGTATTTGAGCAGCGTGGCGGCGCATTCGCGGATCTGCGACACGCTGCCGGCCGACGACTCGATCAGATCGGTGTAGATCGTCTGGATCGAGTCGATGATCACCAGGTCGGGGCGCTGCTCTTCGAGCTGCGCCATGATGTTTTCGAGCAGCGTCTCGGAGTAGACCATGCAGGCGTCGTTGCCGATGCCGATACGGTCGGCGCGCATCTTGATCTGCTCGGCCGACTCCTCGCCCGAGACGTAGAGGGTTTTCAACCCGTTGTCGGCCAGTGCGATTTGCAGGCTGAGCGTCGATTTGCCGATGCCCGGTTCGCCGCCCAGCAGCACGAGCGATCCGGGAACCAGACCGCCGCCCAGCACCCGGTTGACCTCGGCGTTGCCCAGGTCGAGCCGCGGCCGGTCGTTCGAGCGGATCTCGCCGACGCGCTGCGGGGTGCTGCGGGGCAGCGCGGAGGTCATCGCGGCGGGGACCGAACCGCTCTCCCTTGCGACGATCTCTTCGGTGAAGGTGTTCCACTCCCCGCAGGCGGGGCAGCGTCCCATCCATTTGGGCGCCTCGTAGCCGCACTCCTTGCAGAAATATGCTTTTTTGACCTTTGCCATCTCTTTGCGTTTTAGTACGGATTGCAGACGGCAACCCGTTCGGCCGCCTTAAAGGGGCGGAGGACGGCCGAAAAATTCGGTGCAGGATCCTGGTTATTTGATGAAGAAGCGGTAGATGTCGTTGCCGTTGGCGTAGACCAGTAGCACGAGGATGATCGCCAGTCCGACGTACTGCGCCGCTTCGAGGAAGCGGTCGCTCGGTTTGCGTCCCGTGATCATCTCCCACAGCGTGAAGATCGCATGGCCGCCGTCCAGCCCCGGAATGGGCAGGATGTTCATGATGGCCAGGATGATCGAAATGAAGGCGCACTTCGACCAGAAATCCTGCCAGTTCCACGCCGAGGGGAAGATGCTGCCGATGGCGATGAATCCGCCCAGCTCCTCGTACATCTGGGTTTTGGGCTGCACGATCAGTTTGAGCTGTTCCCAGTAGTTGGCGATCACGCTGCCCGTGCGCCGGATGCCGGCGGGGATCGACTGCCAGAAGGTGTACTCCTTCGTGCGCAGGCGGTAGTCGTGGCGGGCTACCGTGACGCCGATCTTGCCGTCGGCGTTGACCGGTACGGTCAACACGGCCGTCGAATCGCCGCGCACGACGGTGAGCTGCACGTCGGACGACTTGTGGTCGGCCAGCAGCCCGACGTACTCCGCGAATTCGATGTGGCGTTCGCCGTTGAGGGCGACCACCTCGTCGCCGGCGCGCAGCCCTGCGTCGAGGGCGGCGGGGGAGGCTACGCTGTCGATGCGGAAGGGCGTGCGCAGCATCAGCATCTCTTCGTAGCCCTTCGAGCGGCGGAAGTCGACGAGCTGCTCGAAGGGGATCGTGAAGCGCTCTTCGCGGCCGTCGCGTTCGACGACGACCGTGCGGTCGCTCTCGGTCAGCAGCAGCGTCATGGCGATGGCGTTCACGTCGTCGATCGGCTCTCCGTCGATCGAGATGATTTTGTCGCCGTTCTCGAAGCCTAGCCCCTGTGCCGCCGTGTTGAAGGTGTAGCCGTAGACGGCGTCTTCGTTGGCGAAATATTTTTCGCCCCACGTGTAGCAGATGCCGCAGTAGATGGCCACGGCCAGCAGGATGTTCATCACGATGCCGGCGATCATTACCAGAAAACGCTGCCACGCCGGTTTGGCGCGGAACTCGTCGGGCCGGACGGGCTGCTTCATCTGCTCCGTATCGAGACTTTCGTCGATCATGCCGGCGATCTTGACGTAACCGCCCAGCGGCAGCCAGCCCACGCCGTACTCCGTGCCGCCGCGCTTGAACTTGAAGAGCGAGAACCACGGATCGAAGAAGATGTAGAACTTTTCGACGCGGATGCCGAACACGCGCGCCATGAGAAAGTGTCCCAGTTCGTGAATGCCCACGAGCAGGGTGAAGCAGAGGAAAAGCTGAATGACTTTGATGAGAATGTCCATTATCGATGTGTTAGATTTTCAGAAATTCGCGTGCGATGCGGCGCGCCTCGGCGTCCGATGCGGCGTAGTCGTCGAGCGTCGGCCGCGCGACGAAGGTCGCTTCTTCGAGTGCATGTTCGATTGTGCGCACGATGTCGAGGTAGCCGCACCGTTTGGCCAGGAACGCGGCGACGGCCACTTCGTTGGCGCCGTTCATCGTGCAGGCCGCCGTGCCGCCGCGCCGCAGGCAGTCGTAGGCCATGTCGAGCGCCGGATATTTCTGGCGGTCGGGTTCCGCGAAGGTGAGCGTCGGGTTGTCGGCGAAGCTGAACTGCTCCGCGGCCCGTGCGGCGCGGCGGGGGAAGAGCAGCGCGAAGCCGATGGGCAGGTGCATGTCGGGCGTGCCGAGCTGCGCCTTGATCGCGCCGTCTTCGAACTCGACCATCGAGTGTACCACCGACTGCGGGTGGATCAGCACCGAGATTCGTTCGGCCGGCATCCCGAAGAGCCAGCGGGCTTCGATCACTTCGAATCCCTTGTTGACGAGCGTCGCCGAATCGATCGTGATCTTGGCTCCCATGCGCCACTGCGGGTGTCGCAGGGCCTGTTCGACAGTCACTTCGGCGAGCCGCTCGCGCGGTACGTCGCGCAGTGCACCGCCCGAACAGGTGACGATCAGCCGCCGCGCGGGCGACGCTTCGCCCACCAGACATTGGAAGATGGCTGAATGTTCGGAGTCGATCGGCAGGATAGGCACCCGTCGCTCGGCGGCCAGCCGCATGACGTAGTCGCCGCCCACGACGAGCGTCTCCTTGTTGGCCAGCGCGACTTTTTTGCCCGCTTCGATGGCGGCCACCGTGGGCAGCAGACCCGCGTATCCCACCAGCGCGTTGACCACCGTGTCGACCGTGTCGGCCTGCACTACCTGCCGGATCGCGTCGGCACCCGCGTAGACCTTGACGGGGCGGTCGGCCAGCGCGCGGCGCAGCGCGTCGTATTTCGAGTCGTCGGCGATGACCACCGAATCGGGCGCGAATTCCTCGGCCTGACGGGCCAGCGCCTCCCAGTTGCGGTGCGCGGTGAGCGTGGTGATTTCGAACAGTTCGGAGTTCTCGCGGACGATGTCGAGCGTCTGGACGCCGATCGAACCGGTCGAACCGAGCAGGGCGATACGTTGTTTCATGCGTGGGGCCTTTCCGGCGGAATGTTCCATTAGAATACGATGTAACCTTCGGGATCGACGGGCTTGCCGTCGCTCCACAGTTCGAAGCCGAAGAGTTTCGAGTCGGTGCCTTCGGCCTGCGGGTCGTTGCTGTATCCCAGCACCTCGCCGCTGCGGAGCCGCTGGCCCGTCGAGACCATCGACTGCGCGAGATTTTTGTAGATCGAGAGTACGTTGTCGGCGTGCTGCACCTGCACCACGTAGCCCTCTTCGGGGCTCCACAGGCTCAGCACGACCGTGCCGTTGTCGACGGCCGATACCTGCGATCCGGGTGCCGCGGCGATCCGGATGCCGTACTGCCCCAGTTTGGTGTCGAACTTTTCGGTGATGATGCCTTCGACCGGCGCGGTCATGGCCATCGCTTCGCGCAGCGTCTTGCGCGACGGCGATTTTCCCAGTCCGTAGGGGCCTTCGCCCTCCATCTGGATGCGCAGGAGCGAATCCTCGCGCGAGGGCATCACCAGCGTCTTGTCGGCCTTGATGCTGTCGAGACTGCCGACGTTGCGTACCACGGGCGTCTTGCCCTCCATGATGAGGGCGATGTTGTCGCTGTAAGTACGCATCTGGGTCATCTGCCGTTCGATCGAGTCGAGCCGCATGATGTTTTGCAGCAGCATTTCGCGCGAGCGGTTGGCCTCGTAGCCCGGCAGGAATTCCAGCACGGGGGTGTAGGCCACCAGCGAGAGAATCAGGATGAAGAGCAGCAGGACGAAAGCCAGTAACGCTGCGAAGATACGCACGACCGAGATGTGCATGTGCCACTCCTCGGCGTTGTCCACCTCGTTCTGGAGCGTCAACCGGTGTTTGCGCACCAGACGCCTGTATGCCCGTGAGATCGGCGAGAATCCTTTCATGTTCCGCAAGTTTTGAGCGCCGGCGACGGACCGCGAACCGCACGCGGCGGCGTGTGGCTCGTCGTCCCGCTGCGATTGCACATCGCGTCCCGGCCGCTACATCTTCGCAAAGATACGAAAAAGTCGGGCGCGAAAGCAAATTTATTTGCATTTTGCCGGGCGCGAGTATCCGAGGCGTCAGCCAAAGGCGGATGAGCCGGAGGCAAAAGCAAGCTCGTTCGCATTTTGTCCGGAGAGCGTATCTGCGGCGCTGCCTGAATAACGGAGAAATCGGAAAAATAGGGTGCTCGGACGAAAAAACGGTATCATTTTGTTGTGTCGTCGAGCATGGTTTGTCGTCTTTCGGCAAAACCGGAAGGCGACAGCCCGCAGCCGGCGGAGAATATCATCGGCTGCGGGCTGAAAGTTTGAAGGGAATACCTCCGGGAAAAGTCTGTTTCCGTCCGTTTCGGGAGTTCGTCTGCATCGGGGAGGATTTTACGAAATGCTCCGAGGGCGTTCGTGACGAACGCCCTCGGAGCAGATGAGACGGGTACCCTGCGGGTTTCCCGCATGCCGGCCGGCTCAGTCGAGAAAGCCCTCTTCGACGAGACGTTGCCGCACCTTGACCCAATTGACGAACGGGCGTTTGATGCCGTCTTCGAACTTGATCGGGCATCCCAGCGCGCTGTCGTCGATGTAGAGGTCGGCGAAGACCTTGGGCGAGTCGGTCCACTCCCGCTGTGCGGGGTTCTCGTTGACGGCGTAGAGCGGAATGTCGTTGCGGGCGAACCATGCTACGGCGTCGTCGAGCAGTCTCCCGCTGCGCATCGTGTAGAGAATCACCCGGCAACCGTTGCCGATCAGTTCCCGCAGCACGGGAACGGCGCCGATGTCGTTGCCGATATGGGGGTAGGCGTGCGTAACGACCGTACCGTCGAAGTCGACGGCGATAATTGCATCCCGGATAGCCATTGCGGTATTACTTTTTATCGTTCAGACCCAAGAAATCTTTCAGCCGTTGCGTGAGGTTGTAGCGGCTGTCGATGACGGCCGAGGACTTTTGGCTCTCGTCTTCGCCGTAGCCGTATCCATAGCCGTAACCATACCCGTATCCGTAGCCATATCCGTAACCGTATCCGCGGCGTGCGCCTCCGGTCGAACCGTTGAGCACGATGCTCATGTTGTGGAATTTCTTCTCGCGGTAGAGTTTTTCGATGTCGGGCAGCTGCCGGCGGTCCAGCAGTCCTTCGCGGATCACGTAGATCGTCAGGTCGGCCAGGCGGTCGGTAATCAGCGCGTCGGCCACGGCCATGGCGGGCACGCTGTCGATGACGACGTAGTCGTAGCGTTTGCGCAGGTCGGCCATGAATTCGTCGAACTTCTCCGACAGGAGCATTTCGGCCGGGTTGGGCGGTTGCAGACCGGCGAAGATGATGTCGAGATTCTCGTGCAGGCCGCTCTGGAAGACGATGTCGTTGAGGTTGGCGATCGTTCCGGAGATGTAGCCCGATACGCCGTTTCGGTTGTCGCGTTGACCCATCTGTTTGGAGAGGGTGCGGCGGCGCAGGTCGAGGTCGACGATGATTACCTTCTTGTCGGCCAGGGCGAGCGTCATGGCCAGGTTCGTCGTGACGAAGGTCTTGCCCGCATGGGGATTCGACGAGGTGACCATGATGATCTGCAACTTACCCGACTTGACGCTCATGAAGCCCAGGTTCGAACGGATCAGCCGGAATGCCTCCGAGACGCTGTCGCGGCCGTTGTCGCGCACCACCACCGATCCCTGCCGGGTCGAACCGTGGTATTCGGGGATGTCGCCGAGGAACGGAATGCTCAGTTTGTCCTCGATGTCCTTGCGGCCGCGGATGGTGGTGTCGAGAATTTCCATCAGGTAGATGATGCCGAACGGCGTGGCCAGACCGAACAGCAGTGCGATGAAGAGGATGATGACCGAGCGGGGCGCCACGGGGGTGCTGCTGCCGTAGGCCGGATCGATGATTCGGGCGTTGTTGTCGGCGATGGCCTTGGTCAGTTCATTCTCCTCGCGTTTGTTCAACAGGTAGAGGTAGAGCTCCTCCTTGATGCGCTGTTGGCGGGTATTGTCGAGCAGTTCGGTGCTCTGGCGGGTCGCCGAAGCGATGCGCGTACGGGCGAGGCTCTCCTCGCGGCGGATGTTGTTCAATTGGATTTCGAGCGTCGAGATATGCGATTGGAGCGAGGCGATGATCGCCCGCCGCAGCGCGGCCAGCTCGCTGTCGAAATCTTGGATGACGGGGCTGTTGCTCGATGCGTTGCCGGCGAGTTTGTCGCGGCGGAGCATCAGCTCGTTGTAGTTCTTGATCTGGTCGGAGATCGACACGTTGGTGATGGCGACGTTGGCCGGGATCAGGTCGCGCAGCTTGGTGTCGTTGAGCAGATAGTCGCGGATGTACTGCGCCATGCTGATCTGGTTCTCCACCGAAAGACCTGCGGTTTTGAATTGCGAACTCTCGGTCAGGCTTTGCGTGGCCTGCGCCGTGATGTCGTACATCTCGTTGTCTTTCTTATAGGTAGAGATCTTGCGGTCTACGGCGTCCAGCTCCGAACCAATGATGCGCAGCCGCTTGTCGATGAAGTCGGCCGTGTAGTCGGCGATACGGTTCTTGTCGTTGATCGACTCGTCGTTATAGCGGGCGATGAGCGTGTTGATGACGTCCTCCGCACGGCGGGGAATGTTGTCGTCGAGCGAAATGGAGATGGCGTTGGCCTGCTTCTCGACCAACTCGATGGCGATTCGCTTGTTGTAACCCGAGGCCACGCTGCTCACGATCTGTTTGCTCACCGAAATCGGGTCGCCGAAGTAGTCGTCGGACATGTAGAGCGTCGGCGTCACGACGAGCAGTCCGCACGGCGTGGTGATCGTGTCGTTGAACCGCCCCGTCATCTCGACCTCGTAGATCTCCGAATCCTTGTCCTTGTCGGAATCGGCCGAGGTGCGGTTGACGAACTTCGTGAGCGAGAACTTCTCGTTGTCGACGGGGGTCAGTTCGAACGCCAGCGCCTGCCGCTCGTTGTCGTCGATGAAGGTGACGTCGATCGGCGAACGGCGGTAGAGGTTCTCGGTGCGCAGCCCGTGTTTGACGACGTAGTTGACGTGCAGGTTGAGCCGCCGTACCACTTCGGTCATCAGGTTGCGCGATTTGAGCACGATGATCTCGTTGTCGACGTTGCGGCGTGCTGTGGCTCCCAGCAGGTCGCCGAAGGCGGCGATATCCGTTTCGCTGCCCTTCTTGCCGTCCTTGATGAGGATCGTAGCCGTGCGGTTGTAGACTTTCGGCGCCGTGTAGATATAGAAAAGCGCGCACGAAAGGCAGACGACCGTCGACAACAGGAACCAGAACCAGTTGCCGATGACCATTTGTATGAGGTCGTGGATCGAGAAGTTGATGCTGTCCTCGTTCCCTTCCGCAGGGACGTTGTTTACATTGCGATTTTCTTCCATGAAAAACTGGCGATTATTAGCGGGTGATGGTGACGAGGAGCGTCGCCACGGAGACGGCTACCGAAACGAGCGAGATGTAGAACGAACGGTTCTGGTTGATTTCGCCCGCCTGCGCCTTGTATTTGTTCGGCGTGACGTAGACGACGTCGTCCTGTTGCAGATAGAAGTAGGGCGACGCGAGGATGTCCGGGTTTTTGAGGTCGAAATAGTGCACCGTCCTCATGCCGTTCTCTTCGCGGATCAGCGCCACGTTCTCGCGCTGGCCGTAGATCGTCAGGTCGCCGGCCATGGCCAGGGCGTCGAAGAGCGAGATGCGGTCTTTGGTGATGGAGAACTGTCCGGGGCGGGCGACCTCGCCCAGGACGGAGAATTTCACGTCGGCGAATTGGATGATGACGATCGGGTCGTGCACCATCCCGTTTTCGCGGATCGTGTTTTCGATCTTTTTGGCAAGCTCGTTGCGCGTGAGTCCGTCGCAATCGATCTCGCCGATGATCGGCAACTGGATTTTGCCCTCTTTGTCGACGGTGAGGATTTGGAGGTTTCCGTTCGAGGAACTCGAATAGGAGGAGAGTCCGTTGAGCGAGTTGTAGGAGGATGCCGCGTTGAACGGGGCTGCCAGTTCGGGGTCCTTGCTGTTGATGGTCACCGTGAGCCGGTCGAGCGGTTTGATGCGGATCTGGTAGTCCTGTTCGATGGCGGTCGGAATGTCGGTCTGTACCTGCTGGATGTAGGCCGCGCGTTTGTTGGTGGCGCACGATGCCAGCAGCAATGCGCCGAGTATGAAAATCCCGAGATGTTTCATGGGTTTTATGTCGACTTAATCTTTAATGTTTTGAATGGTTGCGCAAAGATATTACTTTTTTTCCGATAATCCGCCGCGGGAAGGGTTGAAAAGTAAAATATTTCGGATGTTGCCGAATTTTCCTATTTTTGCGGTCTGAATCGGATAAAAATGGACGAAACGACACATATTCCGCATCCCGCATGGAGTTATCCTGCGGTGATCTATGAATTGAACGTGCGGCAGCTGACGCCCGAAGGGACTTTCGCCGCCGCCGAAAAACATCTCCCCCGCCTGCGCGAGCTGGGCATCGACGCCGTGTGGCTGATGCCGATCCACCCGATCGGCGAGACGAACCGCAAGGGGACGCTGGGCTCCTACTACGCCGTGCGCGACTACTGCGGCGTCAATCCCGAATTCGGGACGATGGCCGATTTCGACCGCTTCGTGTCGACGGCGCACGGGCTGGGGCTGAAAGTGCTGCTCGACTGGGTGGCCAACCACACGGCGCGCGACGCGCGGTGGGTGACCGAGTGTCCGGCCGACTGGTACGAGCGCGACGCGGCGGGCGAGCCGGTCGTGCCCAACGGCTGGGACGACACGGCCAAGCTCAACTACGCCAACCGAGCCGTGTGGCAGGGGCAGATCGACGCCATGCGCTTCTGGCTCGCGGAGCACGGCGTGGACGGGTTCCGCTGCGATATGGCCATGCTGGTGCCCACGGCCTTCTGGCAGGAGGCTGCGGCGCAGCTGCGCGAAGTGAAGCACAATCTCTTCATGCTGGCCGAAGCCGAGCAGGCGGATCTTTTCGACCGTGCGTTCGACGCCTGCTATGCGTGGGAGTTCCACCATATCGTCAACGACATCGCGCAGGGACGTCGCCGCGTGTGGGATCTGCGCAACTACCTTTACGCCGACCGCGACCGTTATCCGCGTTCGGCCATGCGGCTGATGTTCACCTCCAATCACGACGAGAATTCGTGGAACGGCAGCGAGTTCCGCCGGCTGGGCGATGCGGCCGGAATCATGGCCGCGCTGACGTTCGTGCTGCCGCAGTCGATGCCGCTCGTCTATACGGGGCAGGAGTTCGGCTACGACCATTCGTTCGCCTTCTTCGACCGCGATCCGATGGTCGATCCCCGTCCGGGGCGCTTCACGGAGCTGTACCGGCTGCTGTGTCTGTTGAAGCACCGCAACCGCGCGTTGCAGGCGGGCGAGCGGGGCGGTTCGTTCGTCGAGATCGAGAACAACGCCAAGGATTGCCTGATGACTTTCGTGCGCGAGGTGGAGGGCAACCGCGTACTCTGCGTGATGAACCTCTCGCCCTATACGATCCACGCCGATTTCAATACGGGCATCTATCAGGGCGAATACGCCGATGCGCTGACGGGCAACCGGATCGTCGTGCCTTATCGCGTCGAGCAGGATATGGCGCCGTGGAGCTACCGGATTCTGATTCGGGAGTGATCCGGTCCGGGGCTTGTCGTGCATCGGTTCGGGTTTTGCGACGGGCGCCCGAATCGCTCGGAGAGGGCTTGGCGGTTCGGAAAATTTGATTTATCTTTGAGACGATGATACGCAATCTCCTCCTGTTGGTCTGCCTGTGCGCGTGGCTGCCCGCCGCGGCGCATCCCTACGCGGTGGAACAGATCGAAAACGTGCAGTCGGCCGACCGTACGCGCTTCACGTCGAATCCCGACGGGATCCTTTCGCAGGCGGCCGTGGCGCGCATCGACTCGATCTGCTACGGCCTGCGCCAGCGCGGTGCGGCGCAGGTGGCCGTGGTGGCCGTCGACGCCATTGCGGGCGGCGATCCCTTCACGTTCGCCTACGAGCTCTTCTCGAAGTGGGGCGTCGGCCGCCGCGAGGACAGCAACGGCGTGGGCATCCTGCTTGTGAGGGAGCAGCGCGAAATCCGCTTCGTGACGGGGCGCGGCGTCGAGGGCGTGCTGCCCGACGCGCTTTGCAAACGCATCCAGACGAATTATATGTTGCCCGCCTTCCGCGAAGGCGACTACGACCGCGGCATGGTGCGCGGCGTCGAAGCCGTGGCGGCCGTGCTCGCGGGCAGCGAACTCGAAACGGGCGTGCCGGACGCCGTTCCGCAGGAGGACGACACGCCCTGGTGGGTGATCGCGCTGATCGTAGGCGGATGCGTCGCCGTGCCGCTGGTGGCCGTCGTGCGTATGCTGCGCTGTCCGCGCTGCAAGCGGTGGTTCGCGCTGCGGTCGCAGGGCGAGCGGATCGTGCTGCGTGCCGAGGGGTGGCGCATGGTCGAACAGACGCTCGTCTGCCGCCGTTGCGGCGAGACGATCCGGCGTCGCCGCAGGGAAGCCGACGGCAGCGACATCGGCGGCCGCGGCGGCGGAATGTGGATCGGAGGCCGGGGTCTCTTCGGCGGAGGTTTCGGCGGAGGACATGCGGGCGGCGGCTTCGGGGGCGGCAGCTTCGGAGGCGGCGGTGCCGGTTCGAAATGGTGAAAAGCAAAAAAGCGGCGGGCAGGTTAGTAACCTTGTCCGTTCGTCCGTATTAATTAACGTATTTAACAACGAAAACGAACCTTTTCGTTAGGCCGAGCGCCGAGCCGCACTTGTGCGGGCTATGCCGAGGCGAGAAAAGGAGCATGAAAGTGAACAACATGAAAAAGAGTCTTTGGATTGTCCTTGCGGTCGTTGCGGTGCTCGCCGTCTGGGGGTATTCGGTCTACAACGGCCTGGTCGAAAAGGAGGAGGCCGTACACGGTGCGTGGTCGAACGTCGAGACGCAGTATCAGCGCCGCTCCGATCTGATTCCCAATCTTGTCAATACGGTGAAGGGGTATGCCGCCCACGAGCAGCAGACGCTCGCGGCGGTGGTCGATGCGCGTTCGAAGGCGACTTCGATGAATGTCGACGCCGACGACCTGACGCCCGAACGGCTGGCGGCATTCCAGCAGGCGCAGGAGGGCGTGCGTTCGGCGCTGGGGCGTCTGATCGCCGTCGCCGAGAACTATCCCGATCTGAAAGCCAACAGCAATTTTCAGGAGTTGCAGGCGCAGTTGGAGGGGACGGAGAATCGCATCGCCGTAGCCCGCACGGCCTTCAACGAGAAGACGCAGGCCTACAACGTCGCCGTCCGCCGTTTTCCGGCCAATCTGGTGGCGGGAATACTCTCGTTCGGGCAGAAACCCTATTTCGAGGCGGACGACAGCGCTGCGCAGGCGCCCGAAGTCGCCTTCTGATACGACAAACTACTAACCCTGATTCGATATGAAACGATTTTTTCTGTTGACACTGGCCTCGGCGGCGCTTCTCGGCGCTTCGGCCGCACCGGTCAAAACCTATGAAGTGAAGAGTCCCGACGGTCGTCTGGCCCTCGTGCTCACGGCAGGCGAACGGCTGAGCTTTACGGTCGCCCGCGACGGGGAGACGCTGGTCGCCCCCTCCGAAATGGCGCTGACGCTCTCGACGGGCGAGGTGCTGGGCGAGTCGCCCCGGGTGCGCTCGGCACGGCGGCGTGCGGTGACCGAGACGATCGACGCGCCGCTCTACCGCCAGAGCCGTTTCGATGCGGCCTACAACGAACTCGACCTGCGCCTGCGCGGCGATTACGGCATCCTGGCCCGCGCCTACGACGACGGCGTCTGCTACCGCTTCTATACGGAGCGCGACGGCGAGCTGACGATCGTCGACGAGACGGCGCAGCTCAATTTCGAGGGCGATCCGTCGGCCTACATTCCCTATTCCAAAACGGAGATTCCGATGCGGACGTCGTTCGAAAATACCTACGAGTACGCGCCGCTGAGCAAGTTCCGGACGCAGACGGTGGCCTTCATGCCGGTGCTTGTCGATCTGGGAGAGCGGGGTTACGTGCTCTACACCGAATCGGACGTCGAGGCCTATCCGGGCGTCTACCTTACCTACGACAAGGAGGCCAAGGGGTTTGCGGCCCGTTTCGCGGAGTGCCCGACCGAGACGTCGCTGACCAAACGCTTTCAGGACGTCGTGGAGCGGAGTGCCGACTACATCGCCCGCGTCGACGGCCGGCGCAGCTATCCGTGGCGCATTGTGGCCTACGCCGCGACGGCGACCGAACTGCCCGTGAACGACATGGTCTGGCAGACGGCCGAAGCGAGCCGCGTGGCCGACGCCTCGTGGGTGCGCGACGGCAAGATCGCATGGGACTGGTGGAACAACTGGGGCGTCTACGGCGTCGATTTCAAGTCGGGCATCAATACCGAAACCTATAAGTATTTCATCGATTTCGCCGCCGCCAACGGCATCGAGTACGTGGCGCTCGACGAGGGATGGGGCGTGCGCGACGGCGACGTCATGCACGTCGTGCCGGAGATCGACCTGCCGGAGATCGTCTCCTACGCCCGCGAGAAGAAGGTGGGCATCATCCTGTGGGTGGTGGCCAAGGTGCTCGACGACAAGCTCGAGGAGGCGTGCCGCTACTATTCGGAGCTGGGCGTCGCGGGCTGGAAGGTCGACTTCATCGACCGGCAGGACCAGGCGGCCGTGGAGCGTGTCTACCGCATCGCCGACGCTGCGGCGCGCTACCGCATGATCGTGGATTTCCACGGCGTCTACAAGCCCACGGGGTTGCAGCGCACCTATCCCAACGTCGTCAATTTCGAAGGGATCTTCGGGCTGGAACAGCTCAAATGGACGGACAAGACGGACGCCGACATGCCGGCCTACGACTGCACCTTCCCCTTCATCCGTCAGGTGGCCGGCCCGGTCGACTACACGCAGGGGGCGATGCGCAACGCTTCGCGCAAGAATTTCCGTGCGGTCAACAACCATCCGATGAGCCAGGGCACGCGCGCCCATCAGGTCGCGACCTACGTCGTCTTCGATTCGCCGCTGGTGATGCTCTGCGATTCGCCGACGGCCTACGAGAAGGAGCCTGAGACGCTTGATTACATCGTGCGCTTCCCGACGCGCTTCGACCAGACGTTGATTCCCGCCGGCGAGATCGGCCGCTACATCGTCACGGCACGGCGTGCGGGCGACCGCTGGTATCTGGGTGCGCTGACGAACTGGGATGCCCGCGAGGTGGAGGTGAAACTCGATTTCCTAGGCGACGGCCGGTGGAAGGCGCGCATCTTCCGCGACGGCGTGAATGCCGACCGCTACGGTGAGGATTACCTCTTGGAGGAGCGGACGGTGACGGCGGCCGACAGTCTTGCGATGGCGATGGCCCCCGGCGGCGGTTACGCCGTGCAGTTCGAACGGGTGCAGTAATCTCCGACCGACGATACGAGGAGCGCTTTCGGGCGCTCCTCGTATCGTTTGCGGTACGGGATACAGAAGGGGGGGGGCCGTCCGGCGATCGGACGGCCCCCCCCCTTGCATTCGTACGGTCAGGTGCGTCACTCCTCGAGCCAGCTGCCCAGCTCGGCGTAGATCTTGTCGGCGATGAACTTCATCGCCTCGGAGCTCGGGTGGCACCCCTTGCCCGTGGCGGGATTGTAGTCGTGCTTGGGCATGTAGGTCTGGTCGTTGAAGCCGTTCACGGCGTAGAGGTCGACGCAGCGGGCGCCGTAGTGGCGGGCGATGGCGAGCGTCGAGCGTTCGATGCCCGTCGAGAGGTAGTCGCCGATGATGCAGACGATCTTGACGTCGGGATAACGCTCTTTCAGCAAGCGAAGCAGTTTGATGTAGGCCGTGCAGAAGGTCGTGTCGTCGAGCGCTTCGATCTCGGCGCGCGTCGCGGCCGCGTCGGCTGCGGCGAACAATTCGGCCAGCGCCGCCTCCGACGGTGCCTCGGCGCTTTGGATCGGAAGGCCCGGAGCGAGCGGGTCGACGTTGTGCGCGTAGTCGTTCGTGCCGCCGTGGATGAGCACGATGTCGGGCTGCCCCACGCCGCCCTGTGCGATGAAGCGGGCGCAGAAGTCGTTGCCGTACCATGCCTGGGAAGCGTAGGCCGGATCGGTCGTGCAGGCGACGGCCGTGCCGGAGAAGGAGATGTTGCGCTCGATGCGGGCGTCGGACATCAGGTCGTGGGCCAGCCGGTACCAGTAGGTTTGCGACACGGAGGTCAGATCGTGGTCCGAGGTCGGATAGTGGCATGAATAACCCGACGGTACGAAACCTCGGAAGGTCGAAATCGAGTCGCCGATAACGCTGATGCGCTTGGTCTTGCTCACGGGCAGCAGGGTGGTCATGCCTTCGATGACGGGGTATCCGTCGGCGTCGAGCGTCCAGTTTTTCAGTGTGCGGCCGCAAGTGCCCTCGTAAGCGGCGACAGCGGCATTGAGGTCGGCCAGCAGCGTCGACATCTCTCCGTAGGACTTGACGGTCGCTGCGTCCGCCTTAGTGAGATTCGAAATTCCCGGACCGGCCTGCGTGCTCGGGTCGAAATAACAATGTTTGAGTGAGGTGATCGTATAGCTGCCGCTGTGGATTTTGGCGTAGATGCCGCCGCAGTAGATGGAGGTCGAGGGTTCGCCGTCGGTCAGGAAGCCGTCGTGGCCGATGGTCGAGTAGAGTCCGTAGAGTTCGGCGGCTGTCGGCGAGCCGTTCTGGAAACCGAGGATACCCGACAGCGTGTTGTTGGCCGAGGGATAACCGCCTGCCTTGCCTACGGTCTTGACGGTTTGGACGCGCGATGCGCAGTTGACGATGTGGGCTTTGCCCGTTCCGACTTGCAGCCAGCCGACCAGACCGGTTGCGAGCGTATAGCCGTTGGAACCGTTGTTGCCCGTCGCCTCGACCTCGCGGCCGGCGTAGATGCTGTTGACGATGTCGACGATGCAGGCCGCGTCGTTGCATTTGGCGTATCCGCAGATACCGCCCACGCTGTGCTGTCCGCGGCAGTTGCCGTAGGCGATGCAGCCGTCGACGGCGGTTTCGCCTTTCGATACGATGTAGCCCACGATACCGCCCACCTGATGCAATGAGGAGCTGACGTCGCCGTAGCTCTGGCAGTTCTCGATGAAACTGTCGCCGTAGGAGGTGATCGAACCGGATATACCGCCTGTATTGTAGCCGTATCCAGTGATGGATTCCCGCGACGTGCAGTTCCGCACGATCGATGTGTGCTCCGCTGTGGCGGTTCCCTGATAGCCGGCGATGCCGCCGACGTTATCGGCTCCGAATACCATGATGTCGGTTTCGCAATCTTCGACGACGGCCGTCATATTGCTTCCGTCGTCGGCGTTTTCCTCGTTGGCTTGCAGCGCCCCGACGATGCCGCCCGTGTGATCGCCCTTCGACGAGAGCGAGGCCGAGGCAGCGATCGTGCAGCCGGAGATCTTGCCCGAAGTGAGATGTCCCGCGATTCCGCCGACATAATTGCCGTTGTAGGCCGATGCTTTGCCGCCCACCGTACAGTTCTCTATCGTCGAATTGCGACGGGCGCGGCCGACGATGCCGCCGAGGAAGTGAGTTTCGGCATCGATCGTGGCCGCGGCGTCGACCGTGCAGTCCGATATCTTCGTCCCGCTCGTGTAGCCGGCCATGCCGCCGATCTGTGCCAGCGCGCGAATAGAGCCTTTCAACGTGCAGCCTGCGATCTCGGAGTCGAGCGCGTAGCCGATGATACCGCCGACGTCGCTGACGGCATATCCGTCGAACTCCGTTTCGGCCGTTCCGACGAGCGATCCTTCAAACGTGCAGCCGCGGATCACGCTTTGTTTCGCCACGCCGGCCACACCGCCTGCATGGAGTCCGGAAGCCGAGTATTCGCACTCTTCGAGATGGATGTCCTTCACGGTCGCTCCGTCCAGATAACCGAACAGACCGCAGGCGCCGGATTCGCAGTTTGTCAGCGTGAAATTGCCGATCGTGTGGCCTCCGCCGTCGTAAACGCCCCGGAACGGCGATTGTTCGCTGAGTCCGATCGGCTGGATCGCGATCTGAGCCATGTCGATGTCGGCGATTTGGAGGTAATGTTTGTCGGCGAATTCGGCGTATTCGCCGCCGTCGCTGTTGCAAAGAGCGATCAGTCGTTGCAGGTCTTCTGCCGTCGCCACCTGATAGGGGGATTCGGCGGTTCCTTCGCCGTTCCAGCCGTCGATGGATTCTCTGGCTGCGGTCGAAAGGTTTATGCTCGCATCGTAGCAGGCGTTACGTTTCATTTTGCATTGGAACGGCTGCGTGTACACGGCTTTTTCGGTGGTTACGGAGAGGGTCCCGTCGTAGGTGCCCGGAGCGAGTATCATGTAAATGTCTTTGGCGCTCTCCTGCGACGACGGGACGGCGTAAGGAATGGAGAGCTGTGTTTTTGCCGTGCGGGAGGCGAGTCCTGTCACGATCAGCGACGCCTCGTCACTCAGCCCGGTCAGATCCAGTTTAAACGCACCGGCCATCGGCGTATTCTCGTCGGCGAAAGCGATCGATTGCACCTTCTCGTCTCCGTACTGTCCGTCTGCGAAGACCTTTGCGCGCAGAATTCCTCCCAGCACGTGCATTTGCAGGGCGGGTATCTCAGAGAGGGACTCGGCGTCGAGTCTTTGCGGATAGGAGACCATTGGCAGGTTCGCGATGTCGAATGCGCCGGCTTCGGACTGCGACTGTACGGCAGCGATCGACAGCGCCACGTTTTTCGCATCGTTGGACGAATTGTCTTTCGTGTAGGGAAAATAGGCATGGAGCTTGTCGCCGGTTTCGGCGCGGTTGACGTGGAATGCGATCGAGCTTGTGCCATCGTTCGTTGTGACGGAGGCTTCGGCATTGAGCGTCGGTGCCGACGATACGGCGTAGACTCCGATCCTGTCGCCGCTTTCCCACGAGTGTCTGTCGTCCGTCGACGATCCGAGAGCCGCCGTCAGGTCGGATTCGACGATGCAGGTCAGGTCAACGCCTCCGCTTTTCGGTTGTTCGACGGGGGCGTCGTCCGTGCAGGCACCGAGTGCCAGTGCCAGCGTCGCAGAACAGGCGAACAGCCTTCCGATAAGACCGCTCCGGCGTTTTGCTGTCCGGACGGTCTTGTTTCGGAAGTTCTCTCTGCGAACGTCGTGTCTGTCGCTGCCGACCGTCGTGTGGCGGATTCCTGCCGTGTAGTCGGGCTTTTTGATCTCTTCTCGTTTCATAAATTTGTAGTTTGAGGTTCGATGTGTCGAAAGGTTTTCATTATGAATATACACGCCGGCGGATAAAAACACCTAAGAACGAGGCGGGATTTTTCGACGATCGCGAACGGAATCGGCCGGAAAACGACACACGGGAGCTTTTCAGAAAAACTCCCGTGCAGTTTCGGTTTCCGATGTCGGCTTCTTTTACATCCGCCCCTTTTCGTCTCCGGCGCCGCTCTCGACCTTGCGGGCCTTGAACGACTTGCCGGTCTTGAAGTTGTAGTTGACCGTCAGTACGAAGCGGCGGGGCTGCCAGTCGTTGGATACCCGCAGGTCGCGTACGAAGGTTTCGGTCTCGGCCACGAACCGCTGCGAACGGTCGAAGAGGTTCGCTACCTGCGCCGTGAGTGTCAGACGGTTGTCCAGCAGGCGTTTTTTGAGGCTCAGCGTCACGCTGTGGTAACTCTTCATGTCGAGGTTGGCCTGCCGGAAGCGGCTCATGGCGTAGTATTCGGCTTCGATGAAGAACTTGCGCGGCAGCGTGAAGGTCGTCGCGGCGTTGGCGAAGGCGGCCCACGTCGTTCGCAGCGGTGCGTCGGCGGTGATGCGGTCGCGGCGGCAGATGCCCGTGAGGTTGGCGTTGAGCGTCCACCACTTCGTGAGTTGCAGGGGAATATTCGCCGCGGCGAAGTATTGCTCCGTGCGGTCGAGGTTCTCGAAACGCAGGTTGGTGATCGATGCGTCGGCGGCGTCGCTGCCGAAGACCTGCGCGATCTCGTCGTGGTGGAGTTGGGCGCCGGCGCTGAGCGAATACTTTCCGGCGAAGACGGCCGTGAGCGAGAGGTTGTCGGTGTAGGCGGGCAGCAGGTCGGGGTTGCCCGACTGGTAGGTGTAGTCCGAAATCTGCATTCGCATCGGGTTGAGCGCCCAGAAGCCCGGCCGCGAGATGTTGCGGGCGTACTGCGCCGTGAGCGACCACAGTCCCGCCGCATCGAACGCATAGGTCAGGTTGGCGTTGGGAAAGAGGCTGAAATAACGCTGGCGCACGTCGCTGCCGTAACCCGTGGTGCGGGTATATTCGCCGCGCAGCCCCGCCACGACGTTCCAATGCCCCTTTTTCAGCGTCGCGGCGGCGTAGGCGGCCGTGATGTGTTCGGTATAGTCGGTGACGTAGCTGTACGCGTCGAGCGTCTCCCACCCCTCGGGGCGGAGGTAGCGGTAGAGCGCTTCGTTGTGCATGTCGTTGTAGGTGTACTTCGCGCCGGCGCGCAGCTGCCACGCCTCGCCGAGTCGCTTTTCGAGTGCGGCGTTGAGCGCCGCCACGTTGTAAAGCCCTCGCGTGCGGTCGTCGTAGGTCGAGTCGCGCACGATGCCGGCGGCGGTCGAGCGGACGAAACTGTCGTTGCCGTGGCGGCGGTTGTTGCGGCTGTAATCGGCCATGACTTTGAGCGTCGAGCCGAGCGTGTCGATGCGCCAGATGTAGTTGAAGGTGGCCGAGAAGGTATTGACGCGCTCCGAACCGTCGTAGAGGCTTTCGTTGCGGGTCAGCCGCTCCGCTTCGCGGAAGTCGGTCGACGAGCGGTTGGGCGAGCGGTCGCGGTCGATGTAGAAGTCGGCCTCGGCGCCGATGCTGTGCCGTTCGGAGATGTCGAAGATCGCGCCGGCGCGTCCGCCGCCGCAGTTGTCGCGGCCCCGCATTTCGGAGGAGGCGTCGAGCAGTGCGCCGCCCGCACGGTATTCGGTGTGTTCGGCGGTTTTCGTGACATGCAGCGGCACGACGCTCGCCCAGCCCGAAGCGTTGAAGGTCCAGCGTCCTGCGTGGCCGTTGAGCGAGAGCGAGGGGTTGTAGCCTTCGATCTGCCGGCTCTGGCGCGTCGAGAACGAAAGGTCACCCGTGAGCCCGTTGTCGCGCTGGCGGCGGAGCGTGATGCGAATGATGCCGGCCGCCGAGTCGGCGTCGTAGTCGGCACCGGCCTGCGGGATGACCTCGATGCGCTGGATCTCCTCCGATTTCAGCCCGCGCAGGTAGTTGAGCAGCTGCTCGGTGGACATGCGCACTTCGCGGTCGTTGATGTAGACCTTGACGCCCGATGCGCCGTTGATGGCGATCTTGTCGTCGGTGAGCCAGACGCCGGGCGCCTGTTTGAGCAGTTCGGTGCCGTCCTTGCCGAGCGCGACGGGCGAGCCTGCGATCTCCATGACGAACCGGTCGGCTTCGCGGCGGACGAGACTGGTCTTGACGACCACCTCCTGCATCTCGACCGACGCGGGATGCAGTACGAATTCGCCCAGATCGCCCGGCGTATCGACGTCGCGTGTGAGCGTTTCGTAGCCGAGATACTGGATCGTCAGGCGGTACCGGCCGGCCGGGACTTTGAGCGAGAACGACCCGTCTGCCGCGGTTGCCGTACCCGCCAACTGCGTTTCGGCGTCGAGCAGCACGACCGTGGCGTAGGCGACGGCCGTGCCGTCCGGATCGACGACCCGTCCCGTCGTCGGGGTTTGATGGGCGGCCGAGGCGTCGACGGCGAGGGCGGCGAAGAGCAGGAGCAGCGGCATACGGAGGAGATACTGTTTCATTTTCCGGTGGTTGTATGTTTCGATTGCTATTTTACGCTGCAAATATATATATAAACGAATATAGTTTGTATTGCAAAGTAGTGATTTTTTCAAAATATTTTTGTCACCTAGTTTTAAAAGTGCGGAAGAGGTGCGCCGGAAACGGCGGCGGAGCGGCGCGTATTGCGGCGGGGCAGGGATGCCCCTCGGCTTTCCATGCGAAAGAGGCTCGTCGGCGGCCGCCATAACCGGCCGCCGACGGGTTCGGCATGCGTGGGGCGGCGGGATGATGCGATTGCGCTCGGTTTGGATGGGTGCGGGCAGTTCCGGTGTTTTTAGCCTTCGTTGCCGGATCGGTCGCAGTGCGAAGGCGATGCGGCGGTGTGCACTTCGCCGGTGTTCGTGAGGTTCCGCCCGCTGTCGGCGGACTGCATCCGAAGCGGGGCGGATCGTCTTTTCGCGGGATTATGCCTTGTGGATAAGTCGATTGCAGAATGGAGGGGCCGATCCGTCCGCACCCGAAATCGAGCGGGCGTCGGGGCGAAACGATCCCTCTCGGGCGAAGTGCCGGACTCCTTGTGCAGCGCTCTTGCAGCAATGCGTTTCGGGGCGGGGATTCGTTTCCGGTGTGCAGGCGCGGTACGTCCCTCCCGCCGGGCCGCACCCGCTTCGGGTTACTGGTTTTTCTTTTGTTTTTCGTCGCCCGAAAATTGAATTAATTGCGGAAAAATTTGTACTTTTGCAAAATTAGAGCGGAAGGTCGGGCGGCGTGCATCGCCGGCCGACCCGCTGTGTCGAACCGTCCGCCGCAGGATGGAACCGACAATTAAAACTATTGACACGAAGCATGTTGAGTATTTTGTACTACATCTGGCTGGCAGCGATCTGTACGGTCGTCCTCGTCCTGTCGGTCGCGGTGTTGGCGCTGACGTACCCGTTCCAGAAGTCGCGGCGCATCGTTCACGAGATGTCGCGGTATCTGGCATTGAGTTTTCTGCTGCCTTTCCCCCGTCGGGTGGAGGGGTTGGAGAACGTCGACCGCCGCGAGCGTTACGTCATCGTACTCAACCACCAGGCCATGGTCGATATCGGCGCGCTCTACCATGTGCCGCTCAATTTCCGCTGGGTTTCCAAACGCGAAGTCTTCCGCATCCCCTTCTTCGGGCAGTTCCTGCTCGTCCACGGCGACATCTGCATCGACAGGGGACGTGCCGCCGAGGCGTTGGAGCAGCTGCTCCGCGACGGCGGGCTGTGGTTGTCGCGCGGAGCTTCGGTGGCGATCTTTCCGGAGGGAACCCGCTCGAAGGACGGCCAGATCCACCGATTCAAGGCCGGGGCTTTCACGTTGGCCAAAGAGGCCGGTGTGCCGATCCTTCCGGTCGTGCTCGACGGTACGCAGCGGGTGATCGGCCGCAACCGCCTCTTCAATTGGCGCAACCGCATCACCGTGAAGGTGCTGCCGCCCGTGCCGGCGGCCGAGGTCGCGGCGACCGAGACCCACGTCCTGATGGACGGCGTGCGCGAGCGGATGGCCGCAGCTCTGGCCGAGGTGCGCGGACAGGCGCGGCCGAATCGTAACTAACAATTTATAGACAGGAGTTTCCGGTATCGCCGGCGGTCCGCCGCCGGAAGCGAGAGCCGCCGGACTCCGCACGACGCAATTATGTCAGATTTACTCAATACCCCCGCCTCCTACGGCGACGACGCGATCGTAACCCTCACTCCGCGCGAGCACATCCGCCTGCGCCCCGGCATGTATATCGGCAAACTGGGCGACGGTTCGCAGCCCGACGACGGCATCTACGTGCTCATCAAGGAGGTCGTCGACAACTCGGTCGACGAGTTCATCATGGGCGCCGGCAAGCAGATCGAGATCACGGTGGTCGACAACGTGGTCACGGTGCGCGACTACGGGCGCGGCATTCCGCTCAAATCGCTCGCGGCGGCCGTCAGCGAGATGAATACCGGCGGCAAGTACGGCGGTACGGCCTTCAAGAAGACCGTCGGTCTGAACGGCGTGGGCGTCAAGGCCGTCAACATGCTTTCGAGCGAGTTCACCGCCCGTTCGGTGCGCGACGGCGAGGCCCGCACGGTCACCTTCGCGCAGGGCATCGAGCAGAGCGACCGCTGGGAGAGCGGCGTGGAGGAGCGCAACGGCACGCTGATCTCGTTCCGCGTGGACGAGGAGGTGTTCGGCGCCTACGCCTACAACATGGAGTACGTCGAGGAGATGGTGAAGAACTACACCTACCTCAACCTCGGCCTGACCTTCAAGCTCAACGGCCAGTCCTACGTCTCGAAGAACGGTCTGCTGGACCTGCTGAACGAGAAGATGTCCGACGCGCCGCTCTATGCGCCGATCCACCTCTCGGGCGACGACATCGAGGTGGCCATCACGCACGGGTCGGGCTACGGCGAGAGCTACTACTCGTTCGTCAACGGGCAGTACACCTCGCAGGGCGGTACGCACCAGGCGGCCTTCCGCGAGGCGATCGCCAAAACGGTCAAGGAGTTCTACCACAAGGATTACGATGCGTCGGACATCCGCACGTCGATCATCGCCGCCATCTCGGTCAAGGTCACCGACCCCGTGTTCGAGTCGCAGACCAAGATCAAGCTGGGGTCGAAGGAGATCGAGCCGGGCGTCTCGATGCGCAACTTCGTGCTCGATTTCATCGGCAAGCACCTCGACGACTACCTGCACAAGCATGCCGAGACGGCGCAGGTGTTGCAGAAGAAGATCGTCGAGAACGAGAAGGAGCGCAAGGCGATTTCGGGCATTCAGAAGAAGGCGCGCGAGACGGCCAAGAAGGTGTCGCTCAACAACAAGAAGCTGCGCGACTGCAAGATACACCTTACGGACAGGAACGACCTGGCCGAGCAGTCGATGATCTTCATCACGGAGGGTAACTCGGCCTCGGGTTCGATCACGACGAGCCGCGACGTGCGCACGCAGGCGGTTTTTTCGCTGCGCGGCAAGCCGCTCAACTGCTTCGGCCTGACGAAGAAGGTGGTCTACGAGAACGAGGAGTTCAACCTGTTGCAGGCGGCGCTTAACATCGAGGAGGATATGGACAACCTGCGCTACAACAAGGTCATCATCGCCACCGATGCCGATGTCGACGGAATGCACATCCGGCTGCTGCTGATGACCTTCTTCCTGCAATTCTTCCCCGACGTGATCCGCGGCGGCCATCTCTATATCCTCCAGACGCCGCTGTTCCGCGTGCGCAACAAGCGGGAAACCTTCTACTGCTATACCGACGAGGAGCGGCAGCAGGCGATCCGCAAGTGCGGCGCGCAGGCCGAAATCACGCGTTTCAAGGGTTTGGGCGAGATCTCGGCCGACGAGTTCAAGGAGTTCATCGGCGAACGGATGCGGCTGGACAAGGTGCGTCTGACGAAGGACGATCCCATTCACGACATGTTGGAGTTCTACATGGGCAAGAACTCGCCCGAACGGCAGGGGTTCATCGTCGACAATCTCCGCATCGAGGAGGATATCGTGGAGGGCGACTTGCAGATCGGCGAGGCGTGACGGCCGGTTTTTTCGGCCGGATATCGGATTGAAAATTAAACGACTATGAGCGAAGAGATATATCCCAACGACGACCCCGCGACCGGGCCCGAAACGGCCGCTGCCGCGGATGCCGCCGCATCTCAGGAGGCCGCGCAGCCTGCGGCGCAGGGCCGCTATGCGCGCCTGACCTCCGAGACGGGGGGCGTGCGCAAGCTGACGGGCATGTACAAGAACTGGTTCCTGGACTACGCCTCCTACGTGATCCTGGAACGCGCCGTGCCCCATGTGGGCGACGGCCTGAAACCCGTGCAGCGGCGCATTCTCCACGCCATGAAGGTGATCGACGACGGCCGCTACAACAAGGTGGCCAACATCGTGGGGCAGACCATGCAGTACCACCCCCACGGCGACGCCTCGATCAAGGACGCGCTGGTGCAGCTGGGGCAGAAGGACCTGTTGATCGACTGCCAGGGCAACTGGGGCAACATCCTCACGGGCGACGAGGCGGCCGCCGGCCGTTACATCGAGGCGCGGCTGTCGAAATTCGCGCTCGACGTGGTCTTCAACAAGAAGACCACCGAGTGGATGCTCTCCTACGATGGCCGCAAGGAGGAGCCGGTGACGCTTCCCGTCAAATTCCCGCTGCTGCTGGCGCAGGGTGCCGACGGCATCGCCGTGGGACTGGCGTCGAAGATCCTGCCGCACAACTTCAACGAGTTGATCCATGCGGCCGTCGCGCATCTGCGCGGCGAGACGTTCCAGCTCTATCCCGACTTTCCGACGGGCGGCATGATCGACGTGTCGCGCTACAACGACGGCCTGCGGGGCGGGGTGGTGAAGGTGCGCGCCAAGATATCGAAGATCGACAAACGGACGCTGGCCATTACCGAAATTCCCTATACGACGACCACCGAGTCGATCAAGGAGTCGATCATCAAGGCCAACGAGAAGGGCAAGATCAAGATCCGCCGCGTGGACGACAACACGGCCGAGCACGTGGAGATCATCGTGCAGGTGGCGCCCGACGAGTCGTCGGACAAGACGATCGACGCGCTCTACGCCTTCACCGACTGCGAGGTGTCGATTTCGCCCAACGCCTGCGTCATCCGGGACGAGAAGCCCCACTTCATGGGCGTGAGCGAGATCCTGCGCCGTTCGGCCGATCATACGCGGGCGCTGCTGGGGCAGGAGCTCGAAATCCGGTTGCATGAACTCAACGAGGCGTGGCACGCCGCTTCGCTCGAACGCATCTTCATCGAGAACAAGCTCTACCAGCTCATCGAGGGATGCAAGACCCGCGAGGCGGCCTACGAGGCGGTGGACGAGGGGCTGGCGCCCTTCAAGAAGCTGTTGCGCAGGGAAGTGACGCTCGACGACGTGCAGCGCCTCACGGAGTTGAAGTTCATCCGCATCTCGCGGTTCGATTCGGAGAGGGCCGACAACGAGATCAAGGCGATCGAGGCCGAGATCGAGCGCGTGCGCTACGATCTGGATCATCTGACCGACTACGCCGTGGCCTACTACGAACGCATCCGCGAGAAGTACGGCAAGGGCCGCGAGCGGCGCACCGAATTGCGGTCGTTCGATACGATCGAGGCGGCGAAGGTGGCCGTCACGAACGCCAAGCTGTACGTCGACCGCGCCGAGGGATTCTTCGGCATCGGCAAGTCGATGAAGGACGCCGAGTTCGTGTGCGACTGTTCGGACATCGACGACGTGATCGTCTTTACGAAGGACGGCCGCTACATTATCACCAAGGTGAGCGACAAGGCCTTCTTCGACAAGAATATCTATTACATCGGCGTCTTCAAGCGCAACGACGAGCGGACGATCTACAACGTCCTCTACCGCGACGGCAAGAACGGCCCGATCCTGATGAAGCGCTGCGCGATCAAGGGCATCACGCGCGACAAGGAGTACGACATCACGAAGGGAACGCCCCGAAGCGAAATCCTCTACATGACGGTCAACCCCAACGGCGAGGCCGAGGTGCTGAAAGTCTACTTCAAGCCGCGCCCGCGGTTGAAGAAGGTGATCGTCGATCTCGACTTCTCGACGCTGGCCATCAAGGGGCGTCAGAGCCAGGGCAACCTCTTTTCGCGCTACGGCATCCACAAGATCGTGATGAAGGAGCGCGGCACGTCGACGCTCGGCAGCCAGGAAATCTGGTTCGACGACGACGTGCACCGGCTCAACACCGAAGGGCGGGGCTATGCGCTGGGTGCCTTCAAGGGCGAGGACAAGTTGCTGGTATGGACGCCCCGCACCTACTATATCACGGGCTACGACCTGCAACAGCACTTTCCCGACGATACGGTGCTGGTCGAACGCTACCGTCCCGAGCGGGTCTATGCGGTCTGCTATTTCGACCGCGAGCAGAACTATTACTATCTGAAACGCTTCCCGATCGAATCGAGCGACAAGACGCAGTTCTTCCTCGACGAGGAGGGAACGGGCGATTTCGTCTGCCGCACGGGACGTGCCGGAGCGCAGCTGGAAGTGACCTATGCCGGAGCACAGGCATCGCGGCCTGCGGAGCGCATAGAAGTCGACGGTTTCGTCGGTGTCAAGAGCCACCGTGCCAAGGGCAAGCGGGTGACGACCTTCGAGGTGGCGTCGCTGCACTTCGTCGAGCCCGAAGAACCCGAAGAGGAGCCGGCCGATCCTGCGACGGGAGATGACCGCTCCGGTGACGCGCCTGCGGGCGGTCCGGCCGTTGCGACGGGAGCGGCTGCGGCGAATGAGGTCGGCGCAGCGTCGGGAATCGAATTGCCCGAGGGGCCTGCGGCGGTGCCGCCGCAGACGGACGACGTGGAGTTCACGATCGAACGCCCGCGCGGGGATCAGGACGACGTGATCGACGTGGAGCAGCTCAACCTGTTCTGAAAGGACGAATCCGAAAAAAACGGCCGAAATGACGACGAAGGTCTTTCTGGTGGGGTATATGGGGTGCGGCAAGAGCACGCTGGCGCGTAAATTGTCGCGCCGTACAGGGGTGCGCGCCGTCGATACCGACGCCGAGGTCGAACGCATGGAGGGGGCGTCGGTCGGCGACATCTTCCGTTACGAGGGCGAGGAGCGCTTCCGCGAACTGGAACGTTCGGTGGTGGAGCGCGTGGCGGCTTCCGGCGAGGCCTGCATCGTCGCCACGGGCGGCGGCCTGCCCACGTGGAGCGACAACATGGAGATGCTGTCGAAGGCGGGTACGACGGTCTATCTGCGCCGTTCGGCGGAGCGGATCGCCGCGCGGCTGACGCCCTACGGACGGGCGAAACGCCCCAAATTGCAGGGGCTCGGCGATGCCGAGCTGGTGGAGTTCATGCGGCGCAACATCGCCGAGCGCGAACCCTACTACGCGCAGGCGGCGCTCGTGCTCGACTGCGACACGCTGAGCGACGAGGAGGCCGTGGAACGGATCATACATTATCTCGAAGGGAATGAATAACGCTCCGATAGGAATCTACGATTCGGGACTGGGCGGGCTGACCGTCTGGCGCGAGGTGCGGCGTCTGCTGCCGGAGGAGTCGCTGCTCTATCTGGGCGACGGCAAGAACTGCCCCTACGGCTCGCGCCCGCGCGAGGAGGTGCGTGCGCTTGCGGATGCAGCCGTCGCGCGGCTCGTGGAGGAGGGGTGCAAACTGGTCGTCGTGGCCTGCAATACGGCGACGGCCGCCGCGATCGATTTCCTGCGGGCGAACTATGCGGCGCTGCCGATCGTGGGTATGGAGCCTGCCGTGAAACCCGCCTGCCGGAATACGCGCAGCGGCGTGGTGGGGGTATTGGCGACCGAACGGAGTCTCGAAGGCGACCTGTTCCACCGCACGGCGGCGCGTTACGGCCGCGACGTGACCATCATCGCCGAGCCGGGGCGGGGCTTCGTCGAGCTGGTGGAGAACGACCTCGAACAGACGCCCGAGGCGGATCGCGCCGTGGCGGCGGCGATGGCCGGAATGCTGGCGCGCGGCGCCGACCAGATCGTGCTGGGGTGTACGCACTATCCCTTCCTGATCGGGGCGATCCGCCGGGCTGCGGCCGGCCGCGACGTGACGATCATCGATCCTGCGCCCGCCGTGGCGCGCCGCACGGCCCAGCTGCTCGACGCCCGCGGCCTGCGTGCGGAGGCGGGGCATCGTCCCGAATACGGCTTCCTGACCTTCGCCGACGCGGCCTACGGCGAACGGTTGCGCCGCAAGGCTTTCGCCTGCGACGTTGCATAAATGGAAAATGATCGTTACTTTTGTATCGATAAACGAACACTGACATGGCATCGACCCAATCCAAATCGGCAAAGGCCTCCGCAACGCGCTCCGACGGCGAGAGCGCGCGGTGGATTTTCGGCCTGCTGCTGCTCTTTGCCGGAATCTTTCTGGTGGCGTCGGTGGTCTTCTACTACTTCGACTGGCGCGGCGATTACAGCGCGCTGCACGGCATCGGCAGCGAGAATCCCAATTTCGACGATTCGATCGACAACCCCTGCGGCCGTCTGGGCGCATGGACGGCCGAGATGCTTGTCGGCCGTTCGTTCGGTCTGTTCGGGATCGTTGTCCCGATCATCGTGACGATGATGGGCGCGCGCATCCTGCGCCGGCGGCCCGTCCTTTTCCACCACTCGGTGCTCAGCTCGCTGCTGGTGCTGATCCTGGGGTCGCTGACGCTCGGCGTCGCCTTCGACGACGGGTGGGGAATGTTCAACAGCGGCTGGGGCGGCGCCTGCGGCATCGAAATGGGACGCCTGCTGAGCGGAAGCATCGGTATGGTGGGGTGCTTCATCGTGTTGCTGGGCGGCTGGATTCTGACGGGCGTCTTCATCAACCGCAATTTCATCAATACGGTCAACCGCGCCGGCAACGTGCTCGTCGACAAGAGCGGCAAGCTGGTGGGAACGGTGGCGCAGAAGGTGCCGTCGTTGCAGTCGCTCGTCGTCTCCCGTCCCCGGGAAGAGGAGGACGACGAGCAGGCGGCGCCTGCGGAGAGCGACGTGCGCGAAGTGCGGCCGACCCCTCCGCCCGCGCCCGTCGCGGAGGAGGAGCCGCAGCGGGAGCGGGCCGTCAGCCCTGCTGCCGGTGGGGCGCAGGCCGCGGTCGCGGCCGACGGCGAGGAGGACGATCCTTTCGTCGTGCACCCTGTGGGCGTGGCTCCCGTTTCGGGCGGCGTGCAGACCGTCAACGACTACTATGCCCGCAACCGTGTCACGGACGACGATCCGTTCGAGGAGCATACGCTCGGCGCGGAAGAGCCGGAGGGTGCGGACGCAGCGCCGCTGCCGTCGCGGCTGGCGGGCGAGGAGGACGAATTCGTCGAGATCGACCTTTCGGACGGCACGGACGATACGGGCGGTGCGGTGCCGGCCGATACTCCGGCAGGGGCGGAGGATGCCGATGCGGAGGAGAATCCTTTCCTGGACGACGACGAACCTTTCACGGTGAAGGATGCGGGTGCGCCCGCGGCGGCCGGCGATGCGCCCGAAGGGGTGGTGGTGACCGTCGAGGAGCACCACGATGCGCTGTTGGACGAACACCGGATCACGACCGAAGCCTACGACCCGTTGAAGGATCTGGTCAATTACCGCCGTCCGTCGGTCGCGCTGCTCGAAGATTACCTCTCCGACTCGGAGGTGACCGACGAGGAGATTTACGAGAACAAGTCGCGCATCGAGGAGACGCTCAAAAATTTCGGTATCCCCATTCAGCGCATCAAGGCCACGACGGGTCCCACGGTGACGCTCTACGAGATCGTACAGGCCCAGGGGGTCAAGATTTCGCGTATCCAGAATTTGCAGAACGACATTGCGCAAAGCCTCAAAGCGCTGGGTATCCGCATTATCGCACCGATCCCCGGCAAGGGGACCATCGGTATCGAGGTGCCCAACCGCAACAAGCAGATCGTGTCGATGTATTCGGCCGTGCGCTCGATGAAATTCCAGGAGGCGAAGGCCGAACTGCCGGTGGTGATCGGCCGCACGATCCAGAACGAGAACTACGTCTTCGATCTTGCGAAAATGCCCCACCTGCTGGTGGCCGGTGCCACGGGACAGGGCAAGTCGGTGGGACTGAACGCCATTATCACCTCCTTGCTCTACAAGAAGCATCCGGCGCAGTTGAAGTTCGTGATGATCGACCCCAAAATGGTCGAGTTTTCGCTCTATGCCAAGATCGAACGGCATTTCCTGGCCAAAATGGAGTCGGAGGAGGAGGCCATCATCACCGATCCGCGCAAGGCGGTCTATACGCTCAATTCGCTCTGCATCGAAATGGAGAACCGGTTGTCGCTGTGCAAGGACGCCGGTGCGCGCAACATCAAGGAGTACAACGAGAAGTTCACCGCGCGGCGGCTCAATCCCCTCAAAGGACACCGCTACCTGCCCTACATCGTAGTGGTGGTCGACGAGTTCGCCGACCTCATCATGACGGCCAAGGAGGTCGAGGGCCCCGTGATGCGGCTGGCGCAGAAGGCGCGTGCGGTGGGCATCCACCTCATCATCGCCACGCAGCGTCCCGACGTGAAGGTCATCACGGGCGGCATCAAGGCCAACTTTCCGGCGCGCATCGCTTTCCGCGTGATGCAGATGATCGACTCGCGCACGATCATCGACCGTCCGGGCGCCGAGCAGCTGATCGGCCGCGGCGACATGCTCTTCTCGAACAACGGCGAACTGACGCGCATACAGTGCGCACTGGTCGATACGCCCGAAGTGGAGCGCATCGTGGAGTATATCTCCAAGCAGCAGAGCTATACGTCGGCCTACAACCTGCCCGACTATACGCCCGACTCGGGCGGCGGCGAGGCGGCGCTGGGCAGCGAGAGCTCCGCACCGGTGAAATACGACTCGAAATTCGCCGAGATCGCCCGCGACGCCGTGTCGCAGGGGCAGATCTCGACCTCGATGATCCAGCGCAACTACGAAGTGGGCTTCAACCGTGCCGGCCGGATCATGATGCAGCTCGAACGGGCGGGCATCGTGGGGCGGCAGGAGGGCGCCAAACCGCGCGATATTCTCTATCACGACCTGCCGAGCCTCGAAGCGAAGTTGCAGGAATTGGGTGTTTTCTGACGATGACGACACGATCGAATACGATAGTCCGGCCCGGCGGTCTGCTCCGGTGGGCGCTGTGTCTGGCGGCGCTGGTATCCTTGCTGCCGCTGCGTGCGGCGGACGATGCGCCTGCGCGGAAGGTCGCAGGCGAGCTGGCGGCCCGTTTCCGGGCGATGAAGGCCTATACGGTGACCTTTGCGGTCGAAGGCGACGACTTTGCCGCCGAAGGAAGTTATGCCGTCGAGGGCGACCGCTATTACATGCGCGTGGGCGATGCCGAGGCCTACTCCGACGGCGTTTCGAAATGGGAGGTCGATCCCTCGAAGCGCGAGGTGGTGGTCGACGTCGTCGACACGCAGAGCCGCAGCCTGCTGGGCAACCCGACGCGGGCGTTCGATTTCCTGGACGACGCTTTCCGCAGCGAACTGCTGCCCTCCGAAGGCGAGGTGCGCCGTCTGCGGCTCACGCCGGTCGACAAGGGGGCGGCGATGAGTTCGATCACGGTCGACGTCGCCGCCGACGGATCGCCGCGTGCGGTGATCTACGATCTCGACGGCGAGCGGATGCGTATCGAGATCCGGCGGATCGAACCGTCGGCCGAGGTGCGGCGCTTCGATGCGGCGGACTACGCCGGTTACGAGCTGATCGATTTCCGTTGAGGCGAGCGGGAGACGGCAGCGGGGTTTCGGAACGTTCCGAAACCCCGCTGCCGTTTGGTTATTCGCCGCCCAGCACGGTCTGCTCCGCCACGCGGCGCAGGTAGGCCGCCGTGTCGGGATCGAGCAGGCCGTCGGAGGGCGCCGCACCGAAAGGCGCTCCGGTCAGTGTCGTGCAGATCACGGCCGCCGCCAGGTAGGAGCCGGCGTAGGAGGGGTGCGAACCGTCGGCGGCGTAGAGCTCGATGTCGGGCCGTTCGGTGCGCACGCGGCTCCATGCGACGCCGACCGGAATGCAGCCCGCCCCGACGGCCTCGGCTTCGGCGAGGGTGTTGACGCGGATGCGCTCCTGCATCGATGCGTAGCTTCGGAGGAAGTCGTAGTCGAATTTCCGGTCGGTATAACCGTCGCGCCGTCCCCACGTCATCTCGACGTAGGGTCTGACCTTCGGGTTGTGGGTGCGGATGTGGGCGACGATCGCCTCCATGCGGCCGGCGATCCCCTGGTCGTCGGGGGTGCCGATCAGCGCCGGGTGGAGGCTCTGATCCTGCAACACGACGAAATCGTAACCGCCCCGTTCGATCAGATCGCGGCAGTCGGCCTGTTCGAGGTGGCGCTCCATCGTGCAGCCGCCGATGGTGAACATCTCGACGCGCAGGTCGCGCCCTTCGAAGGAGGCCAGTTCGCGGACGATCCCCGGCACGAGGTTGTAATACGTGTAGCTGTTGCCGATGAAGAGGACGCTCCGCGGGCGGGAGAGCGGGCGGGCGCCCAACCGGCGGATGCAGGCGCCCAGTCCGTGCGCGTTGCAGAATCCGCTGGTGCCGATGCTGTCGGAGGGGATCGGACGCCCGTCGTCGGCGCGCAGGTCGGCAGCCTGCACCCAGCGGATGCGCAGCGTATCGCGCACCAGGGCGTCGCGCAGCCGGATCGTGCCGAAGACCTTGTAGGAGTTGCCTTTGCCCGAGGCGAAGAGGCGGTGGGTGTAGCGGATGTCCGGATCTTCCGTCGCACGCCGCAGCTGCGCGGCCGGAAGCCAGCGTCCCCGTTCGAAATATTCCAGCCGGTAGTATTTCGGGGCGGAGGCGTCGTTGCCGAAGAGGAAGTCGATGCCGATGCGTTCGCCGCGGCCGAGCGAGTCGACCGGTACGGCGAAGAGCCAGCAGTCGCCCGCCGCTCCGCCCCGCACGGCGGGGTTATGCGATTTGCCGAGCGTGCGGACGAAGCCGCCGGGGGCGTTGCCGTCGGCGCGGAGGTAGCGGAGCGTCGCTCCGGGGCGGCCGTCGGCCGTCAGGTACCCTTCGTCGACGAAGGTCGCGGCGTGCGCGGCGTGACGGGCTTTGTCGAAATGCCACAGGCAGGGCAGACCGCCTGCGGGCGGATTTGCGCCGGCGACGCAGAGCGCGGTGGCGACGCAAAGCAGCAGCGTAGAAAAGAATCGGTTCATGGTTCGTCGGAGGTTAGCAGAACAAAACTCCGAAATCTTCCGCGCAATCGCAACTCCTGCGGACGGGAATTCGCCGCTTTGCCGGCCGGTGAAGAGCCGGTTTCCCGCGTCCTCCTGTCGGGGGCGGATGCCGAATGCGCTCAGATCGGCTGAAACCTGCCGAAAACGGAGGGTTTCGGTCGGAAGACATGTCGAGAGATTGAATTTTTACCCCTAAAAGTTGCCCGTTTGCGAAATAAATCGTATTTTTGCTTGTTATTAATAGGGGTTCGGCAAGCCGGATCGGAGCGCGACGGGAGATGTTTTCGGAAAATCTGCGGATGCGGATTTCCGCATCCCTGCGGACCGTCCGCCGACACGGAGAACGACAGTTGAAAACGAATAGATAAGACATGCTGACTGAAGAAGAAAAGAATGCCGGTTTGGAGGGGCGTATCATCCCCGTCAACATCGAGCAGCAGATGAAATCGGCCTACATCGACTACTCGATGTCGGTCATCGTTTCGCGCGCCCTGCCTGACGCGCGCGACGGTCTGAAGCCCGTGCACCGCCGTATTTTGTACGACATGAGCGCCGAACTGGGGCTCTATTCCGATAAACCGACGCGTAAGTCGGCCCGTATCGTGGGCGACGTGCTCGGTAAGTTCCACCCCCACGGCGACTTGTCGGTCTACGATGCCATGGTGCGCATGGCGCAGGAGTGGTCGCTGCGGTATCCGCTGATTTTCGGTCAGGGCAACTTCGGTTCGATGGACGGCGACTCGCCTGCGGCGATGCGTTACACCGAGGCGCGTATGCGCAAGATCACCGACGAGGCCGAGAAGCTGCTGGTCAATGACCGCAAGCTGGAAGAACCGGCCGCGGACAAGGGCATCCCCGAGTTCCTGGCCTACTCCGCCTGCCTGCTGGCCGAGAAGGCCCACGCCAAGGCCATCGTCTCCCACAGCCTCAGCGGTGCGTCGGCCCGTCAGGTCTCCTGCCGCCGTCCTCCCCAGGACATCTACGCCCTGACCCCCGACCCGGTGACCATCAAGGCCCTGAACTTCGTCTGGGGCGTGCATCCCGTGTTCGTCGCCGATCCGGCCAGCGATCCCAGCCACCTGAGCCGCGCCGAGAACTTCATCCACAACTGCCCGGACTTCCTGCCCAACGAATGCGCCGTCATCACCGCCGGCCAGCTCAAGGGCTCCACGGCTACCCCGCGCGGTACCAACCTGGTCAAACTCTACTGGAAGTAAGGCTGCCGTAACGGCATCACCTGCCATCCCCAAGGCCGTCCCCATCGGGACGGCCTTTTTTACACCCAAAAGGAACACATCAACATACTAAAATAATTTATCTTTTTATTTTTCTCAAAAAAAATATCCACTTTTTTCATTTTTTTGTTTGACAAGAGGGCCGGTTTTGCGTAGGTTCCATTTTCGCGATGGGCTGTCGTTCAATTGGCAGGACGGCGGATTCTGGCTCCGCTAATCAAGGTTCGAGTCCTTGCAGCCCAGCCATCACAACTTCATAGCGCGTCCCCATCGTCTAGCCGGCCCAGGACAACGGCCTTTCACGCCGTCGACAGGGGTTCAAATCCCCTTGGGGACGCCAACAAGAAATCAAGCGTAGCAACGTGCTTTTCTGAGCATGTTTCTACGCTTTTTTTCTTTTTTCAGCCCTTCTTCCTTTTCAAAAGCCCTTTTCAGCGCTGGTGATCCAGCCTGGAAGGGGCTTTTTGTCTTTTCCGCACCCCCCACTTTGCACGAGCACGAACAGGGATTGTCTTACCCGAAAGTCCACGGAGAGGGAATGCCCGCCCGTGGTCGAGCAAGCCCTGCTTGTAAACGCTTACATAAATTTCCCGCCGGAAATGGCGGCAATGAAAACTCCCCCGGAGACGGTTCCTGGGGATCAGAAAAAGAAAGGCGAAACGCTGGCGTTTTTACGACCAGCGTCACCGGGGGATAGGTGCCCACGGTCTGACGAGCCAGCCCGCTCAAACAACAAACAACTCAATCGCTGGAGCGAACCTGAGAAAACTGTAGGCCAAAAGAAAAAAGCTCCTGTGTTCCAGCACAGGAGCTATCTGCGGGAGTGATCCGCAAATTTGTTGGATTAACTCTAGCCGAAAGGCTTAGCGGCGTCAAGCTCCGCAGCTCTGTTTTACGCTTTTTCCAAGGCCTGTCTGGAGTGATCGGACATGGACAATACGTTTGCACCACGCGGCTGCATTCGCGGCCCGATTTTACCTCGTTTTGTTTTGACTATGGATATGTCTCCGGGCGCAAAAACCATCTACGCAATCCTGTGTGACATTGCTGCTGACAAAGACCATTGCTGGCCGTCTCACGCGCGGCTTGCCGAACTCCTGCATTGCAGCGTCTCCAGCGTCAAAAACTGGCTGCGGGAACTGGTCACGCACAAGCTCATCGCGATCCGCCGGAATGCGGCCCGGACTTCCACATATTATATGCTCAAGCCTTCCATGCTTCAGGCTTCTGGTGCTGCCTTCATCGGCAAGGCCCAAGAGGCAAACTTTACCTCTTGCCAGACAAAGTTTGCCTACAGAAAGAACTTTAAGAAAGACTCCATATTACCCCCCACTCCCCCCACGCAGGCGGCTGGTTCCTCCTCCTTGGCTCTCACCTTTCCACGTCCACGCCCCTGCCGGGGCGATGGGGGGGATTTTTCTCTTGCCGATTCTTCATTCGAGCAGTTCTCGCGGCGCTATCCACGCAAGGAAGCCAAGGAACTTGCGCGTGCCGTCTGGCATCGTCTTTGGCGGCGTGGCTCATTGCCCGGCCTTGATGTCCTGTTTCAATCGCTGATCCGTTTCCGAAAAAGCCTGAGCTGGCAGCGCGAACATGGGCGGTTTATCCCGCTACTGGTGAATTGGCTGCGCGGCCAGCGTTGGCTGGATGACCTTCAGTCCGGGGGGCAAGCGTCTCTACCTGCTGCACCGGATTCAGAGCGGGACAGACGTATCAAGCAGCAGACGGATGCGTTGGAAAAACGCTGGCAACGTACCGAGCCTGAACTGGATGCAATGCGGCCCGTATTTGAGTCGTTTCTGTCTCGTTTCGACGATGGTCAACAAAAACGCGGCCCCGCTTGGGGTCTATGGACTCTGCTCTGGCGGAAGGGGAAAGCCCCTTCGGCTGCGGATGTACCGGCGGCCAATACTGGCGTCTTGGAGTTCCTGCATTCTGTGCGGTACGGATTTTCATTTTGAGGCGAACGATGGAAAGCAAGAGATTACGATTAACCCCCGGTATGGCGCGGGTCGAGTTCCTGGCGGTCAAAGACGAGGTGGAAAACCTGCTGGCCAGAGGCTACCTGCTGAAACCGGCTTATGCGCAGCTGACGAAAGAAAAACGGATCAGCATGACCTACGACACGTTCCGTCGATACGCCCGAAAATATTTCCCCGGCGGGAAGAATGAACAAGCAGGGAAGTTGAAGAAGCCTGACGCCAGACCAAAACGCTCTCCGGGGGCGGAGCTTCCCCCGTCCCCGGCTGCACAGGCAAAAATCCCACGCACGACTTCCGACGGCCCCCGCATGATCGTACCACAAAACAAATCATTTCAGGACAGCTCCGTTCCAGACGTGGCCGATCTCCTGCAAGTGAGTAAGGAGGAAGAATAATGGCGACTATCCATTTGATCCTGCAAGGCAAGGGCGGGGTCGGCAAATCCATGATTGCTGTCATGCTCTATCAGGCACTGCGCCATGCCGAGAAAGAAGTCATTGCGTTCGATACTGACCCCGTCAATGCGACATTGGCTTCTTTCCCGTTCGATGTGACCAAACTGGATGTGATGAAGGATGGGAATATCGAGCCGCGCAAGTTTGACGAGCTTCTGGAAGCTCTTTCGCAGGCTCCCGACAACGCCCATGTCATCGTAGACAATGGAGCATCGTCATTCATCGCTCTGGCATCCTATCTGTCCGATAACGACTTCATTGATCTGCTTGAAGATCAAGGGCACCGGGTTTTCCTCCATACTATCGTGACCGGTGGTCAGGCTATGGGAGACACGCTCCAGGGCCTGGCCCGGATGGCCATCAACTTTCCCCAATCTCCTCTGGTTGTCTGGCTGAACCCCTACTTTGGGGACATCGCCATTGATGGGGCCGGGTTTGAACACTTTAAAATCTACAAAGAGTATGCCCATCAGTTCCATGCTCTGATTTCGTTGCCCCAAGGCAACAAGGCCCTGATCGGCAAAGACCTGGAAGAGCTGTTTGCCCGACGCCAAAGTTTTGAGGCTGGCATCAATGGCAGCTCTACTCATATCGCTGTCAAAGCCCGCCTGCGCCGTTACTGGAATCAAATCCTCGCCTGTATTGAACAGGCTGGAATCATGTAGGTAATGGCATGAAAAGCTCAAAAACAAGAAAGTGTAGTCTTGAGTTTTTGGAAGACAAAGAAAATCCTTGTCAAATAGTTTGCAAAATAAACTTTGTTCCCAGTCTTGGAGCATTGAACAATACTTGTCCAGCAGTCGCAATACTTGGAATGCAGCTACTAAAAATAGCCAGCCTGATGCTTCCTAATGAAGATTTCTCCCAACAGCAGGAAGCGCTGATTCGTCGATTCAATGAAAGCAAGGCAGGCTCGTCGGAGGATTGCAATGAGTGATGATTTTCCCGGCGATGAAGACAAGTCCCCCATGCCTGAAGAACGATTCCCTGACGGCTTCGGTATGTCTGTGGAAGACGTGCGTGCGCTTCTGGCAAAAAAACATGGCGTATCTGTTCCGCAGGATGACCCCATACTGATGCAGGTAACGATTCTTCAAGTTTTCCTCGAAGCGCAGGCGAGGCTCCAGAAAAAGCATGAAACAGCTCTGGCCGCCTTCATGGGACAACAGACGGCAGCCTACGTCAACGATATGGAGAAGAACCTGAAGAGCCTCACAGAGACTCTGTCAGGCCTCACGATGGAGGGCATACGCAAGGCCGTGGCGGATTTTGCCGCCAATTTGGCCACGCACCGGTCAGCCATGTATTTGTGCACGGCCATCATGGCCCTTTCCGCCCTGCTCAATGTTGCCGTCTTTATCCTGGGGATGGTGCGTCATGGATGAGCGTCTGCTGGAAAGCCTTGAATACAACTGCGGGCCACTGATTATGGATGCCTTGCGGGATGAGAGCGTCGTTGAAATTATGCTTAACCCTACAGGATTATTGTTTATTGAGCAATATGGAAAGGACCAGGAGTGTATCGGCACGCTCCCCCTGCCTCAAGGGAAGCTGATCCTGTCGCTTGTGGCCAGCGCCTTTAACCAGACTGTGGATGCCCGCCATCCTGTGATTGAAGGCAGCTTTCCCCTGGACGGCTCGCGCTTTGAGGGAACATTTCCGCCCATCGTAGGGCCGGGGGCGTCCTTCTCCCTGCGCAAAAAGGCATCTCGCGTCATCACGATGCAGGAATATCTCAGCCAAGGTGTCATCGGCCCGGAAGTCCCGGACATTATCCGCACGGCCATCCTGGAGCGAAAAAACATCGTCGTTGTCGGGGGCACTTCCAGCGGCAAGACGACTTTCGTGAATGCCATCATCCACGAGCTGGATCAGCTCTGTCCCCATGATCGTCTTCTGATCCTGGAAGATACGGCAGAGCTTCAGTCCAACGCTCCTAACTCTGTGTTTTTTCTAACATCGGAGCTGGCAGGCATCGGTATGCGGCAGCTTACCAAAGTCTGTATGCGCTACGCCCCCCGGCGAATTTTGGTTGGAGAAGTCCGGGACAGTGCTGCCTTGGAGCTGCTGAAGCTCTGGAATACTGGTCATCCCGGCGGCATCGGCACGTTCCACGCGGACAGTGCTGAAGAAGCCCTTGAGCGCCTGGAAGAGCTGGTGGAAGAAGCTGGCGTCGGCTCCAAGCAAAAGCTCATAGGCCGTGCGGTTGATCTTGTCATCTTCATGGAGAAGACAAGACAAAACACACGTAGAGTTTCTTCCATAATCAGCGTGGATCATTTTGATTCAAAAGAAAACCGTTATGAAACTCAAATCATATATACGTCGATATAAAAATACTCTCTTTACATTGCTTGCAGTTTTTATAGTACTGCTGTGCTACGCAAATCCTGAAGCGGTTATTAAAATAATATCACATCCCATATTCAAATATATAACATATTTTGTATTTTGTATTGTGGGGATATTCTTTATCTTTATAGACAGAAAACATTAAGAAAAACAAGTTTCAATGAGGAGAATAAAATGCTCAGAAAGAAATATTCCTTGTTCTTTATCGCCTTGGCGGCCGTAGTCGTGGCTTTCCCTGAAATGGCTCTGGCTAGTGGCGGGATCACAGAATTTTCCAGCCCTCTCGAAAAGGTTGTCAATACTATCACAGGACCCGCCGGTAAATACATCAGCATCGTGGCGATGGCGATCTGCGGCCTCATCTTCATCATGAATAAAGATGATATTTCAGGCGGTTTCAAGCTGTTGTTGTCGGTTGTCTTCGGCATCTCGTTCATCGCGTTTGCTGGTAGCATGGTAAATTCGATCTTCAGCTTTTCCGGGGCTGTTTTGTAATGGAGCAACGTCACATTCCTGTCCATCAATCTCTGCACAGACACAATCTTGTACTAGGGGCGGAACGCGAATTGGCGATGACGAGCGCATTGATCGCCTTGCTGGTTGGAGTGGGAGGAATGACGGCTATTTCTGGGCTGGCAGCGCTGCTGTTCTGGATCACCTCAATCTTTATCTTACGCCGTATGGCCAGGATTGATCCTTTGATGAGTAAGGTTTGGATGCGCCATATCAAACAACAGATTCTTTACCAGTCAAAGTCGAGCCGCTGGCGGAGTCAAAAAGCCTTCAGCAATAAGTGATTGCTATGAAAAAATATATCCTTTTGCTCCTTTGTCTTGCGATTGCATCAGGCTCAGGCTGTCTTCATCAGCGCAGCGCGTCAGGCTCTTTTGATGGGCTGAGTAGCGATTACGGCAATGACGCCCGCATCCTTGCGGAACAAGCGGCTGAGGAATTGAGCCGTCGTCATGCTCCCGCTCACACTGCGATCGCGCTGCATCGTGCCCCAGGGACGTTTGGGGAGACGTTAGAACAGCGACTTCGGGAGGATGGTTTTGCCTTGAACCCATCTGGTCTTGAGGTGAGCTACAGTCTTGATGTGATGGACGGCAATGGAACGCCTGCTCTGGGATATGCCCAGATTCGCTGTTCCGATGGTGAGCTGTTCAGTATGACTCGCGAAGTCGTGAAAGGGCTGGATGCGCCTGTTGAAGACAAACAACCAGTTTCTTCACGCCCTTTGCCTGGCTACCCGTCGGCGGACACACAAGCTCTTCCCTCCAAGGAACCTGCCGTGAAAACGCCAGACCCGACGCCGGTTGCGACTCAGGCCCCGCAAGTAAAAACCTATCCGGTGAGAAAGACCGGGACTGCGGCAGCCATAGCTCGGCGGAACCGCGTACCGGTGAAGGATTTCTGCCGATGGAACTGCGTTGGAGCCAATGCGACCTTGATGAAGGGCTATCAGGTCTATTTGTCTGAGCCTCCAGCGGGAACAATTCCGGTAGCTGCCCCTGTACCTGTGCCTGAGCATACTGAACCGGTATCCGCACCAACACCTGTACCGGCTCCAGCGGTACTGCCTACGAAAACCCAGACGTCTCGTTCCCTGACCCTGGAAAAACCACAGCCGGGTAAGCCTGTCCCCTATACACCAATTTCCGCGACACCTCCCGTTCCAGGGAGCAATCCCCCTGCTCCGGAGAAGCCCGCGGAAGTTCCCGCAGCGACTCCCGCGGTCGTCATGCCCGCAGTGAGCACGACGCTGGTGACACCTGTAGAGATGCCCGTATGGGAAATCCATAAACGGGAAATGCTCCGTTCGACAATGGAAGGCTGGGCTGCTGTTGCCGGGTACAGCCTGATCTGGAATGCCCAGCATGACTATGA
>ERZ827181.246-NODE-246-length-78680-cov-16.268820_pt1 | contig 78680 bp, 72 predicted proteins | sample MGYA00519778_ERZ827181 | MGnify/ENA primary metagenome ERZ827181 (study PRJEB31778, sample SAMEA3449273) | human gut metagenome | biome: human gut; feature: human-associated habitat; material: faeces | place: United Kingdom | collected 2010/2012 ...
ATCTCTTGCTGAACTGAGGCGCACGACGTGCTGCCTTGAGACCGTACTTCTTACGCTCTTTCATTCTCGGGTCACGGGTCAGCAGGCCGGCGGCCTTGAGGGGCGCACGGTAGCTGTCCTCGACCTGCAGCAGCGCACGGGCGATGCCGTGACGGATCGCGCCGGCCTGACCGGTCACGCCGCCGCCGGTGACGGTGGCTTCGACGTCGAACTTGCCCATGGTGTCGGTCGCAGCGAAGGGCTGACGAACGATGAGCTTCAGGGTCTCGAGACCAAAGTAGTCATCAAGGGGACGGCCGTTGACGATGATGCTGCCGGTGCCGTTCGGGAACAGGTGCACACGCGCGACGGAGGACTTTCTGCGGCCGGTGCCGTACATATAGGCTTTTTTGCTCGTATAAGTTGCCATGTTCTATTTCCTCCTTCTCAGCGATCCCAGACTTCGGGCTTCTGTGCCGCATGGGGATGCTCGGCGCCGCGATAGATCTTCAGGCGCTTGAGCTGCCACTGGGCAATGGTGTTCTTCTGCAGCATGCCGCGAACAGCCAGACGCATAGCCAGCTCCGGCTTATCCTTCATGAGCTTCTTGTACTGCGTCTCGTGCAGGCCGCCGGGGTAGCCGGAGTGCGTGCGGTAGTACTTCTGCTCGAGCTTCTTGCCGGTGAGCACAGCCTGCTCGGCGTTGATGATGATGACAAAGTCGCCGCAGTCGACGTGCGGGGTGTAGTCGGTCTTGAGCTTGCCGCGCAGCAGATCGGCAGCGAGCGCTGCGGTCTTGCCCATCGGCTTGCCGGCTGCATCCAGAACGTACCACTTGCGGGTGACGGTGTCCTTGTTCAGCAAAGTAGTGGACATATTTGTGCCTCCAATTAGAATGTGTTGAAAAACATTTTGACATTTTTCAGGCGCGAACGTAGAATAGTTCTCACATCCGCGCCTTACTTTTATACCACAACCGCCGGAGTCTGTCAACGGAATTTTCATTTAGATGTCTCTTTGCTTTTAATATCTCCGTTTTTCTCCGTTTTGCTCTTGATTTCGCATTTTCTATTTTCGTTTTCGGAGGGTTGCTATGAACGACCTGAATGCTTTCACCGGTCTGGTGCGCCGGTGCGTAGAGGATTATGACATGATCGCGCCGGGCGACACCGTCGCCGTCGGCGTCTCGGGCGGCAAGGATTCGCTCGTGCTTCTGCTTGCACTCAACGAGCTGCGGCGGTATTATCCGAAACCGTTTGCGCTCGAGGCCATCACGGTCGAGCTCGGCTTCGAGGGCATGGACTTCACGCCGGTGGCGGAGCTGTGCGCGTCGCTCGGCGTGCCGTATACGCGCCTGAAGACCGACATCAAGGAGGTCGTGTTCGACGTACGCAAGGAGGATAACCCCTGCTCCCTGTGCGCCAAGATGCGCCGCGGTGCGCTGTGCACGGCGCTCAGCGAGCGCGGCATCACAAAACTCGCGCTCGGCCACCATTTTGATGACGCGGTCGAGACGTTTCTGCTCTCTCTCGTGTACGAGGGGCGCATCAGCTGCTTTCAGCCGGTGACGCACATGACGCGCACGGGCGTGGATCAGATCCGGCCGATGCTCTATGCCGGCGAGGGGCGCATCACAAACCTCGCAAAGGCGCTGGCGCTTCCGATCGTCGAAAATCCCTGCCCGGAGGACCGCGGCAGCAAACGGCACGAGGTCAAGGAGCTCATCCGCACCATGAGCCAAACCTATCCCGACCTGCGCAGCAAGGTGTTCGGCGCCATCCAGCGTGCGCCGCTCGACGGCTGGGAAAAGGCGCGCTGAGCCCGGTCCCAGACAAGACAAAACAGGACAAGCCCGGTGGGGATTCCCCACCGGGCTTGTGTGTTGAAATGAAGTCTCAGAGGACGTTCTGGCAGAAACGCATGATGATCGCGGCAGTCTGCGCGCGGGTCGCATCGCCCTTCGGTTCGAGGGTCGTGACACCGTTGGCATTGCCGACACCGCAGATCAAACCCTGTGCGACCGCCCAGGACATCGGCGTGCGGGCATAGCCGGAGATGCTGCTGTAATCCGGATAGCCGGTCAGATCCGCAGTCTGGAACACGTTCAGGTCGAGGACGTTCTTGGCGTAGTTATAGAGGATCGTCGCCATGTCCTGACGCGTGATCGTTGCATTCGGGGAGAACGTGGTAGCACTGGTGCCGCTCACGACACCCTTCTCCGCGGCCCAGTTGACCGCATCGACATACCAGTTCTCCGTCAGATCCGTGAAGGGGCTGGTCTTCGTGGCCTTCGGGCTGCCGGCCTGGCAGTAGAGCATCTCCACCAGCTGCGCACGCGTGGTCACGCCGTCCGGCGCGATGGTCGTGGCGCTCATGCCGCTCATGATACCGTTCTGGATGCAGTAATCCAGGCCTTCATGCGCCCAAGAGCTGTAGGCCGGCATATCCGTAAAGCCGGCGCCCGGGCAGATGTGCGTATCGGAGGCGCTGGTTCTGACCGGGATGCTGTTGAGCATCTTGGCAAGCTCGAAGAATTTCTCCTGCAGCATGGCGTGCGTGGACTTCTGCGTCTGACCAACCATGTTGATGTGATCGGTGTTGTCGATCTTCTCAATGTAGTTCCAGACACCCATCTTGGTGCCGGACTTGAAGGTCATCTTGCCGTCAGCACCGACGCCGTAGTTCTCGTTGTACTGATCCGTGGAGTTCTCATGCGGACGGATGGCGGAACGGACAGAAACGATGCCGTCATTCTCCCACCACTCCGGAGTGATGTTCACATGGCCGACCGCATAGTTGACGTGTCTGCCCATGTAAGTGCCGCTCTTGATCATCATCGGGTTCATGCTGGCATTCGGCAGATAGTGGCCGGTCAGCGGATCGCGGTGGGTGTTCGAGCAAGCGACGGAGAAGTAATAGATGTCATCCTGCGCCTTGGCATAGCCGTTGAGCACGGCCGCACCGTCGACGTCGAGGTCATAGACACTCAGGTCATTGGTGTGCTGCGTCCAGATCTTGCTGTTGATGACACGATTGAAGTAGCTGGAATAGGACTCGTTGGGCTGGCGCACCAGACCCCACTGATCCAGCTTGAAGTCTAGGCCGAAGTTGTTCTCATTGACGTTTGAGCCGGTGACCGTGCCGATGATGCCCATGGCATACTGCGCCAGGTCGCCGATGTTCTGATAGACCTTGGTGTCGTACTGGCTGCCGTCATGCGGCGTGCATAGCGTCGTGATGCTCTCAATCCAGTGGCGGCACTCGCCGGTGAACAGCGGGCTGATAGAGCCGTCGCGGCTGGCGTTGCGCTCGTCGGCGTCGCCGTTTTCAAGCAGCTGCGCCAGCATACGGATCGTCTCGCCGCCCATGCTGTGACCGATCAGGTGCACCTTGAGCTCACTGTCCGGATTGTTCAGCTCCGGCAGGACACCCGGGAACGTGCGGCCGTAACGGGCATGGCCATTCGTGGCAGAGTGATACGCACCGTAGTCGACCGTGCCGCCGATGAGGTAGGCATACAGCTCGCAGGCACGATCCCAGTTGCTGGCGACGGGGCCGATCGACGGGGTGTAGACCTCATAGCCGGCGTTGTTGAGAATGTCGCGCAGGCTGCTGAAGCCGCCCCAGTAGTTCAGGCCGAGCACCTCCGTGCCGCCCCAGCCGAACAGGCCGTGCACCATCACGATCGGATAGTGGTTGCCGCTCGCCGACAGCAGCTCCGGCAGGTCCGCGTCCGTCAGTTCGTCAGCAGAGGTCGCATGGTCGGCATCATAATCGACCGTGTCAACACTTGCTGCGAAGCCGGGCATGCAAAGCACCATCGCCAGCACCAAAACGGTGGCGAGCACTTTGCTCCACGTTTTCTTCATGAAAATCCCTCCAATAGATTTTGGGACAAGCTTCACATCTGTCCCCTTTTTTATGGTTACACTATAGTCTTGCTGCGAAAGGAGAACAATCGCCAGCGCAGGACGAGTGTAACCTTTTTGCACACATCGCGCTTCTTGATGCAACACGCGTCACCATTATGTGCTTCGGGATACAGAACGCGTCTGCGGCGGAAAAGGCAAAAGAATCCCGCTGTCCGCAACTCGCGGACAGCGGGATCTACATTGTAAGACAGGCTATGAGATCAGATCATCATGCCGCGCTTTTTGGCCTCAAAGGTCAGCTCGTCGCGGAAGTCGGGATGCGCGATGGCAATAAGCTGGCGGGCACGCTCACCGAGACTGCGGCCGCGCAGGTGCGCCACGCCGTACTCGGTGACGATGTAGTCGACGTCGTTCTTGCTCGTCGTGACGACGGCGCCCGGCGTGAGAATGGGCTTGATCTTGCTGATCGTGCCGCCCTTGGCCGTGGAGGTGAAGGCGATGAAGCTCTTGCCGCCGCGGGACTGGCAGGCGCCGCGGACGTAGTCGATCTGGCCGCCGGAGCCGGACATATGCTTCGTGCCGACCGACTCGGCGCAGACCTGACCGAAGAGGTCGACCTCGACCGCCGCGTTGATGGAGATCATGTTGTCGTTCTGGCAGATGACATTCGGGTCGTTGACATAGTCGACCGGCAGGATCTCGACGGACGGGTTGTCGTCGACGAAATCATAGATACGCTGCGAGCCGAAGGCAAACGTCGTGACGGTCTTGCCGCGGTGGATCTGCTTTTTGCTGTTGTTGACCGCGCCGCACTCGATCAGCTCGACCATGGAGTCGGTGAACATCTCGGTGTGGATGCCGAGGTCGTGCTTGCTCTTGAGCGCCATGCCGGTCGCATCCGGGATCGCGCCGATGCCGAGCTGCAGGCACGCGCCGTCCGGGATAAGGTCGGCGATGAGGCCGCCGATCGTCTTGCTCACATCGTCGAGCTGCACCGGCGGCAGCACCGGCAGATCGTGGTGATACTCCACGAGCGCGTCGACCTGCGAGATATGGATCAGAGAGCCGCACAGCGCACGGGGCTGACGGTCGTTGACCTCGAGGTAAATGCGCTTGGTCTTTTCGAGCATGGCATCGATGTACGAGCCGTTGAGCGCGAGGCTGAAGTAGCCGTGGCTGTCCATCGGCGCGACCTCGATGCACACGGCGTCGTAGTCATACTCGGTGCGGATGCGGGTCGGGAAATCGCGGTAGTACGCAGGAATGATGTCAGCATAGCCGGCGTTGACCGCCTTGCGCGCTGCGCTGCTGGAAAACCAGCTGTAGCCCGTCATCTTTCCGGCCAGCGTCGGGTCGGTATAGAAGTCGAACGGATAGCCGTCGAGCAGGGTCTGCACCTTCACGCCGGTGATGTCGGTGCTGCGGATGTGCTGCGCCATTGCGGCCATGATGGCCGGCGTCTGAGAAGTCGCCGTGTCCATGCCGATGAGCCAGCCGGACTGCACCTGCTGTGCGATACGCTCCGGCGTCGTCAGTTTGTCCTGATACATTTTCTGAAAATCTGTCATAATTTATTTGCTCCCTCAAACAAAAAATGTGTACAGTTGCTGTTTATTATCATACATGATTCGGCTGCCGAATTCAAGAGGGCACAGATGTTTGCAATTCCCCGCCCTGAAATGTCACACTTTTGCCCATGTGAGAAGTTTTCTCACACGTGAAAGTATGCTATGATAAAATGAAGTGTTTTCGATATATCCAGCGATTTGTCGAAAAAAACGTTTTCTAATGCGGCTCTTATTTTTGCCGGTTACAATGATAAGCGTCGCATCTTACGGCGGACACTCCCCTGCCAATTCTAAATGCAAGGAATGATACGACACAATGACGATTACGATTGTCTGCGATATTCTGGGTGAGGAGAACAACGGCACGACCATTGCCTGCATGAATCTCATCCGGTATCTGCGCGCGCAGGGGCACACCGTGCGTGTGGTCTGCGCCGATCAGGACAAGGCCGGAAATGAGTGCTTTTACGTCGTGCCGGAGCGCAACCTCTACCTGCTCAACCCGATCGTGGAGCGCAACGGCGTGACGCTGCCGCGTGTGGACCGCTCCATCCTCGAGGAGGCGATCCGCGACTGCGACGTTGTGCACACAACGTTTGTGCTGCGCCTGTCGCACACGGCGGTAAAGATCGCCAAGGCGTACAACAAGCCCATCACGTCAAGCTTCCACTGTCAGGCGGAAAACGTCACGGCGCATTTTCTGTGCAAGGACTCGGCCGCCATCAACCGCGGCGTGTACCGCGCGTGCTATCAGATGGTGTACCAGTATTCGGACATCATCCACTACCCCACGCAGTTCATCCGCGACACGTTTGAGGCCGTTGTCGGCCCGACGAACGGCCGCGTGATCTCAAACGGCGTCAACAGCATGTTCACGCCCGGCCCGGCCACGCGTCCGGAGGGGCTCGAGGACAAGTTCCTCATCGTCTCGACCGGCCGTCTGTCGAGCGAAAAGAATCAGGAGATCCTCATCGAGGCCATCGGCCGCTCGGCCTACCGCGAGCAGATCCACCTCATCCTCGCCGGAGAAGGCCCGCGTGAGGCGCACTACCGTCACCTTGCCGAGCGCTGCGGCGTGGACATGGAGATCTCGTTCTTCACGCGGCAGGAGCTGCTGAACCTACTGCGCTGCGCCGACCTCTACTGCCACCCCGCTGAGGTGGAGATCGAGTCGATCGCCTGTCTGGAGGCCATCGCCTGCGGACTGGTGCCGGTCATCGCCGACTCGCCCAAGAGCGCGGCCAAGGCCTTCGCGCTCGATGAGAAGTCTCTATTTAAAAACAAGGATGCAGAGGACATGGCGCGCAAGATCGACTACTGGGTGAGCCACCCGGACGAGCGCGCGGACTACAGCCGCAAATATCTCGACAGCGGCACGCAGTTTGAGCAGCAGAGCTGCATGCGCCAGATGGAGCAGATGCTCTTTGACGCCGCAGCCATGGCCGGTGCGCCGGTATGAGCCGCAAGACCGTCTACTATCACGACCCGCTGCACGATGACTTTGCGCCGACCAACGGGCGCATCCACCCGAAGCAGATCGGCGCGGATTTCCCGTATGAACACGAAGGGCCGCTCTGGAATGCGCTCGCCTTCGTCGTGTACCGGATGGTGATGACGCCGTTTCTGTTTTTGTACTGCAAGCTCGTGTTCGGCCTGCGCATTGAAAACCGCAAGGCGCTGCGCGCGCTGCCGGGCGGATACTTCCTCTACGGCAACCACACGAACACGCTGGCGGACGCCTTCATCCCGACGCTGCTGGCGTTTCCGCGGCGCGCGAACATCATCACCTCCGCCGACACCGTCTCGATCCCGGGCGTGCGCAACATCGTGCAGATGCTCGGCGCGATCCCGCTGGCAAATACCATCGAGGGCACGCGGCAGTTTCTTGCCGCCATGCACCGCCGGCTCGAACGCGGTCAGGCCGTGACGATCTACCCCGAGGCGCACATCTGGCCGTACTACAACGGCATCCGTCCGTTTCCGGACACGTCGTTTGCCTACCCCGTACGCGAGCAGCTGCCTGCCGTCGCCGCGGCGGTCGTCTACCGGAAAAGAAAGCTGCTGCGCGCGCTGCCGCCGCGCATCACCGTCGTCGTGAGCGACCCGTTTTATCCCGACCCAGCCCTGCCGCCGCGCAGCGCCCGACGGGCGCTGCATGAGAGCATCTATTCCTTCCTGTGCGACACCGTTTCTGCGCGCAGGAGCTATGCGCACATCGAGTATCTCCCCGCACAGGACCAAAATCCAGCCGCGCGATGACCGCGCCGCACCCCCAGAAAGGTGGAATCCCGCTTGGCACACTTGACCGAAGCCGCCATCCAGGACACGTTCCTGAAGCTGCTGTCCGAGCAGCTGTTTGACAAGATCACCGTGACGCAGCTCGTAGAAGAATGCCAGATCACACGCCGGACGTTTTACTATCACTACTCCGATCTCTTTGAGCTGCTCGACATCATCCTGCGCCGTGAGACCGACCGGGCGGTCGCCGAGTTCGAGGCCACCGGCAGCTGGGAGGAGTGCATGATCACTGCGTCCCGCTTTGCGCGCGAGCACAAGCGCGCCGTCTACCACATCTACACCTCCTCACACCGGCTGGAGCTGGAGAGGCACGTCAACCGCGTGTCCGAGGAAATGATGCGCAGCTATGTCGAGCGGCAGTCAAAGGGTCTGCGCGTGAGCGAACAGGACAAAAAGCTCGTGTGCGACCTCTACCGCTTCGGCATCACGGACATTTTCTATGCGTGGCTCGAAAACGGGATGAAGGAGGATCTCGAGACGCAGATCCACCGTCTGAGTCTGCTGTTCACGGGCAACATCCGCGCTTCCCTGTCCCGGGTACAGATCCCGGAAGAATTCTGATCACCCACCGGCGGGCACGACCGTGTCCGCCGGTTTCACATCAAAAAAAGGAGACACACCATGCCGATTTTGGAAAAGCTTCAGCCGCAGGCCGTCTTTGCGCACTTTGAGCAGCTGTGCGCCATCCCGCACGGCTCGGGAAACACGAAAGCGATCAGCGACTATCTCGTGCGCTTTGCCGCCGCGCGCGGTCTGCGCCACATTCAGGATGCGCACAACAACGTCATCATCTTCTGCCCCGGCACGCCGGGCTATGAGGCCGCCGCGCCGGTCATTCTGCAGGGGCACATGGACATGGTCTGCGAGACCGCGCCGGACTGCGCAAAGGACATGACCAGCGAAGGGCTCGACCTCTTCGTGGACGGCAACACGATCGGCGCGCGCGGTACGACCCTCGGTGGGGACGACGGCATCGCCGTTGCGATGGCGCTTGCCATTCTGGACGCGGACGACATCCCGCATCCGCCGCTCGAGGTAGTGCTCACGGTCGATGAGGAGACCGGTATGCTCGGCGCGGACGCACTCGACGCCTCCGTGCTCCAAGGGCGCACGATGCTCAACCTCGACTCCGAGGATGAGGGCATCCTCACCGTCAGCTGCGCGGGCGGCAACGTCTCCGTGTGCACGCTGCCGGTCACGCGTGCAGCGTTTCCGGGCACGGTGCTCACCGTCACGGTCGGCGGTCTGCTCGGCGGCCACTCGGGCGCGGAGATCGACAAGGGGCGCGGCAACGCAAACCAGCTTCTCGGGCGGGTGCTGTACGCCGTCGGTGCGCGCACGGCGCTGCGCGTCGTCTGCGTCGACGGCGGGCTGAAGGATAACGCCATCCCGCGCGAGAGCCGCGCCGTCATCACCGTCGCCGACACAGCCGCCGCACAGGCGGCCATCGCGGACATGGACGCAGCACTCCGGCACGAATACGCGGCAGCCGACCCGGATGTGTTCGTGCGCGCAGAGCCGGCACAGCCGCAGATGCCGCCGATGGACGCGGCGTCCACGCAGCGCGCCGTGTGTATGCTCTGCTGCCTGCCGAACGGGATTCAGGCCATGAGTCAGGACATTCCCGGGCTGGTGCAGACGTCGCTGAACCTCGGCATCCTGACCACGAGCGAGCAGTGCGTGCAGGCGTCGTTTTGCGTGCGCAGCAGCGTGGCCACACAGAAGGAGATGCTCGTCGCGCGTCTGCGCTGCCTGATGGCGCAGCTCGGCGGCAGCGTCGACGTCTCGGGCGACTATCCCGCTTGGGAATACCGCAAGGACTCTCCGCTGCGCGAGCGGATGATCGACGTCTTTCGCGAGCAGTACGGTCATGACCCAAAGGTGGAGGCCATCCACGCAGGCGTGGAATGCGGACTGTTCGCCGGGAAATTGCCGGGGCTCGACTGCGTGTCCTTCGGCCCTGACCTGACGGAGATCCACACCTGCCGTGAGCGGATGCACATCGCCTCCGTACAGCGCGTCTGGCGCTACACGCTCGAGGTGCTGCGCCGCTGCAAGTGAGCAAAGCGCAAAACCGCCCTGTGCAAAATAGCACAGGGCGGTTTTCCCATATATGTGTAATTATTTGTGCAGCTCGCGCTCGTGCACGTCACCGCTCTTGCGCGCGGCCACGGCCACAAGGCCGGAGAGCGCCATGAGCGCGATGACGTTCGGCAGCACCATGAGCTGGTTGAACATATCCGTCAGCTCCCAGACAAGATCATTGGACAGGCAGGAGCCGAGGAAGATGAAGACGAGGGCGATGATGGAGTACGGGAGGTTCGCCTTCTTGCCGAAGAGATAGTTGACATTGATGCGGCCGAACAGGTTCCAGCCGACGATGGTCGAAAACGCGAAAAACAGCAGGCAGATCGCCACGAAGGCATTGCCGAGCGTCTCGCCAAACACACTCGAGAACGCAAGCTGCGCCATGTTCGTCTTGGAAATGCCGTCGACCGCACCGTGCGCCAGCGGGCCGTTGCCGGCGTAAAGCGTGGAGATAACGACGAGCGCCGTCATCGTCAGCACGACGAACGTATCGATGAACACGCCGATCATTGCGACCGTGCCCTGCTCGTGCGGATTTTTGACGTTGGCCAGCGCGTGCGCGTGCGGGGTCGAGCCCATGCCGGCCTCGTTGGAGAACAGGCCGCGCTTTGCGCCCTGACTGATGGCCGTCTTGAGCGCGTAGCCGATGCCGCCGCCGATGATGGCATCCGGCATGAAAGCATACTTGAAGATCATGCCGAAGGTCTCCGGCACGTAGCGGATGCGGGCGATGAGCACGATGAAGCCGCCGAGCAGATACAGGCAGGCCATGATCGGCACGATCTTTTCCGTGACGGAGGCGATGCGCTGCACGCCGCCGATGAAGATGAAGGCCGCGATGGCACAGACGATCAGGCCCATGACCCAGCTCGGAATGTGGAATGCGTTCTGGCACGCCTCGCCGATGGAGTTGGACTGCACCATAGAGCCCATGAAGCCGAGCGCAAGGATGATCGCGACCGCGAAGAAGCCCGCAAGAAACTTGCCGAAGCCGTTCGGGAAGGCGTGCTTGATGTAGTACACCGGGCCGCCGAGGATCGTGCCGTCAGGCTCGACCACGCGGGTCTCCTGCGCGAGCACCGCCTCGGCATAGATCGTCGCCATGCCGAAGAATGCGATGAACCACATCCAGAAGATTGCGCCGGGGCCGCCGATGAGGATCGCGCCGCAGGCGCCGACGATGTTGCCGGTGCCGACCTGCGCCGCAACCGCCGTCGCCAGCGCCTGGAACGAGCTCATGCCGGCCTTGTGCTTTTCACCGTTGAGACTGAACTCGCCGAAGAAGCGCCGCCAGCCCTCGCCGAAGCAGCGCACCTGCACAAACTGCGTGCGGATCGTGAAATACAGGCCCGCACCAATGAGCAGGATGACCAGCACATAGTCTGACAGGTACATGTTGACAGTCTGCACGATTTTGAGTAAAGTTTCCATGTTGTTTCTCCCTCTGCATTGATTTTTTGCAAAGCAAAAAGCTGCCGGTCGATCTGACCAGCAGCTCCAGAGAACAAACAGCGCCTGAACACCCGCACAAGTCGGGCACTCGCTCTGTCCTTTTGCCTGAGAGATTCGGCTTGCGCCTTACACCTTCGGCACCCGTTTTGCACGGGATTCTCCAGAGTCTCCTCCGCCTCCAGTCTCGGCTGTGCCGATCCTTGAGGTTTCCTTGGATATTCATTTGATTGCGTGGAGTATTATTACATACCCATATGCGCTTGTCAAGCCCCGATTCAAAAAAAGTTCACAGATTTCCCGTGCCGTACATCAGCGCCGTGAGCGCGACGACCGGCGCGGTCTCGCACCGCAGGATCCGCTCGCCCATGGAGCAGATGTGCATGCCGAGCTTGCGCGCCATGTCGGCCTCAAACTCCGCAAAGCCGCCCTCCGGCCCTGTGATGATGGCCGCCGTCGCGACCGGCTGCGCCGCGTGCTCGATGGCGTCGCGGATGGTCTCGCGCTCGCCGGTCTCATACATGAACAGCGGCAGATCGGTGTGCAGCGCGTCGTTGAGCACACTGACATAGTTCGCCGTGTAGCGCACCTGCGGAATGATGCCGCGTCCCGACTGCTTTGCCGCCTCCTCGGCGATGCGCTGCCAGCGCTCGACCTTCTTTTCGATATTGGCGGCCTTGGCCACGCAGCGCGTGCAGGAGAAAAACACGATCCCGGCGGCACCGGCTTCGGTGCACTTCTGCACAAGGAAATCGCTGCGCTCGCCCTTGGGAAGTCCCGCAAACACCGTCGTACGCACCGTGGGCTCCGCCTTGCACGGCACGACCTCGATGACCTCTGCCTCGGCCTCATGCTCAAGCGTCTGCACAAGGCGGCACTTATAGTCGCGCCCCGCCCCGTCGCAGATGACGATGTCGTCGCCCGCGCGCAGACGCAGCACGCGGATATGGTCGGCGTCGCGGCCGCGGATGATTGCCCGGCCGTTCGGAAAATTCGTACCTGCTATGAAAAATCGAGCCATGATGGTCGCCTCCGGTGAAAAGTCTCTGCTGCGATTATGGCACATCCCGCACATTTTTGCAAGCCGGGCATAGCATGAAGCGGAGGGATGGAAGATGAACGACCCCGTTTTTCTCGACAGCGCCGCATTTTTGCGCGTCTGGCAGCGTGTGACTGGCGAGGCAGGCATCACAGCAGCGCCCGCGCAGCCAGAGTCGGACGCAATCACAGCGCAGCTGCGCGAATGCATATGCGCAAAGGCTGCCGGCGCTGCCTTCTATGCCGCACTCGCGCAGCGCGTGTGCGCCGTCCGGCAGCCGCTCGGACAGATCGCAGCGCAGGAGCGCGCGCAGCTCAGAGCGCTGCAAACAGAGTATTTTCTGCGCACGGGCACACTCTGCGTCCCGCCCGCTGCCTGTCCGCGGCTGAGCACGGCGGCGGCGGATCTGCGCTGTGCTTATTTGCAGGAGCTTGCGCTCAGCGCGCAGCTGGGCGCAGCAGCAGATGCTGCGCCGATGCCGCTCGGGGAAACGCTGCGCACCATGGCGCAGCAGGATGCACGCCACGCGCAGCGCGTGCGCACGCTGCTCTCCCGGCTGATTTTCTGAACAAATACACACAAAATGCGAATCTTTCAAATTGGTACTTGACTTTACGGGAAATTTTGATTATAATGTGCAAGCTGACAATTTGAAATGAAAGCAACCCGAACAGAGCGTGGAGAAGTCGCGTAGCCTGGTCGAGCGCGCACGATTGGAAATCGTGTATACCCCACAAGGGTATCGAGGGTTCGAATCCCTCCTTCTCCGCCACAAAAAGAGGACTCAATCTTTTCAGATTGGGTCCTTTCTTTTTTTACAGCGAGGTGACGCCATGAAAGCCGAACGCAACAAGACAATCGATTTCCTGCCGCAGGACGCACCGGAATATCTCGCGCGCTGCCTGCGCGTTGCGCAGGATGTCCCGCTCGACGCCGTGTGTGACCGCACCATCTGCGGCGACACGTTTCAGGTCGCACCGCACCTGCCGCGCGGCTTTGCTGACCTGCTGATCGTCGACCCGCCGTACAACCTCACGAAGGAATTCGCCGGCGGCGCCTTCCGCCACATGACGGACGCAAATTACGCCGCCTTCACCCGCGCATGGATCGAGCTGCTGCTGCCGCTGCTCAAGCCGAACGCCTCGATCTACGTCTGCTGCGACTGGCGCTCGAGCCCGATCATCGGCCTGACGCTCAAGGAGTATTTCCGGGTGCAGAACCGCATCACATGGCAGCGGGAAAAGGGGCGCGGCGCGCAGCACAACTGGAAAAACGGCATGGAGGACATCTGGTTTGCCACACGCACGGATGACTACACGTTCCACGTCGATGCCGTGAAGGTGCGCCGGCGCGTGCGCGCACCCTATCGTGCCGCGGGCCGACCGAAGGACTGGGAGGATACACCCGACGGAAAATTCCGCAACACGTACCCGTCAAACTTCTGGGACGACATCTCCGTGCCCTACTGGTCGATGCCGGAAAACACCGCCCACCCGACGCAAAAGCCAGAGAAGCTGCTGGCAAAGCTCATCCTCGCAAGCTCCGATCCCGGCGGCATCGTGCTCGACCCCTTTGCCGGGTCCGGCTCGACGGCTGTGACGGCGCGCAAACTCGGCCGCCGCTTCGTCGCCATTGAGCGCAGCGAGCAGTACTGCGCATGGGCGGAAAAGCGGCTGGAAATGGCAGCCGAAAACCCCGCCATTCAGGGCTATGCCGACGGTGTGTTCTGGGAGCGGAATGCCGGCCGTCTGCCGCGCTGATACCGCGCTTTCTGTGCCCTGTGCCCACTGCCAAGCAGGATGCAGGATGCAGCGCATTTTCAGCGCCGATACCGCTTGACAAGCGGCCAAAATGATGTTACAACGAAAAACATCTGTGAAACCAAAAAAGAAGGTGCGGATATGAAACGCGGATATCTTTACATCCTGATCACGACGCTGCTGTTTTCGAGCATGGAGGTCGCGCTCAAGTGTATTGCCGGACAATTAAACCCCATCCAACTCAACTTCAGCCGCTTTCTGGTCGGCGGGCTGGTGCTTGTGCCGCTGGCCGTGCGCGAGCTGAAGAAGCGCCGTCTGTCGCTCGACGGCAGAGCGCTCGGCACGTTTGCACTGCTGGGACTGATGGGCATCGCTGTGAGCATGTCGCTGTATCAGCTCGCCGTCGCGCGCGTACAGGCGTCGGTCGTCGGCGTGCTGTTTTCGAGCAACCCCGTGTTCGTGACGCTGTTTGCATTTTTGCTGCTGCGTGAGAAAATCTCCAAAAATCAGATCCTGGGTCTTGCGCTCGACGTGATCGGCATCGTGCTGATCATCCAGCCGTGGCATCTGAAGCTCGACGCGCTCGGCGTGACGTACATCCTGCTGGGCACGCTGCTGTTCGCGCTCTACGGCGTGTGCGGCAAACGGCAGTGCGCGCGCTTCGGCGGTCTCGTCGTGTCGTGCTTCAGTTTTCTGCTCGGCGCGGCCGAAATGATGGCGCTCGCCGCGCTGACGCATATCCCCTCCGTCTCCACCGCGCTGACCGCCGCCGGTCTGGACACCTTTGCGAGCATCCCCTTTCTCACGGGCTACACGGCGGCAAATCTGCCGATCGTCCTCTATATCTACATCGGCGTGACCGGCATCGGCTTCACGTGCTACTTCCTGTCGATGGAGGTCACGAGCGCGCAGACGACATCGCTCGTGTTCTTCTTTAAGCCCGCGCTCGCGCCGCTGCTTGCGTTCCTCATCCTGCACGAGGCCATCCCCGGCAATATGCTTGCCGGCATCGTGTGCATCCTCTGCGGCAGTCTGGCCTCCATCCTGCCCGGTCTGCTCGCACAGCGCCGTGCCGTACCGGTCATCCAGACAAACGCCTGTGAAGAAGAGATCGAGCGCTGAGCCCGCCCTTTGCTACATATGTTACGCCCGCAGCAGCCGCTGCGGGCGTTTTTACATTTTCTTCACAAATTCCTGCTTGACTGCACAGCATTATTGTGTTATTGTCTTAATCGCTTAATACAGTGATACGCATTTCGGATAGGAGGCGCACCATGAACTGGAACATTCGCAATGACGCGCCTGTCTACACGCAGCTCGTGGATCAGATCGCCCGCGCGATCATACTCGGTCAGTTTCCGCCGGGAGGCAGGCTGCCGTCGGTGCGGGAATTTGCAGCCGACGCCGGTGTGAACCCGAACACGATGCAGCGCGCGTTCGCCGAGCTGGAGCGTCTGGAGCTCATCCGGACGCAGCGCACGGCCGGGCGCACCGTGACGGAGGACATCGCGCGCATCGAGCAGGAAAAGCGTCGGCTGGCACAGGCCGGCATCGACGCATTCTGGCAGGCGCTGGCGCAGCTCGGCTATGACCGGGCACAGGCGCTCGAGCTGCTGCGGCAGGATCTGCAGCAGGCAAAGGAGGACTAACAAACATGGCAATTCTCGAATGCAGAGGGCTGTGCAAGAGTTACGGCGCAGAACCGGCACTCGACCGCGTGGATCTCGCGATCGAGCCGGGGCGCATCGTCGGTCTGCTCGGCCCGAACGGGAGCGGCAAGAGCACGCTCATCAAGCTGGCAAACGGTCTGCTGACGCCGGATGCCGGCGAAATCCTCATCGACGGCATGGCGCCGAGCAAGGACACGAAGAAGATCGTCTCCTACCTGCCGGAGCGCACCTATTTCGCCGACTGGATGACGGCGCTGCAGCTGCTGGACTTTTTCGGCGACTTCTATGACGACTTTGACCGCGCCGCCGCCGTGCAGATGATGCAGCGGCTCGGCATCCAGCCGAAGCAGCAGATCAAGCAGATGTCCAAGGGCACGCGCGAAAAGGTGCAGCTCATCCTCGTCATGAGCCGCAAGGCAAAGCTCTATCTGCTCGACGAGCCGATCGGCGGCGTCGACCCAGCGACACGCGACTACATTCTCAGCACCATCATCTCCAACTACAACCCTGAGGCCGCCGTCGTCATCTCCACGCACCTGATCGCAGACGTGGAACACATTCTCGACGACGTGGCGTTTCTCAGCCGCGGGCATCTGCTGCTGCAGTCGTCGGCGGATGACCTGCGCGCCAAGGAGGGCAAATCGGTGGACGCTGTGTTCCGGGAGGTATTCAGATGTTAGGAAAACTGTTGAAGCAGGACTTTCGCGCCACGGCGCGCATCATCCTGCCGGTCTATGCGGCCGTGCCGGTGCTCGGCCTGTTCACGAACCTGATCACCCGCCTGTGTGAAAACCAGAACGGCTTTCTGATCCGCGCCATCGGCGCGCTCGTGTCGTTCGTGTTTTCACTCTCACTCATCGCCGCCGTCGTGACGACGGTCGTGCTGATGATCCTGCGGTTTTACCGCAACCTCATGACCGACGAGGGATACCTGATGTTCACGCTGCCGGTCTCGACGACGGAGCTGATCTTCTCGAAGCTGATCGTCTCGGTCGTGTGGTTTCTCGGCGCACTCGCAGTCGACGCGCTCGGCATGCTGCTGTCCGGCATGCTCGGCGGCTTCGAGGACGTCGTCCGGTTCCGGTTTGCTTTTACCTTCGGCGCACCGTACAGTATGCCGACGATCACGCAGACGCAGGCCGGCTGGCTCACCGTCGGCGTGGTCGTGCTGGTGATTTTGTGCGGCCTTGCCCTGTGCCTGATGACCTACGCCGCCATGGCGATCGGTCAGAGCTTCAAGAAAAACAAAGGGCTCATGTCCGTCGTGTTCTTCTTCGTGCTCTGGATCGGCACGCGCATCGTGCTGACGCTGATCTTCGGCGCGTTCTACGGGCCTGCCAGCTCGGCCGTCAACACGATGACCGTGCTGCAGGCGCTCTGGACCGTGCTCGGCTGCGGATGTGCCGGCGCGCTGGCGTTTTGTGCGGGCTTCTTCTTCCTCACGCACGGGATGCTGCGCAAGCACCTGAACCTGCAATAACCCAGCAAAAAACACCCGGTATTGGCGTTCCAATACCGGGTGTTTACTTATGGGATCAACAGGAGCGGCTCACTTCGTGCCGAAGATACGGTCGCCCGCGTCACCGAGACCGGGGACGATGTAGCCGTGCTCGTTGAGGTGATCGTCGAGCGCCGCAACGTAGATGTCCACATCCGGGTGCTCGGTCTGCATGACCTGCACGCCCTCGGGCGCACCAATGATGCACATGAGCTTGATGTGCTTGCAGCCGACTTCCTTCATGAACTTCACCGCAGCAGACGCGCTGCCGCCGGTGGCAAGCATGGGGTCGACGATGATGACGTCGCGCTCGGCGATATCGGGCGGCATCTTGAAGTAATACTTCACCGGCTCGAGCGTCTGCGGGTCGCGGAACAGGCCGATGTGACCGACCTTGACGTTCGGCATCATGGTGACCATGCCGTCGACCATGCCGAGGCCGGCGCGGAGGATCGGCACGATGGCCAGCTTCTTGCCGGCGATGTGCTTGCAGTGTGCCGTGGCGACCGGGGTCTCAACGTCGATCTCCTCAAGCGGGAGGTCGCGCGTGGCCTCGAAGCACATCAGCATGGCGATCTCGGAAATCAGCTCCCGGAACTCCTTGACGCTGGTGTGCTTGTCGCGCAGGATCGAGAGCTTGTGCTGGATCAGCGGGTGGTCAAAAACGTGAACTTTACTCATCTCGTCGTCTCCTTTGTTGCATCCGTATTTTACTTTCAGTCTTTTTCCGCCTCGGCCGCGAGCCGCGCCTGACGTTCCCGCTCGGCCTGCGACAGGCGCAGATAGACCGGGAGCAGCTCCTCAGCCGGGGCAGGCGTCTGCCCGAAGGCGGCCATGGCCACGCCCCACGCACTCTGCACGACCAGATTGCCCGGCGCAAGCACTGCGGGGATGCCCATGTCCAAACACGTATTATAGCACAGCTGCGCGCCGTCGCCAACCAGAAAAACGGATTTCTGCATTTTTTTCAATTCCGCGCCCAGCTCCGCGAGTGATATCGCACGGTCCTGACAAAGACGCCGCGGTTTTCCGTCCCGGATCTCAAAGAGCGCGTTGTAGATCTGGCTGCGGCGGGCGTCCATAGCCGTGCACACGAGCGCGCCCTCCCCTGCCGCGATGCCGTGATACGCCATGGCCTCAAGCGTCGACACACCGATGGCGGGCTTCTGCGCGCCCCAGGCGAGACCTTTTGCCGTGGACACGCCGATGCGGATGCCGGTAAACGAGCCCGGCCCGCGCGCGACGGCGATGGCGTCGACGTCCGAAAGCGCAATATTGGTGTCCTTGAGCATCTGCTCTGCCATCGGCAGCAGCGTGCAGCTATGCGTCAGGCCGCTGCACTGCTGGCTCTGGGCGATAAGCACACCGTCGCGGCAAAGCGCCGCCGACGCCGCCTTTGCAGATGATTCCAGTGCGAGGATCAGCATGATTTCCCGCTCCCTTCCGTGATGATGATGCGCCGGGTCGTTGGCCCGAGCTTTTCAAAGCGGACAACGACCTCGTCGCCGTAAAAGGCGTCCTCCACATTCTCGCTCCATTCGACGGCGCAGACCGAGCCGCGGTTGACATAATCTTCCCAGCCGATGTCAAACAGCTCGTCGGCACTGCCGAGGCGATACATATCAAAATGAATCAGCTCGCGCGGCCCCTCATATTCGTTCACGATCGTGAACGTGGGGCTCGAGACACGGCACGTCAGCCCCATGCCGCGCGCCATCCCGCGCACGAAGGCGGTCTTGCCGCTGCCGAGCTCACCGTACATGGCCACGACCTTGCCATCCGGCAGGGTGCGCGCAAAATCCGCGCCGGCCTGTTCAGTCTCCGCTTCACTGTGGGTCAGATATTCCTGCATGATATCCCTCCGATTCTGAAGAAGTATTATAGCACGGTTTCGCCCGTTGCGTAAAGCGGTTTTCTGTGATATAATTATTGCCGATTTCAAAACGCCGGTCTGGCGGAAAGGAGGCCATCTTGAAAAAAGCACTGTCCTACGCAAAGGAGTTTTTTCACCGAGCGGACATTTTCCTGCTCGTGATGGGTCTCATCTGCGCCACGTTCGGTATCATCGTCATCTCGAGTGCCACGGCGTCATATCACTCGGCCAAGTATGTCATCGTACAGAGCGCGTCGCTCATTCTCGGTGTGGTCGCATTTGTCGCCATGACCGTGCTGGATGTGGACGTTCTGGCCGACAAATGGCAGATCCTGTGCGCATTCAATGCGCTGTTTTTGCTGCTGCTGATCCCCTTCGGCGTGAGCGACAACACCGGCAACACCGGCTGGCTGCGCTTTTTCGGCATCGGCATCCAGCCGACGGAGGTCGTCAAGCTCACATTTATCGTCGTGCTGGCAAAGCAGATCAGTTACCTGAAGGAATACCACGACCTCAACTCCGTGTGGTCGGTCGCACAGCTGGCTGTCCACTTTGTGCTGCTGTTCGGCCTGATCCTCTTCGTGTCGTCCGACCTTGGTTCGGCGCTGATCTTCTTTTCCATCTTCCTCGTGATGCTCTTTGCCGCCGGCTTTGCGCTGCACTGGTTTGCCATCGGCTTTGCGGCCATCGCCGCGATGATCCCGCTGCTGTGGAACTTTGTGCTGCACGACTATCAGAAAAACCGCATTCTCGCACCCTATGACTCCAGCATCGACCCGACCAACACCGGCATCAACTGGCAGCCGCATCAGAGCAAGATCGCCCTCGCCTCCGGCCAGTGGACCGGTGCGGGGCTCGGCAACGGCACGCAGAGCCAGTCCAATGCCCTCGCCGGCAAGCACACCGACTTTATCTACGCCGTCATCGGTGAGGAGCTCGGCATGATCGCCTGCATCCTCGTTATCGTGCTGCTGCTGATCATCATCATCCGCTGCGTCATGGTCGGCATCCGTTCGGGCAGCAACATGGGCTCACTCGTGTGCTTCGGTGTGGCCGCGTTTTTGACGTTCCAGACGTTTGAGAACATCGGCATGTGCATCGGCATCACGCCCGTCATCGGCATCACGCTGCCGTTTTTCAGCTACGGCGGCTCGTCGCTGTTCACGTCCTTTGCCGCGCTCGGCATGGTGTCCGGCATCCACTTCCGACCAAAGCCAAAGCGAAACAGCATCTATTACTGACTCCATCCTCCCGGCAGGCTTCCGACAGGCCTGCCGGGCCTTTTTTCTGCCGAGAAACAGAAAGCACCCGGCCAAACGGTCGGGTGCTTTCCGCAAAAAATAGAAGGGGGAAGAAAGAATAAGCAGCTTGGCTGGTTCAGCCGCCGTGGCAGGCGGCGCAGTCATGCGTCGAAAAGAGATCGGCGTCATAGGCGATACCATTTTTATCGTAGTAATCCTTTACGGCCGCCTTGACAGCCTCCTCCGCCAGCACGGAACAGTGGATCTTCTGCGCCGGAAGGCCATCCAGCGCTTCAATGACCGCCTTATTGGACAGTTCCAGCGCCTCGGAGACCGGTTTGCCCTTGATCATCTCGGTCGCCATCGACGAGGACGCGATCGCGCTGCCGCAGCCAAAGGTGTTGAACTTCACGTCCGTGATCACATCGTCGCGGACCTTGATATACATGCGCATAATGTCGCCGCACTTGGCGTTGCCGACCTCGCCGATGCCGTCGGCATCGGGCATTTTGCCGACGTTGCGGGGGTTTTCAAAATGGTCCATGACCTTTTCGCTGTACAATGCCATAGGAAAGCCTCCTTTATCTGAATCTGTTATCTGTTAGATCTGGTGCGGACGCACACCGGACTCCAGCTCGTCCCACACCGGGGAGATGCTGCGCAGGTAGTCGACCACCTGACGGACATTTTCGACGATGTACGCCATCTCTTCGTCCGTGTTGTATTCGCCCACGGACAGGCGCAGTGAACCGTGCGCCACCTCGTGCGGCAGGCCGATGGCCAGCAGCACATGGCTGGGGTCAAGCGAGCCGGAGGTGCAGGCGCTGCCGGACGAAGCGGCAATGCCCTTGCGGTCGAGCAGGAGCAGCAGCGACTCGCCCTCGATGCCCTCGAAGCAGAAGTTCACCGTTCCCGGGACACGCTGTGTGCGGTCGCCGTTGAGCCGCGCGTGCGCAATGGTCTCAAGCCCTGTAATGAGCGTCTCGCGCAGGCGTGTGACCTTGCGCATATTCTCATCCATGTGGTCGACCGCCTCACGCAGTGCCGCCGTCATGCCGGCGATCGCCGGAGTATTCTCCGTGCCGCCGCGCTTGCCGCGCTCCTGCGCGCCGCCCTCGATGATATTCGTGAGCGGGATGCCGCGCCTGGCATACAGAAAGCCGACGCCGCGCGGGCCGTGGAACTTGTGCGCCGAGCACGAGAGCAGGTCGATGTTCATCTCCTGCACATTCACGGGCACATGGCCGATCGCCTGCACCGCATCCGTGTGAAACGGGACACCCCGCTCGCGGCAGAGCGCGCCGATGGCCTCAATGGGCTGTAGCGTGCCGATCTCGTTGTTGGCGAACATGACCGACACGAGCGCCGTGTCGTCACGGATGGCCGCAGCCACGTCCTCGACGCGCACAACGCCGTCTTCGTGCACATCCAGCAGCGTTACCTCAAAGCCCTGCCGGCGCAGCTTATCAAGCGTGTGCAGCACCGCATGGTGCTCAAATTTTGTGGAGATGAGGTGTTTTTTCCCCTTGCGCGCGCCGTTCTCGGCGGCAGAGACGATGGCCTGATTGTCGGCCTCGCTGCCGCCGGAGGTGAACACGATCTCCCGCGGGTCGGCTGCGCCGATCAGCTGTGCGATCTCAGTGCGGCAGGCCAGCAGATGCTCCGCCGCCGCCTGACCGAGCGTGTAGAGGGTGCTGGGGTTTCCATATATCTCATCAAAGTACGGAAGCATGGCTTCCTTCGCAGCGGCGGATAGTTTTGTGGTCGCCGCATTGTCTGCATAAACGCGCATACGCTCTCCTCCAAATATGTCGATTTTCTAATCCCTACTTTCCTTGTGGGTAAATGGTATCATGTATTTCCCTTCTTGTCAATAGGAATTTGAAAAAAGAAAATCGGGAAAGAGAATTGCTTCTCCTTCCCCGACCAGCTTTCAAAGAACCTCGTAGAGTTTCGCCAATGGCACGGCGAAAGAAAGTCCAATCATTTTCTTCGGCGACATGTGCGGCGAAGAAAATACTTCTCAGGCTGCAAGTGTGGAATTTGTGCGCTGGCGGCGCACAAATTATGCGCGCAGCAGACTGCAGCCTCTTTGTCAAAAAGTAATACTTTTTGACAGCCTCATCGGGGAATGAGAATTACTTCTCCTTCCCCGACCGCGCCGGTCACGCTTTGCCGTCGAGCAGATCCTGCACGGAGACGCTCGACAGATAGTTGTCCATGACGGCGTCAAGCTTTTTCCACATCGGCAGCGTCAGACACTGCTCCGCGCGCTCGCAGCAGCTCTCCCCGGATTCGAGGCACGCCACGGCAGCCATGCTGCCCTCGGTGCTGTGCAGCACCTGCGCGACCGTGATGTCGCTCGCCGGACGGCTCAGGCAATAGCCGCCCTCCTTGCCGCGCTGACTGAGGACAAGGCTCGCGCGATTGAGTGCCGCTGCGATCGCCTCCATATATTTCAGGGACACGTTCTGCCGCTGTGCCACAGTCTTGAGCGAAATGTAGCCCTCGTCGCAATGCTGCGCCAGGTCGATCATCAGGCGTAACGCATAGCGCCCCTTGGTTGAGATCACCATGATCTGTTGCCTCCTTGCTTGCAGGTTTTACGAATAATATACTATCAAATCGCAAGGAATTCAAGACAGTTCTTTGCGATCTTGTACGCAAAAACGCCGGGGCATCTCCCCCGGCGTTATTTTTGTACGTTCAGGCTTCCTCAGCCGCCACGACCGGCTCGACCGCGCGCATGGCATCGAGCGTGCGCGTCAGCAGCTCGTCCAGACTCCAGCCGAGCATATCGGCGCCGCGCTGGATGACCTCGCGCGAGCAGCCGGCGGCAAAGCCGCTGCTCTTATATTTTTTCTTGAGGGACTTGAGCTCCATGTCCTGTACGCTCTTGGACGGACGCATCAGTGCCGCCGCACCGATCAGTCCGGTCAGCTCATCGGTCGCATAGAGCACCTTTTCCATCTCATGCTCCGGCACGATGTCGACCGTGATGCCGTAGCCGTGGCTGGCTGTGGCATGGATGAGGCGCTCATCCAGACCGCGTTCGCGCATGATCTCCTGCGAGCGGATGCAGTGCTGGTCAGGATAACGTTCAAAGTCCAGATCATGCAGCAGACCGACAATGCCCCAAAAGTCCACCTCGTCCCCATAGCCGAGCTCCTGCGCAAAATAGCGCATGACACCCTCGACCGTTCTGGCATGATGCAGATGGAATGGATCCTGATTGAATTCCGTCAGCAGAGCCCAAGCCTGCGCACGATCCAGTTGCTCGCCCATTGCGAAAGCCTCCTTAATACATATCGTTTTTATAGGTGAATGAATAGTATTAAGATAGCACAGCCGATACCGGATTGCAAGCACAAATTCATATATTTCTCACCGATTTTCCGGCAGTTTTCCGTTGTTTTCCTATACCGGCACCGGGCACGGCGCATATTTTCCTTTGAAAAAAATCGTCCGGTTTTTGCCTCATTTGTCACACTTTTTCGCTTTTTGTGAGCGAAATACACGAGACAGTCGATTTAATTTCATTGCTTTTTGTCAAAATGTATGCTATGATATGCACAGTATGTATGCATCTTGTGCGGTGTGTGCTTACAGAAGCGTCCGATGACCCGCCGAGAGCAACGGCGGATCATCTTCGTAATCAAAGAAAAAGGAAGGATGTATTTCATGGACGAAAAGTATAGCGCGCTGTTTACTCCGTGGAAGATTGGCAATGTCGAGATTCCGAACCGCATTGTCCAGTGCTCCATGGGCGGCACCTCTCTGTTTGGCTGGCTGGAGCCGTGCCACTTTGATAAGGAAGCTGCGAACTTCCTGCTGACCCGCGCCAAGGACGGCGTCGGTCTGGTGCTTCCGGGCATGCAGTGTGTCCGCGACACCATGGGCCGCAGATGGCTCTATCAGAACAAGAAGATGTTCAAGGAGCTCGCCGACTACATGGTCGAGTACCACAAGACCGGCTCGAAGCTGTTCATTCAGCTCGCCGCCGGCTTCGGCCGCTCCATGGCTGTTGCCCCCTGGATGGTCACTCTGAACAACAACAAGCTCCTCGGCGCGCTCGCCAGACCCGTGATCGACGTCAGCTACTGCTGCGCTTCTGCCTCCGCCACCCCGAACCGTTGGCAGGAGGACATGCTCTCGCGTCCGATGACCGTGGAAGAGATCCACGAGATGGTTGATGCGTTCGGCAAGACCGCGAAGCAGCTGCGCGAGGCCGGTGTCGACGGCGTTGAGATCCACGCTGTCCACGAGGGCTACCTGCTTGACCAGTTCACCATCGCCAACTGGAACCATCGTACCGACGAGTACGGCGGCTCGTTCGAGAACCGCTTCCGCTTCCCGGTCGAGGTCGTGCAGTCCATCAAGCGTCAGGCCGGTGCCGACTTCCCGGTGTCCCTGCGTTACTCCGTCGTCTCCAAGACCAAGGCCTGGGGCAAGGGCGCGATGCCGTATGAGACCGACTTTGAGGAGTTCGGCCGCGATATGGCTGAGTCCGAGAAGGCCATCAAGTACCTGGGCGATGCCGGCTACGACATGTTCAACTGCGACAACGGTACTTACGACGCATGGTACTGGGCACATCCGCCTCAGTACATGCCCGACAACTGCAACCTCGAGTACGTCGAGCACATCAAGAACTTCACCGACAAGCCCGTCGCCTGCGCCGGCCGTATGGATCCGGTCAAGGCCGCGGAAGAGATCGCTGCCGGCCGTCTTGACGCAGTTGCCATCGCGCGTCAGAACCTCGTCGATCCCGACTGGGTCACCAAGATCCGTCAGGGCCGTCAGGATGAGATCAAGCCCTGCATCCGCTGCCACAACGGCTGCTTCAACTTTGCGAAGTTCAAGGGCACCGCGAACATCCAGAGCACGCAGGATTCCCTGCATCTGGGCCGCTGCGCGCTGAACCCGACCACGATGCAGCACAACAAGTATAAGATCGTCCCGACCAAGAGCCCGAAGAAGGTCGCCATCATCGGCGCCGGCATCGGCGGCATGGAGTGCGCGCTCGTGCTCAAGCAGCGCGGCCACACCCCCGTCATCTTCGAGAAGACCAACGAGCTCGGCGGCCTGTTCCTCACCGCTTCCGCGATGAGCTTCAAGGAGAACGATAAGGACCTCATCCGCTGGTACCTCAACGAGGTCGCCAAGGAAGGCATCGACGTCCGCTTCAACACCGAGGTGACCGACGTCAACACGCTCGGCGGCTTCGACGACATTATCGTCGCCAGCGGCTCTATCCCGCGCACCATGCCCTCCATCCCGGGCTTCGAGAAGACCCTCACCTTCACCGAGCTTCTCAAGGACAAGAAGGAAGTCGGCGACAAGGTCCTGTTCATCGGCGGCGGCCAGTCCTCCTGCGAGGCGGCTTACGACCTCGTGCTGCAGGGCAAGCACCCCATCATCGTCGAGTACGCGAACGACCTGATCGCGGCACAGGCCACCTGCCTTGCCAACACCTCCTTCCTGCGTGACGCGATGGAGTACCACAAGGTCCCGACCTACCTCGAGTCCACCGTGACCGAGATCAAGGACAACGGTGTCACCGTCAAGAACGTCAAGACCGGCGAGACCTTCTTCGTCGAGTGCGACGACGTCGTCAACGGCATCGGCTTTGTCCCGACTCCGGTCGGCGGCAAGGAGAACAAGCAGGTCTTCCGCGTGGGCGACTGCGTTGCCATCGGCAACCTGCGCACCGTCATCTGGCGTGCCTGGGACGTCTGCATGAAGATCTGATCCCATCTCTGCAAACGCGAAACTCCCTCCGGAAATCCGGAGGGAGTTTTTTTGCTGTCAGAAAAGAATGCTTTGGGGCAAAGAAATCGCCCCCGAGAGCCAAAGGCTCTCGGGGGCGTCGTCTCTGTTTGTGTCTGTTTCGCTGTGCCCGGCTCACTCGCCCTGCGCGCGCAGCCAGCCGCTCGCCACGCCGGGGTAGTTCGTGATGATGCCCTCGCAGCCCCAGCGGTGGAGCTGCTCCAGACCCGCCATGTCGTTGACGGTCCAGACGTTCATCTTCACGCCGTGCTCCTTGCAGTCGCGCACGTTCTCATCCGTGAGCAGCTCGATCGGCGGGTGGTAGCAGGCGAAGCCCGCCTGCTCGCAGTAGTAACCGGGGAAGCCGCCGATGCTGTCCTCGAGCACAAGCGCGCCGACCTCGACCGCGTTGCCGCTGATCTCGAGGATGCGGCGCAGCGAGAAGTGGTTGAACGACGAGAACATGACCTTGTGCTCCAGACCGTAGCGCTCGATGGTGGCCCAGATCTTGCGCTCGATGTCATGATAGTAGATCTTGTCGGTCTTGATCTCGATGTTGTGCCCGACGCTCTCGCCGGACGCCCACTCGCAGTATTCGTCGAACGACGGGATGCGCTCGGGGGCGTACTTGCCCGCGAAGCGTGCAGCGGCGTTGACCTGCCGCAGCTCGTCGAACGTATGCTCGCAGATGCGGCCGGTGCCGTCGGTCGTGCGGTCGAGCCGCTCGTCGTGGATGACGACGAGGCGGCCGTCGCGCGTCTCATGCACGTCCATCTCGATCGCGTCGCAGCCGACCTTGACCGCCTCGCGGAACGAGAGCATCGTGTTTTCCGGATAAGCACCGCTGTAGCCGCGGTGTGCCATAACTTTCATGCAATTGTCTCCCTTAATAAATGAGATTCGGTATCAGCATCGTGATGCCGGGGATATACGTCAGCAGCAGCAGCGCAATGAGCAGCGCGATGATAAACGGCACACATTCCTTGATAAACTCCTGCATCTTGCAGCCCGTGATGGACACGCACGTGAACATCATCGAGCCGAACGGCGGAGTCAGACCGCCGATCATGATATTGACGTTGCAGACGATGCCGAAGTGCACCAGGTCGATACCGGCGGCCTTCACGATCGGCACCATGAGCGGGGCGAGGATGATGAGCGCCGCGCCGCCCTCGAGGAACATGCCGACGATGAGCAGCACGATGTTCATGACCAGCAGCACGAGGAACTTGTTGCTGGCAAAGCTCGACACGGCGTTGAGCAGCATGGTGGGGATGTTCTCCCAGTTGAGGTAGTAACCGAACACGGTCGCCGACACGATGATGAGCATGACGGTGGCAGTGCCGGAGATGGTCTCGCGCAGGATGGGGATGAAGTGCTCCTTGCGCAGACCCTTGTAGACGAACTTGCCCACGATCAGGCAGTAGAGCACGCCCACACCGCCGGCTTCCGTCGGCGTGAAGATGCCGAAGCGCATGCCCATGATGATGCCCAGCGGGAAAAACAGCGCCCAGAAGGACTTGAGCGCCTGCCGGCCGATCTCGCCGAGCGTTGCGCGGCGGGGGCGGGACGGCGCGTAGCCGCGCTTTTTGGAGATGATCGCCACGGCGATCATCAGCGTCACAGCCATGAGCAGGCCGGGCACGTAGCCGGCGGCAAAGAGCTGACCGACGGATGCGCCGGCGATCAGGCCGTAGACGATGAGGTTGATCCCGGGCGGGATGATGGGCGTGACGCACGAGGACGCCGCCGTGATCGCGGCGGAAAAGCCCTTGCCGTAGCCGCGCTTTTCCATCTCGGGCACGAGCAGCTTGCACTCCATGGCGGCGTCGGCGTTGGCCGAGCCGGAGCAGCCGCCCATGAGCATGCTCAGCAGGACGTTGATCTGCGCAAGGCCGCCGGGCAGGTGACCGGTGAGCGCATCGGCGAAGTCCATCAGCCGCGCGCTGATGCCGCCGTAGTTCATGATCGAGCCGCACATGATGAAAAACGGGATCGCAAGGAACGGGAACGACTGCGTGGACGTGATGAACTTCTGCATCAGCAGGTACGGCACGGTCGTCGTGTCAATAAAGCCGAAATAGGTCAGTGCCGCGGCAAAGAGCGCGTAGGCGATGGGGATGCCCGTGAAATACAGCACGAGCGCGATGATGATCGGCAGGATCGAAAGGAACGTGCTCATGCGTCCACCTCCCCGTCAAGTTTGTTGCCGCTCTTGAGGTCTTTGATGAAAATGACGAGCGAGTAGATCGTCATCAGGCCGAAGCCGATGACCAGCGCCGTGCTGACCACGCTGGACGGCAGCTTCGTGATCGGCATGCGCTTGATCCAGGACGACTGGATAAACTGCACGCTGAGCATCGTGATGTAGCCGTTGATGACCACGAGCAGGGCGCTGGTGATCAGGTGCACGGCTCTGCGCGCGCCGGCGGGCAGCCGCTCCACGAGCAGGTCAACGCCGACGTGCTGGTGCTTGCGGTAGGCGTAGGCCGCACCGATGAACACCGAGTACACGAAGCAGGAGGTGGCAATTTCCTCGCTCCAGATGATGATATAGTTAAACAGTTTTCGCGTAAACACGTTGACGATGACGAGCACGATCGTCACGATCATCATCGCGCCCGCGATATACGCGTCGAGATTTTTCAGTACTTTTTTCAAATTCGCTTCCCTCTGCTTTCTGTGGCTTTGCTCAGCAATGCCGGGTGTCCGGCAGCATGTGCGGGACACCCGGCATAAAAGCCGGTATGAGGCTTCCGGCCGTCAGTCAGCGCGCAGCGCTCACTTATTGGCCTGGCGGTACTCGGCGAGGATGGCCTGCACCTGATCGTAGAAGCCGGCGGTCACGCCGTCCTCTTTGACCATGCGGTCATACTCCGGCTGCACAGCGGCGCGGAACGCATCGACATCGACCTCGTTGAACGAGCAGCCCTGCTCCTTCTCGAGCTTGGCCTTCGTCTCGTCGAAGGAGGCGTTGGTGAAGTCGGTCAGTTCCTTAGCGCCCTTGGTGAACTCTTCCTGGATGATGGTGCGGTACTCTTCCGGGATGCTGTTCCAGACCTTGGTGCTGATGTAGGCGCCGCAGGTGCCCACGAGGTGGTTGGTCAGGGACATATTCTTGCACACTTCGGAGCTGCCGTTGGTGGAGTAAGCGTTCATGTTGCCTTCCAGACCGTCAATGACGCCCTGCTGCACGGCGGAGATCGTCTCAGCGAACGGCATACCGGTGGGCGTGGCGCCCATGGCGGTGAGGCAGTTGATGTACATGGAGCTGTTGGGCACGCGGATCTTCATGCCCTTGAGGTCAGCGGGGGTCTTGATGACCTTGTTGGTCTGCATGCAGCGCATGCCGACGTTGAAGTCGAGCGCGAGCACGTGGATGCCGTAGTTATCTTCGAGCTTCTGGCACATATTCTTTACCAGATCGGACTGGCAGACGTAGGAGTACTCGTCGATGCTGTTGTACATCATGGGACCGATGAGTGCTTCAAAGTCGATGTCGTAGTCGGCGAGGTAGGAGGGGTCTTCGCAGGCGATCCAGTCGGCGCCGTTGACGACCTGCTCGATGTTGTCCTTATAGACGGCGAGCTGGCTGGAGTCGTAGCACTGGATCTCGATCGCGCCGTTGGTGCGCTCCTTGATGCGCTGGGCGACCTGCTGCATCTCGATCGTGAGCTGCTCGGTCGTCGCAAAGACGTGGCTGAGCTTGAGCGTGAGGTGGTAATCATCGTTCGCGCCGGCCTTATCGCCGCCGCCGCCGCAGGCGCACAGTGCAAGCACCATGGTCAGGGCGAGAAGCATCGCAACAATTTTCTTCAAGGTAGTTCCTTTCTGCTTAAAAAAGCGTTGAATTTTTCTCCGTCATTTTAACGGCTCTCTGTGAAAAATGTTAACATTTTTGTGCGATGCCGTCAATATGGGCAGAAATTTTGCTTGCTATTTTTCTGTTTTCGCTATATACTCCTCGTAGAAATTGGTGAAACTGCAAAGGCGAAGCGCCCTTTTTTCGCTGAAAAATGCTTAAATTTTCAACACATGCGCCGTCATCTGTACTCTACTGGAGGTGCCTATGAGCAGCAAGCCCACCCTGCGCGACATCGCCGAGGCGACCGGTGTTTCGACCGCGAGCGTCTCCATGATCCTCAACGGAAAATCGCTGGAGCGCTTTTCCTCTCAGCGCGTGGCGAGCGTTCTGGCTGAGGCCGAGCGCATCGGCTACCGCACACCATCCGCCCGCTGCTCCGGCAAGCAGATCGCCGTCCTCTCGCCGTCGGTCTCCAACCCCTACCACACCAAGATGATCGCCGGCATCGACGCCGCGGCGCACGCCGCCGGGTATCACATCGCGATCTACAACACCTATTGGAACCCCCGCACGGAGAGCCACCTGCTCGACTCGCTCGACTATTCGCGCGTGGCCGGCATCATCTTCGCCATGACACCGACGCAGACGGCCAAGGTGCGCGAGCTGAGCCGCCGCGTGCCCATCGTTGCCGTCGGCGACCGCGTCGCGGACTGCGGCATCGACACCGTGGACGTGGACAACTTCGGCGCGGCGCAGCTCGTGGCCAAGCACCTCATCGACCTCGGCCACACGCGCATCGCCTACCTGTCCACGGCGCTCAACGAGCACCACATCTCCCGCATGCGCCGCGGCGAAGGGCTGCAGGAGGCCTACCGCCTCTGGTGTCCGGAGGGCAGCGTGACCATCTGCTCGCACGTCAACCCCCTCGAGGCGGAGATCTCCACGCCCGACCTCGAGTACCGCTCGGGGATGGAGCTGGCCTACAAATGTCTGCGCAACGACAAGATCACCGGCATCGTCGCCATCAATGACATGGTGGCCTTCGGCGTGCTCGACGCGCTGCTGCGCGAGGGCTACCGCGTGCCGGAGGATTTCAGCCTCTGCGGGTTTGACAACGTCACGACCTCGGGCTATCAGCGCATCCAGCTCACGACCGTGGACAACAACACCTTCAGCCACGGCAAGAGCGCCTTTAACCTGCTGCTCGAGCGCATCGAGGGCGGGCTCAACAGCCGCGAGGATCAGCCGATCAACCGCGTGGAATACCACAGCCGGCTCATCGTGCGCGGCAGCACCGGCAAGCCGCGCAGCGGCGGCCTGTGAACAACTCAGAAAGGAACCGCATCCATGGCGTCCGTACTCTCTTACCTGCGTGAACTGAATATCGTCACGATGATGCTGCGCATCCTCCTCGCCGTGCTCTGCGGCGGGCTGATCGGGCTTGAGCGCGAGCGCAAAAACCGCCCCGCCGGCTTTCGCACCTATATGCTCACGGCGCTCGGCGCAACGCTCACCGTGCTGCTGAGCCTGCAGCTCGACCAGATGCTCCACGGACCGTGGCGCGCGCTCGCCGAGAGCATCGGCGCGACGCAGGACGTGTCGCGCTTCGGCGCCGAGGCCGCAAAGGGCATCGGCTTTCTCGGCGCGGGCACGATCATCATCACCGCCCGCCAGCAGGTCAAGGGCCTGACCACCGCCGCCGGACTCTGGGCGAGCGCGTGCCTCGGCCTTGCCATCGGCGCGGGGTTTTATTCCTGCGCGTTCATCTGCATCGCCTACATGGCGGCCTGCATGTACCTGCTGCCGCCGCTGGAGCAGCGGCTCACCCGCCGGGCGCACCACATCAACATCAGCCTCGAGATCGAGCGCATGGAGCACCTCGGCGCGATCGTCGCGCATCTGCACGACGAGAACATCCGCATTTTCGACTTTGCCGTCAACCGCAACGGCACGGGCCCGCTGGCGAGCTTCCTGTGCCAGTTCAGCGCCATCCTGCCCGAGCGGCGCGACCACCCCGAGCTGCTGGCAGAGCTGTCGGCGCTCGAGGGCGTCATCCTCATCGAAGAGATCTGAGAAAGGAGGCTGTACCATGCTGCATTGTTTTGACCCCATCCGTGATATGACCTTCTGGGCGATCCTCGCCCGCCTGACGCTGGCCGTCGTCTGCGGCGGGCTGATCGGCGCAGAGCGCGAGATCAAGCGCCGGCCTGCGGGCTTCCGCACACACATTCTCATCTGCCTCGGCTCCGCCATCACGACGCTCACGAGCCAGTACCTGCTCTTCCAGCACCTGTTTAACGACATCGCGCGTCTCGGCGCGCAGGTCATCTCCGGCATCGGCTTTGTCGGCGCGGGCACGATCATCGTCACGCGCGACAAGCGCGTCAAGGGTCTGACCACCGCCGCCGGACTCTGGGCCGCGGCCATCATCGGTCTCGTCTGCGGCGCGGGCTACGTCGAGTGTGCCATCTTCGCCACGGCCGTCGTGCTGCTGGTCGAGGTGGTGCTCGTGCGGCTGGAGATCCGGCTCACGAGCAAGAGCACCGATCTCACGCTCTACATTGAGTACGCGCACGCCGTGTGCATGGAGTCCGTGCTCGCCCTGCTGCGTGAGCGCAGCATCCGCATCGACAATCTCGAGATCAGCCGCATCTCGGACAGCGACGCCCCCGACGCGCCGCACCACTACTGCGCGCTCATCCCCATCCACAGCCGCACTCCGCTGCAGCCGGGCGACCTGCGCGGCGACCTGACCGCGCTGCCGGACATGCTGGCCGTCGAGGAAATGTAACGAAAACGAACAAGGGGCGGACGCCGTATGGCGTCCGCCCCTAATTGCTTGTCAAAAGCCTCGCAGAGTTTCGCCGCCGGAGCGGCGAAAGAAAGTAAAATCATTTTCTTCGGCGACATGTGCGGCGAAGAAAATACTTCTCGGCCTGCAAACGTGCGCGCCGTCCGCCTAAGGCGGACGGCGCGTGCGCTGCAGTCAGGCCGCAAACCCTTTTGTCAAAAAGTAATACTTTTTGACAGTCGCAAGCCCTGCGGCGTTTTCTCAGCGCAGCGTTCCGAGATAGCCCTCGAGGATCAGGCTCGCCGCGACGGCATCGACCGTCTGTCGGTGCTTTTTCTCCTTGCGGCCGTTGGCGTGCAGGATGCCGTGCGCCTCAATGGAGCTGCGCCGCTCGTCCCAGAGCACGACCTCCAGCCCCGTCGCCTCCGTGAGCAGGTGCGCGACGGCGCGGCTCTTTTCCGCGCGCGGGCCTTCCGTGCCGTCCATATTCTTCGGCAGACCGAGCACGATGCGCTCCACGCCCTCGGCGTGCACCACGTCCGCGATCGCCGCGACCGCACGCTCCAGATTCCACTCCGTGAGCGTCCACGCCCGGCCGCAGAGCGTGGCCGAGGCGTCCGAGAGCGCCAGCCCGATGCGCGCGTCGCCGTAATCAATGCCCAGAATTCTCATCGTGTTCCCTCCGCAGATAGGTTCGGATCGCGCCCGCCATGTACAGCGAGCCGACCGCGCAGATGACATCGTCCTCCCCCGCCTGCGCGAGCGCGCGCGCCGCAGCCTGCGCAGGGTCGGGGCAGACCGTCACCGGTTTCCCGAAGCGCTGCAAATATGCCCCCAGCTCCTCCGCCGGCAGCGCGCGCGGCGAGAGCGGCGTGGCCGCGATGTAGGCCGCGGCATACGGGTCGAGCTGCGCGATCAGATCGGGATAGTCCTTATCCGCGAGCACACCCACGAGCAGCGTGATGCGTCGGTCGGGGAAATAGCGCGCGAGATTGTCCGCCACCGTCTGCGCGCACTGCGGGTTGTGCCCGCCGTCGAGCACGAACCACGGCGCGCGCCGCAGCACCTCGAACCGCGCCGGCCAGCGCACCTGCGCAAGCCCCGCGTGCACGGCCGCATCCGGGATGCGCCAGCCGCGTGCGCGCAGCGCCGCCACCGTCTCGAGCGCGACGGCCGCATTGCGCAGCTGATGCCTGCCGAGCAGCGGCAGGTCATACACCGCGCCGCGATAGGAAAAGGTCTGCCCGTCGACGCTGTCGCGCAGCGGCTCGATGGCGTCCGCGTCCACCTCCGTGAGCGGGATGCCCAGCCGGGCGCACGTCTCGTGCAGCACCGCGCGCACCTCCGGCACCTGCGGATAGCTGACGGCGCGCGTGCCGGGCTTGAGGATGCCCGCCTTCTCGCGCGCGATCTGCGCGAGCGTGTCGCCGAGGATCTCCGTGTGGTCCAGCCCGATGTTCGTGATGACGGCGCACGCCGGCGCGCCGATGACATTCGTCGCGTCCAGCCGGCCGCCGAGCCCGACCTCGAGCACCACGATGTCGCAGCCGCGGCGCTGAAACCAGAGCATGGCCGCCGCCGTCACGAGCTCAAACTCCGTCGGCTGGTCGTCCATGGCCGCAATGCACGGCTGCAGCGTCTCGCACGCGGCAGCAAGCTCCGCGTCCGGGATCGGCTGGCCGTTGACCTGCATGCGCTCGGCGAATTGCTCGAGAAATGGGGACGTGAACAGCCCCGTCGTATAGCCTGCCGCCTGCAAAACGGCCGCGAGCATCGCCGCCGTGCTGCCCTTGCCGTTCGTGCCCGCGATGTGCACGAACTGCAGCGTGTCCTGCGGGTCGCCGATGCGGTGCAGCAGCTCGCGCACCCGCGACAGCCCCGGACGAGATCCGCGCCACTCGACGCCCCGGATCAGCGCCCGCGCCTCTTCTATGGTCATTACGCAGTCCCTCCCGCGTGAAAAAAATCAAACGGATGAATTATATCACATTTCATGCCGCGCAGCAACCTGCACCCTTGCAATTTGACTACGGTGGGAGTAAACTATGAAATGCGCGTTTTTTCGCCGGTTTTCGCCGGTTTTCTAATTTTTCCCCAAAGGTGGTATGCAAATGGAGAATCTCATCATATCTGTCCACGCGATCCTGCCGATGTTCCTCGTGATGGCGCTCGGCTACGGCGCACGCTGCCTCGGCTGGATCCATCGGGAGGAGATCTCGAACATCAACAAGATCGCCTTCCGCATCTTTCTGCCGTGCCTGCTGTTTTATAATGTATACTGCTCCGATCTGTCCGGCTCGTTTGATCCGCTGCTGATCGCCTACGCCGTCGGCGGCGTGCTGCTGTCGTTCGCGATGGCGCTCGGCTACACGCTGCTCACGGAAAAGCTGCCGGAGCGCCGCGGCGTGATGATCCAGGGCATGTTCCGCAGCAACTACGTCATCATGGGCATCCCCGTGGCGACGGCACTGCTCGGCGCGGATCAGCTCGGCACGGTCTCGATCCTGATCGCGATCATCGTGCCGATCTTCAACATGATGTCCATCATTGTGCTGGAGGTATTTCGCGGCCAGAAGCCGAAGCCGCTGCACATCCTCGGCCAGATCGCAAAAAACCCGCTCGTCATCGCCTCCGTGCTCGGCGTGCTGGCGCTGGTGGCAAAGATCCGCCTGCCGTACGTCCTGGAAAAGACGGTGCAGAGCGTAAGCGGCATCGCATCGCCCCTGCAGCTGTTTCTGCTCGGCGCGTTTTTCCAGTTCTCCGGCATCCGGCGCTATGCGCGTGAGCTCACGGCCGTCGTGGCGGCAAAGCTCGTCGTGTTCCCGGGGCTGTTTCTGGGGCTCGGCGCGCTGCTCGGCTTCCGGGATGCGGCGTTCGTGTCGCTGCTGGGTGTGTTCGCCTCACCGACCGCCGTCAACTCCTTCACCATGGCGCAGCAGATGGGCGGCGACGCCGAGCTTGCGGGCGACACCGTCGTCGTGACCTCGGCCGTGAGCATGCTGACGATGTTTCTGTGGGTCTTTCTGTTCAAATCCCTCGGGATGTTCTGAGCGTTCGGGACTTCACAAATCGGGTGAAACGGCGTATAATATTTTATTACGCAACAGTTCATCATGATATAAAGAGGACAACACCATGAATTTTCGAATGATCGGGCAGGTCATCGGCCGCGTGCTGTGCATCGAGGCGGCGCTGATGCTTCTGCCGATGGTCGCGGCTCTGGCATACGGTGAGTCGCCGGCGCCGTTTCTGATCACGATCGCCGTCACCGGCGGCATCGGGCTGGTCATGTGGCGCGTGCGCGCAAAATCCGGCGGCATCACCGCGCGCGACGGTTTTCTGATCGTCGGCCTGTCGTGGATCGCCATGTCGCTGTTCGGCGCGCTGCTGTTCGTGCTCACGGGCGACATCCCGAACTACGTCGACGCCCTGTTTGAGACGATCTCGGGTCTGACCACGACCGGCGCCAGCGTCGTCACGGCGCCGGAGGAAATGACCCGCGGCGGCATGTTCTGGCGGCTGTTCACGCACTGGATCGGCGGCATGGGCATCCTCGTGTTCGTGCTGGCCGTGCTGCCCATGAGCGGCAACCGCTCGATGCACATCATGCGCGCCGAGGTGCCCGGCCCGACGGTCGGCAAGCTCGTGCCGCGCATCCGCAAGACTGCCTCCATCCTCTACCTGCTGTACATCGCGCTCACGCTCGTGGAGATGGTTCTGCTCATCGCCGGCGGCATGAGCTTTTACGATGCGCTGCTGCACGCGTTCGCCACCGCCGGCACCGGCGGCCTGTCCACGCGCGCGCTGAGCATCGGCTACTACAACAGCGCCTATATCGACATCGTCGTGGGCGTGTTCATGATACTCTTCGGCGTCAACTTCAGCCTGTATTACCTCATTCTGCTCGGCAACATCCGCACCGCACTGCGCAACGAGGAGCTGCGCTGGTTCCTCGGTGTGATCGCCTTTTCCGTCATCACGATCGCATTTGACATCCGCAATCTCTACGGCGGTGTCGGCCATGCGCTGCGCTATTCGTTCTTCCAGGTCGCATCGATCATCTCTACGACCGGCTTTGCCACCGCGGACTTCAATCTCTGGCCGGAATACTCCAAGTTCCTGCTCGTGCTGCTGATGTTTGTCGGCGGCTGCGCCGGCAGCACCGCCGGCGGCCTGAAAGTCTCGCGCGTGATGCTGCTGTTCAAATCCTGCACGATCGAGGTCAAGAAGATGCTGCGCCCGCGCTGCGTGGAAAATGTCCGTCTCGACGGCAAGCCGGTCGACGGGCAGACCGTCTACAACGCCATGACGTTCTTCACGTTCTACATCATCATCCTGCTCATCGCCGGGCTGATCGTGTCGCTCGACGGGCTGGACTTCACGACGAATTTCACCGCCGCGCTCTCGTGCCTGTCCAACGTCGGGCCGGGGCTCTCCCTTGTCGGACCGACCGGAAGCTTTTCCATCTTCTCGCCGCTGAGCAAGATCGTGCTCATGATCTGCATGCTGCTCGGCCGTCTGGAGATTTTCCCGCTGCTGCTGCTGTTCGTGCCGTTCACGTGGCGCTGGAAGTGAGCACAGGCCCCGGATGCCCCATTTGGATAACGATGACCCCCGCTGTGCAAGACGCGTCTTGCGCAGCGGGGGTTTTCCTATGCCGCGGCTCTGAGGCGCAGCCGGTACTCGACAGGCGAGCAGCATTGCGCTACCGTCAGGCAGCTATCCCCCGTCAAAAAAGGAATACTTTTTTGATAGCAACGACCCCGCAGGCTCTTGCCCGCGGAGTGTCGGCTCAGCTTGTCCAAAAACCTCGTAGAGTTTCGCCGCCGCAGCGGCGAAAGAAAGTCTCGATCATTTTCTCCGGCGACATGCGCGGCGGAGAAAATACCGCTCGGCCTGCAAACGTGCGCGCCATCCGCCAAGGCGGACGGCGCGTGCGCTGCAGCAGGCCGCAATCCCTTTTGTCAAAAAAGTACTACTTTTTTGACAGCGACAACCCCGCAGGCGATTGCCTGCGGGGTTGCCTCTCTATGACGCTGCAAGCGCAGCGGTCAGTATTTCTTCATTGGGACGCCGGAGAGCTGCGCCTTCGTCAGATCACTCAGACAGCTCAGCCTTCTTCTCGGCGGAGAGCTTCTTGATCTTCGGGATGCCCCAGATGAACGCCGGGAGCACGACGACGATCAGTGCATAGTAGCCGTCATAGCCATAGATCTTGGAGATGATGGTCGACAGGCCGAGCAGGGAAACCGCATAGCACAGGCCGATGACGACCAGGCCGACGATGACGCTGCGCAGAGCCTTGCTCTTGATGGCGCTCGGGAAGCAGTGACCCTCGAAGCGCTGGATCATGGAGTAGACCAGCGTGACGGACGTGGACACGAACGCGCAGAACAGCAGGATGGTGTACACAACGAACAGCCAGGTGTAGCCGCTGCCCATGAGGGTGACGACGCTCTGGTTGGGGAGCTTCATGACATCGCCGATGTGGCGGGCTGCAATGCTGGCGACAGTGTCGACGCCAACGCTCTTGATGGTGCAAAGGATCGGGTACCAGCGCAGCAGCATGGCGCCGGAAGCGGCGAGCGCGCCGCCGTTCATGAGCCAGCCGAGGATACTGGCGCGCTTGACGCCCTTGTGGGTCAGCTCGGTGGAAGCGGCGATCATGGCCGGGACAGACACGCACTGGAAAGCAGCGTACACGAACACGCCGCGCCAGACGCCCTCGAGGCCCTTCTGGGAGGTGACGTCAGCGATGGCCGGGATGGCCGCGTAAGCCGCGTTCTCAGTGGCGAGCTCCTGAGTGACCGCGTCGATCGGAACGACGAAGCCCATGACGACGAGGATCGCGGTGACGATCAGGATTGCGGTGGAAAGAACGGTGGAAGCCTTGATGATCAGGTCAACGCCGAAAATCGACAGAAGGATCAGCAGGGCGATGATGACGAGGTTGCAGATGATGTCGGGCAGGTCGATCAGGCTCTTGACGATACCGCCGGCGCCGTCAACGCAGGACGCGACTGCCGCGAGGATGATGATGATGTAGAAGATCTCAAAGAAGACTTCCATCCACGGCTTCGGATACAGGGCGCGGTAGGTGTCCTTATAGTTGTCGAAACCGCTGAGCTTGGCAAACTTCATCATGATGTACATGACAACGGCCAGAATGCCCATGGCCAGAAGCGGGAAGATGGCCGCAGTCCAGCCATACTGGACAAAATAGTTCACGACCTGGTTGCCGGTTGCGAAGCCGGCGCCCACGTGCGTGCCGAACCAGACGGACGCCACGGTAAAGGCGGCTGCCCAGCTGCTCTTGAGCTTTTTGTTATCCATTTTTTACCTCTTTCTTTTCTCTGTTTGCTTTTCTCTTTTACTCTCTATTTCAAACCCGCCGCGTGCTCTCCTACAACCGCGGCGGGCTTTGAAATCCTCGTCCTTGTGTTAATTTATGAACAAGTCATTAACAACTCGGGATAGTAAATTTATAATTCTCTCACGCGCAAAAGTCAATAACAGCCTCTTCCAATCCCCAACATTTCCCGAAAATCGTCGATGTGCACAATTTCTTGCACGAATTTTTATGCACTCTGAATCTGGCGTTTTTGTAAAAATTCGCGTGATTTTAGCGCTTTGACAGAAAGAAAACAGTTGCGGCATCTGCACTTTCGTGCTATCATAACAATGCTGAGAGGTCAAGTCTTTTGTCTATTTGCTGACAAACAGCTTTGGCATTTTCTTGACACAGGATTTTGTCCCCGGAAGGCGCGCTTGATGAATTTTTAACCATCATTTTTTGCGTACGCATTCACTGCCGGGTACGAAACGCGGAGGGAGCGCAGCCCTATGAAGCTCGTGACATTTGAAATCAACGGCCGCAGCGCCGTCGGTCTGCTCAACGCGGACGCGACCGCCGTGCACCCCGTGCCCGGCTGCGCGGACATGCAGACGCTCATCGGCCTCTGGCCGGCGCTGGACACGGCTGCCGTGCTGCGTAGCGCCGCGCTGCCGCTCGAGCAGGTGCGTCTGCTCGCCCCGATCCCCCGCCCGGAGCAGGACGTGATCTGCCTGGGCATCAATTATTTTGACCACGCCAAGGAGAGCGAGCGCGTCACCGGCAAGGGTGCGAAGGCGCCGGACACGTTCCCGATCTATTTTTCCAAGCGCGTGCACGAGGCCGTCGCCCCCGGCGGCGACATCGACAGCCACAGCGACATCGTCGCCGACCTCGACTACGAGGCGGAGCTGGCCGTCGTGATCGGCAGACGCGCATACAACGTCAGCGAGGCGGAGGCACTCGAGTACGTATTCGGCTACACCATTTTAAATGATGTGAGCGCGCGCACGATCCAGAACCAGCACAAGCAGTGGTACCGCGGCAAGAGTCTCGACGGCTTCACGCCGATGGGCCCGTGGATCGTGACACCGGAGGAATTTGACGTGCGCGAGCCGCACTGCATCCGGAGCCGCGTCAACGGCGAGCTGCGGCAGGACAGCACCACGGACCGGATGATCTTTCACGTCGCGTATGTCATCGCCGAGCTCAGCCGCGGCATGACCCTGCTCCCCGGCACGATCATCTCCATGGGCACGCCCGCCGGCGTGGGCATGGGCTTTGACCCGCCGAAATGGCTGCACCCGGGCGATGAAGTCGCCTGCAGCATCGAGGGCATCGGCACCCTCACCAACACCGTTCGGTAATCCGCCGTCAGGCAATGCCTGCGACGGCCGAAGATATCGCAAACAGACAGAATCAGAAAAAGGAGACATCACTATGAAATTTGCTATGTATGGTTCCGGCGCTGCCGGCAGCGTCTTCGCTTCTTACCTGCGCAAGGGCGGTGCGGACATCATCCTCATCGACCGCTATGAGGCACACATGAAGAAGGTCGCCGAGGAAGGCATGCACTTCACCATCCATCAGGAGGAAGACGGCGGCTACAAGGATTACGATTACCAGCTCAAGGGCTTCCGCACCTATACCACCGCTGCCGACGCGGCCGCGGCGGAGGGCAAGGTCGATGTCATCATCTACATGACCAAGGCGACCCAGCTTGAGCAGGCCATTCAGGACTCCATGCCCGTCGTCGGCGACAGCACCGTCGCGGTCTCCCTCATCAACGGCCTCGGCAACGATGACAACCTCTTCAAGGTCTTCCCGAAAGAGCGCTGCATCATCGGCTCCGGCGTGCTGGGCACGGCTCTGCCCGAACCCGCACACTGCGTGTCCACCCCGGCCGGCGGCGTGCAGATGAACTTTGGCGGTGCGGTCCGCTCGGAGCTCAACGACGCGGCCTGCGCCGAGATGCTCAAGTGCTACCGTGACGGCGGCTGCGACGCCTACTGGCGCGACGGCGAGCCGGGCACCGACAACAACATCTACAAGTTCATCTGGAAAAAGGTCTGCGTGAACGCCACCGTCAACACCGTGTGCGCCGTCCTGCGCCTGAAGATCGGCGAGGTCGAGGCGGATCCGTTCGGCCAGTGGCTGTTCCACAGCGTCATCCGCGAGACCTGCGCGGTCGCGACCGCCAAGGGCGTGCCGATGGACGCCGATGAGTTCATCGCCCACGATCATCAGGACATCGTCACCAACATCGGCGACTACTATCCGTCCATGTGCCAGGATATGCTCTTCAACCACCGCCAGACCGAGATCGACGTGCTCAACGGCAAGATCGCCGAGTACGGCGAGCAGCTGGGCATCGACACCCCGGTGTGCAAGGTTCTGTCTCAGGTCGTGCGCTGCATCCAGGGCAACTACGACAAGCAGTACCTGAAGTAAGTTCACCCCGTTTTTTCGCTGCCGGCCGGGCAACAACCGGCCGGCAGTTTGCTAAGGAGGCAACCGCATGAAAATCGCAATGATCGGCTCCGGCGCTGCCGGCAGCGTCTTTGCCGCCTATCTGCGCAAGGGCGGCGCCGAGCTCTGGCTCGTCGACAAGTACAAGGCGCACATGGACAAGATCGCAGCCGACGGGCTGGTCTTCCGCACGCCGGAGGGCGAGGAGGTGCTCACGGGCTTTCACACGAGCGCGACCGCGCACGACATCGGCACGATGGACATGGTCATCCTCATGGTCAAGGCCACGCAGACGGAGGACGTCATGGCCGACACCATGCCCTGCATCGGACCGGAGACGGCGGTCGTGTCGCTGCAAAACGGCCTCGGCAACGACGAGGTGCTCGCGCAGTTCGTGGACGCCGACCGCATCCTCTACGGCAGCGGCCTGATCGGCACGGAGCTGGCCGGCCCCGGCGTGTGCGTGAGCAAGCCGGAAAAGGGCATCCAGATGCACTTCGGCGCCGTGCGCAATAACCCGAAGGCCGACGCCGCCGGCAAGGCGCTCGAGGCGTGCTTCCGCGCGGGCGGCTGCAACGCGAGCTTTGACGAAGACGTGCGCCCGTACATCTGGAAAAAAGTCATCGCCAACAGCGGCTACAACGGCGTGAGCGCCGTCATGCGCCTGAAGGTGAAGGAGACGTTCGCCGACCCCTACGGGCACGACATCGTCATGCACGTCTGGAAAGAGGGCTGCGCCGTCGCGCAGGCGCTCGGCATCGGCGACCTCTGGCCGCTGATGGAAAAGGAGGAGCCGAACATCGTCGCAAACCTCGGCAACTACTACCCGTCCATGGCGCAGGACGCCGTGCTGCACCAGCGCCAGACGGAGATCTCGGTGCTCAACGGTGCGATCGCGCGCTACGGCGCGCGTCTGGGCGTGCCCACCCCGTTCAACACCGTCATCACGCAGGTCATCTCCTGCATCCAGAATAACTACGACAAGCAGTATCTCGGCTGAGCCAGCGCACGGCAACCAGCACCGAGCCAAACAACAAATCCCCTCCGTATGCTTTTCCGCATACGGAGGGGATCTTTGCATATCCGGGAGACAGCCGGCCGGAAATCACGCGGGGCTCAGGATGCGCCGGATCTCCTCGAGGTTGTCGACAAAGTAAATGCCCTCCTGCCGCTCCTCGGACGAGAGTCCCTTTTCGATCATCTGCTCCAAAAGCGCCTGCAGCGCATGGTAGTAACCGTTCAGGTTGTAGAGGATGCACGGCGCGTTCAGATGCTTCAGAGACACCTTGGACATGACCTCCGCGATCTCCTCGAGCGTTCCCGTGCCGCCGGGAAAGGCAATAAAGGCATCGCCGAGCTCGATCATTTTGCGCTTGCGCTCCGCCATGTCCTCGGTCACGATGAGCTCAGTCAGGCCATCGTGCTGGAATTCGCTCTCGATAAAACACCGCGGCTCGACGCCGGTCACTTCTCCGCCGGAGCGCAAAACGCTGTCCGCGATCGCGCCCATCAGCCCGGATCTGGAGCCGCCGTAGACCAGCGCGTTTCCGCTGCTGCCGATCCACGTCCCCAGCTCTTCGACCGCTTCCCGCAAAGCCGGATCATTGCCTTCGTTTGCGCCGAGATAGACCGTAATATTCACACAGAGTCCCTCCGATCCTGTTCCTGTCGGTATAAAAGCGGCAGTCAGGCTTTTGCCTGACTGCCGGCAGGTACGCACCGTTTGTATTATACGCAGCCGAGGATCGCCTGTCAACGGGATCGGCGCGCTTGCGGGCAGCTGTGCATCCGGTCTGCGCAGCAGCGCCGGTTTTCAGGCGGCATGCTCGCTCGGCTTTTTGCGCGCGCCGCCGAACAGATACCGCGTGACCGGATAGATCAGCGAAACGACCGCCAGGACCCACGCGCCCGGATCACCAAAGCACAGCGCAATGTATGCGCCCACGGAGGCCGAGGAATCGATCGCCCCGCCGTTGACGAGCTTCGGCAGGAAGGCGCAGATCAGAACGCGCGCGATCAGCTCGGCGCAGCCGGCGACCAGCGTAAACTCCGCGTGCCCCACGCCCTGCACGCCGGAGCGGAAGACGAACAGGACCATCAGCGCAAAGTACATGGACAGATCCACGTACAGATACAGGTTCCCGTAGCGGATCGTGGCCGCCGTGATCTTGTCCGCGCTCATAAACAGGTACTGATATGCGCCCCGGATCGTCAGGAGCATGCCGGTGCCGCCGAGGATCAGATACATGGCGAGCCCGATCAGGAGGCTCTTGACCGTTCCGCGCCGGATTCTGTCCTGTCTGCCCGCGCCCAGATTCTGCGCGTTGAAGCTGACGATCGCGGTGCTGAGCGCATTCATCGGGCACATCAGGAAGTTGTTGAGCTTGTTGGCGGCGCCAAAGCCGTTCTGCGCGGGATTTCCGGCCGCCATGATGCCGTCCGGCCCGATGTCGAAGCCGACGAGCGCGCGCTGCATCACGATGATGCCGATCGCCAGCACCGAAAACTGAAGTCCCATCGGCAGCCCCTGACTCAGGTGCTGCGCATACACGGAGATCTCTGCGCGAAAATCCTGCCCGGAGAGGTGGAGCTCCGGATATTTGCCGAAGGCGTAGATCAGGCACAGGAGCGCGCTCACCGCCTGCGCCAGCACGGTGGCAGCCGCCGCGCCGATGACCCCGAGCCGGAACGCGAGGATGAACAGCAGGTCGAGCCCGATGTTCAGCACGGTGGAAAACAGCAGGAAGATGAGCGGCGTGGTCGAATCGCCCAGACTGCGCAAAACGGAGCAGATCAAATTGTAGTAGAGCTGCGCGAAGATCCCGAGGAAAATGACCAAGGAATACTGATATGCCGCCCTCCAGACGCCGGGGTTTGCCTCGGACAGGCCGATGAACCGGAGCAGGGGCTTGAGCGTCAGCACGGCGACACCGGTCAGCGCGAGCGACAGGACACCGCCGAGAACGAGCTGCGCTGCGAAGGATCTGCGGACTCTGGCCTGATCGCCGCGCCCCGCCGCGATGGACGTGATGACCGAAAATCCGGCGGTGCAGCCGACCGCGAACTGCAGGAAGATGAACAGGATCGGAAACACATCGTTCACGCCCGCAATGTCATCGACGCCGAGCGTCTGCCCGCAGATCGCAGCATCGCTGATCGTATAGATCTGCTGCAGCAAATACGAGAGAATGATCGGTACGGAAAACTTGAAAATCACCCATCCTTCGTCGCCGGAAAGCAGGTCGACCGAAGATTTTTTCCCCAGCTTTAACATGGTTGCTCCTTCTGTACTGCCTCTGCCGCCAAAAAGTCCTCATTCGCCTTCTGCTCTGCAGCTTTTGCGCTGCCGCAAGGCGAGACGCGGCAAATTCTGATAATACTCTTTTCGTGCATGCAAGTTATACCGCAGAAATTGTGAACAATTCTACCTCCGCGCGCAAATATTGCGCGCAGCCGGCCGCCCTCATGGCAAAAGAGCAATATTTTGCCGGCACAAAACACCCCCTGTGCGCAGCACTGGGGGCAGCTTGTCAAAGAACCTCGTAGCCTTTCACCAATGGCGCGGCGAAAGAAAGTCCGATCATTTTTTTCGACGGCATGTGCGGCGAAAAAAATACTTCTCGGCCTGCAAACGTGCGCGCCGTTTGCCTCCGGCGGACGGCGCGTGCGCTGCAGTCAGGCCGCAAATCCTTTGTCAAAAAGTATTCCTTTTTGACAGACGCAACACCCCCTGTGCCGCAGCACAGGGGGTGTCCGCTATGGTGTTTTTCTGACCGTCAGCGCAGCGCGCTTACCGGTCGGGATACTTCTGCGTCAGCTCTGCCTCCAGCGCATCCCAGTCGCGCGGCGGTCTGAGCTCCGTCCACGTCTCAGGCGAGGTGTTGTCCACGCGCTCGTACTCGTGGCCGTTGGTGGCCTCCTGCACGGCGGCATAGTACCACGCCGTCTTGTTGCTGTTGTCCGGCCAGACGATCATGTCCGGCAGCAGGTGATCCTTATCCGGGGTACGGAAGAGGACGTTGTTGATGATCTCCATGACCTCGGCACGGGTGATCTGGTTCTGCGGGCGGAACGTGCCGTCCTTATAGCCGCTGATCAGGCCGAGCTTCGCCGCGCGGTTGATGTAGTCGCGCGCCCAGCTGTCGTAGATATCGGTGAAGGCATCGCCCTCGACCTCCGGCGCATGGAAGAACAGCGCCGCGATCGTCGCGAACTCTGCGCGGGTGATGTACTGCTGCGGGCGGAATGTGCCGTCCTTGTAGCCGGCGAGGATGCCGCCGTTGGTGAGCGTGGCGACCTGACTGGTGTACCAGCTCTGAGCCGGGACATCCGAGTACGAGCACTTGGTGGTCCAGATCTCCTCACGGCCGTCATCTCTCAGGATGCGGTAGAAGATCGCGGCGACCTCGGCGCGCGTGATCGGTCTGTTCGGTGCGACCGTACCGTCCGGATAACCGGCGATGTACGAGTCGTGGTTATCGCGCTCCAGCGGCGGAGGCGGCAGCTCGTTGTCCTCGGCAGAGAAGACGAACTTGATGTGCGCGGCCGCTTCCTGGAAGGCGTTGCCCATCGCGGGGTCGATCTCAACGGTCACGTCCAGCTTGATCGGGTCTGCCTTCGGGAAGACCTCGGCAACGAGGACGTCGCTCTTGAGTCCGTCGGCCGCGTCGAGCTGGTCGAAGAGGCTCGCGTTCTTGTTGGTCGCGAGCACCTTGCCGTCCTGCGACACGGTCATGTTGATGTGGCTGAGCACATCGTCGTACTTGATGGCGGTGCCCTCCTTGGCGGAGGCGTCGCCGTCGATCTCGGCGCGGAGGTAGACCTTCGCGCCCTGCGCGCCGTTGGCGCTGTCGGCCTTGACACAGATGGTCTGCGTGAGGCTGTCGCCGGGCATGCAGTTGGAGAAGTTTGCAAACAGGTCCGTCGCCGAGCCCTTGCCGGTGTTGGTAAAGGCAAAGCGCGCGTTGTTGCCGTCGTTGCCGTCATAGTAGGTGACGGTGGGGAGCTTTTCCTCGCCCGTCGCCCAGATGCCCAGCCCCGCGGCCAGCGCGACCACCAGCACGAGGGCGACGATCATGGTAAACTTTTTGTGTTTCATACCGCTGCCCTCCTTATGGTGTCGTGGTCGGCTGCGTCAGATAGCCGTTGCTGTCAACGCCCACGCCCCAGCTCTGCTGCACAGCCGCGCTCGGCGCGGCCTGAATGCTCTCGGCCAGCACCGTCACCTCGAGGTGACAGCCCGCGGGCTTGTCGGCCGGCTCGGTGATGGGCGTTTGCAGCAGGTTGGTCGTGACAGCGTCCGGTGCGACCGGCATCTTGTAGTAGTAGATGCCGTCCTGCTCAAACCACTTGGTCGTGTCGTATTTGACGTCAATGTTCACCGGCGTGGCGGAGACATTGCCGTTATCGTCCACCCAGTTCATGACCAGCTTGACGCGGACATAGGACACGGCCGTGCCGGTGTTTTGGACGATGATGCTCTTTTTCTGTCCGCCTGTCACGTCCTCATCAATCTTGATGTCGGACTTGGCCGCCGTGAAGGTGTTCTCCACGGGGTCGGTGCTCGCCTTGAGCAGGGCGAACGTCGTGCCGACGGCCAGTGCGAAGATCAGGCACAGGGAGAGGATGAGCGCGGTCTTTCTCCCGCCTGAACCGTTAAAGATACGTTTCATATGTCATCCCTCCTGTTCAGTTTTTCGGGTCTCGTGTGACCGTCGTGCCATCGCTCGACCACACGTTCAGCGCCTTTGCAAGGCTCGTGAGCCAGTTGGTAGGCGTTTTTTCGTTTTCAAACGTCACGGTCTTCGAAGTCTCGCTGACGGTGATCGTCTGGGTGGCTTCGGTCGGGTGATACTGCCACGACCAGCCGGTGTCCTCGGTGATGGTGTAGCTGCCCATCGGGAGGCTCTTGACCGTCTTCTGACCCTCGCCGGTGATCACGATCTCCATCGTTTTACCGTTGTCGTTGTTCTTCACTTTGAACACGAACGTCTGGTTCGGGTCGATCGTTGTGCCGGCTTTCACGGTCTTTTTGATCGTCAGGTCGAACACATTGATGTGCACGATGAACTGCCCCTGCGCAGGATCAAAGCTACAGCCCGGGAAGACTGTGTCCTTTGTATGCACGAATGTAACAGCGTCGCTAATTTTTGTGGTGGCAGTATCCTTGTCGCTGGTGACCGTCACCTTGACGTAGGTGTCCTTCGTGAACGCAGCCGCCGCCGGATCATAGGCATATGTCAGCGTAGGCGCTTCGCCGGTCATGCTCGCGGACTCGGCAGCAGTGCCCTCGTACTTCCACACGACTGCGCCGCCGTTGCTGTTATAGTCAGCAGTATCGCCGTAGTTGATGCGCGAGTCGTTGAACGTGATCTCCGGCTTGTAGACATGAACGACAGAGTTAACCGTCGTAGTCTGCGCAATGGCGGGAGCGCCTGCCGAAGTCTCCTTTGCCGCTTCCGGGGTTACCGTAACCGTCACAGCGTACTCGCCGTCAGTTGTATTGCTGACATCAGTATTGCTCGTGCGAGTAATCGTGACATACCGCGTCTGCCAAGCCTCCAGCGGCGTTGCTGTGCTCAGCTCCGGCAGCGTCGGCGCTGCATTGCCATAGTAGATGTTGCGTATCTGGGCCTCAAATGCGCCCATCTTAATCGGAACGTTCACTTCCGGCTGCGGGAACTTCTTTACTGCTTCACCAGCCGCTGTATAGACGCCGGACTCACTGCCGTTCGTCGGGACATTATTGCCGCCGAGGAAGCCGTCCCGCGGCTTGACATACAGTGTACTCTGGAAGGTTTCTGCCGGTTTCGTCACCACTTTGTTGCTGTCAACCTGCTCCGGCGTCAGCGTGACGTTTGTCCACTCAATGTAGTAATTACCATTGGCGTCCTGCCGCACCGTCCCGGTCTTGCCGTCCGATGTAATCGTGTCGCCAACATTATACGCGTTTCCTGCTGCGTCGCAGGGGACAAAGGACTCCGAGATCTCATCGCGGATGGTGACGTCCTTGACGGCCTCACCAGTCTGCTGCGCAATCTGTGTAAAGATCCTTTGAAGTTCGGCTGCATTGTCCGTTGTCAGGTAATAGCCGTTTTCATGGTTGCGGGTTCTGGCATCCGTGTACAGCCCGGTCCAAGAATCCGATCCCTGCTCCCATTCGTTGACACGGTTGTTATCCACATGCGATCCATCCGGGCGATGGCTGGAGACACGGTACATATACTCGTTGACCTTACAGCCATCCGAATCCTTCCCTTCCGAGGCCTTCAAGCCCAAACCGACGCAGTACACCGTAGAGCCGCAGCCCGTCCAATTCCAGTCGTCTTTATTGGCACTGCCCTTCTGGAAGTCCTCATAGTTGGAAACGCCATATTTAGTGGACCAGAGCCACTCCTGAAAGCGCTGACCGAAGAAGTTCTGATCTTCGACGTTCTTCTGCAGGTTGACGGTGTCACCCTTCGCGTGCTTGAGGATCACAGACCAGTGCACCGACTGCTGCGCTACATCATAACCCTCATTTTTGCCCTTCCATCCACCGTAAGTGCCGGGCTCACCATCCGTGAACAGCACTGTTACGCGCGTGTTGTCATAGTTGGAATCGCTTGCTGAGACACTGTTGAAGATGTTCACAGCCTGCTGCATACCCTTGCCGGACTGCGTACCGCCGTTGCAGCGCGTAGACAGGTCGCTGACAATCTGCGTCAGAGCGCTGTTGACCGTATTGTCCGCCGTGACGGGAATAAGCGCGCCGCTCGCCGTCTTTGTACCACTGTCGATGGTAACGTCAGATGCATACGACACAATTGCCACACGGCTGTCGGGAGAGCTCTTCTGAATCGTTGTAAGGAAAGCATTCACGGCTGTTTGCAATGCCGCGACGCGCTCCTTGCTGTTGTTGTCACTGCCGGTCAGGGAGAAATTCATACTACCGGAGCGGTCAAGGACGAGGACAATGTCGCACGCCTTCGTGTGCGTGACGATGTTCGACTTGGCAGCTGCGGTCAGATCGATCTGATAGACCGGATTTCCGGCTGCATCTTTTACGTCGGTCGCCGTCGCAGTCTTGGTGACTTCGACAGCACTCGTCGTACCGGACGCAGTATCATTCACTGCCGCTGTGCGAAGCATCGGCGCTCTCTGCGCCGCAGCGCTGTCAGGAAAATACGTCATGAACGGGCCAACGCTCTGAAATGCCGGAGCGCCAACCGCCTCTGACGTGTCTTCCACCGTACCAGTCGCAGCCGCATCCCCGACCACGCCGGCGCCCATGAACAGGCACAGGCTCAGGAGCAGGGCTGCACAGAGGACGAGCGAGAGAATGCGTTTTTTCATGGTTTCGTCCTCCTTTCTCAGGGCGTCGGGATCGGGTCGATCTGCGTGCTCGAGGTGCTCGCCTCGACTGCTCCGACGTGCTTCCATACATCTCTGACATCGTTGGCGGCGTACTGCTCAAGGTTCGCCGTCTGCACGGCCTCCGCCGTCACATAGATGTGCACCGTGGAATTCTGGTATTCGTTGCCCATTTGGGTGCTGAACGTGACGCGGCTGAACAACTGCGTCGTGGCCGTCTTCGGATCGACCACACCATTATAATAATAGTACCCGTCCGCTCCGGCGATCCAGTCGGTATCGTTCAGATCCAGCACCAGCAGGTGCTCGCTCGGGTCGAGCGGCATGCGCTCGCTGTCGGCGTTGAGGATCTCGGGCGTGATCTTCACGCGGGTGTAAAACGCACCCGTGCCGACATTCTCCACATACACCACTTTGTTCACGACGCTGCCGGGCATGACGCGCACGGTCGTGAACGGATTGCCGTTACCGTCCTCGTCGTGCAGCGCGAGCTTGACCGAGCCCATCGTGATGACGTTGTCCGCCGTGCCGACGGCCGAAAAGTACGCCCACGTACCGACCGCCAGCAGTGCCACTGCCAGGAGGAGCACCGTCGCGATGGTCCACTTCTTCTTCATGCACAAACCACCTTTCTCCTTGCCGGGGGTTATTCTGCGCTGTGCGCAGGGATTCTCTTCCGCGCCCGAAGGCGCGCGCCGGGACTGTTTTTGCGGGATTCTCTCTTTCAGTCTGCGCGCGGACAGCGGCAGTACCGCCGCCCGCGCCCGGATTGAAGCCGAGCCAGAGTCCCCGATGGGGGCGGCGATTTCGCCGCCCCTTTGGGGTCAAAATGTTGGGGAATTACTGCCAGTTGCTAGCAGCGCCGCCCCACGGGTTGTAGTTCGCGCCAAAAGCAGCATCCATAGCAGCAGAAGCGCTGTCAAAGCCCGCAGCCTGGACCGCGACCGCAAACACCGGGCAGGAGACGTTGTTCCAATCCCAGCCCTCGTCAAGAGTAAACTTCTGGCCGAACGCATATGCGCCGTCAGCCTTCAAGTCAAAGGTCTTGTCCAGATACACGCCCTGCACGAGCTGCTCGGTAGTAGCACCGGCGTCGAGCGCCTGATAGTAGTCAGCATAGTAGACGTTGTACTTAATGCCGTCAGCCATGGTGGTCTCAAAGTAATTCCACTTGCCGCCGTGCGTCCACTGCCACTCATTGCCCTCGGTAGAGGTGACAACGCCGTTTTCAACCTTATTGCCAAAGTTGAAGTGCAGGACGTTCATACCAGCGTTGAAGGTCTCATAGCCGTCGTCCAGCGCGGAGGGAATGGCGAAGTAAGCGCGAATGTAAGCCTTTTCAGAACCGGTGTTCGTGATGGTGACCATCTTGTCCACATAGTTCTTAGCGATCGGCATGCCGAGCGCATCCTTCTCGCCCTGCGCAGAGCCGACGATCGGGTAGAGCTGCTGATTCTGCTGGAAGGCTTCGAGCTCCGTGGTCTTGTTGCCGTCCGCATTCAGCTTGCGCTGCTGCTCAAGCAGCTCAATGCCCACATTGCCGACAGTAAACGTATTGGTTGCAGACTTCGTATCGGTGAAGTACGCCAGCGTGCCGCCGACGACCAGCACCGCGACGAGCATGACTGCGATCGCAGCCATCAGAATGGATTTCTTCTTCATAAGTAGCGTTCTCCTTTTTAATTACTTCTGATAATTACTTCGCATCAAAGGCTGCAAAGGCATCATTCCAAGAAGTGAAGCCGTCCGCCTGAATGGCCTGAGCGACCACATCGATATGGAAAACACCGTTCTGCGCAACGCGCGTCGTGATGTCGCTGGCCGTCATCTTGGCAGGCAGCATAACATTCTTAAACATGGCCGAGGTCATGTCTCCGGCCTTCAGCACACCGGTATACTTCAGCGTAACTACGGTATCACTGGTAGGATGATCCTGAGTGGACATAACATTTTTGAAGCCCACGATCTCCCAGCCTGTGCCCAGCGTATTGCAGATGAGCTTCTCAAAGGCCTCTACCTGCGGAAATGTTGAGGTCTTATCATAGTAGAATCCCAGCCAGTTCATGCCGTTTTCAATGGTCACGACCGCACGCACATAAGCGTCGTTTTTACCGGTATTGGTGACAACCGGGTCTTTCTTATACTGGATGCCCGGGAGCATACCGGTATACTCGTTGCTGGTAACACGATCACCATCCGGGTCGTTCACATTGCTCTCATCGAGCTTGATCTTGACATCGCCGACGGTGAACGTGTTGGTCGCGGACTTCGTATCGGTGAAGTACGCCAGCGTGCCGCCGACGACCAGCACCGCGACGAGCATGACTGCGATCGCAGCCATCAGAATGGATTTCTTCTTCATAAGTAGCGTTCTCCTTTTCTTTCTTATGTACAGCGCTCTGTACAAGGTTTCCAAGGGATCTGCTCAGGGAAAGTTGCGAGGGAGTTACTTAGCAAAGCACTCGGTAAACGCGGCCGCAGCATCTGCAAAACCGGCAGCCTGGCAAGCATAAGCCTTAAACGTCAGCTTGGCGTTGTCCGCAGTCAGAGCGGCGATTTTAGCCTCGTTGCCAGAAACTGTGATCGTGTTGCCAGCAAGAATCGTGACGTTACTGAGCGCCGCATTCAAGATGGTCGGGGTCTGACCATCCGCCGTATAAGCATAGACCTCTCTGCCATCGATGTTCAGATTGATCCACTTGCTGCCATCAACCGTGTAGCCAAGCGTATCGCCGTCAACCTTGTCGCCCTTGGTGACTTCCACAAACAGATAGTACGCGCCACTTGCGGCCTTCACGTTGACGGTCGGGTCTTTCGGCAGATTCACGCCCGGCATGACAACGTAAGCATTGCCTGCCGTGGTGGTTGCTTCCCCAAGCGTATAAGTACCGTCGTTCTTCTGGTTGGCAACGTGCTCGAAGAGTTCCAGATCGCTCTGATTCACAGCGCCGCCGGCGGTGAAGGTGTTCACAACCGGGCCGGTCTGCGCCGTCAGATACGCCCACGTCGCGCCGACCGCCAGCGCCACGACGAGCACGAGCGCGATGGCGATCGTCAAAGTTTTCTTCTTCATTTTTGTGTTTCCTCCCTTATACAAATTTTGGTTTCCGAACTCACCATGTCTCAACAGCGTCCAGTGTGCGCTGTCAGTGTTCATAGGGTTAATGCATCGGGATGTGAAAATATTTCACATCCTCGGAAAAATTATTTAAAACTTACGATTTTTGTCATCCTTTTCCGTGCACTTTGCTGCATTCGCTGCCTCCGCTCGGCGCGCCGCATCGCGCGCGTCCGCCTCAGCCGCCTTGCGCAGCATGTCCGGCAGGAACGCCAGAACGATGAGCACGATCGCGATCGCAATGGCCAGATACATCCCCGGCGGGTTCGAGACCCAGTGCGAAACATAGCCGAGATACGGGATGGTGAACACCGGGCGGCCGATGAGGTTCTTGAAATAGACAGGTGCGCCGTCGGGCGCGTCGTTCGCGTCTCCCTGCGTGTAGAAATGCTCGTTTTCCGCATCGATGGAGATCACGCGGTGTGTGACGACGTCCAAGTCCTCATTGAGTACGAACGTGATCGCGTCACCGACCTGCACGTCCTCGGGCGCACAGGGCTTGACATAGATCAGCGAGCCGGTGTGATACGTCGGCTCCATGCTGCCGGACAGGACGCACATCGGCCGCAGACCGACCAGCCGCACGCCCACCAGAAGCAGCGCCAGGATGACCACCAGCACCACCGCAGCGGTGGAGATGGCATTGCACACTTTCTGAACCTGTTTTGACATCTTCGTTCTTCCTTTCCCTTCGCGGGCATCCCTCCTGTTGATCCCGGCCGGAGGGCAGACCTCCGAAGCGCAGCCTGTCCGAACCGGAAACGCGCGCGGCGGGGCGGGGGCGGGAACGCTTCGGAGTTTCCCGTCCCACTTCAGCCGTCACGCTTACTAACCAAAAGGATACCACGATTTTCTAAACACCGATAGGGGTAATGTACACAAATTTCCAGCTGAAACTTTGTAAGAAACAAACAGTTTTGCCTTTTGCTGTCCAACATTCTGTACAGTTATCCCACGCCCATTGTACGTTTCGGCCGCGGGCGCGTCAAGTGCGGGGCGCGGGCGCGCGGGAATCTTACCTTTTCTTAAAACTGTCCCGATTTTGCTTGTTTTTAGCTGGGAAACATGATAGGATAATTGCCGATTATGGATAGATAACAGGAAGGAGCTGCACGCATGGATACAAACGTGCTCGACTGGCTGGAAGTCACCGCCGCAGCCTGTCCGGACAAGCCCGCCTTTCTTGACGAGGACGGCGCGGTGACCTTTGCCGACGTGCGGCGCGAGGCGCGCATCATCGGCACGGCGGCGGCAAGGCTGCGCGCCGGACGCAAGGCGCCCATCGCCGTGATGAGCGGGCGCAACGCACACACCCCGGCCGTGTTTCTCGGCGCAGTATACGCCGGCTGCTGCTACGCACCGATGGACGGGACGATGCCCGTGCACCGGCTCAATTCGATCCTGCACACGCTCGACACCGATCTGATGATCGTGCAGCGCGCGTTTTACGACAAGGCCAGGACGCTGGAATTCGGCGGCGAGATCCTCATCGCGGAGGATCTGCTCGAGGGCTGCGAGGACGCGGCGCTGCTGGCAGACTGCCGCGCGCACGCGCGTGAGCTCGACCCGCTGTACATCATCTTCACCTCCGGCTCGACCGGTACGCCCAAGGGCGTCATCACGGCGCAGCACTCGCTCATGTGCTACATCGAGGACTACGCCGGCGTGATGGGCATCGCGCGCGAGGACGTGCTCGGCAACCAGTCGCCGCTGGACTACATCGCCGCCGTGCGCGACATTTATCTGCCGCTGCGCTTCGGCGCGACGACGGCCATCATCCCGAAGGAACTTTTCATGTCGCCGGAGCGTCTGTTCGAATACATGAACGACAAGGGCGTGACGGCGGTGGGCTGGAGCGTTTCGGCGCTGACGGTGCCGGCCGCGCTGGGCGCGTTCGAGTGCAGCGTGCCGCAGCACCTGCGCAAGGTGTGCTTCTCCGGCTCGGTGATGCCGTGCAGCTGCCTGCGCCAGTGGCAGCTCGCGCTGCCGCAGGCGCGCTTCGTCAACCAGTACGGCCCGACGGAGGCGACCGCCTCGTGCACGTATTACGTCGTGCCCGGTCCGGTCGAGGACACCGACGTGCTGCCGATCGGCAAGCCGTACCCGCACTACGAGGTGTTTCTGCTCTCGGAGCAAAACGAGGCCGTGCCCGACGGCGAGATCGGCGAGATCTGCGTCAAGGGGCCCATCCTCGCGCTCGGCTACTACAACAGCCGCGAAAAGACCGCCGAGAGCTTCCTACAAAACCCGCTCAACCGCGCGTATGACGAGCGCATCTACAAGACCGGCGACCTCGGGCACTTCGCGCCCGACGGCAACCTCATGTTCCACGGCCGCAAGGACCGGCAGGTCAAGCACCTCGGTCACCGCGTGGAGCTCGGCGAGATCGACCTCGCCGCGGCGAAGGTGCCCGGCGTGGAGGAGGCCTGCGCGCTCTACGATCAGGAGCACGAGCAGATCTGGCTGTTTTACACCGGCGCGGACGTGACCAAGCGCGACATCGCCGTGGCGCTGCGCGCCGACCTGCCGGGCTTTATGGTGCCGCGCAAGATCGAGCAGCTGGACGCCATGCCCCGGCTCGACAACGGCAAGACGGATATGCGCGCGCTGGCCGGGCGCATCGCCGACGCCCACCGATAATCGCTTACATTACTCACATTTCAGGAGGTATTTTATTATGGAACAGGAACTGATGGACATTCTGACCGATCTGCGCCCGGACGTGGATTTTGAGACCGAGACCGCGCTCATCGACGACCACATTCTCGAATCGTTCGACATCGTGTCGCTCGTCGCGGCGCTCAACGACGCGTTCGACATCGAGATCGGCGCAAAGGATCTCGTGCCGGAGAACTTCAACTCCGCCAAGAGTCTGCTGGCCATGGTGCAGCGCCTGCAGGACGAGGACTGATGGACAGGACTGCTCTGAAAACGGCGGCCGCGAAATACGGCACGCCGCTGTATCTGTTTGATCTGGATGCTTTCACGGCGCGCGCTGAAAAAGTGCGCGCCGCGTTCGGCTCTCACGTGCAGCTTTGCTACTCCATGAAGGCAAACCCCTTCGTGCTGCGCGGCCTGCCGGACGTGTTCCGCTGGGTGGAGGTCTGCTCCCCGGGCGAGCTGACGATCTGCGAAAAGCTCGGCATCGCACCCGAGCGCATCCTCTACTCCGGCGTGAACAAGGGCGCGGACGATGTCGCGCGCGCCGTCGCGCTGGGGGCAGACCTGCTCACGGCCGAGAGCACGCTGCATTTTGATCTCATCTGCGCCGCCGCGGCCGCGCAGGGAAAGCACGTGCGCGTGCTGCCGCGTCTGACCGCCGGCAGCCAGTTCGGCATGGATCCCGCCGCGCTGGAGGATCTCGTTGCGCGCCGCGCGGAGTTCCGGAACGTGACGATCGTGGGCATCCACTATTTTTCCGGCACACAAAAGCGCAAGGACGCCGTGATCGCAAAGGAGCTTGCGCATCTGGATGAATACCTCACGATGCTGCACGACAAGTACGGCTTCACGGCGCAGCACGTGGAATACGGCCCCGGGCTGAACGCCGAGTGCCTGCGCGACGATGCCGAGGCGCGCGACGGCGCGCTGCTCGACGCGGCGGCGGCGCACATCCGCGCCTTTGGCGAAAAGTATCCGCTCACGATCGAGATGGGGCGCTTTTTCGCCGCCCCCTGCGGGACGTTTCTCACCGGCGTGGCCGACGCCAAGTGCAACCTCGGCGTGAACTATGCCGTGTGCGACGGCGGTATGCATCAGGTGAAGTATGACGGTCAGCTCATGGGCATGCAGTCCCCGCCGCTGACGCTGCTGCGCGAGAGCGCGGACGCCGCCGAACCGTGGATGCTCTGCGGCAGCCTGTGCACGACCGCGGACGTGCTCGTGCGCGAGGCGCAGCTGCCGCCCCTGCGCGTGGGCGACGTGATCGCCTTCGGACGCTGCGGCGCCTACTCCGTGACGGAGGGCGTGGCCGTGTTCCTCTCGCGTGACATGCCGCGCGTGGCGCTCTGCCGCGGCGGGAACTTCACGCTCGTGCGCGACCGGTTTGCGACCGACGTGCTCAACACCTGCCGGACGCCGGAGGACGAAGCATGACACTGACATCGCTGTCGTTTTACCTGCTGGTGCTCGCGCTGCTGGTGCTGTACTACCTCGTGCCGAAGCGGTTCCAGTGGGTAGTGCTGCTGATCGGCAGCTACGCGTTTTACGCGTTCGTGTGCCTGCGGTACATGGGCTTTATCGTCGTGACGACGCTCACGACCTACTTCGGCGCCCGCGGCATGGACGCCATGACCGCGCGCATGGAGCAGACCGTCGCCGCGCACAAGCAGGACTGGGAGCGCGAGGAGCGCAAGGCGTACAAAAAGCGCTGCAAGTCCCGCCGCAAGGCGCTCATGATCGCCATCCTGCTGCTGAACTTCGGCATCCTCGCCGTGCTCAAATACTATAACTTCTTTGCCGAGTCCATGGAGACGCTCTTCGCGTCCGTGGGGCTGACGGTCTCGCTCGGCCACATCGGGCTGCTGCTGCCGCTGGGCATCTCGTTTTACACGTTCCAGTCCATGGGCTACGTGCTCGATGTCTACCGCGAAAAAGTGCCCGCCGAGCGCAACGTCGGCAAGCTCGCGCTGTTCGTATCCTTCTTCCCGCAGATCATTCAGGGCCCGATCGGCGTGTACGACCAGCTGGCGCACCAGCTCTATGACGAGCACAAGTATCACTTTGACAACATCCGCTTCGGCGCACAGCTGATCCTCTGGGGCTTTTTCAAAAAGCTCGTCATCGCCGACCGCGCCGTGGGCATGATCCACACCGTCGCCGGGGCGTACACCGACTACGCCGGCACCTACGTGCTGCTGGCGGCGATCGTCTACGCGCTGCAGCTCTATGCCGACTTCTCCGGCGGCATCGACATCTCGCGCGGCGTGGCGCAGATGTTCGGCATCACCATGGGCGAAAACTTCCGCCGCCCGTATTTCTCGCGCACGCTCACCGAGTACTGGCACCGCTGGCACATCTCGCTCGGCGACTGGCTGCGCAACTACCTGTTCTACCCACTGTCGATCTCGAAGGCGTTCCTCAACTGGGGCCGCCACGCCAAGCAGCACCTCGGCAGCCACATCGGCAAGGTCCTGCCGACGGCCGTGGCCTCGCTGATCACGTTTCTCATCATCGGCATCTGGCACGGGGCGAGCTGGAAGTACGTCGCCTTCGGCTTCTGGAACGGCATGGTCATCCTCGTGTCCACGCTGCTGCAGCCGGTGTCGGACAAGGTCGTCGCCGCGCTGCACATTGAGCGTAAGAGCGCGTGGTATCAGGTGTTTTCCATGCTGCGCACGTTCGTGGTCGTGCTCATCGGCTATTACTTTGACATCGCCGACGGGTTTCGCGCCGCGATGGGCATGATGTTAAAATCCGTGACCGACCTGCACCTGTCGCAGCTGCGGCCGGGCGCCGTGCTCGAGGCGCTGCCGCTGACGCGGTATGACTGGGCCGTGCTGCTGTTCGGCACGATCGTGATCTTCACCGCCTCCGTCATTCAGGAGCGCTCGCAGCGCACCATCCGCGAGATCCTCGACGAGAAGTGTCTCGCCCTGCGCTGGGCCGTGCTGCTTGCCGGCATCTTCGCCGTCGTGCTCATGGGCGTTTACGGCCCCGGCGTGCAGGCGTCCGAATTCGTGTATATGCAGTTTTAAGCTATGACAAAACGACCGATCTCCAAATCCCGCACAGCGGTGCGCGCGCTCGTTTTCGTGCTCATCGCCGCGCTGGGCATCGGGCTCATCTCCCCGATGCTCGTCGCGAATAACGACTGGGACAAACGCCACGTGCACGGCTTCTTCCTCGAGCCGGAGGACAGCCTCGACGTGGTGCTCATCGGTGCGAGCCAGCTCTACACCGGCTACAGCGCCCCGCTCGCGTGGCAGCAGTACGGCTACACGAGCTATCCGCTGACGGTCTCGAACATCCCGGCACGGCTCTACGGCTCCCTGCTCACGGAGGCCGTGGATCGCCAGCACCCGAAGCTGATCGTCGTGGACATCGACGGCTTCATCAACGATGAGAACCCGGAAACGCTGGAGGCCAACCTCCGCAAGTGGATCGACAACATCCCCTGGTCGCGCAACCGGCTCGAGACCATCCGCACCTGTGTGCCGCGAGAGCTGCAGGCCTCGTTTTACTTCAACATTGCCAAGTACCACACCAACTGGTATCAGGTGGGGAAATGGGTGCCGGTGCAGCGGCGTCTGCACATCATGGATGAGACCGGCTGCTCGCTGACCAAGGGCGTGGAAACGGTGTGCAAGTCCCTGTCCGCGGATTTTGAGCCCGATGTCCGGCCGCTGACGCTCAGCGCGGCGAACGAACAGTATCTGCGCGCGTTCTGCGCGCAGGCGCAGAGTCTCGGCGTGCAGACGCTCTTTCTGCGCACGCCGCACCGCACGCAGACGACCGACCCCGGCGTCTTTGACGACGTGGCCGCCGTCGTGGGCGAATACGGCTACGACCTGCTCGACCTGCACGACGCGTTCGACACCATCGGTCTTGACCGCTGCGCGGATTTTATCGACTCCGACCACCTCAACACCGCCGGCATGGAGATCTTCACCGCGTGGCTCGGGCAGTATCTCACCGCGCATTATGACCTGACGGGCACGTACAGTGCCGAGCTCACCGCCATGTGGGACCGCTGCGCCGCCTTCGTGACGCAGACGCTGCCGCTGTGCAAGGAGCTGGCCGCTGCGAACACGGAGCAGAATCTCAACGAGTTTTCGCCGCAATTTGCCGCGTGGCGCTAACACAGCATGTGGAGAACATCAATGAATCCAAAACAACACGCAAAAAGAAATACCGTCGTGCGCGTCATCGCGTTTCTGCTCATCGTGGCGCTGGTCTACGGCGCGCTCACGCGGCTGCTGACCATCAACAACGCCACCGAGCAGCAGTACATCCGCAGCTTCTATCTGGAGCCGAAAAACTCGCTCGACGTCATGATCCTCGGCGCGAGCGAGACGTTCACGGACTACTGCGCGCCGCTGGCATGGCAGCACGCGGGCTTTACGAGCTATCCGCTGGCCGTATCGGCTGCGCAGGGCACGCTCTATGCGTCCATGCTGCGCGAGAGCGCCAAGCGACAGAGCCCCACGGTCTACGTGGTCGAGGTCAACGGCTTTCTCTACACGGAGGACGAGCGCAAGGAGCTCGGCAAGGCCGCAACGCGCGAGTGGCTCGACACGCTGCCGCTCTCACGCAACAAGGTGCAGGCCATCAGCGAGTGCGTGCAGGGCAAGCGCCTGTCGTACTATGTGCCGCTGCTCAAATACCACGACAACTGGAGAAAGCCGGACCTCATCCGCAATTCGCTGTCACTGCAGCAGCAGGCGCGCGACGCGGGTTATTCGTACACCAAGCCGTTTCTGTCCATCTCCATGTTCCTCACGGAGACGGATGAGATCCCCGTGCGGCAGCAATCGCTCGACGATTTCAACGAGCAGAGCCTGCGTACCTTCTGCGAGACGGCCAAGGCACGGGGAATCAAAAACGTGCTCTTTGCCCGCTTCCCGCACCGCACCGTCATTGAAAACTATGACGCCGTGTTTGCCGAGCTGGAGGCGGTCGTGCACGAGTACGGGTATGATTTCGTGAACTTCGACACGCAGATGGACGCCATCGGCCTCGACCCGCTCAATGATTTCGCCAATGCCGAGCATCTGAACATTTTCGGCGCGGAGAAATTCACGCCCTACCTCGCCGACTATCTCGCGCAGCACTACGACCTGAACACCGCGCACAGTCAGACCGTCACCGACGAATGGACGCGCTGCGCCGCGTTCACGCAGCAGATGCTGCCCGTGTGCGAGGACAACACCCGGCGCTACACCTCCGAGCGGCTCGACGAATTCTCGGCCGTGTTCGCAGACTGCCGCTGAATAAAGCAAGTCTGCCGCTGAACAAAGCAAAACGCAGCCCCCTTCGAGATGCTCGAAGGGGGCTGCGTTATTGCTGCTTTACCGGCCGGTGCTGCCGAAGCCGCCCGCGCCGCGGTCAGTTTCGTCGAGCGCGTCCGCGTCCGAAAATTCCGCCGCGAGAAACGGCAGGATCACAAGCTGCGCGATGCGGTCGCCGGGGGCGACGGTGCGCGGCGCGTCCGTGTCATTGTGCAGCGCGACGGTGCACTCGCCGCGGTAGTCGGCGTCGATCACGCCGACGCAGTTTGCCGGGCGCAGCCCCTGCCTGGACGCAAGGCCGCTGCGCGCGAACACGCCGCCGAAATACCCCGCTGGGATGGCGAGGGCGAGCCCTGTGCCGATCATGGCTGTCGCGTGCGGCGCGATCGTGACGCTCTGCCCGTCCGCCGGGCAGGCATAGAGATCATAGCCCGCCGCGTCCGCGCTGCCGCGCCGCGGGGTGACGGCGCCGGGGCGCAGCTTCCGGATCTTTACTTCCATCCGTTCATGCCCTCCCAGAGTACGATGTGCCCCGCCGCGCGGGTACGGTTCATGTCGATGATGCGCTGGTTTTCCGAGCCGCGAAAGCGCAGGCTGAGGTTGCGCTGCGCGTCCACATAGCGCCCGTCGACGAGGATGTCGATGAGCGAGAGCATCTCGTCGGTCACCTCGCAGCGCGGGTGCGCGCCGTCGACGGTGAGCTCCTTGTCGAGTGTGAAGCCCGAAAACGCCCAGATGTCCTTATCCGGATAGCGCTCGCGCACCCGGTGCAGAAACGGCACGAGCGCGCGCTGATTCTCCGGCTCGAACGGGTCGCCGCCGAGCAGCGTCAGGCCGCGGATGAAGGGCTTTTCCAGCTCGTTGAAGATGATCTGCTCGGCCGCCGCGTCAAACGGCTGGCCGTAATGAAAGTCCCATGTCTGCGGCTGGAAGCAGTTGTAGCAGTGGTTCGTGCAGCCGGAGACAAACAGCGTCACGCGCACGCCGACGCCGTTGGCGATGTCGCAGGTCTTGATCTGACCGTAATTCATAGCAATTCCTCACAAACAGCGGGCGCGCCGCTTCAGACACGCCCGCCGGGTATTTTTTTCTCCGCGCGCCGCCTTACAGGTGCAGCACGCGCTCCTTGATCTCCTGCGTGCGGCCCTGATTCCAGAACTGCGTGCCGATGTAGCCGCAGGTGCGGCGGGCGACGTTCATCTTGTCCTGATCCGTGTTGCCGCAGTTCGGGCAGCGCCAGATGAGCTTGCCGTCGTGCTCGACGATCTCGATCTCCCCGTCAAAGCCGCAGACCTGGCAGTAGTCGCTCTTGGTGTTGAGCTCGGCGTACATGATGTTGTCGTAGATGAACTTCATCACCTCGAGCACCGCCGGGATATTGTTCTGCATATTCGGCACCTCGACGTAGCTGATCGCGCCGCCGGGGGAGAGCGCCTGGAACTTCGACTCGAAGGCGAGCTTGCTGAACGCGTCGATGTTCTCCGTCACGTGGATGTGGTAGCTGTTGGTGATGTAGCCCTTGTCCGTGACGCCGGGGATGATGCCGAAGCGCTGCTGCAGGCACTTGGCGAACTTGTAGGTCGTGGACTCCAGCGGCGTGCCGTAGAGGCTGAAGTCGATGTTATGCATCTGCTTCCACTGCTTGCAGGCATCGTTCATGTGCTGCATCACCTCGAGCGCGAACGGCGTCGCCGAGGGGTCGGTGTGGGACTTGCCGGTCATGTACTTGACGCACTCATACAGTCCCGCGTAGCCGAGGGAGATGGTCGAGTAGCCGCCGTAGAGGAGCTTGTCGATCGGCTCGCCCTTTTTCAGGCGGGCAAGCGCACCGTACTGCCACAGGATGGGCGCGGCGTCCGAGAGCGTGCCCTTGAGCCGCTCGTGGCGGCACATGAGCGCGCGGTGGCACAGCTCCAGCCGCTCGTCAAAGATCTTCCAGAACTTCTCCATGTTGCCGCCGGAGGACAGCGCCACGTCCGGCAGGTTGATGGTCACGACGCCCTGATTGAAGCGGCCGTAGTACTTCGGCTGGCCGTTTTCGTCGACATACGGCGTCAGGAAGCTGCGGCAGCCCATGCAGGTGTAGCAGTGGCCCTCGCCGTTTTTGTCCACCTTGAGCTCGAGCATCTTCTTCTCGGAGATGTAGTCCGGCACCATGCGCTTGGCGGTGCAGCGGGCGGCCAGCTCCGTGAGATACCAGTAGGGCGAATCCTCGTGGATGTTGTCCTCCTCGAGCACGTAGATGAGCTTCGGGAACGCCGGCGTGACCCAGACGCCCTTCTCATTTTTCACGCCCTGATAGCGCTGGCGCAGCGTCTCCTCGATGATCATGGCGAGGTCATGGCGCTCCTGCTCGTTTTTCGCCTCGCCGAGGTACATGAACACCGTCACGAACGGCGCCTGACCGTTCGTGGTCAGCAGCGTGACGACCTGATACTGGATCGTCTGCACGCCGCGGCGGATCTCCTCGCGGACGCGGTTTTCGACCAGCTCTGCCAGCTTCTCCTCGCCCGGATGTGCGTCGATGGCCTGCATCTCGGCCGCGACCTCGCGGCGGATGCGCTCGCGGCTGACCTGCACGAACGGCGCCAGATGCGTCAGCGAGATCGACTGCCCGCCGTACTGGTTGGAGGCGACCTGCGCGATGATCTGCGTCGCGATGTTGCACGCGGTCGAGAAACTGTGCGGCCGCTCGATGAGCGTGCCGGTGATGACGGTGCCGTTCTGGAGCATATCCTCCAGATTCACAAGGTCGCAGTTGTGCATGTGCTGCGCGTAATAGTCGGCGTCGTGGAAGTGGATGATGCCCTCCTCGTGCGCCTCGACGATGTCCTTGGGCAGCAGGATGCGGTTGGTGATGTCGCGGCTGACCTCACCGGCCATGTAGTCGCGCTGCGTGCTGTTGACGATCGGGTTCTTGTTGGAGTTTTCCTGCTTGGCTTCCTCGTTGTTGCACTCGATCAGGCTCAGGATGCGGTCGTCGGTCGTGTTGGCGCGGCGCACCAGACTGCGGGTGTAGCGGTAGGTGATGTAGGCCTTGGCGACCTCGAACGCGCCGTGCGCCATGATCTGCTTTTCGACCATGTCCTGAATTTCTTCCACGGCGGCGCTGCGGCCGAGCTCCTGACAGGCGAGCTCCACGCTCTCGGCGATGCGCTGGATCTGGCGCGGCGTCATGCGCGCGCCCTCCTCGACAGCGGCGTTGGCCTTCGTGACGGCCATGATGATCTTCGAGATATCAAAGTTCTCCTCTGCGCCGTTTCGCTTGATGATCTTCATCTTTCTGTTCCTCCCCCTCGTAATCGAAAACACAATATCTTGTGCGGAAAACCGCTTTATTTGGTATTGAAAGCGGGTATATCGTACAATATCTTGTATCTTATGTCAACACATATTTTCACTTTGCTTGTGCAAAACACACACGACCGGCCCGATTTCAGGCCGCAAAAATGCGCCGCCCGCAGGCGGCGCAAGGCTTTTCCGGGTCGCCGGAGCGAGCCGGAAAGCGTTGCCGTCAGGCAGTTTCGTAGCCGTTTGGGTTCTGGGTCTGCCAGCGCCAGCTGTCGCGGCACATATCCTCGAGCGAATAGTCCGCGTGCCAGCCGAGAACGCGCGCGCTCTTGTCCGGGCAGGCGTACACCGTCGGCAGATCGCCCGCGCGGCGCGGCGCGATGCGGTAGGGCACGCGCACGTGGTTGGCCGCCTCAAAGGCGTGCACCATCTCGAGCACGCTGTAGCCCCGGCCGGTGCCGAGGTTAAAGACGCTCTCGCCCGTGTGCGCCGCCATGTAGGCGATGGCCGAGACGTGACCGCGCGCGAGATCCATGACGTGGATATAGTCACGCACGCCGGTGCCATCGGGCGTGTCATAGTCGTCTCCGAACACGTTCAGGCACTCCAGCCGGCCGATGGCCGTCTGCGAGATGTAGGGCATGAGATTGTTCGGCACGCCGCGCGGATCCTCGCCGATGAGTCCGCTCGGGTGCGCGCCGATGGGGTTGAAGTAGCGCAGCAGCACGACCGACCAGCTCGGATCGGCCACCACACAGTCGCGCAGGATCTGCTCGCAGACGTACTTTGTCCAGCCGTAGGGGTTCGTGCAGCCGCCGGTGCGGGACGTCTCGTAGAGCGGCATTTCGTTGTCGCCGGAGTACACCGTCGCCGACGATGAGAAGATGATCTGCTTGACCCCGTGCTCGCGCATCGCCTCGCAGAGCGTGACGGTCGAGCCGAGGTTGTTGTCGTAATATTCCAGCGGCATATGTACCGACTCGCCCACGGCCTTGAGGCCGGCGAAATGGATGACGCAGTCGATCTTCTGCTCGGTAAACACGCGGTCGAGTCCGGCGCGGTCGCGCACGTCCATCTGATAGAATTTCAGGGGCTTGCCCGTGATCTGCTCGACCCGTTTGCCCGCCTCCGCGCTGCTGTTGACGAGATTGTCCACCACGACGACATCCATGCCCTGCTCGAGCAGCTCCACACACGTGTGGCTGCCGATGTAGCCCATGCCGCCGGTCACCAATACGGTCATGCACCGTACCTCCCTCTTGCTGCGGTATCGTTTGATTGCGTACCTTTTATTTTACATCAGAACGCCGCGAAGTTCAACGGTTTTCCTTGCCAGAGTTTTGCCATACGCGTGAATTTCCTGACAATCCCTGAATCTGCAAAATTCAGGCGATTTTTCTTGACTTTTCAGCTTTGCCGGGCTAAACTGCAACTACCATAGTGCAGTTGGGATGGCTGCGTACGCATTGTTTTTGTCCATTTGCGATTTGACCCATCTCTTTTTTTCAAGTCTTTTCTCTTTTATCTGATCTCTTTTTACCGCGTTATCTACCATTGTTCTCCGCAATCGGCACGTTCATCCCGTCTCAGAGACCAAGGCGCACCCGCGGCGTACAGGGCGCGCAATGGCTGCACGCATAGCGAAAGACCTCCGGGTTCGCCCGGAGGTCTTTTTCTGCTTTCGGTAGCTTTCAGCTCTCCATCTGCTTGCCGAGAAAGCCGGCGACCGCCTGCGCGAGCTTGCGCTCGGTTTCTCCGGCGGGGGCGCCGCCGCGCGCGGCGGCAAACAGCACGCAGCCGAGCACGTCGCCCTCGGAGAGGATGGGCGCGGCCACGGCCACGGCGTAGCGCTCGTCGGTCTCGGTGACCGGCAGCGTGCAGGTATCGGCCGCATATTGGCCGCGCGCGGTCATGAGCTCCTCAAGCTCGCGGCTGACGCGCCGCTCGAGCAGCTCCCGCTTGCCGCCGCCGGCCACGGCGATGACGGTGTCGCGGTCGCACACGGCGGCGATCGCCCCGGTGGTCTTGTGCAGCGCATCGCAGATCTGCACGGCGAACTCGGACAGCTCGCCCATCGGGGAATACTTTTTAAAAATGACCTGCCCGTCGGTGTCGGTGTAGATCTCCAGCGGGTCGCCCTCGCGGATGCGCATGGTGCGGCGGATCTCCTTGGGGATGACCACGCGGCCGAGGTCGTCGATCCGGCGCACGATTCCGGTTGCCTTCATATTCTGAAAACTCCTTTGCTCTGTTTTGCGTTTCGGCAACCCTATTTTCTGCAAATTCCGGTAATCTATGCAGGCCGTGCCGCGCAAGGGTGCATACGCGCCATTTTCCGCCGCCTTGTACGCGCAGCAGACTGCAGCCGCTTTGTCAAAAAGCATTACTTTTTGACAGTCTCAAAAAAGCCCGGCCGGTCTCCCGGTCGGGCTTTGGGACATATGGGTCTGACGGCTCAGAACTTGATCTCCTTGCCGTTTTTGCGCCACTGCTTGAACTCCGCGACGGCGGTGAACAGCGCATCGGACGAGGAGTTGATGGCAGTCTCAAGCGAGTCCTGAATGACGCCGATGATGAAACCGACGCCGACGACCTGCATGGCAACATCGTTGGAGATGCCGAACAGGGAGCAGGCCATGGGGATGAGCAGCAGCGAGCCGCCCGCAACGCCGGACGCGCCGCACGCGCCGAGCGCCGCCATGACCGACAGGATGATCGCGACGGGCAGCTGCACGGTGATGCCGAGCGTGTGCACCGCGGCGAGCGCCATGATCGTGATCGTGACGGCGGCGCCGGCCATGTTGATGGTCGCGCCGAGCGGGATGGACACGGAGTAGAACTCCTTATCGATGCCGAGGCTCTCGCACAGGGACATGTTCACGGGGATGTTCGCGGCGGACGAGCGCGTGAAGAAAGCGGTCACGCCGCTCTCCTTGAGGCATTTGAACACCAGCGGATAGGGGTTCTTGCGCATGACGACAAAGGCCATGACGGGGTTGACGACGAGCGCCGAGAACAGCATGCAGCCCACGAGCAGGAGCAGCAGCTTGCCGTACTCGGTGAAGATGGCCAGACCGCTCGTGGACACAGCCGTGAACACGAGGCCGAGAATGCCGAAGGGGGCGAGATTGATCACGAAGCGCACCGCCTTCGTGACGGCCTCGGAGGCGTCGGCGAGGAAGCGCTTGGTCGAATCCGCAGCGCCCTTGAACGCGAAGCCGAGCACGATGGCCCAGAACAGGATGCCGAGGAAGTTGCCGCTGACGATCGAGCCGATGGGGTTGGAGACGATGTTGGTCAGCAGGGTCGTGAAGATCTCCGCGAAGCTCTCGGGCGCGCTGTCGGAAGCGGCCTCGGTCAGCGTGATGGTCACGGGGAAAAGGTAGCTTGCAGCCACGGCGATGGCGGCCGCGAGAAATGTGGACACGAGGTAGAGCACGATGACGGTGCCAAACTGCTTGCCCATTTTCTCCTTAGACTGGGCGAGCGCGCTGATGATGAGCACGAACACGAGCAGCGGGGCGATCGCCTTGAGCGCGCCGACGAACAGTTTGCCGAGGATGCCGATGCCGGGAGCGGTCACGGCGGCGTTGGGGATCAGCAGGGCGAGCGCCGTGCCGATGACCATGCCGATGACGATGCGCAGCACGAGGCTGACGCTGTTGTAGGCTTTGACGAGTTTCATTTCTTTCTTCTTCTCTTTTCTTTTCCTGTTTTTGCGAGCGAGTCGCTTTAGCAGTTTAGCAAACAGCCGCAGCGATGTCAAGCAAAGGGTGCAGGTGCAGGAGATGACAAATCTTCAAAATATGGTTTTCTGATCGGATGCGCGGTGCGGAGCATTATTTTATCTGTTGATCACTTGAATACCCGATACACACATGATACAATCTGTCAAAACCCGAGTTTATGAACAGCCGGCTGCGCACGGACAGGCCATATTAAACATATTAAAAATGAATGCATGGATTTGAAAAAGCCGGCCGTTGATCCTGCATAGGGTTCTGTGCGTATGCGATCGTGAGAGGAGATCTTATGAACAATATTCTTATGAACAATATAATAAAGAGGGACGTGCTCGGGAGGACGATTGAGGCACGGCTTACATGGCAAGGGAAAGACCTGCTTGTCACCGTGACAGGCGGGGACGCCGCACATATCGGCAGTGTTTCGCTGTGCCGGATGTGCAGCGGCGCGCCCCGGATCGAGAAAATTCTTCTGCCGGCACATCGCGACGATGTCATTGGCGACAAATTTGCGCAGGCGCTGGCGCAAAGACTGAACACGACCGTGTGTGTGGTGAGCGGGATTCATTTTGACGGCGTGTCAAAGCAGGACATCGCAGAGATCGTGCAGGCAAGTGACGAAATGCTTGTGCACATATTGGCGTCTTTTGATTGACAAAACGGCGGAAAAGCAACGATAATAGAGCGAAACGGGATGCGTCGAAAGACAGAAAGCCTGTTTCGCTCCTTTTCTTTTTCACATTTGGTCGGATCGCGCGTTTTTTACTGTGCAAATGGCACAAAAAATTTTCTTATATTGTGTAAAAAGCAGAAAGCTGCACAACCGCCGTTTTGGCAACGAAAACGGCGGAAATGCCCCACAATGCCAACAGGCACTATGATATGCTTTTAACACAAGGAGAAAGATTTCCGGGCGAAAACCAAAAAAAGAAAAAGGAGAGATTTATGGAATGAAAAACGATAAGGTCAAAAAATGGCTATGCCTCATCCTGATCTTCGGCGGCTTCTTCATTCTGCGCAACTTCGTTCCCAGCGGACTGGATCAGGCCGGCTGGGACGGCTTCCTGGTTCTGTTCGTTGCAGTTCTGCTGTGGCTGACAGAGGCAGTCCCCATGGCTGTTACAGCGGTGTTTGTGCTGTTTTTCGGCGCATGGGTCGGCTTTGAAAAAGAGGCCAACATCCTCGCAAACTTCGCTTCTACCGGCCCGTTCTTTCTGCTTGCGGCGATGGTCATCGGCCAGATCTTTACCAAGGTTGGCCTGGGCCGCAGAATTTCACTTTACGTTTTGCCGATGTTCGGGAATAAAGCCAAGGCGGTGCTGCTGGCAGTCATGATGGGCACCTGCGTCGTCTCCATGTTCCTTGCGGACATTCCCACCGCGCTGGTGTTCTTCGGCCTGTGCGCACCGATTCTTGAGCAAAACGGCTGTGAGCCGGGCAAGTCCAAATTCGGCAAAGCCATCATGCTTGGCATTCCTGTCGGCGCTGCCATCGGCGGCATCGGCACACCCGCAGGCAGCGGCATGAACGCCGTGACCATGTCCCTGCTCAAGAACATCTGCGACGTTGAGATCAGCTTTGGTCAGTGGTCTCTCGTCGGTGTGCCGGTGGCATTGGTCAGCATTGTGCTTGCGTGGCTCATTCTCTGCTGGCTGTACAAGCCCGAAATCGACATTGTGAAAGGTCTTGACTCTCTGAAAGAGGACCGCAAGAATGTGGGCCCGCTCAAGGGCGACGAGCTGAAGTTTACGATTGTTTTTGCAATCATGGTCGTGCTGTGGTTCATCCCCAAGCAGACCGGTATTGATATGTACATGACGGCATGGGGCGGCATCTTTATCATGTCCCTGCCCGGCATGAATCTGGTCAACTGGAAAGAGGCCAGCACCAAGATCGACTGGTCTGCGTTCCTGATCTGCGGCGCTGCCACTGCGCTTGCAACCGTTGTTGCAAACCTCGGCACCGGTGCCTGGCTCAGCGGCATCCTCTCGAACCTCTTCCTGTCCAAGGTCGCCGGCATGGGCCTGATCGTGCTGCTCCTTGTGATCAATGTCATGATGGCCGTTGGCCATTATCCGATGCCTCAGGGCGTCTCTCTGGCCGGTCTTTGCCTGCCCGTTGTCGGCGCGCTGGCTGTCACCCTCGGCCTCAACCCGATCGTCGTCTGCCTGCCCGTCTGCATGTCCACCAGCATGCTGCTGCTCGTCCCGATCGATCCGACCTGCTTTACCACCTACTCCGGCGGTTACTGGAAGATCAAGGACATGATGAGCTCCGGCATTCTCATCACCATTGGCTACATTCTTGTTTCCTCGCTCTGGACTGCAGTGATCGCCGCTACCGGCGCGCTCGGCTGACAGCATTCTCTAACCGATCCTTCCGCCGGGCGTCCAACCGCCCGGCGGAAGAAATAAAAAGTGAAGGGACAAACAGATATGGCGATACTTGACGAAGCGGATTACAGGATCCTGGACATCCTCCAGAAGGACGGAAGGATCACGTTCTCAGATCTGGCAGATCAGGTGAATCTGTCGCGTTCAGCCGTGCGCGAGCGCATCAAAAATATGCAGGACAGCGGCATTATCCGCGGCTTCACGGCAATCATCGACGCAAAGGCTTACGAGAAGTTTGCGAGTGTCTATATGGACATCGAAGCGGAGCCGATGAAGATCAACGATGTTGCCAAGGAGCTCATGAAGCTCAACGAGATCGCAATTGTCTCCCAGCACACCGGCTCTACCGGGCTGCATGTGCATGCATATATCGACAGCGTTGACAAGGTGTCAAAATATCTGGAAGACAATATATACACGATAGACGGCGTCAGAGGTGTGCATTTTGAACTTCTCGTACACCAATACAAGACAACCGCCTATCTTGCAAGATATTCAGAATAAGACAAAAGGCATCCACGATTAAAGGAGGAACTACGGTTATGTGGGAATTCAGATTCTATTCCCGAGGCGGTCAGGGCGCAGTCACTGCGGCAAAGATCCTGACCAACGCCGCCATTATTGAAGGTAAGTTTGCTCAGGCGATCCCCTCGTATGGGCAGGAACGCAAGGGCGCTCCGATTTATACCTACGGCCGCATCTCTGATGAACCGATCGAGGTGAAGAGCTATGTCTATCGCCCGAACTGCGTCATCTGCTTTGACACCAGCCTCGAAGATGTCGGCATTGATATCACGGAAGGCATCCGTCCCGGATGCATCCTCGTCGTCAACTCTCCCGTGCCAGTGTACGAGGACGTTTTTGCCAAGGTCTGCAACATTGACGCGGACAAGCTGACGCATGAGATCCTCGGCGAGGTTCCGCCCAATGTGGCAATGCTCGGTGCGCTGGTAAAGGCGACGGGCTGTGTCTCCATTGACAGCCTTCTGCAGGCGGTCAAGATCAAAATTCCGGGAAAGGCTGGTGAAAATAATGCAAAAGCTTGTGCAGCAGCGTATGAAAATGCTTGAGGGCATGCCTCGGCTGATCGGCCCCATGTCCGTGAAAATCTCCGATGTGCCCACCGGCACATGGCGCTATCATCGTCCGGTCATCCGCCACGATGACTGCGTTAAGTGCGGCATCTGCGCGGAATACTGCCCGTGCGGCGTTATTGAAAAAATCGACAACAAGATGGTCATTGATTATACATACTGCAAGGGCTGCGGCATCTGCACCGCCGAGTGCCCGAAAAAGGCCATCGATTTTGTGCTGGAAGCTGACTGCGTAAAGGAGGGCAAATAATTATGGGTGTTATCAAGGCTCTTGACGGCAACGCCGCTATTGCCCACGGCGTTATGCGCTCCAAGGTTCAGCTCGTCGCCGCGTATCCGATCACGCCGCAGACGCCGATCGTCGAGACCATTGCGTCTCTGATCGACAAGAAGGAGTATGCGGCAACCTATATCACCGCCGAGTCCGAGCACTCCGCGATCAGCGCTGTGGTCGGTGCCGCCTCCACCGGCGTGCGCACCTTCACCGCCAGCGCATCCCACGGTCTGGCACTCATGCACGAGCTGACCGGCACCTGCTCCGCATCCAGACTGCCTGCAGTCATGGCGGTCGTCAGCCGCGCCATCCCCGGTCCCATGGCGCTTTGGTGCGACCACTCTGATATCATGACGCAGCGTGATCAAGGCTGGATCCAGATCTTCGCAAAAGACCCCCAGGAGGCGCTTGACTTCACGATGATCGCCTACCGCGTCAGCGAGGACGAGCGCGTGCTCATCCCGACCATGGTCGACATCGACGGCTTTTTCTGCTCGCACCTGACCGAGCCTGTCAACGTCCCGACCGAGGAGGAGGCAGAGCGCTTCGTAAAAGAATTCAAGCCCGTGAACGCACACCTGGATACCGATCTGCCCTATGCCATGAACAACCTGACTTCCCCCGCCATCTTCACGGAGATCAAGCGCTCTCAGGATCTCGGCATGCGCGCCGCCGCAGGCGTGATGGATGAGCGCTTCGAGGAGTTCGGCGAGCTGTTCGGCAGAAAGTACGGCCGCATCATGTGCGACCACGTTGAGGACGCAGACACCGTCGTCCTGTGCATGGGCTCCATGTCCGGCACCGTGAAGCACGTCGTCAAGGAAATGCGCGCAGCAGGCCGCAAGGTCGGCATCTGCCGCGTGGTCGCATTCCGTCCCTTCCCGGCGAAAGAAGTTGCCGAGGCACTCAAGGGCGCAAAGAACATCGCCGTCATCGACCGCGTTTCCGCAATGGGCAGCTTCGGCCCGCTCTATGAGGAAGTGCTCGCTGCCATGAATTACGGCGGCATCAGGGCAAACGCATACAGCTTCGTCGCCGGCCTCGGCGGACGCGACATCTGGGAGCAGACCGTCGAGAACGTCATCGACAAAGCAGAAGAGCTGGGCGCAAAGCAGACCCCCTGCGAGGCGCCGATCTGGATCGATCTCAAGGAAGAGGAGGTAGTGTACAATGCCTGAACTTGATCTCGTAAGCAAAGGAATGACTACCTGCCAGGGCTGCGCGATGGAGCTCATCGCGAGATCCGCTCTGGAGGTGCTCGGCCCCAAGACCATCACCATGACGCCGCCGAGCTGCTCGGCGATCATCACCGGCAACGGCGATGAGACCGGCTGGGGCATCCCCTGCGTGCAGACCGTTCTGATGAGCCTGCCTGCTTTCGCCTCCGGCGTGTCCGAGGCGCTGAAGATCCAGGGCAAGAACGACGTCAACGTCATGGGTTACGCCGGCGATGGCGGCACGTTTGATATCGGCTTCCAGGCACTGTCCGGCGCGATCGAGCGCGGTCACAAGGCAATTTATATCTGCTGCAACAACGAGGCATATATGAACACCGGCGGACAGCGTTCCAGCGCGACTACCCTTGGTGCAACCACCAAAACTACGCCGACCGGCAAGAAGGAAGTCAGCAAGAATATCGACTTTATGCTTCTGCACACGCCTCTGGTATATCAGGCCACCGCATCCGTTGGCGACATCAAGGACTTCAAGCGTAAGGTCGCAAAGGCTGCGACGAAGGACGGCCCGTGCTTCATCCACGTCATGAGCCCCTGCCCCTCCGGCTGGAAGTTCCCGACCGATCAGACCATTCAGATCGCGAAAAAGGCCATTAAGAGCGGCATGTGGCTGCTCTGGGAGCGTGAAGGCGGCAAGATCACCATCAACCGCAAACCCACGGATTTTGACGCGATCCCTGAGTATCTGCACAGCCAGCACCGCTTCGATCGCCTTACGGACGAGCTTACCGAGCGCATTATCAGCGACGCGAAGGCTCGCTATGATACGCTGCTCAAGCTTTCCGAGATCGACATCGTATAAAAACAGTATCCCATGGGCGCAGGCTGCCGCTGAAAGCAGCCTGCGCCTGATTTGCTAACAGCAGGAGGTCAAAAATGGCAAAGATAATTACAGCTGCTGAAGCTGCCGACCTGATCCGGGACGGAATGACGCTTGGCGTCAGCGGCTTCGGTGCTTTTGCGTCTCCGGACTGTGTGATGGAGGCAATGAGCCGAAAGTTCAAAGAGCAAAACACCCCGCGCGACCTGACGATCGTTTCCGGCGTTGCGCCCGGCGATTTTGTTGAGGATGGCTGCGGCCTGTCCAAAATCAAGGACGCGGGCATCATCAGGACGCTGATCGCCTCCCATCTGCGCATGTCCCCGGCGATCGGCAGGGCGTGCAGTGAAAACAAAATTGCCGCTTTCTCCATGCCGCTCGGCGTGTACGGCCAGCTTATGAACGCCATCGGCGGCAAGCGCCCCGGCATCCTTACCCACGTCGGTCTCAACACCTATGCCGATCCCCGTCAGGACGGCTGCAAGATGAACGAGCTTGCAAAGGCCGACGGCAGAGAGCTGGTGGAGCTCATCCACGTTTCCGGGAAGGACTATCTTTTCTACAAAGCGTTCCGCGTGGATGCCTGCATCCTTCACGCGAGCTACGCGGACACCGAGGGCAACATTTCCCTCCAGAACGAGCCGGTTCACGGCGATTTGCTGGAGCTGGCGCTGGCGGTGCATAACAATGGCGGTATCGTCATCGTGGAGGTCAACTCCATCTGCGAGGCGGGCGCGCTGGACCCGCGGCATGTACTGATCCACAAGTCCTGTGTGGACTATATCGTGAAGGCTGAGGGCGAGAGCAATGTTGCGCTTGCGTATCATCCCGAGATGGTTGGTGATATCCGCGGACTCGCGGGCGATGTTGCGCCGCTGCCCTTTGGCTATAAGAAGGTCATCGCCAGAAGAGCTGCCATGGAGCTCAAACGGGGTGCGCTTGTGAATCTCGGCATCGGCATTCCCGCCAGCGTTGCGAACGTCGCGAACGAGGAAGGCCTCAGCCGGGATGTCACGCTCTCCCTTGAGACGGGCGTTTTCGGCGGTGTGCCGCTGGACGGGCCGCTGTTCGGCGCGGCCGTGAATCCGGACTCCATTTCCCGCTCTGCGGATACATTCAGTCTCTACGACGGCGGCGGTCTTGACATGACCGTGCTCGGCTGCGCAGAAGTGGACGCGACCGGCAACGTCAATGTTTCCAAGTTCTCCGGCCGCTGCGTCGGCCCCGGCGGCTTTGTCAATATCTCGCAGAACACCCCGAAGATCTGCTTTGCCTTTGCCTTCAACTCCGGAAAGTGCGACATTGGCGTCGAGGACGGCAAGCTGGTTATCCGCCACGATGGGAGACCCGGCAAGTTTATCCCCAAGTGCGACCATATCACCTTCTCCTCGCAGTTTGCGCAGGATACCCATCAGGAGGTCCTGTTCATAACCGAACGCGCGGTATTCCGTCTGGTCGACCGCAGGATGATCCTCACCGAGATCGCACCCGGCGTTGACCTCCAGAAGGACATCCTTGACCAGATGGGCTTCGTACCCGAGATCTCCCCCGAGCTCAGGTGCATGGATGAGCGGCTGTTCCGGCCGGAAAAAATGGGGCTTGCGTTCTGACATGAAGAAGATCATCGTTGGCATCAGCGCCGCAGACGGCGTGCAGATCGGTGTCAGGCTTCTGAAGCTGCTGCGAGAGATCCCGGATGTGGAGACCCACCTCGTTATGAGCCACAATGCAGACACGAACCTCCGACTTGAGCTTGGCATGGACCGCGCGGCGGCGGAAGCACTGGCCGATGTCTGCTATCCGCCGGAGGATCTGGCGGCGGCGATATCCAGCGGATCGTTTTATACCGACGGCATGATCGTTGCGCCGTGCAGCATGAAAACACTCTCTGCCATTGCAAACGGTTATTCCGATTCGCTGCTGATACGCGCGGCGGACGTATGCATCAAGGAGTGCCGCAAGGTGGTCCTGATGCCGCGCGAAATGCCGCTCAGCCGGATCCATCTGCGCAATATGAGCCTTGCGGCGGAGGCCGGATGCGTCATCGTTCCGCCAATGCTGACCTTTTATAACGGCAGCAAAAGCGTAGACGACATGATAAACCACGCGCTCGGCAAGGCGCTTATGCAGTTTGGCATTGTGCTGCCCGGATTTCAGAGCTGGCGCGGCGACCATCTTTCAAAGGAGGACAACTAAGAATGGATCTGAAAGATTGCCTCAAAAAAATGGACGCGGCCGGCAGGCTCGCGCATGTGCACACCGAGGTGGATGCGGTGCATGAGCTGTCCGGCGTAGCTGCGAAGCTCGACGGCGGCAAGGCGGTCGTGTTCGAGCACGTGAAGGGCTATGATTATCCGGTATCCACCGGCATGTGGTGGAACCGCGAGAACGTTGCCGCGATTTTTGACCGCAGCGTGGATGCGCTTCCGGCTCTGTTTGCCGCGGCTGTCGGCTCTCTGCACCAAAACCCCGTGGCGCCCGTCGTCGTTGACGATGCGCCTGCGCAGCAGGTCACGATGCCGGAAGTCGATCTCGGGCGCATCCCGGTACCGACGCATGCGCTCAAAGACGGCGGCCCCTATTTTTCCAACTGCATCATCGTCGCCAAGGACCCGGACACCGGCGTCCGAAACACGTCGATACACCGTCTGATGGTCACAGGCAAGGATCGCCTTGGCCTGCTGATGGACATGGGACGGCATCTGAGAAATTATTATGAGCGTGCGGAGGCGAAGGGCGAGCCGCTGGAGATCACCATCAACAACGGCCTGCATCCGGCATATTTCGTCGCGGCGACCACGCCGAGCTCTGCCGCCCCCATCGATGTGGACGAGCTTGCAGTCGCGTCCCATCTGCTGGGCGAGCCGGCACGGCTGTGCCGCAGCAAGACGGTTTCCGTCGAGGGACTTGCGGATGCACAGATGATCATGGAAGCCGAGATCCTCCCGTATGTACGCGAACCGGAAGGCCCGTTCGGCGAGGTCAGCGGCTACTATGCCGCCCGCGATGATCGCTGGGTCGTGCATGTCAAGGCGATCACCATGCAGGCCGACCCCGTGATCCATATGCTGCATCCCGGCCGCGAGGTCTGGATCGGTCAGGGGCTGAGTGTGGAGTCGAATCTGTTCCAGACGATCAGCAAACAGGTGCCAGGGCTGAAGAAAGTGTACATGACGCCCGGCGGCAGCCACTATCATGTCATTCTCCAGATCGACCCGCCCAACAACGGTATGGCGAAAAACGCGATCCTTGCAGCGTTTGCGGCGTTCCCAGATCTGCAAATGGTCACCGCCGTCAACAGTGACATCGATATATATGACCCCGAACAGATCGAGCGTGCGATGGTCACGCGCTGCGACCCGGCCAAGGATATCATCATCATTCCCGGGGCGTTCGGACATGAGCTGAACCCTGTCGTCAAGGACAACCTTGCGGCAAAGATGGGCTTCGACTGTACGTATCCCGTGCCGAAGCCGGAATCCTATACGCTCGTGAGCTTTCAGGACGTCGATATCGGCAAGTATGATATCGGGTAACTTCCTGGAATCTGGCACTTGTTTCGGCAAGCCCTCTGCTTCGGCAGCGCAACATCTCCGCATCGTCTGATGGCGAATCGACGGTTGTTTGTTGCGGGAAGGCTTTGATCGGCAGGCCAATACCGTTCCCGGATTGCTTTTACAATAAAATGAGCGCAGGAATATTCCTGCGCTCATTTCAGTCTGTCAAAGAACACAGCCTTAGATCAAGGCGGAGCTGTTCCGGCTCCATGTTGCTAACTTTTTCAGATTTTCTATTTTCCTCAGCGGGTGATCCTTTGGTACAAGCGGATCTATATCCACCATTACCACGTCTCGTCGGTTATCACAAAGCCGCTCCTCGCAAAAGAGCGGCCGCTCGCCCCCGAGCGCGTGCGAAAGGTGCTGCGCCAGCGCCTGACGGACGCGGGCATAGTTGGCGCGGCTGAGCGGAACGCACGCGCCGCTGCGCAGCACGACGCACGTGCGCCGCAGCTCCTTGACATAGCTGAGATTGACCAGAAAACTGCAGTGCGTCTGCACAAACTCCGCAGGATCGAGCCGCCCATAGATCTCGTTGAGCTTTTCCGAGCACGTCACGGTGCGCGTCGTCATGACGATCTTCGTCTGGCGCTGCGCGTGCTCGCAGTACAGGATCTCGCGCATGGACAGCACATGGCGCGTCGCGCGCGAGCCCACGATCAGGCAGGGCCCAAGCTCCCCGCCGCACGGACGCAGCACAAAGCGCAGGGCGGCGCTCAGGCGCGTCTCCATCTCGAGCTTGCAGACAAAGTAATCCGGGTCGCACTCGAACACGTCCAGCGCTGCCAGCGGATCTGCCGACAGGAAGATCAGCTTCGTCTGCGGGCTCGTGAGGCGCAGGTCCCGGAAAAAGCGCAAATACTGCTCCCGCGTCTGCCGGTCGGAAATATCCGCCAGCACAACGTCGTAGTACGCACATCCGCCGTCGGACGTCATCGACTCCGGCGCGTAGAATTCATCCACACACGCGCGCACCCCATTGGCGTCCAGCTCCCGGCAGAGGATCTCTCTCGCCGTGTGCCGCCAGATCGTGCTGGGGTCCACGATACATATATTCAATACTTCGGCCACTTGTGATCTCTCTCCCTCTCGCGGAGCAGCGCGCCGCGCGCTCCGTTCCTTCATGGAAGAAATATAGCATTTCGGCCGCGAATTTACATGCGCTCTGCACAATCGGCATATTTCCGCGCAGAAATAACACATTTTTGCGCGCCAAAACAAAAAAGGCTCCGGCCGAAGCCGGAGCCCCTCGTATGTCAAAGGTCAAAATGCCTCGCAGCCTTTCGCCAATGGCGCGGTGAAAGAAAGTCCGATCATTTTCTTCGGCGACATGTGCGGCGAAGAAAATACTTCT